>Ga0169931_10000006_pt1 | contig 375146 bp, 347 predicted proteins | sample Kivu_15m_20L_FD_129675 | JGI IMG/M metagenome (GOLD analysis project Ga0169931, IMG submission 129675) | Freshwater microbial communities from Lake Kivu, Western Province, Rwanda to study Microbial Dark Matter (Phase II) - Kivu_15m_20L... | ecosystem: Environmental > Aquatic > Freshwater >...
GCCAAGATCTTATGGCGCACATCGTCTCTGTAAAAAGTAATATCGAGTTGACCGTGCTCAACAATTGCACCCTTACTCTTTTTTTGCAAGGCTTGGTAAAGTAGATTCGATACCACTACCCCGCCCTGTTGAATGCCCACCAAAACAGTTGTAGAAACATCGGGATAAGCGATGAGCAATTGATCGGCCAGCCGGTCAATGATGGTTAACAAGGCTTGGTTATTGATGAGGGTCTTCACAAATTAATTTTTTGTAGGTGGCAAATTAGTCATTACTCCTCTGCCAAAAACGGATATCGGTAATCGGTGGGTGGCGCCAAGGTTTCTTTGAGGGTACGGGCACTCAGCCAGCGATATAAATTGAGCATAGCACCCGCCTTGTCGTTTGTACCCGAAGCCCTGCCGCCTCCAAAAGGTTGCTGCCCTACCACCGCTCCGGTGGGCTTATCGTTAATGTAAAAATTGCCCGCTGCATGGCGCAGCCGCTCGGTGGCCCTTTCTATGGCTGCGCGGTCTTGTGCAATAATAGCACCGGTAAGCGCATAAGGCGAAGTCGTATCGACTAGTTCGAGCGCCTTTTCGAAACCACCCGCCGGGTATACATAGATCGTAAGCACGGGGCCAAAGATCTCTTCGCACATGGTCAGCGAGCGGGGATTCTTGGTTTCTATGAGCGTGGGTTGAACAAAGTAGCCTTCTTTATCGTCGCATTTACCGCCCGCCAAAATAGTACACTTAGGATCTTTTTTTGCCTGGTCTATATAGCGTTTAATCGAGTCAAAACTTTTTTGATCGATTACCGCATTGATAAAATTCGAGAAGTTCTCGACCGAGCCCATCTTAAAACTCTTGAGGCCGGCCACCAGTTTCTTTTTAACCTCTTCTGCAAGGTTAGAGGGAATGTAGGCGCGCGAAGCAGCTGAACATTTTTGACCCTGGTATTCGAAGGCGCCGCGCAGCAGGGCCGTTACCAATACATCGGGATCGGCCGAGCGATGGGCCAAGACAAAATCTTTTCCACCGGTTTCGCCCACAATACGAGGATAGCTGCGGTACTTGCCCATGTTCTTGCCAATGGTCTCCCACATGTTATTGAAGACACCGGTAGAACCGGTAAAGTGCACACCGGCAAAGTCGCGGTGATTAAAACAAACGCGACCAATGGTAGCGCCATCTACATAAATTAAATTGATAACGCCGTCGGGAAGTCCGGCTTCTTTAAATATGCGCATGGTCATTTGTGCGGAGTACACCTGCGTATTGGCGCATTTCCAGACGACAACGTTGCCACAAAGGGCGGGCGCCGCCGGAAGATTGCCTCCAATGGCCGTAAAATTAAAAGGAGATACGGCCAGCACAAAGCCTTCGAGCGAACGGTACTCCATGCGGTTGTGCACACCCGGCGAGCTTATCGGTTGTTGTTTATAGATCTCAGATAGATAATGTACGTTAAAGCGTAAAAAGTCGATGAGCTCGCAGGCCGCATCGATTTCTGCCTGAAAGGCATTTTTACTTTGCCCCAGCATGGTAGTGCCCGTCATATAGGGACGATACTTGGTGGCCATTAGATCGGCGGCCTTTAAAAAAATAGCAGCGCGACTTTCCCAACTCATCGCCGCCCAGGCAGCGCGGGCCTCGAGCGCCGCATCAATGGCTTGCTGCACGTGCTTTTCTTCGCCCTGATGAAAATACCCCAACACATGCTTGCGCTGGTGCGGGGGATGCATGGAAACCTTTTTTCCTGTTCGAACCTCTTTTGATCCAATGTACATGGGCACATCAACCTGCTGGCTCTTTAGTTCGGCCAGTGTCTCTTTTAAGCGTTTGCGTTCGGCAGATCCGGGCGCGTAGCCCAGTACCGGCTCGTTGGCAGGAAGCGGATACGAAAAGGTTCCAATTGACATAGGGTATATTTTAGCTAGGATGCGTTAGTTCTTTAAAGGTAGCAATTTGAAAATTTACGAAGACTGCGTTTCTTTCTGGCTCATTAAATAGGCTTTAATAAATCCATCGAGTTCGCCATCCATTACAGGTTGAATATTGCCTACTTCGTAATCGGTGCGGTGGTCTTTGATCATCTTGTACGGATGAAACACATAGCTTCTAATCTGGCTGCCCCACTCGATCTTCTTTTTGGTACTGTTAACCGCATCGCGAATCTCGTTGCGTTTGCGCAGCTCCTCTTCGTAGAGCCGACTTTTAAGCATGGTCATGGCCTTTTCGCGGTTGCCCAGTTGCGAGCGCTCGGTTTGGCAAACCACCACAATACCGGTGGGCAAGTGCGTGAGCATTACCTTGGTCTCTACCTTGTTTACGTTTTGTCCGCCGGCTCCACCACTGCGCGCGGTCTCCATTTTTACATCGGCATCTTTAATTTCTATGTGGATGGTATCGTCGACCAGCGGATAGACAAAGACCGATACGAAAGAGGTATGACGACGTGCGTTACTATCGAAGGGTGAGATGCGCACCAACCGGTGCACCCCGCTTTCGGCCTTTAAAAATCCATAGGCAAAGGGCCCCTCGAATTGCAAGGTGCAAGTTTTAATACCGGCCCCATCGCCCCACACCCAGTCTAATTCGGTAACCTTATAGCCCTGCTTTTCGCCGTACATACGGTACATGCGGGCCAGCATTTCGGCCCAGTCTTGGCTTTCGGTACCGCCCGCACCGGAGTTGATCTGCAGTACGGCGGGCAGTTCATCTTCGGGCTCGTTAAGCGTAGCCTTAAACTCGGCGTCATCGAGTAGCTGAATGGCCTTTTGAAAGGCCGCTTGCGTTTCTTCTTCGGTAGCATCGCCCGTTTTCCAGAACTCGAACAGCACGGCAAAGTCTTCTACACCGGTGTTAGCCATGTTGTAGAGACCCACCCAGTATTCGTTGAGCTTGATGCTCTTCATGATCTCGGTGGCGCGCTTGTTGTCGTCCCAGAATCCGGAACTGAGCGAAAGTTGTTTGTCTTGGGCTATTTTTTGCAGTCGGTTCTCGACGTCAAAGAAACCTCCTTATCCCGGCAATGCGGGACCGCATATCCTGTAATTTCTCGATTGTCATAGGGCAAAGGTAGGCAATTAGAGCGCAAATTGTATAACAGTAGCGCCATTGCCATAAAGGGGATGATAGCGGCTTTCGAAATTGCGCACCTCGGGTCTGTCTTTTAGCCAGCGATGTATTTCGCTTTTAAGTTTTCCTTTGCCAACGCCGTGAATAACGGTAAGAGAGCCGAGGTGATGCACCCAAGCCAAATAAAAATATTTCTCTAGCGTTTCCAGTTGCAGTAAAATAATCTCGGCATTCGAAAGATCGCGGTAATGCGTGCAAAGCTTTTCTATATGCAGATCGACTACATGGAGGGGAGCCTCCATTTTATCGCGCGCTTCTTCTGCCTTGTAGAACATAAAAAAAATTTAAAAAAATGCTACAGACCTGTAAGCCGGATTCTGTCGAGGGCGTCATTTATCTGTCCCCAGCGTTACCCCTGGGGCTCAAGCTGCCTACCCTGTAACCCGCCTGCTTGCGCAAGGCTTGAGTGTGCCACTCTTGTGGGCTACTATACGTGGCATTTCAGCATGCAAGGTTTACCCGCCCGGGATGTTACCATCCGGGGCCGTGGGCTCTTACCCCACGTTTTCATCCTCACCCTTAACAAGTTAATGGTAAGGGCAGTTATTTTCTGTGGCACTATCTGTCTTCGGTTTCCCGAATCCCGGCTCTTAACCGGTGCATGGCACTGTGCTGTCCGGACTTTCCTACCCCTCTGGAAGCGAGGGATCGACGGCCCGGTCTGTAGCGAGGCAAAGATAAGCCAAACCCGACTACTTAAGTTTGGGAGCAGCAGAAGTAGAATCGATGGTTAGACCGCGTTGCAGGTCTTTTTGCAGCGAATCGATGGCACCAATAACCTGCTTTACCTGGTTGTGGGGCAGGTTGCTTTGATCCATGGCCACTTTAATTACCTCGAGGTTTTGCCAGTGGTTTTAAGTAGTTGAAAATTGATTCTGAATTACTTGAACCAGCGATTTTCAATACTTAACAAAGTTCCAACAGCAATTTTTCTCAGGCTGTAGAAACGCAATGAATCTGATGTCGTTTTTTAATGATTTTGCATTATGTGTAAATGCTTATCGTAATAGTACTGTGGTAGTACTCATTTATTCAGCAGGCTTTTACGATAGCCGTACCCAAAGTAGATCAGTAACCCTAATGCCATCCAGGCAAAGAACCAGCTCCAGCTAATCGAGGGAATTTCGATCATCAGATACATACAAGAAAGCACGCCCAGCACCGGAATAAGCGATAGTTTTCTGGTAAACGAAAAAAGGGCCAGCACAGCTGCACAAACAAAGTAGCCTATAAAGAGTAGCTCTTGGTATCCCTCATTAAAAATATTGGCAAAAGCACTTACTAAGCGATCGCTGGTCATATAAAAAAATCCAATCACTAAAAGCGGCACCCATACTTGCCCATTTATGTACGGCAATCGAAATTGCCCGGGCGTCTTTTCGATACGAGGCAATAACAGCACACCACCCGATACTAATACAAAAGCAAAAAGGGTTCCAATGCTGGTCAGATCGGTTACCAATCCGCTTTGCAAGAAAAGGGCCCCTACGCCAACGATCACACCCGTTAATAAAGTGGCAAAGCCGGGAGTTTGATACTTGGCATTGATCTTTCCAAAACGACGCGGAAGCAATCCGTCTCTGCTCATGCTCATCCATATGCGGGGTTGACCGATCTGAAAGACCAACAGCACCGACGTAGTGGCCACCACCGCGCTCACCGAAACAATGTTTTCGATCCACGGGGCCCTGTTCTCAAAGACAAAAGCCAGCGGATCGCTGACTCCTTTAAAGGCCTCGTAGTGTTCCATGCCGGTCAACACAAGCGCAATTAAAATATAGAGTACGGTGCAAATTAAAAGTGAGTAGATCATTCCCCGGGGCATATCGCGTTGTGGGTTTTTACATTCTTCTGCGGTAGTAGAGATGGCATCAAACCCAATGTAGGCATAAAAAACAGCGGAGACTCCTTTTAAAACACCGGTAATTCCATTGGGCATAAAAGGATTCCAGTTATTGGTATCTACATAAAAAGCGCCGGCACCGATTACAAACAAAATAACCAACACTTTAAAAATTACCATGGCATTGGCCGATCGTTTGCTTTGATTGATGCCCACATAGGCTAGCCAGGTAATCAAGGCCACAATTACAAAAGCAGGTAGATTAAAAAATACTTTTAACGATCCAAGCTGTGGGGCTTGGCGGTAGGCCTCAATGGCAAATTGATACGATCGAAGTTGCCTTTCATCAAGGGGTACGCCCGACCCCAAGGCCTGGGTAGCCTCACGGTAGGCATTGGCTGCCGTAACGGGGTCTACCAGCATCCAATCCGGCAGGTGAATGTTAAAAACATGCACCAGTAGATTATTAAAATAACCACTCCACGAAATAGCCACCACGATATTACCAATGGCATATTCTAAAATTAGCGCCCACCCGATAATCCAGGCCACCAGCTCACCGAACGTTACATACGAATACGTATAAGCACTCCCCGCTACCGGTACCCGGCTAGAGAACTCCGCATAACAAAGTGCAGAGAAGCCGCAGGTAATGGCCGTAATAACAAAAAGAAGCGAGATGCCGGGTCCGCCGTGATAGGCCGCTCCACCGATGGTAGAAAAAACACCCGCTCCAATAACGGCCGCAATACCTAAGAATGTAAGATCGCGAACCCCCAGTACTTTTTTTAGAGACCCTTGCTGCGCGCTACTTTTTTCGTACTCGGCTCGAATGGACTCAATTGATTTTTTTCTAAACAGCGAAGAAGACATATGCAAATTATTTTATAATGATTCTACTACACTTCTCTTTGAATTAGGTAGGCGGCCAGCTCTCGCAACGGCTCTTTGCGCGCAGAAAGAACGGCGATCTGCTCTAAATTGTCGAGGGCTTTATCTAGTAACTGCTGCTTGAGCGATAAGGCCCATTGATCTACGCCCGAGTTTTTATAGATCTTGAGCACGCGCTCGACCTTATCGGCAGCAGTCGACGCGAGCAAGGTCTGAAGCTCTTGCTTTTCTGTAGGGCTTACCGATGCGAGCGCATGAATGAGCAAAAAGGTTTTTTTATTGGCCAAAATATCGCCACCGGTTTGCTTTCCGAATTTTTGCGGGTCGCCAAAGGCATCCAAATAATCATCTTGCACCTGAAAGGCCAGCCCCAGCTGTAATCCGAACGAGTAGATCAGTTCTTGGTTGCGTTGACCCGCCCCACCGATCAGCGCCCCCATTTGCAACGCACAGGCCAGGAGCACAGAGGTTTTTAATTTAATCATGTGCAAGTATTCGTCTAGCTGTACCTCTTGACGGCTTTCAAAATCCATATCGAGCTGTTGGCCCTCGCAAACCTCGGTGGCCGTACGATTAAATAGCTGCAACAACGAAGGCAGATAGTTATCATTAACCTTATTGAGCCAATGATAAGCTTGAATCATCATTACATCGCCAGCCAGCAAGGCCGTATTATCGCCATAGCGGGTGTGTACGGTTTGCATACCCCTGCGTAGGGGTGCCTTATCCATAATGTCGTCGTGAATAAGGGTAAAATTGTGAAAAAGCTCAATGGCCGTTGCTGCCGACCAGGCATCGGCTTTAATGGGTTCAAAAAGTTCGTTACCCAACAAGCAAAGCACGGGCCTGATTCGTTTACCTCCGATCTGCAAAAAATAATCTGTGGCCTGGTAAAGGTTGGCAGGTGTATCCGGAAACTGTTTTGCTGAAAATTGCTGGTTAAACTGCGCCGAGAGATCGCTAAACGAATGCATAGCCCAAAATAAGACTCATTTCTTGGTTTTGGGCAATTTGGGCACTGATTTTTTAGCGGCCAACTCGCCCGCCACCACCCACTCGTAATCGAGCTGGCGCTTGGTGAGATTTGCGGCCACGACCTTGATCCACACCTTATCGCCCATGCGAAACTTTTTTCCGGTGCGCATACCCAACAAGCAGTAATCGGACTCTACATGCCGAAAGTCATCATAGTCAGACAACGAGACCACACTCACCAACCCCTCACACTTATGTTCGATGGTCTCGACCCAAAATCCAAAGTGGGCTACGCCGCTGATGATTCCTTCGAACTCTTCGGCCAAGAAGTTTTTCATGTATTGCACCTGCTTGTACTTATTGGCAGCCCGCTCGGCCTCCATGGCGGCTCGCTCTCGCTCGCTGGTATGCTTGCATTTCTCCTCTAATTTTTTATCGGGTTGTATCTTTTGCTGCAACACCTCCCACAAGATGCGATGCGCCTGTATGTCGGGATAGCGACGAATGGGTGAGGTAAAATGGCAGTAATTCTCAAAACCCAATCCATAGTGACCGACGTTATCGGCCGTATAGCGGGCCTTGGCCATGGTGCGGATACCCAATTGCTCCAGCACATGTTGCTCGGGGCGACCCTTGACATCTTGCAACAATTGATTGAACGAAGCAGCGATGGCCGCTGGGCTGGAGCGGTCAAACCCGTGTCCGAACTTGCGGGCAAAATCGACAAAGGGAATTAGCTTTTCTTCGTCGGGATCGTCGTGAATTCGGTACGGAAAAGGGATGGGCTTGTTGTCTATTTTTTTATGGGCAATAAAGGCAGCCACGGTTCGGTTGGCCAGCAACATAAACTCTTCGATCAACTGATGTGATTCTTTGCTCTCTTTGACCATGATTCCGACAGGGTCTCCTTTTTCGTTGAGCTTGAATCGAACCTCTTGCGAAGAAAAATTGATGGCCCCTTGCTCGAAACGCCGGGCCCGAAACTGACGGGCCAGTTGATGTAACTGCAAGATCTCTTTGGCATAGAGTCCGCTCCCCTCTTCGATAATAGCCTGCACCTCTTCGTAAGTAAAGCGATGATCGGAATAAATAACGGTGCGGCCCAGCCACTGATCTTTTATTTGCCCCTGAGGCGTAATGATAAAAATAGCCGAGAAGGTCAGTTTTTCTTCTTTTGGACGCAGCGAACAAAGCACGTTCGAAATATGTTCGGGCAACATGGGATTGACCCTATCGGGCAAATAGACCGAAGTGGCCCTGGCATACGCTTCGGCATCCAGCGCCGTGTTTGGCACTACATAATGGCTTACATCGGCAATATGAACACCGATCTCCAGATTACCGTTGGGTAGTTGCTGTATAGAGATGGCATCGTCAAAATCTTTGGCATCGACGGGGTCAATGGTAAAAGTGAGAATAGAGCGGCAATCTCTTCTTTGCGCTATCTCTTCTTGGCCGATCACCTCGGGTATACGGGCCGACTCTTCGGATGCCTCTTCGCTAAACGACAACGGAAAACCGGCCTCGAGCAAGATCTCTTTCATGGCCGCGTCGTTCATGTCTTCTTCTTTTAAGATCGTAATTACTTCTCCCATGGGTCGTTTGTCGCCTTCTTCTGCCCACTTAATTACTTTTACCACGACCCTGTCGCCTTGTATCGCCCCTTGCAAAAGTTGTTTAGGAATAAATATATCGGGCATGGGCTTATCGGTCTCGGCCACAAAAAAAGCAAATCCATTACCCACTTGCAGTTGCCCGATAAATTCGCTTCGCTTACGTTTGATGACCTCTTTGACAACCCCTTGCATCCGACCATTGGTCCTTCGCTCTTTAATGGCCACTTTAACCAGATCGCCATGCAAAGCACTATGCAGATCACCAGGGCGAACCATAATATCAGTCTCGAGTTGATCGACCAGCACATAGCCCATTCCCGAGCGCGTCAATTCGAGCGTACCCTTTACGACCTGCGCCACTGCACTAGGATGGTGTTTACGCTGCTGCTGTTTTCTCTTACTGTTCTTTCTTCCCATATAGGCTAGGCGGGTCTTTGAAAATTTTTAATAAAATCAATCACCAATTGATCAAAACGGTCCTTTTCTCCAAATAAGAACCGGTGCTCTACCGGCAGTACATACCAAGGCAGCGTTCCGATCTCGGTACTAAATTTCTCTAGCCGCACGGCATCTTTTTCGGTGGTGATCAAGAGCCGATGAGGCGAAGAGATCTTTTCGAACTCGCGCTGTATGTCTTTTAGGTCTTCGATAGAAAATATATGATGATCTCTATACGTAAGCTGATGATACGTGGCGGAATGTTCTTCTATGTACTGCTTAAGCGGGCGAGGATTCGAAATGCCCGTTACCAACAAGATCTCCTGTTGACCGGACAGCGCTTGTGGTTCTTTATCCACAAGATGATAGGGCGTGCCATAGGCAAGGGTGGTAAAAAAAACAGGTTGCCCCTGAGCGGGAGCCATCTCGTTGATCAAGGCGGCTCGCTGCTGCTCGCTTAGATCGGCCGGACATTTGGTCACGACCAGTACAGAGGCCTCTTGGTAGCGGCTTTTCAGATCACGAAGATCGCCGGTAGGCAAATAAAAATCGCGGGTAAACAAATTAGAATACTCCGTTAGCAACACAGAAAAGCCTGCCCGAATAGAGCGATGCTGAAAGGCATCGTCTAATAAAATTACCTCTGTAGTGGGATGATCGTGCAATAATTCGGGAATGGCCAGTAGCCTCTCTTCGCCTACTGCCACGGGAATAGTCGGAAACTTTCTGTGTAAGGCCAGCGGTTCGTCTCCGATCTCTAGCGCGGTAGAGCTAGCCGTGGCCAACGCATAGCCAAGCGTCCTTCTTCGATATCCCCGGCTAAGGGTCGCTACTCGGTAGCGGGTATGCAGCAGTCCCACCAGGTATTCGATAAGTGGTGATTTACCGGTTCCGCCAATGGCCAGATTGCCCACGGTTATGAGCGGCATTCCAAAAGAAGCCGAGCGCAGTATATTTTTATCGAAAAGAAGGTTACGCACGTAAACGACCAACCAATACAGGAGCGAAAGAGGTAACAGGAAGATCCTGAAAGAGCGTAAAAAAAAATGGTAGAACATCGGTTAACAGCTAATTTACGAAGAAGCTAAAGACCGTAGTTCCATAATTTCGCTGCTGTTGGTAAAAAGGAAATTGACAGTAATCATTACGCGGGGTATGCTCCAACACAAATAATCCGCCCGAAGCCACCAGTTGCCGCTTAAAGAGTTGACGGGGCAATTCATCGATGGTATTGAGGGCATAAGGAGGGCCGGCAAAGATAAAATCGTACGATTCGTTGCACTGCTCTATAAATTTGAATACATCGGCACGAATAACCTGACAGCCCTCTAGTTGCAAAGTTTCGACGGTCTTTGAAATAAAGCGGTGCATGGCCGGGTCTTTTTCTACAATGGTCAATTGCGTAACGCCGCGAGAGGCCAACTCGTAGCTTATGCTACCGGTACCGCCAAAGAGATCGAGCGTTTTAATGGCAGAAAAATCAATGCGGTGCTGAAGCATGTTAAACAACCCCTCCTTTGCAATATCGGTCGTGGGTCGGGTATGGGGCATGTGTGGGGGCGGAGTAAACCGACGTCCGCCATGCTCCCCTCCTATAATGCGCATAGCAAAAGATCGTTGAGCGTAGTAAAAAAATGGGCCGGATACGAAAAATGACTGGCTTCGAATGTCGCTTCGCGGCAAGCCACATGGGTAAAGTATTGCCAGAGCTCCCGGTAAAGGGCTGAATCTTTTTCGAGCAACCCGGTAAGCACCAGCTCTGTTTCTGCAGGGCTCACCAACTGAGCTTCGCATACCGAGAGTAAATAATAGAGCACATCGGCGGGGCTTTCGTACGCAAAGGTTTGAAAGAACTGAAGCCTGTTATTTTTAAGCACAATAACACGAAACGTTTCGATCCCGACATCGACCAGCAGTTTGCCTTGCGCACCGCTTTGGCCGGCGCTGTCTAGCGCAAGTTTAAAGGCATGTCGTACACGGGCTTTCGGAAAAAAAGATTCGCAGCCCCGATACAGCGATGCTGGAACCGGATAACCCAAACAAAGTTGCCATTCGGCCATGGTCTCTGTCTTAAAAACGGCCGGACCCTCAAAGGGATACATGGATTGATGCAGGGCCTGTAATTTTTTTTCGTCAAATCCGGCTACCGGCAAGATAGACAGATCGGCAAGGTCATAGGCGATCTCGACTTGCTGTTGCGGGTGCAATAGATTTTCTATAGTGGCAATAAATGTCTCGAAAACAGGTTTGTCCCACTGGCCGATCTGCACATAGCCCAGGGCCGCTAACTGCTGTGTATTTCGGTTCTTTAGCGCATAAGCAACATGCGATTTTCCGAATTGTAAACCCAGTATTGTATCTGAGGAGGCCGAAGTGGCAGTCGAAAACTCGAACAGACGATTGTAAACCATTTCCATTGTTGCAATAATAGAGAAAATTTATTTATCGTAGGTTTGCCAACCAGGCATGTCACATTCTTCCGTACCGTCTCTTCAGTTCGAAAATTCGCGCCGCCAACTTATTCGGATGGCGCTGCCCATTAGCCTGGCCATCTTTATTCCGCAGTTTAATTTTGTAATCAACAATATCTTTTTAGGCCACTACCTAAAAGATAGCCTGGCCCTGGCCGTAGCGGGTATCACAGGGGTTTATTACTTGATATTCGCAGCCATTGGCTATGGGCTTAACAATGGGTTACAAACCCTAATAGCTCGTAGAGCCGGAGAAAACCGACCCGAGGAGATCGGAAAATTATTTAGCCAAGGCATTTGGATCGGACTTTTGCTGGCCCTGATCGGAATCGCTACCACCTATACCCTAACCCCCTGGCTGTTCGATCTACTTATTCAAGACAAAGAGGTACTGCAAAAAGCCATCGAATTCTTGCAGATTCGTATTTGGGGATTGGTCTTTTTATATGTCTATCAACTGCGCAACGCTCTACTGGTAGGAACCAATCAAAGTCGGTATCTCGTTGCCGGCACCCTGGCCGAAACTACCGCCAACATTGTATTGGACTACCTGTTTATTTTTGGTGCAGGAGGCTTTCCCGAGTTGGGGTTCGTAGGTGCGGCCTATGCATCGGTACTCGCCGAATTTATTGGCATGTTCGTGATCTACCTGGTTATTCAACGAAAGGGGATCGCGAAGCGCTTTCAGCTTTTTACTGACTTTACGTTCGACCGCGGGCAAAACAAGCTGATCCTCTCTGTTTCGGCCCCGCTGATCTTTCAACATGCCATTAGCATTATTAGCTGGCAATATTTCTTTTTGCTCATAGAGCACCACGGTGCTATAGCCATGAAGGTCTCTAACATTATGCGCAATATTTTTGGGTTGTTCGGATGCTTCTCTTGGGCCTTTGCCGCCACCACCAATGCGATGGTCAGCAACTTGATCGGTCAGGGAAAGCAAGACGAAGTGCTCTCGACGATCAAAAAAATTATGCAGCTCAGCACCGGTACGGCCCTGCTTATTGCAGCGCTGCTCAATATATTTCCGCAAGCCTTTTTAGCGCTGTTTGGTCAAAACGATGTCTTTGCTATCGAAGCATTGCCTGTGCTTCGGGTGGTAACGCTGGCCCTGGTGATGATGTCGGTCTCTACCGTTATGCTCAACACGGTAACGGCTTCGGGCAATGCGCGTATTTCGTTTTACATCGAGGCTATGGCCATTGTATTTTACTCGGCCTATGTATACCTGGTAAGCGAATATTTCTTTTTACCCATTAGCTATAGCTGGATGAGCGAGTGGCTCTATTGGATCTGTCTGTTTACGCCGTCTTTCTTTTATATCAAAAGTGGTCGGTGGAAAAATAAAAAGATCTAAGCTGCTTTTCTCTTATCGATTCCATTCGTAGCGAACGGCCGTATTGCCGGAAAAATTTTCGACAGGCACCCTGAATTTTTTTATTTCGATCACTACCTGTTGGCAGGCATGGGCCGCAGTAATTCGCTTAACAATAGACATGGCCAGCGTTTCGAGTAAGTCGCGGGGTATGGCCATCTCTTCTTTAACAACCGAAAATAATTGTTCGTAATCGATGGTCTCTTCAAGATCGACAAGAGGAGTTATGGTCGAGGCCTCTGCCGCTAACCGATCCGTGGCAATATCAACCATCGGTTGGTCTTGGCCTGCCACCACTACTTGCAGGTCTACCTGGTATTCGCCTCCCTCTTTTCGTTCTTCGGGATACAATCCGTGGTAGCTATAAAAGCGAAGACCTTCTACTTTAATGGTAAGTAACCCGGGCATACGTAATACTAAAAGGTAGATAATACTGTTACTAATGAAGCCCGGCCGCACTTAGATAACGCTCTGCATCGAGCGCAGCCATACATCCGCTACCTGCTGCCGTAACGGCTTGGCGATAGATCTTGTCTTGCACATCGCCCGCTGCAAAAACACCGGTACGATTGGTTTTGCTGCTGCCCGCAATGGTTTTGATATACCCGGCTTCGTCCATATCGATGTAGGGCTTAAAGATCTCCGAGTTAGGCTGATGACCGATAGCCACAAAAAAAGCACTCACGGCAATGCTGGTCTTTTCGTTTGTTTGATTATTGAGAATACGAACCCCCTCTACTTTTTTGTCGCCCAGTATCTCGTCGGTTTCGCTGTTCCAGTAAATGGCAATATTGGCGGTATTTTTTACGCGTTCTTGCATAATCTTACTGGCGCGCATTTCGCCGCGGCGAACGATCATATGCACATGCGCGCAAATCTTAGAGAGATACAACGCTTCTTCGGCCGCAGTATCGCCGGCCCCTACAATGGCCACCTCTTTTCCTTTAAAAAAGAAGCCATCACATACGGCACAAGCGCTTACCCCAAACCCATTGAGACGCTGCTCACTTTCTAACCCCAACCATTTGGCGGAGGCACCGGTACAAATAATTACACTGGCCGCCTCGATCCATTTGTCATCATCGATCTGCACTTTGTGCAAGGGTCCGGTAAAATCTACCTGGGTTGCCAGTCCGTATCGTATGTCGGCTCCCATGCGGGCAGCCTGTTTTTCGAAGTGCACCATCATGTCGGGGCCCTGTATGCCATCGGGATAGCCGGGATAGTTCTCTACCTCGGTAGTAATGGTAAGTTGTCCGCCGGGTTGTATTCCCTGATAGAGAACGGGCTTAAGTCCCGCTCGGCTGGCATAGATGGCAGCCGTGTAGCCTGCTGGTCCGGAACCGATAATCAGGCAAGAGATGTGTTCACTGATTTCCATAGGTTACCTGTTAATTCAATGCCAGCAAATGTAGGGCATTATTAGCGGGATATAATAACCGTGCGAAACTGCGCTGCATACCCTCCAAAATAACCCAAGGCGTTGCCAGATACATTGCTGAGCACTTTGGTAGGAGAAGAGAAAGGATTGCCAATACTGGCATAGTTAAATTCGACCGTGCGCCAAAAATCGTAGGTAGCCTTGTCGATGTTACAAACCTTGAGCGTAACCGTATCGCCACGGTTAAAGAAGTTGTAGCCCTCTTCGGGCTGTCCGTCTCGAACGATGCCGCGCTCTACCTGTACTTCGTAACTGGTGCCATCAATGACCTGATCGTCGTAGACAGAATTTAAACCCGGTAAAAAAGGACCACTATTCTGTTTGGTGTAATACCGAATATAATCCCCAAAGCCGGGCTGATCGGTAGCTCTTACGTAGAGCGCCACTTTACCCGGGGGATTATCGGGAGGGGCCGGGCGCCAAAAGACCGAATCGATTCGTCGGGTAAGAGCCGGAATGCGTGTTTGCGCCTCGTAGGTTTTTCCTTGCCAGTTAATGCGTAAAGAATAGGTCTGCTGCAACGCACCTCGCAAAAAAAGACCCGGCTGCACGCTGTCAACGGTGTAATAATAACCAAGCGTTTGCCCGGCCACCGAGGTACGATATCCTTTTAACGGGTAGGATACTCCATTGTGCGTAACAACAACCAAGGCATCGGTTATAAAAGAGGTCGCCAACTGAGAAGGACGAAGCGTATCGAAGAAAGGCAGACTTTTCGACAAGATTACCAAAGGGGGTTGGCCATTTTCGATCGTAGCTTCTACGACTAATTTGGGCTCGGTTTGCGCGAGTGTAAAATTGATATCGCGTTCGCAGCCGGTTAGAAACAGGGCGCCCAGCAAAAGACAAACTAGAGAACGCATATTAAAATTACCCTAAATACGCCTTTAGCGCACTGCTATAGCGAGCCTTTTGAAGACGCTTGATGGCTCTTTCTTTAATTTGGCGAATGCGCTCTTTGGTAAGATCGTACTTCTGCCCGATTTGCTCAATGGTAACACCATTTTCTCCATCCAGACCAAAATAGGCATTCACGATCTCTGCTTCGCGCGGAGAAAGCGACTTCAGCACGCGGCGAATTTCGTTGCGTAAAGAATCTTTCATTACGTCGTCGTCGGTATCGTCGCTACCCTCGAGCAGATCACCCATGGCTACGTCTTCGGCCTCGTGCACCGGGGCATCAAGTGAGGTATGACGGGTATTGCTTTGAAAAATATTATTGATCTCGGTCTCGCTCATCTCGAGCAGCTCGGCCAACTCTTCGGTAGAGGGCTCGCGCTCGTGCTCCTGCTCAAAAGCCATGTAGGCTTTGTTGGCTTTGTTGTAAGTGCCGATCTTGTTTTGGGGCAAGCGAACCAAACGGCCTTGTTCGGCCAAGGCCTGCAAAATGGATTGACGGATCCACCATACGGCATAAGAAATAAACTTAAATCCTTTGGTCTCGTCGAAACGCTGCGCTGCCTTTATAAGACCCAGATTTCCTTCGTTAATAAGATCGCTGAGCGAAAGACCCTGGTGTTGATATTGTTTGGCAACCGATACGACGAAACGAAGATTGGCTTGCACCAGTTTATCGAGCGCTCGTTGCGAATCGATCGGATTGCGATTGAACATTTTTATACGCTGAGCCAGCGTCGTCTCCTCTTCGGGAGTGATCATAGAAATTTTTGAGATCTCTTGCAGGTATTTTTCTACCGCCTGAGAGTCCCGGTTCGTTATCTGGGTAGCGATCTTTAGCTGCCGCATTTAGAAAATTTGTTTGGGGATAAAAAATGGGCCCACATAGCCTTTTACAACGTGCAAATGTAACACAAAAAAGGGGGAAAAACCAGTTAAAATTTAAGCCCTCTGTCTTGGATTAGCCCTTGGCGGAGCGACGACTTTGCCGAATAAACAAGAGGAATCCGGCCAGCATCAACAGAGAGGCGATCAACTCGGCCTGCGTGGGATGCAATCCCCAAAGGTCCATCTTGACATTGACCCGAATTTTTTCTATAGCAAACCTTTCTAATCCGTTGAATATCAAATATAAAGCGAACATTTGTCCGGTAATTTTTAGCCGCTTTCTAACCATCCACAATACCCCAAAAAGAGCTATACAGGCCAGTGCCTCGTACAAAGGGGTCGGATAAGCCCCCATGGCAAGCTGATTACAAAAGGGCCCGGTGCACCCCGCAATAGGAACACCCTCTTCGAGCACGTTGTGCGGATAGGTATACGACCAAAGCCAATCGGGCAAAAAGGACGGTTTCGCAGACAAAGCGCTCACCACCCCCCAATCGCCATCGCCTGCCACATGACAGCCAATTCTACCAATCCCATAGGCTAGCATGAGCGCAGGTGCCACGGCATCGGCCAGATGTAAAAACCCGATCCGGTGCTTGCGGGCATAGATGCCAATGGCAATAGCCGCGCAAATAAGCCCTCCGTACATGGTGAGTCCGGCCGGAGAAAAAATATAAGCCGCAGGTTCTTGCAAGAACGAACTCCAGTTCTCGAAAATATCAAAGAGCTTGGCGCCGGCCAATCCAAAGACCAGTGCCAACATAGTGATATCCCCCACTCTGTCTTGTGGCCAAATGCGAATGAGGCGCTTTTCGGGTTTATCTAGTTTTTCTCTGTTTTTTTCCCACCATTTAACGCCGGCAAAAAAGAGTCCGAACAAAAGACCTGCAGCAGGACTACCCTGACTAGAAAAAATATAGGCCTGTGGATCTTGCATGGTGGCTTCATCCAAAAAAAACAAGGCCAAGACCTTAAATCCCAGCAGATAGCCCAACCCAAAATTGGCAGCCAGGTCGGTCCAAGAGGCCGAATCACCAACCAAAATGGTGGTTTCAGTGGGCGTAAACAACCCCTGCCCGCTCTTTCGCTTTAGTTCACGGGTAAGCACATAGGCCGCCGTTAAAAAAGCAATGGCCACAAAAAAACCAAAGCTGTTTACAAAGCGAAGCACCGGCCATTCCAGACCAAAGAGATCTTTAAAGGCGTAGTAGAGGTTGGGATACATAGCAGAGGGTTCGGCTTAATTGCAATGCTGCTCGAAGGCACCGATTAGATTTTGGGCGATCATTTGAGCCGATCTTCCCTCTATCATATGTCTTTCGATATAGTGCACCAATTGTCCATTTTTAAAAAGCGCAATGGCCGGAGAAGAAGGAGGATACGGCAACAGATGCTGACGAATGGCCCCTACGGCCTCGGTATCGAAGCCGGCAAAGCTGGTGGTTATAAAATCGGGCTTCTTGGCAGTCTGCGAAACGGCCATCAATACACCGGGGCGGGCCGTACCGGCCGAACAGCCGCATACCGAGTTGATCATGACCAGGGTGGTACCCTCTTTGGATAACTGCTGGTTAACGGCATCGGTGGTCAATAACTCGGAGAAACCGTTTTCGGTCAACTCCTCTTTCATGGGTATTACGATCTCGGCAGGATACATGGTATTAAACTTTAGAGTGCAAAAATAATCAGAAACAAGGGTTTGGAACTTCTTTATTCTTTTAACAAAACGAAAACAACAGTTTACTACCCTTTATACATTTAACAATACAAAGATTCTTTCTCATAAGCAGTTGGTTTTGGTTTACAACCCCTCGTTTCAACGAGGGGTTTTTGTTTTAAGGCCCGCTTCGGGGCGGTCGCCGCTTAGTACCCCAATATCTTGAGCATGCTTTGCACGGTCTGTTGCTTGGCATTGACCCAATCGACCAGCTTTCCATTCTTGTCGTGGCCTACGATTACATGCTTGGGAGAGGGAATCAAACAATGCTTGATTCCTCCATAGCCACTAATTTGGTCTTGATAGGCGCCTGTATGAAAGAAGCCAACATAGAGCGGCTCGTCGGTTCCATTGGTCTTGGGCAAAAACACCTCGTTGATGTGCTCTTCCGAATCGTAGTAGTCGTGGCTATCACAGGTTATTCCCCCTAGCACCACCCGTTGGTAATCTTGGTCCCACTTGTTGACGGGCAGTAATAAGAATTTTTCGCCGATCCCCCAGGTATCAGGGAGCGTAGTAATAAAAGAGGAATCGATCATGTACCAGGTTTCGCGGTCGTTTTGTACTTTTTCGGCAATAACCTTGTAGATATGCGCCATGCTCTCGCCTACTGTGTAGCTACCGAACTCGGTAAATATATGGGGCATGGGCACCTTGGCCTTTTTGCAGGCGACCTTGATGTTTCGCACGATCTCGTTGATCATAAACTGATAATCATACTCAAAGCCCAGCGAATGCTTAATGGGAAATCCGCCACCAATATTAATAGAGTCCAATTCGGGGCAGATCTTCTTTAATTGGCAATAGAGATTAACGACCTTATTGAGCTCGCTCCAATAGTAGATATCATCCTTTATACCCTTGTTCAAAAAGATGTGAAGCATCTTTAATTGAAATTTGCTTTCGTAGCCCTCAATGCGGTCCACGTAAAACTCCAGAATGTCTTTGGCTCGAATACCAAGGCGAGATGTATAGAACGGAAAATTGGGCTCTTCTTCTGCGGCTACGCGAATACCCAACTTAAAGGGCACCTTAACGGAGTGCGCATACTCTTTTAGCTCATCTTTATTATCGAGCACCGGAATTACATTCGAAAATCCGGAATTGAGTAGTTGGGCAATACGACGCGTGTATCCCTTTTGCTTAAATCCGTTGCAAATAACATGAATATCCTTAGTGATCTTCTTTTTGGCATAGAGCTTTTTGATAATCTCGATGTCGTACGCATACGAGGTCTCTAAGTGAATATCACTTTTGAGCGCCTCTTCTACCACGAAACTAAAATGCGAACTCTTGGTGCAATAGCAGTAGTAATATTTGCCTTCGTATTTGTGCTTCTTAAAAGCGGCGGCGAACATACTCTTGGCCTTTTTGATCTGCATGCCGATCTTAGGCAGATACGTTAGCTTAAGCGGTGTTCCGTGTTTGGCGATCAGCGCCTTAAGGTCAAGCCCGTTAAAAGTTAGATTACCCTCATCGACCTCAATTCCTTCTTGCGGAAAATTAAAGGTCTGCTTAACGAGCTCGAGATAAGAATTAGACATTCGGCAAATGGGTTGTTTTCGTTTCGGTAAAGAGAACAAAACTATTGTTTTCGCAAAAAATGCGGGCAAGTTTTTCGAAAATAAAAAACCCGCCGGCTTCGGCGGGTTTCTCTGCTGCTATCGAGTACGTTTTATTTAACTTCTTCGAACGGTAAGTCGGTTACATCTTCGGTGGCCGCACTCGAGGCGTTTCCAGCTCCCGCACCGGCATCAGGGCCGGGTTGTGCGCCGCCTTGCGTTGCCTTGTACATGTCCTCGCTGGCAGCGGTCCAAGCGGCATTGAGCGCGGTCATGTGTGCTTCTATGCCAGCCAGGTCTTGTGCCTTTTGTGCTTCTTTGAGCTTCTCGGCGGCCTGCTCAATGGCGGTTTTCTTTTCGGCAGGGATCTTATCGCCATATTCCTTTAACTGCTTTTCGGTCTGAAACACCAGCGAGTCGGCTTGGTTAAGCTTTTCAACGCGGTCTCTTTCGGCTTTATCGGCCGTTTCGTTGGCCTTGGCCTCTGCCTTCATTTTTTCGACCTCTTCTTTGCTTAGACCCGATCCGGCTTCGATATGAATCTTTTGTTCCTTACCGGTTCCTTTGTCTTTGGCGGTAACATGTAAGATACCATTGGCATCGATGTCGAAGGTCACTTCGATCTGGGGCACGCCGCGCGGCGCAGGTGGAATTCCATCGAGGTTAAAAATACCGAGACTCTTGTTGTCTTTGGCCATGCTACGCTCGCCCTGCAATACATGAATTTGTACACCGGGCTGATTATCGCTGGCTGTTGAGAATACTTCGGATTTCTTGGTAGGAATAGTTGTGTTAGAAGGAATCAGCGTGGTCATAACGCTACCCATGGTCTCGATACCCAGCGAAAGCGGAGTAACATCGAGCAGCAGCACATCCTTTACCTCTCCAGTAAGAACCGCACCCTGTATAGCGGCGCCTACGGCTACTACCTCGTCGGGGTTAACGCCCTTGTTAGGCTTTTTGCCAAAGAATTTTTCTACGATCTCTTGCACCTTGGGAATACGGGTCGATCCACCCACCAAGATCACTTCGTCGATCTGTGAGGTAGACAAGCCGGCATCGTTGAGTGCCGCTTCGCAAGGCTTAAGACAGCGGGCAAATAACGAATCGGCCAGTTGCTCAAATTTGGCACGGCTTAGCTTTTTTACCAAGTGCTTAGGCACACCATCCACCGCAGTAATGTAAGGCAGGTTTACCTCGGTCTCCGAAGAAGAACTGAGTTCTACCTTGGCTTTTTCGGACGCCTCTTTAAGACGCTGCAGGGCCATGGGGTCTTTACGAAGGTCAATGGATTCGTCTTTTTTAAATTCGTCGGCCAGCCAGTCCATAATCACTTTATCGAAATCGTCTCCGCCCAAGTGCGTGTCTCCATTGGTCGACTTGACTTCGAAGACACCATCTCCCAGTTCAAGGACCGAAATATCGAAGGTTCCACCTCCAAGATCGAATACCGCAATGCGGCGATCGGACTGTGCTTTGTCGAGACCATAAGCAAGGGCAGCGGCCGTGGGCTCGTTTACGATTCGTCTTACATTAAGACCGGCAATCTCGCCGGCTTCTTTGGTGGCCTGGCGCTGGGCATCGTTAAAGTAAGCAGGCACTGTAATAACGGCCTCGGTTACTTCGTGACCCAGGTAATCTTCGGCGGTCTTTTTCATTTTTTGCAAGACCATGGCACTGATCTCTTGCGGTGTATACAAACGACCGTCAATGTCGATGCGAACGGTATTGTTATCGCCTTTCGCTACTTTATAACTCCAATGCGTGATCTCCTCTCCTACCTCGTCGAAGCGACGTCCCATAAAGCGTTTTACAGAAGCGATGGTATTTTGAGGATTGGTAATGGCCTGGCGCTTGGCCGGGTCACCTACTTTTCGTTCTCCATTTTTGAGAAAAGCCACAATAGAAGGGGTCGTGCGACGTCCTTCATCGTTGGCGATTACGACGGGTTCGTTGCCCTCCATTACTGAAACGCAACTGTTGGTGGTACCCAGGTCGATTCCAATTATTTTTCCCATGTTGATATAGTTTTAAATGATTCATTGCTCTATAGGCAATCCCTATGCCGTAACCAGCAATCGTGCAATTTTGTCAGTTTAGACAAAAAATTGGAATTCAGGAAGTTTTAGGCTGTCAGATTTGGCAGTAAAAAGGGCTTTTTCAGGGCAATTTTTCAGTGGCCTTAAAAGAGAAATTTCGCTGGGCCAGGTAGCTAAAGCTAACGACCAGCGCTACGGTTAAGAGCTGGGCCAGCACCGGAAACAGACCGAACCGCTCGACCAGCAGTTTTAAAAGTAGGTAGTTAAGCACCAGATTAAAAAGGCAGACCATCAAATAACGAAAAAGCTGAATACGCCCTCTAATATCCGAATCGGAGAAGACCACGTATTTAGACATAAAGAAACCCACCGGAAACGTAACGCAAAACGAGAGCAACAACGAAGCGCTGTGGGGTTTAAAGGCATAAAAAGGAAGTAAGAGGGTTTGTCCCTTAAAAAGATGCGTATAGCCAATGGAATACACCAAAAAACCCAATATCAAATTTCCACCACCCGAAGCCGCATACCGAAAGGTTTGCAAGGGCATGAACTTTCGAAAAGGACCATAGAAAAAATCAAGGACCAACAACAAGGTATGGGCCACCCGGGTGGCAACATCTTTCATGGGCTTGCAAAGTAAACCAATCAACAGCAATTGCCAAACTGCCTACCTTTGCCGCAATCGAAAAATAAGATGCGCGTAATTGCACAGATAAAAGAAATGCTGGCCCTGGTGCTCGACGAAGCGCTCCACTACAAGACCGCGCCCGAAGCGCTCGTTATTAACAGTACCAAGCCCGAATTTGAGGGCGATTACACGCTTGTACTTTTTTCATTGGCAAAACCGCTGCGCCTGGCACCCGAAAAATTGGGCGAACAACTCGGCGAGCTTTTGGTACAACGCTTTCCTGAGCAGATGGCCCGCTACACGGTGATTAAAGGATTTTTGAATCTCACGCTCACCGATACCTATTGGCTGCAATTTCTCGACGAGCAGGCTACCCGCAACTCCCTGCAAGAGACCTGGCTACATGGAAAAAAAGTGATGGTCGAATACTCTTCGCCTAACACCAATAAGCCGCTGCATCTGGGGCACCTCAGAAATATATTCTTGGGATGGAGCGTGGCCGAGATACTTAAAAATTGTGGTGCCGAGGTTATTAAGACCTGTGTGGTCAACGACCGGGGTATTCACATTTGCAAAAGCATGATTGCCTGGCAACTTTTTGCCAATGGGGCCACTCCGCTTTCTACCGACACCAAGGGTGATCATTTCGTGGGCGACTACTATGTAAAATTCAACGACGAGTTAAAGCGCCAGATCGAGCAACTGGTGGCAAGCGGTCGCACCAAACAAGAAGCCGAGAAAGAAGCACCCATTATGAAGGCCACCCAGCAAATGTTGTTAGATTGGGAGGCAGGAAAACCAGAAGTACTATCGCTTTGGAATACCATGAATGGCTGGGTCTACGAAGGATTTGAACAAACCTATCGGCAGATCGGAGCCGATTTTCAAAAGACCTACTACGAGAGCAACACCTATTTGCTCGGAAAAAAATTCGTTTCAGAAGGATTGGCTCAAGGTGTTTTCTTTACCAAAGAAGATGGTAGCACCTGGATTGATCTAACCGCTGAGGGTCTCGATCAAAAACTGGTCTTACGTGGTGACGGTACGTCGGTATACATTACACAAGACTTGGGACTGGCGCAAGAGAAATACAACGAGTTTGCTTACGATCAAAGCATCTACGTAATTGCCGATGAGCAGAACTATCATATGAAGGTATTGCAGCTGATCTTAGAAAAACTGCAAAAGCCCTACGCCAAGGGCATCTTTCATTTAAGCTATGGTATGGTAGAGCTGCCGAGTGGGCGAATGAAAAGTCGAGAAGGAACGGTGGTAGATGCAGATGATATCGTAGCCGAAATGATAGCGGTGGCGCGACGCAAAACAGAGGAGTTAGGAAAAGTGAAGGACTTTACGGCCGAAGAGCTGGAGAGCCTCTACCGCATGCTGGCACTGGGCGCCTTGAAATTCTTTTTACTACGCGTAGATCCTAAAAAGAAAATGATCTTTAATCCCGAAGAGTCGATCGATTTTCAGGGTTTTACCGGTCCTTTTGTACAATACACGCATGCCCGTATCTGCTCGTTGCTTAAAAAAGAAGCGCCCCGTTCGGGCCCACTACCCGCTATATCTTTTTTACCCGCCGAGCGAGAGCTGCTCTTGCAAATAGCGCACTATCCGGTAGTGCTCGAGCAAGCCGTTAGCGAACAGAACCCATCGGTGCTAGCCATATATGCTTTTACGCTGGCAAAATCGTTCAACAGTTTTTACAACCAGCACTCGGTTATGCAGGCAGAGTCTGCAGAAAAAAAACAACTCCGCCTTATCCTTGCTCAACAAACCGCCCGATTGATCGATGCGGCCATGGGAAATTTGGGCATTGCCGTTCCGCAACGTATGTAAGTAGCGCTGCACTCTCTAGATAAGTACTATACCTGCCAGGGCAGGAATATCGATGGTCAACCGATAGCGACTATCTTGTTCGCTTAAACATTCGCTTCTAAGAATAGGATTATTGGCCGTGCCAGCCCCGCCATATTTCGTTGCATCGCTATTAAAGAGTTCGGTGGTAAATTCTTTTCCAGAAACAATGATCGTCCAATTGCGGTAGACAACGGGTGTCATATTAAGCACAACGAGCACCTCTTGTAAAGCATCGATTCCTTTTCTTCTGTACACAACCACCGATTCGGAGCGGTGGTCAAGATCGATCCACTCAAAACCCGACGGATCGAACTGTTTTTCGAACAAGGCCGGCTGACCGGTCAGTAACTGGTTTAACTCTTTTACCATTGTCGAAAGCCCGTTATGGATCGGATATTGCAAGAGGTGCCATTGTAGTTGGCTGCGGTAATCCCACTCTGCAGTTTGTCCGAACTCTGCTCCCATAAAAAGTAGCTTAGCCCCGGGGTGCGTAAACATATAGCTGTACAACAACCGAAGGTTTGCGAATTTTTGCCATTCATCGCCTGGCATCTTATAGATCATCGGGCTTTTGCCATGCACTACCTCGTCGTGGCTAAACGGAAGCATAAAATTCTCGTCGTAGTAGTACATTAAACTAAACGTAAACCGATCTTGGTGATGTTTACGAAACAGCGGGTCCAACTTAAAATACCGAAGTGTGTCGTGCATCCAACCCATCATCCATTTCATGCCAAAGCCCAATCCGCCTTGGTAGATCGGACGCGAAATACCCGGCCAGTCGGTGGCCTCTTCGGCAATGGTCTGCACATCGGGAAAGCGCTCGTACACGCTTCGATTCAACTCCTTTAAAAAATCAATGGCCTCTAAATTGCCATCGCCCCCCTGCTCGTTGGGTTCCCACTCCCCTGCCTTTCGAGAATAATTCAACTTCAACATCGAAGAGACGGCATCGACCCGAATGGCATCGACATGAAAGAGATCGAACCAAAAATGAGCACTGCTAATTAAAAAAGAGCGCACCTCGCGCCGCTTATAGTTAAAGACATAGCTATTCCAATCCGGATGGAACCCTTTTCTTCGGTCGGCATACTCATAGGTATTGGCCCCGTCAAAAAGATAAAGCCCGTGCGCATCGTATGGAAAATGAGAGGGTACCCAATCTAGAATCACGCCAATACCCGCGGCATGAAAAGCATCGATGAGTCGCATTAATCCCTGCGGATCGCCAAAGCGCGAGGTGGGTGCAAAGTACCCGGTGCACTGATAGCCCCAGCTACCATCGAAGGGATGTTCCATGATCGGCATCAACTCTACATGGGTAAATCCCATTTGCTGCACGTAGGGCACCAGGGTTTCAGAAAGTTGATCGTACGATAAATACGCATTTTCGTCTTGGTCATCAGGTCTTCGCCAACTGGCCAGGTGCACTTCGTATACGCTCCAGGCCGATTGCAGGGAGTTATGTCGGTGACGGTTTTGCATCCATGCCTGGTCTTTCCACTCGTAATAAAGATCCCAGGTAATAGAGGCGGTCTGCGGTCTTTTCTCCCAAAAAAAAGCAAAGGGATCGCCTTTGTCCAGTTCTTGATGACGATGCCCGGTTATATGATACTTGTAGACCTCTCCGAGTTTTACTCCGGGAATAAATCCTTCCCAGATACCCGATTTTTCCCAGCGTGGAAAAAGCAAATGCGCATGGTTATTCCAATCATTAAAATTGCCTACTACCGAAACATGCGTGGCATTGGGCGCCCATACAGAAAAATAGCAACCCCAAACCCCATCCACTTGAAGAGAACGGCTACCCATTTTTTCGTATAGCCGACAATGGGTGCCCTGGTGATACTGGGCCAGATCGTCGGCCGTAAAAAGCGAATAATTCCAGACGGGACGTTGCGTGTCGAGTTGCATGTAAGAAATCTATTGCAGCAATTCAAAAACAAAACTCTCTCCGGGCGCTACCTGCAATGCGTTCATCGATAAGATCTCTTGGGTAACCACGTTGCGAAGACGAGTAAACCCACGGGTACGCTCTTGCAATCGTAACCAGTCGGGCTGATGCGTTTTACTACCCGTGTTGGAAACGACCAGCACGGTTTGCTTACTGTCGTAGCGAAAATAGGTGTAGACCCCTTCACTGGGAATAAACTGCATCATCTTGCCGCTGCCAAGCGCGGTGGAGTTTTTCCTGAACTGACCCAAGCGACTCACATGCGTAAACATATCTTGTTGCGCAGCATTTCTACCCGCTGTGGTAAAAAGATTTCGAGCGGGATCATCGCCAGGAAATCCACCCGGAAAATCTTCACGCACCAGTGCATCAGAGGTTGTCTTTTTATTCTTCATCAGTACTTCGGTACCATAATAAAGCTGTGGAATACCCCGGAGGGTCAACAACCAGTTAAGGGCCATCTTTAGTTTTCGTGGATCTTCTTCGAATACCGAAAAGGCTCTGTCCATATCGTGGTTGTCCAGAAAAATGCAGTTGTTCATCGGATTGCCATAGAGCACATCTTGCGCCAGGGTCATATAGAGCTTGCCAACCCCATTCGTCCAACCGGGGGCCTCGTTAATACCGGCCAACATGCCAAAACAGGTTTGAAAATCCAACACCCCTTCGGCATTGTGACGAAAGGGAGCGTTAATGTTGCCGGCGGTAAAATAGGCGTTGGCCGTAGGCGTGTTGACCCATGATTCACCGAACACCGTAACAGCGGGAAACTCTCTTTTAAGCGCTACGTTGACCGCATTCAAAAAAGGCTCTTCGCAATATTTGTAGGTATCGACTCGCCATCCATCTATACCGAACTCCTCGGTACTCCATACCGCATGTTGAATTAGATAGGTGGCCAAATAGGGATTGCGCTGGTTAAGATCGGGAAGGTCTTGCGTAAACCAACCATCAAGCATGTTGCGTTTGTCGGCGCTGGCCGCATAGGGATCGAAGAAAACCTCTTCGCGGTGATTGGGCGCCGAACGACCCTGAGACGTATTGAACCAGTCGGCCGTGGGTGGATCGAGATGAAAGAAATGATGACTGCCCACATGATTGTAAACGGCATCCTGTATTACCTTCATTCCATTTTGATGCAGCGTTTCACAAAACTTTTTGTAGCCCTCGTTACCTCCATAGCGCTTATCGATGGCAAAATGATTCGTGAACCAATACCCATGATATCCCGCTACTGAATTGCCCCACTCGTGCAAGCGAGGCATATCATTCTCGATAACGGGCGTAAGCCACAGTGTAGTAACACCCAGCTCTTTAAAATAATCAAGATGACTGGTAATGCCGGTAAAATCGCCACCGTGTCTCGAAAACTTATTGCTGCGCTCTAAACCGGTATCGCGGTAGCTGCGAACAACATCATTGGTAACATCACCGTTCGAAAATCGGTCGGGCATTAATAGGTAAACCAGGTCAGCCGCTTGTACACCCTGCACCCGGCTTTTTCCGTTGCCGGCGTTACGGGCTCGTAGGGGGTACTGAACTGTCTTCGACGTAGCACTTCCGGTCGCTCCCGATAAATTGAATACAATCGTTCCCGGGCGGGCTTGTGGAGCAATTTGGATATCGATAAAAAGGTAATTGCGGTTTTCGGGACAGCTTACTTTCTTTACGGCAATGCCGGGATAGGTGGTAGAGACCTTCGTGAATTGCCCTATGCCCTCTTGGTGCAACATCAGTTGCAAAGCGCCGCTTTTCATTCCTACCCACCAATGCGTGGGGTGTACGGCAAGATTCGCTTGACCCTGCGCGGCCAAAACAGAAAAACCGATCGTAAATAACAATAGAATAGTTCTCATAGAATACGGGGTAAGTTTATTTTTCTTTGATACACAAAATACAAATTAGGGAGGCCACCACCATCAGGCCCCCGCCAACGGTAAGCGCAGCCAGGCGATCGTTGTTCAGCACTTCGCGCATAAGCCAGCCAAATCCTAGCGAGGCGATGATCTCGGGTAGCACAATAAAAAAATTAAAGATGCCCATGTAAATACCCACCTTTTCTTTGGGCAATACACCGCTCAACATGGCATACGGCATCGATAAGATGCTGGCCCAGGCAATACCTACGCCAACCATCGATCCAAACAGCCAATTCTTATCGGTTATAAAATTTACGCTGATCAACCCCAAGGCTCCGGCCAACAAGCAAAACGCATGGGTCTTCGATCGACCCCACCGATCGGCGATAGCGGGCAATACCAGTGCGAACAAAAAGGTCACCACACTATAGAACGACAAGGTCAAACTTCCAAAGTCGGCCCCTTCGGCGTAGATCGGGTCGCTGGCATCTTGGCCTTTAAAAACATTCACGGCTACCGCAGTGGTGTAATAGAACCACATTAAAAAAAGTCCGGGCCATGTAAAAAATTGCACTAAAGAAACCCAGCGCATCCGTACCGGCATATGGGTAAGCGCATGCAAGATCTCTTTGGCGCCATGTAAGAATCCGCCTTGTTCCGCTTGTTGCTTCTTTAAAAATTCGGGATCGCTGGGCGGATATTCTTTGGTCGAAAAAACGGTATAGAGAACCGCAGAAATAAAGAAGAAAGCCCCCAGATAAAAAGACCATCGGACATTATCTGGAATCTCGCCTGCAGCAGCTGTATTCGAAAATGCAAACACATTTTTCATAAGCCAAGGTAAGGCAGAGGCGATACTCCCGCCAAGACCGATCATAAGACTTTGCATAATAAACCCTCGGTTGACCTGCGAGTCGGGCAGTTGATCGGTTACAAAAGCTCTGAACGGTTCCATGGCTACATTACCGAAAACATCTAGCACCCAAAGTAATCCGGCCGCCATCCAAAGCGCGCTACTGTGGGGCATAAAAATGAGGGCAATGGAACTTAAGAGGGCCCCGATCATAAAAAAAGGTCTTCTGCGGCCCCAACGGGGATGCCAGGTACGATCGCTCATATAACCTACCACCGGTTGCACGAGCAGTCCGGTTAAGGGGGCTGCCAAAAATAACAGCGGTACTTCGTCGGGATTAGCCCCTAAGTTTTCGTAGATGCGTCCCATATTGGCTCGCTGCAGGTCCCATCCGAATTGGATTCCGAAAAATCCCACACTCATGTTGATGATCTGCGAAAGACGTAAAGCCGGTTTTTCTCCCTGAAATGCAGTAGACATGGCGATCGTTGGTTTTAGTTGGTAAGATAGTTACAAAAAAGCAAAGGTTCTCATATAACGAAACCATCGGGTATAATGGCTCCTTTCTTGACAACCACAATACCATCCTTTACGGCATAGAGCGGATGATCTTTGTTCTCTAGATGATCGCCACCAACGATAGTGACATCGTTACCAATGCGACAATTCTTGTCTATGATGGCCCGCTGAATCTGGCAGCGCTGCCCGATACCCATGGGCGGCACCCCTTTTTCTGTACCCTTCGCTATATCTTGCAAGGTCTCGTAATAATCACTTCCCATAATATAGGTATCGGAGATCTGGCTGTCTAACCCAATACGGCTTCTGATGCCGATCACTGAGCGCTTCACCAAAGAAGCGTTAATAATACAGCCTTCGGCTACCAGCACCTGCGTAAGGGTGGTGCCACCGATCTTGGCCGGGGGCAACATGCGGGAACGCGTATAGATCGTACGATCACTATCGAACATATCAAAGGCCGGTATCTCTTGAGTCAATTCAATATTGGCTTCGAAAAAAGAGCTGATGTTTCCAATATCGGTCCAATAGCCGCTGTATTGATAACTGGCCACTCGGTAGCGATCGATACAGGCCGGAATAATTTCTTTTCCAAAATCGGTCGCTTCTTTTAGTTCGGAGCGCAGCAACTCGAACAATAAACTGCGTTTAAAAATATAGATGCCCATAGAGGCCAGGTAGACCCGACCACGGGCTTGCATCTCGGCACCCGTATCGCTGACCCAATTGCCCAGCGCATCTTTTTTAGGTTTTTCAACAAAAGAGGTAATAAGCCCTCCATCACTTTTTAAGATCCCGAACTCCGGCGCTTCTTTGCCGGTAACCGGAATAGTGGCGATGGTAATATCGGCCCCGAGTTGCTTGTGATGATCGAGCATTTCTGCGAAATTCATTTGATACAGCTGATCTCCGGACAAGATGAGCACATACTCACTCTCGAACGATTCAATATGACGAAGACCTTGCCGAACGGCATCGGCCGTACCCTGAAACCAAGTGGGGTTATCGGGGGTTTGCTCTGCCGCTAAAATATCTACAAACGCTCTGCTGAACGCACTAAAATGATACGTGTTCTTGATATGTCGATTAAGAGAAGCCGAATTGAACTGCGTAAGCACGAACATCCTCCCTACCCCGTTGTTCAGACAATTCGAAATGGGAATGTCGACCAACCGATATTTTCCGGCAATGGGAACGGCCGGCTTTGAGCGACTGGCGGTGAGTGGATAAAGCCTCGATCCGGCTCCGCCCCCAAGAATAACCGAGAGTATTTCGGTAGAGTGCGTAATGGTTCTTATAGCCATAACATTTTATTGAATGGAGTTGTAGAGTTGTATATATTCTTTAGCGGCATGCTCCCAAGAATGATCGATCTGCATGACCTGCTCACGAAACTGTTGCAAATGACCAGGCTGTTCGTAATACAACGAAACGGCACGACTCACGGCTGCTTTGATATCTTGAACCGATGCTTGTTCGAATCGAATACCAAATCCGTTTTGTTCTCCCATGTCGGTGACCGTATCTTTTAATCCACCCACCGCGCGTACGATCGGAATGGTTCCAAAACGAAGGGCGTACAATTGATTGAGACCACAGGGTTCGACCCGGCTGGGCATCAACATAAAATCGGCACCTGCGTACATTAAATGACTAAGCGCTTCTTGATACCCGATATAGATACCCACCGCGTCTTGCAACGGTGCTGCCAACAGATCGAGCTGTTGCTCTATGTCTCGTTCGCCCGATCCTAAAACCAAAAAACTGACCTTGCCAGGGTGCTGTGCCACACAGGCGGCCATGGAAGCCGCTAAAAGATCGGCTGCTTTTTCGGCGACCATTCTTCCGATAAAACAAATTAACGGGCGATCCGGATCGAGCCCAAAGCGACGACAGAGTTCTTCTTTATTTTTTTGCTTTCCGCTGGCTACCGTTTGAACTGTATAATGAAAAAGCAGGTACGGATCATGCGCGGGATCCCAGATCTCGGTGTCGATTCCGTTGAGTATGCCCACCGATTTTTCTTTTTCGTGATCGAAGAGCGACTCCAGTCCGGCCGCACTCGTGCGAAGTTCTTGCAAATAACCCGGGCTTACGGTGGTAATACGCCAAGCTGTTTTAAGGGCGGTGGCCAGCGGATTGATCTGGTGGTGCCAGTCGAGCAGCGCCCAATGCGAAAGATCGCAGGCCGGCAAGAGATGCTTTTGTTCCCAGCCAAAAGCCCCGCTGTATTGCGCATTGTGTACGGTAAAAACAGAAGGGATCGATGCTAAGCGGGTTTTAAAATCAAATCCATACTGCAGCAAAAAAGGAATCAATCCCGTATGATGATCGTGGCAATGGATAAGATCGGGCAGATGCTGCCACGCATTGACCCAATCGCAAACGGCAGTTTGAAAAGCCAAGAACCGTTCGGTATCGTCGGGATATCCGTAGATCTTTTCTCGGTCGAGCAACCCATTGATATCAATCAGGTACAGGTCGAATCCTAATCGATTATTTTTGATAACGCTGTAATGAAAAAACTGTGGCCCCAGGTACTGACTCCCCTCGTGTACGAGCTCCCACTGCTGCTGGTACAGAAATTCGGTTCTGTACATGGGCACTACCACTTTGGCAATAGGCCCCAGCCGACGCTGGTATTTGGGAAGCGCTCCGACAACATCACCCAGTCCTCCTGCCTTGGCCATGGGAAAGCACTCCGCTGCTACATGTAAGATCTCCATACTACACAATTACTCCTTTCGATAAATTTAAGTCAAAATACCCTATTTTCATTGCGCTAAAATTATTTAAGCACAGCATTACTAACCACCAACCCACCCTCATGCAAGCAGCTGCCAAACAACCTACCAACTACGGCGCACTAGGCACCCTGATTACGGTCTTTTTCTTCTGGGGCTTTATTGCGGCCGGCAACAGCGTATTTATTCCCTTTTGCAAGAATTATTTTCATCTCGATCAGTTTCAAAGTCAGTTGATCGACTTCTCGTTTTACCTGGCCTACTATATTGGGGCGCTGCTCCTTTTTGCCTACGGTGCCTTTGGCGGACAAGACCTGGTCGGAAAATGGGGCTATAAAAAAAGTATCATCTACGGACTTCTGTTCTCGGCCGTGGGCGCTGCCATTATGATCGTGGCGGTCGAAGCCAATGTATTTGCCTGGATGCTGGCCGGTCTATTTGTGGTAGCGCTGGGCTTTTCGTTGCAGCAGACCGCAGCACAACCCTTTGCTATTTCGTTGGGAGACCCCGCTACGGGCGACAGTCGCGTTAACCTAGGCGGGGGTATCAACTCTTTTGGTACCACCATTGGCCCTTTGGTCGTGGCCTTCGCATTATTTGGAACCGCCGCCGCCATTACCGACGATAAGATCCGCTCCCTGAGCCTCGAAAAAGTGGTATTGCTCTATGCTGGTGTGGGGCTTCTTTTTGTGGGGGCTGCCGCCTTGTTTGGTTTCTCTAAAAAAGTTCCTACGGGTGTCAACAAAGAAAAAACAGAAAATGCCACCAAGGCCTTGACGGCCCTGATCGTTATTACCCTGCTCTTGATGGCTATGTTTATTCCCGTATTTAGCAGCTATACTAGCACTGCGGCCCGAACCATCGAAACGCTCAATTCGCAAATAGCGGCAGCAGGACTATCGCAAGACCCCGCCACCTTGCAACAAGTATCGCAATGGACACAAGAGCGCAATGATCTTCGTCAACCCTTAGAGCAAACCAGAATGTATTGGCTATTTGGCGCACTGGCCGTTGTGGTGGTCGGCTTGCTATTCTCTAATGCCAGAGCCACCAAGAATCCCGAAGGATGGGGTGCTATGAAGTACCCACAACTGGTGCTGGGCATGCTGGGTATTTTTGTGTATGTGGGTGTAGAAGTAGCCATTGGCTCCAACTTGGGAGAATTGCTGAAACAAAAAGATTTTGGCGGATACCAGGCCTCTCAAGTGGCTCCCTTTATTTCAATGTTCTGGGGAAGTCTGATGATCGGTCGCTGGACAGGATCGATCAACGCATTTGATTTCTCTGATACCCGCAAGCAACTACTGACCTTTTTAGTGCCACTGATCGCTTTTGGCGTGATACTGGGGGTAAACACCCTGGCCCAATATGACATTCGACCCTTGCTGGGCTATGTAGTTTGCGTATGCATTCAAATTGCGGTATTCTTCTTAAGTAAAAATAAACCGGCCCGCACCCTCTTACTCTTTAGTTTGTTTGGTATTGCTGCCATGCTGGTGGGCATTCTAACGCAAGGCAAAATTGCTATCTATGCATTTTTGGCCGGTGGATTGGCTTGCTCCATAATGTGGCCATCGATCTTTGCCTTGTCGGTAGCGGGTCTGGGTAAATACACAACGCAGGGTTCTGCGTTTTTGATTATGATGATTCTGGGCGGAGCGATTATTCCTCCCATACAAGGTAAACTGGCCGATATAATTGGCATACACCAATCCTTTATCGTATGCGCCATTTGCTTTGCCTATCTGGCCATATTTGCCTTTTTGGTAAAAGGGATCTTAAAACGCCAGGGCATCGATTACGAAACCACCACGGCCGGCAGTGGACATTAAGTCCTATTAATTGAAAGCTCAAGAACATGAAAAAATTTGCAGTAGGCATTGATATAGGCGGCACCAATACCAAATTTGGTATCGTAGACAAAGAAGGGACGATTCTAACGCAGGGTCGTATGCTCACCAACGAAAAAGAGACCGTACAAGGATTTATTGAGTCACTCTATCAGCATCTCTATCCGATGATCGAGAAGGCCGGAGGTCCCCATCAATTTGCAGGTATCGGCATTGGAGCCCCCAATGGAAATTATTATACCGGCAATATCGAGCATGCCGCCAATCTTAAGTGGAAAGGAATCGTACCCTTGGCGGCGATGATACAAGAGCGATTTGGCATGGCCGTAAAACTAACCAATGATGCCAATGCCGCTGCAGCCGGAGAGCAACAATACGGGTGCGCCAAAGGAATGCGCGATTTTATTACCATCACGCTAGGTACCGGTGTTGGAAGTGGCATTTTTATTAATGGAAAAATTGTGCTGGGTCACGACGGATTTGCCGGAGAGTTGGGCCATACCATTATCAGACCCGGAGGAAGGCTGCATAGCGGCACCGGTATACGAGGACCACTAGAAGCCTATGCTTCTGCTACCGGCGTTCGCGAGACAGCCCTAGAGATGTTGGCCAATAATCCTACAAAAAAAAGCTTGCTCAGAGATTTTAAACCCGAAGAACTTACCAGCGAAAAAGTATACGACTGCGCCATCAAGGGCGATGAGATTGCCAAAGAGATATTCGAGTTTACCGGACAGTTGCTCGGAGAGGCCTTGGCCAACTTTGTCATGTTCTCTTCGCCCGAGGCTATCGTATTGTTCGGGGGGTTGACAAAAGCCGGAGATTTAATTTTAAATCCAACGCGTAATGCTATGGAGGCCAATTTAGTGCAGGTATTTAAAAACAAAGTGAAACTGGTCTTTAGCAACCTTAAAGAGGCCGATGCGGCCATTTTAGGAGCTAGTGCCCTCATCTGGGACGAAGCCTAATTTTTTACCTACCGTAGTGCTTTTATTATAAAGACCCCGGGCACGGCACGTTGACCCTCTTTATCGGAGGGCTTGATGGTCTCTTTGCCATTGATGAGCATGCAACTGCTGCCGCCGCCATCGAGATTGAGCGCTTCGACGCAACCGATCTCTTGCAAGAGCTGGGCCGTTTGCGTAAGCGTAAGTCCCTCTGCCCTGCCGGGAAAACGTCCCTCTGCCACCAATACGATCAACTCACCGTTGGCTGTATAACCCATAGCGGTACGGGGATGCTTGTCGGCAATGGCCTTTCCCGCAAATTTTAATTCTTCGTTATTGGCAATGCGAATCTGCCCGTTTTGTACTAACACAGGTCCACCGCCCACTGCGGTTTGCACCTTCCATGCAGCGGGCAACGGCCTGGTTTGTGCAGCGCCTTGCTGTGTTGCCATGGCAGCAAAAAAAGATGCTCGAGCGTGTGTTGCCACCGAATCTTTAAAAGGTTTTACGGGTTGCTGAAAGGCCAACGGGTAGCGGGCACCACTATCGGTAAACTGCCAGGCCACATCGGCCCTGCGATTTTTATAAATACCAAGGGCACTTCCTACCGGATGACGCCACGTGAGCGTATCAGCCCCTTTGCCGGCAATGGCATGCACATGATAAGCCAGGGTCTGACCTTCGTTGATGACCAGATTTAGATTCTGGTGGGTGGTAAAAGAAAAGAAAGAGGTATTGACGACCAAGAGTGGTTCTTGATTTTTTTGATAAAATCCACTGGGCGTCAGTCGTCTTTTAGAGGTGGTGTCGGCCAAAAAGGCTAAGGACCGGTCCTTGAGTTTAGCGCTCACGTAATAAGCGATATTCGGTTTTCCTTCTATGGAATCGTTAGTGCGGTACACATGCACTCCGCTGGGCAGCGGTTGATAGAGCGAATCGACCAGGGTCCAACGAACCTGAGAAGAAGCTTTAAAAAATAAAGCGAAATAAAAAAGGATAAAGGCAATGCGGCGCATAGCACAAGATAGCAAAAAGCATAAGACAGGTTACGAAACTGTCGGACGGTTCTTTTTCCATTCGGCAATGCCGTATCCGGAAATAACATGTTTTTCGCTGTGATACGATGAGCGTACCAGTGGACCACTCTCTACATAATCAAGCCCTAATTGGTAGCCGATCTCACGGTACTCCGCAAACTCATCGGGATGAACGAAACGTTGTACTGGCAAATGCTTTTTTGTAGGTTGCAGGTATTGCCCCAGCGTGACCACATCGCAACCGTTATCGCGAAGATCTTGCAAGGTTTGCACTACTTCTTCTTTTTGCTCTCCAAGCCCCAGCATGATACCACTTTTCGTACGCATTCCACTTTCTTTTAACGTACGAATTACTTCCATGCTTCGCCAGTATTTGGCTTGTATCCTTACCTGGCGCGTAAGCCTTTCGACGGTCTCGATGTTGTGACTGACCACTTCGGGATGCGCCTCGGCCACGCGAATAATATCTTCTTTCTTTCCTTTAAAATCGGGAATCAGTGTTTCTAAGGTCGTATCGGGGTTAAGCGTTTTAACGGCACGGATGGTATTGAACCAGATGGTCGATCCGCCATCGGGCAGCTCATCGCGATCGACAGAGGTAATGACCGCATGCTTGACCTTCATTAGTTGAATGGCCTCGGCCACACGCTGTGGCTCGTCCCAATCGACCGGTGCAGGACGACCAGTGGCTACAGAACAGAAGCCACAACTACGGGTGCAGACATTTCCTAAGATCATAAAGGTAGCCGTACCCGCACCCCAGCACTCTCCCATGTTAGGGCAATTACCGCTTTCGCAGATGGTATGCAGCTTATGATGATCGACCAGATGACGAACGTGCTTGTAGTTTTCGCCAATGGGCAACTTGACCCGAAGCCAATCAGGTTTTTTTATAAACGAAGCAGTAACAGAAGAAGAGGGAACAACAGGCAACTCGGTCATGCCGCAAAATTACAGAATCCTACTTTCTTTTACCGAATAGCAATGCAATATGGGCTTGCAAGAAAAATGGCCTGTTATTTTGCAAGGCCATGATCGGGATCTTCTTGGCATACATTTCTGCACTAATGCCCACTTCGATCCCGCTTACCACTTCGTTGAATCTTCCATAATCGAACCGAAGGGCACCCTTTGCATACAGACCCGGTTGTAGAGACAATTCGTTCCATCCACGCCAAAATCCACCGGAACCAAGAATAGCAGGACCTAAAAACAACGCACTATCGGCCGATGAGTATTTAATGTAGAGCAGATCGTCAGAACCGGGATCTTCTACTTGCACAAAATAGGGCTTTAAAAGACCCAAGGCAAGCCCACCCTGGTAAACGGCAGAAACAGCTACCCCATTCTTATTGCCTTTTTGCCCCAGCATACGCTGATGGCCGGCTCCCATGGTCAGCTGAAAGAAATTATTGACCTTACCATAGATGTAAGGATTGCTCAAGAATAAAAAGGGATTAGAGAGATTTTGAAACTTGTTCTCTTTGGGATGCTTGATTTCGGTAAAATCGATGCGGTATACAGTTGTACGAAGCGGAGATTTCATACGCCCCATCTCGTAAAATAAGCCATAGCCATTGCTGCGAGCCTGAATGCCCATGGTGGTTTGCTTGTTGTACACCAAGACCCCCTCTTCGGCCTGGCGAATAAGGGCATTGATCTTTTGTCGCTTTTGTTCTTTTTTGGATAAGGTCTCGCCCGAGCGCAAGACTTGCGCCGTACAAAGCGAAATACCCAAAAAAGTAAAGGCAATTAGAAAGACCGCTTTCAAGTAAATTGAATTTGAAGATTGAAACGTAAATTTAGACAAATTATTGAATATGACTTCTCGTGTTGTCTACGAAGGATCGCTACGCACCGCTTGCACGCATCTACAAAGTGGCTCTGTTATAGAGACCGATGCCCCGGTCGATAACCATGGAAAGGGAGAGCGCTTCTCTCCTACCGATCTGTTGGCTACGGCGCTGGCAGCTTGCATGCTGACGGTAATGGATATCAAGGCCCGCGAACTACAGGTTGACCTAAAGGGGGTCAGCCTGTCGGTGCAAAAGAACATGCTTGCCGAACCCCGAAGAGTCGGCTCCATAGAACTTCGAGCCACCCTACCTAACCATCTTTGGTCGCTCGATGAAAAAACAAAGCAAGTGTTAAAAAGAACCGGCGAGCATTGTCCGGTCATTAAAAGTATTCACCCCGATATTACCCTAAAGATCGATTGGGCACAGTGGACCTGATCATTACCATTTGCGCAATGCTTGTAACACCCGGCTTACCGGAAGACCCATTACATTGTAAAAATCTCCGTTAATGTAGCGAATACCCACGACCCCTATCCACTCCTGAATGGCATAGGCGCCGGCCTTGTCGTAGGGTTTGTACTGGTCTACATAATATTCGATCTGCTCCAGGGTGAGCGGATGAAAGGCGACCTCGGTACTATCATAAAAACTTATTTCTTCGTTTCCTTTTCGCAATACTACCCCTGTTATTACACGATGTACTTGGCCGGAAAGCGCCCAGAGCATACTAACGGCCTCTTCGCGATGCACCGGTTTTCCGATTACTTGTTCGCCCAGCACAACCACTGTATCGGCGGCAAGTACGATCGAAGTTTCCGGCACTTGCGGCTGTATAGCGAGTGCCTTTTGTCGGGCAATGTGCACGGGAATATCACAAAGGGCTGTATTGGGCGGAAAATCCTCTAGGGTATCGGGCACTCTGATGTCGAAGGGAACGGCCGCCCACTCCAATAATTGTTTGCGCCGAGGCGACTGCGAGGCCAGAATTATTTTTTGCATAGGTTAAAAATAAAAGAAGATCATAGACAAAATACCCGCCAGCAAGATCCACTTTACATACCGACTTAATTTTCCAAAATCGGCGGGCGTAGTCGCCTTTCGAAGTCTTTTGATCCAATCCAGCATGGGCAGCAAGATGAGCAAAACCCCATAGGCTACCGCAGCCCAGTAATTTAGCTGAAGTAAATAAAGAAGTACCCCCAACAACAGCAGTAGCAATAACGACACCCACACCAAGGCAAAAAACCGCGCCACACCAATACCCCAGACAATGGGGAGTGTGGTGCAGCCGTAGCGACGATCACCCTCCATATCCTCAACATCCTTTATCAACTCGCGGGCCAGTGTGGCCAGAAATGCAAAGGCTCCATAAAGTAAGGCAAAGCGATACAAACGCAATTGCTGCGGGTCGGCCCCATGGGCCCAACCCCGCGGATCGGTCTTAGCTACAAACACGATCAAAATACTCCAAGCCACCAAAACAGCGATAAGGAAATTACCAATCAAAAAACTTTTTTTAAACCGGGTCGAATAAAGCCAAAGCAAAACGATACAACCCAGGTTGATCAAAAGCAAATACCCCTGCCGCACCGACGACAAGGCCAATGCCGTGCAGATAAGACCAGCACTGCTCAACATAAAATGCCAGGCCATGGCCCATCGACGACCAATGATCTTATCGACCACCAGCGCCTCGGGCTTATTGACTTCATCGATGTTGACATCAAAATAATCATTGATCACATAGCCCCCGGCCGCAATGAGTACTGAAGCCAGCAGCAGCCACCAAAAATGAATGCGATCGTTGGCGGGCAGCTGACCTGCATAGATAGGCTCGTAGATGGCCAACTGAAACAATCCTTGCGCCAGCGCTATAAATACCAGGTTGGGAAAACGAATAAGCCGTAGAAAACCAGTAAGCAATTGCATGACCTCTACATTTTAGCGAGAAGCAATATTGTCTTCGGGCCCCCAGTGTCCACGAGCAGATAAAACAGCCTCGATAATCTCTCGGGCACAACCGCTGCCACCCGTTGACCTTGCCACATAATGAGCAATGGCTTTTATTTCGGGAGCGGCATCGGCCGGACAACTGGCCAGCCCGCAGGCCTGCATGGCGTAAAGGTCGGGCAGGTCATCGCCCATATACAGCACTTCTGTAGCGGCAATATCCCATTCAATGAGCAGCTCAGATAACTTATCGAGTTTATTGTAGATGGACATGTACACTTCTGTAATGCCCAATTTGCGCAGTCTTTCTTTGACCTCATCGGATGTGCCTCCGGAAAGTACGCAAACCCGGTATCCTTTTTTAATGGCCAACTGAAGGGCGAACCCATCTTTGATGTTCATACGGCGGGCCTGCGTAAAATCGGGCATCAGGTACACGGAGCCATCGGTAAGAACGCCATCCACATCAAATACAAATGTGGTAATGCGATCGAATAAAAGAGGCTGGCTCATGAATACTTATTTCTGATTGTCGCGCCATTCGTAGACCCAGGCGCTTTGGATCATTTCGAGGTGGCCTTCGGTGCTTTCTTCTTTCTTTCCGGTAAAGCCGGGAATGGCCAGCACCCACTCCAACAGATCGGTAAAGCGAATTCGATAGATCTTACTTTCGGTAAAATCGTCTCCAAATCGCTCGTACAATTTGAGGGCAATATCCTCGTGATCGCTCCAACCGATGGGTGGTTCAAAATGAGACATGAATGTTTTTTTAAAGATAGAAAATTATTCTCCCAAGAACTGACTTTGATCAGGCAGGGTCACCTCGATCTGACCAGACCCTTCGAGCAAGGCACACTGGCAACCCAACCGAGAGTTCAACCGGGGATTGACCGCCCTATCAATAAAGTCCTCTTCTTTATCACTGATGGGCTCCAAAAAATCCTCTCCCTTGTTTACATAGAGATGGCAGGTGCTGCAGGCACAGACCCCACCGCAATTGTGGTGCAGCTCAATGTTGTTATCGAGCGCGATCTCGAGCAGACTCTGACCGGCCTTTACCCCTGTGAGCGTAACTGACTTTTGACCGGCTTGTTCGAAGTTGAACTGTATGGTATACATAGGGTTTGCAAATGTAATGCTAAAACAAAGAAGTGACTAAGTTGTTCAGTTTAAATTATTTTTTGGTATTCTTGCCTAACTTGCGTCCGATTTTTTAATGTCATTACCCCACCGCATGGCAAAAAATTTATTGATCGTAGAGAGCCCGGCCAAAGCCAAGACCATCGAAAAGATCCTGGGTAAGGAGTTTCAGGTCAAAAGTTGCTTTGGTCATATTCGGGACCTCGATAAAGCCTCGATGGGCATTGACCTCGAAAAGAATTTTGAACCCCGTTATATTGTTGCTGCCGACAAAGAAAAAGTGGTCGGCGAATTAAAAAGCCTGGCCAAAAAATCAGAAGAAGTATGGCTGGCGACCGATGAGGACCGAGAGGGAGAGGCCATTAGCTGGCACCTTTGCGAAGTGTTGGGGCTTGATCCGGGCAAGACCAAGCGAATCGTCTTTCATGAAATTACAAAACCGGCCATTCAAGAGGCCGTAAAAAAACCCCGCCGGGTCAATATGAATTTGGTGATGGCCCAGCAGGCCCGCCGAATTTTGGACCGAATTGTAGGTTTTGAGTTAAGCCCGGTGCTGTGGCGAAAAATGAGTATGCGCGGCAATCTGAGTGCAGGCCGCGTGCAAAGTGTAGCCGTGCGACTGATCGCCGAAAGAGAAAGAGAGATCAATGCATTTACACCGATCAGTCACTTTAAAATAGAAGCCTCGTTTTCGAATAAAGATGCCGATGGGCGTCTGATCAACTTTATGGCCGAAGGCAAAAAGCAGAATAACGAAAAAAGTGCCGAGGCTTTTTTAAAGAGTTGTATGGGTTCCAGCTACACGGTTAGCGATATTCAGGTAAAACCGGGCAAGCGATCTCCCGCTCCTCCGTTTACGACCTCTACCCTACAACAAGAGGCCTCCCGAAAATTGGGCTATGGTGTTTCGCGCACCATGCAAATTGCACAAAAGCTATACGAGAACGGATATATTACTTATATGCGTACCGATAGTGTAAACCTGAGCAACACAGCCCTGGGCGATATTACGGCCACCGTAGAGGGTATGTACGGAAAAAAGTATCACCAGTTTAGAAAATATAAAAACAAGAACGAGTCGGCACAAGAGGCGCACGAAGCCATTAGACCGACCTACATGAGCAATGCTACAATAAAAGAAGCCGAATGGGCCAAACTCTACGAGTTGATCTGGAAACGGACCATGGCCTGCCAAATGGCCGATGCCGAGTTAGAGAAGACCACGGTCAAGATCTCGATCTCTTCTAACCAAGAGGAGCTGACCGCATCGGGCGAGGTTTTAAAATTCGATGGTTTCTTAAAAGTATATAGAGAAGGTCGAGATGATGAGGACGGAGAAGAAGAAAACGAAGGCATGCTGCCCCCGCTAAAGCTTAAGCAAAAAGTTACGCTTAACACCCTAAAGGCCATTGAGCGCTTTAGCCGCCCGCAACCCCGCTATACCGAGGCTTCTCTGGTAAAGAAATTAGAGGAACTGGGCATTGGCCGCCCCTCTACGTACGCCCCCACGATCTCTACCATTTTAAAAAGAGGATATGTAGAGAAAAGAGACAAAGAAGGTACGCGAAGAACCTACAGTGTGCTACTATTAAAAAAAGATAAGATCAGTTCGCTTGCCGAAGAAGAAAATACCGGTGCCGAAAAATCAAAGCTTTTTCCCAGTGATCTGGGGCTGGTGGTGACCGACTTTTTGTTGCAATACTTCGATGATGTAATGGACTATGGGTTTACGGCCAAGATCGAAAATGAGTTCGACGAAGTGGCTACCGGTAAAATGCGGTGGAATCAAATGATCAAGGATTTCTACAAACCCTTTAAAAAGGATGTAGACAAAACAATAGAGACAGCCGAACGAATTAAAGGAGAGCGGGTGTTGGGTGTAGACCCGGCCTCGGGCAAATCGGTGGTGGCACGCATGGGTCGCTACGGTGCCATGATCCAGATCGGCCAGGCCGATGACGACGAAAAGCCCCGCTTTGCAAAAGTACCTACCGGCCAAAGCATCGAGACCATCACCTACGAAGAAGCCATGGCGCTGTTTGGCGCACAAGGCCCCATGGGTCAGTACGAAGAAAAAGATGTATCTGTAAATGTGGGGCGATTTGGCCCCTACGTTAAATGGGGAGAGGAGTTTATTTCACTACCTAAGGGTACCGATCTGGGAACGATCGACCTGCAACGGGCCATTGCCCAGATAAAAGAAAAGCAAAAAGCGGATGCACCGGTGGGCTCCTTCGATAATAAGCCCATTACCAAGGGAGCCGGACGTTTTGGCCCCTACATTAAATGGGATGGCATGTTTATTAATGTACCCAAGCGCTACAATTTCGCCACACTGTCGGCCGCCGAGATGAAAGAGCTGATCGAAGCCAAGATCAAAAAAGAAGAGAACCGTTACATACAACGCTGGCCCGACCTCAACATTGCCCTCGAGAATGGACGCTGGGGTCCTGTTATACGCTTTGGCAAAAAACAACTTTATCTTCCTAAAAAAGCCGATGGCAATCGCTATAGTCCCGAAGAAGGTGCTGCCTTTTCGCTCGAACAGATCAAGGATTTCATAGAGCAGCAAGTACCCGGCGCCTTTAGTAAAAAAGCGAAGAAACCAGCCGCTAAAAAAGCGGCTCCCCGCCAAGCAGCTGCCAAAAAAGCAACGACCACAGCGAGCTCGACCGCTAAAGAATCGCCCAAGACCAAGGCCAAGACCAAGGCCAAGACCAAAAAAAAGTAACCCCCCCTGCCGATAAATAGCATCGGTCTCTACAAAAAGATGAAGCGCGCTTATTGGGAACATATGGCCGAACGCTACAACGAAGAGATCTTCGATGTACGCCGTCAAGACAAAAAAGCGCTCATTACAAAAGCTATAAAAAAATATGCCGATCCCACACACCGGATCATCGATATCGGGTGTGCCATCGGAAAATGGTTTCCGGTAATAGCCCCGCTCTGTAAAGAAGTAATTGCGCTCGATATTTCAAAAGCCAATCTCGACATCGCCAAGAAGACCTATGCGCAGCTCACCAACATCACCTACTTACAAAAAGACATGAGCCGGGCTTCTATTCAGTTGCCGGTCTGCGAGCTGGGTATTTGCATCAACGCCATTTTGACTCCGCTTACGAAAGACAGAAAGATCTTTTTTAAAAATTTGCAGCGCTGTATAGCCCGCAACGGCAAGTTGATCGTTACGGTGCCTTCGATGGAATCTTATCTGCTGGCCAGAAGAATTCAAAATGAATATACGATTGACCGCGCCGTTTTTCCAAAATTGTCGAGCGCGCCAAAAGCTCTTCGCTACTGGAATAATTTACTACAAGGCGTCTGCGATATAGATGCGGTACCCCACAAACATTTTTTGGCAGAAGAACTAGAACTTTTATTTACAAAAGCCGGCTTTACGCCTCTACGGCTCGATAAGATCGAATACAACTGGACGACCGAGTTTAACCAGCCTCCACGCTGGCTTCGCAGCCCCAAGCCCTGGGACTGGCTACTGATTGCAGAGAGAAATTGACCGTTTGTAAAGACCTGTGGAAAAGTTTAGGTTGTAAATGCCTTAAAACTTCTTGAAATTGTGAGCATGCAGTCCGAAAAAGAAATCTCTGCGCTCTTTAGTTTAATCGACGATCCCGACGAAGAGGTATATGGGGCCGTCTCGAACCGTATCGCTGACTTTGGGCGCTCCCTAATTCCCAACTTGGAGCATCTTTGGGAAACCACTCCCAACGAGCAGGTTCAACAACGTATCGAAACGCTCATACATCGATTACAACTGCAAGATCTTCAAAACGACCTACTGTCGTGGAAGACATCCGCTCATCCCGATCTGCTAGCCGGCGCCTTACTCTGTACGCGGTTTCAATACCCCGACCTGACCATTGCCCCTGTGCTGTCAGAATTAGAAAAACTTCGCCGCAACGTTTGGCTCGAGCTCAATAATTATCTGACTCCGCTGGAGCAAATCAATGTGCTGACCAGTATTCTATTTAGTTATTACGGATTAAAGGGCAAGGCCAAAGATTACAGTCGGCCCGAAGAGTTTTTGCTACAGACCGTGCTCTCCTCTAAAAAAGGAAACAGCTTCGGCAATGGAATCATTTACCTGCTACTCTGCGAGGGGTTGGATATTCCCATCAAGGCCATACAAATTCCCGGTCAGTTTATTTTAGCCTATTTTAAACCCGTGCTGCAACCGCAAGGGCAACGCATGCAGGCTACCGAAAAGATCGAGTACTTTATTGAGCCCGCCAGCGGACAAGTCTTTACTAAAAATGAAGTGGACGGCTATTTTAAGAAGATGAACATTGCTCCGGAACCTTCGTTCTTTACACCGCTCAATAATCTGGAGACCATCGCCCTGTTACTGACCGAACTGGCCGCTTGTTTCGATAACGATACGGAGCGTTATAAAAAAGATGAATTGGTGGGGCTGGCCAAGTTGCTGGGTGATTGATTCGCTTGGCCGCGTTTATACGTATAACGAAGGCAACTCCCAACCGGGTCTGTAGTGTCCTTTCACAAACGCATTGGCCTCGTCGAAATTGGTCACCTTCATTTCGTTTGCATTCCAAAGCAATTTCTTTCGGCCCAGGTATTTGTCGTCCCACCCTTTTAAGTTTGGATTTTTAAGCAACCAGCTTCTAATGGCCAGATTGCCCATCAATATACTTTCTGTAAAAGGTCCTGCGTACGAAAATGGCGAACTGGTTACGCCGCTCTCGTATCCGGCCTTACAAGCATTGACCCATTGCAGATAATGCCCTTCGGGTACGCGTGGCAGATAAGGGGTCGGCAGCGACGATTCTTTCATTAAACGCGTAGGAAGCAAACGGGGGTTGGCCCCATAGCAATCGATCAGCATCTTTCCTTTGGTGCCGATCAGCAACACGCCCCCATCCCAATTTCCAAATGGTTCTTCGGGCCCCAGTTCTTCGGGACGAGGAGGCAACAATCCACCATCGTACCAAGAAACCTTTATAGCACCCTTTCCATCGGTGCGAGGATGATTAAGATGAATAATGGAAGCAGGCGGACAAGCCTCCTGATTTTGAGAATCATTCCACATTTCTTTCCACACGGTGGCCACGCTACATTCGGCCGAGTCGGGGTACGAGATAGGAAGCAATCGATACACCGGATCTAGTATATGACAAGCCATATCGCCTAATGCACCGGTACCAAAGGCCCACCATCCTCTCCAATTGAATGGCAAATAAGCAGGATGATAAGAAATGGTTTTTGCAGGCCCCAGCCAGAGGTCCCAATCCAGCTCGGTGGGAACAGAAAAATCGCCGGTGGGTGTGGCTTGTCCCTGTGGCCATACCGGACGATTGGTCCAAGCATGGGCCTCGGTCACCTCTCCGATCAAGCCAGCCTGGTACATCTCTTTGGCCTTGCGCACTCCTTCTCCCGATCCACCTTGGTTACCCATTTGTGTAACGACCTTATATTTTTTGGCAGCGGCCGCTAGCACGCGCGCCTCATAAATAGAATGCGTAAGCGGCTTTTGGGTGTATACATGCTTACCCAATTGCATAGCGGCCAGCGTGGCTACGGCATGGGTATGATCGGGGGTAGAGATGCTGCAAGCATCAATGTTGCCCTTTTCTTTTTCGAGCGTGACCCTAAAATCGCGATAGTAGGTGGCCTTCTCATACTTTTTTCGACCCGCCGCCGCTTGGCGGTCATCGACATCACAAAGGGCTACGATATTAACGAAGGGGCTTTTTGAGAACGAGGCAATATCACTTTCTCCTTTACCACCAACACCAATGGCTGCGATATTGAGTTTATCGCTGGGGGCTACATAGCCCCTTCCTAAGACAGACCGAGGTACAATAAAAAAACCGGCTGCAGTTAGCGCCGATTGTTGTAAGAATTTTCTGCGATGCAAAGAAGATGCTGCCATAGAAGCCGGTTTAAAAGGCTTGCTAAATGTACTGCATAATTCGAAAGAAAATTAAGGTTGACCGCCCAGTTCTCGGGGCGTAAATGCAAACGGCAACAGCAACCGGGCGCTTTCTATGATCATGACCGAACCGGTCTCACCGCCCAAGACCAAACGGATGGGAGCATCGCTGCGATGCTCGAACTCCAGCAGAGCCTGTCTACACATGCCACAGGGACTAATAGGTTGATCGCTGGCTCTTTTTGCAGATCGGTAACTAATGGCCATCGTCTTTATCTTTTCGCCGGGATATTGCAGCGCTACATTGCCCAACAGCACGCGCTCGGCACAGCTACCCACCGGATAAGAAGCATTCTCTTGGTTGGTTCCAAGCACTATGGCCCCATTGGTCAGCAGTGCAGCGGCGCCAACCTGAAAACCGGAATACGGAGCATAAGCGAGCGAAGTAGCCGCAATGGCCGCCCGCAACAAAGCGGCGTCTGCAGCGGGCACTGCATCGATACTGTCGATCGACTCATACGAAAACTGATAATGCTCCATAGCGGCTTATTTTACTAGCTTGAACAAGCGGTTCCAGCGAGGTCCGTTCTCCCAGCTAAACCAGATCATCCAGGCCTTACCCACCACTCTGTCTTCGGGAACAAATCCCCAGAAACGCGAATCTTGCGAACCATGGCGATTGTCTCCCATCATCCAGTAATAGTTCATCGCGAAGGTGTACGCGCGGGCCGGTGCACCATTAAGTAAGATCTGATCGCCGCTGCGTGTCAATGTATTTTTTTCGTAGACGCGAATGACCCGCTCATAAAGGCGATAGGTAGAATCATTAAGTGGAATGGTCTTTCCTTTTTGCGGAATCCACAAGGGCCCAAAATTATCTTTGGTCCATTTAAAATAAGTGGTGTCTTGCGGAAACACATCGCCAGACGTAGTGCGAGGATCCATGTCGTTTACCGAGCGAGGATCGTACTGCTCATCATCGGCGACCAGCGGGCTCGTCAAAAAGGGCTGCTCTCTAAACGAGGCTACTTTGTTATAGGGCAAATTGATAATGTAGCGTCCGCTCATATCCATGCCAAATTCGGTGCTATTGAACTCTTCTTTGATAATCTCGGGGTCGAGGGCTATAGAAGAAGTAAAGGTATAGGTGTATTGGGCGTCAGGCGGTGCAGGCGAAGAGGTGCCGTTTAAAAATACTTGTCCTTTTTTTAGCGATAACAGGTCGCCAGCAATGGCCACACAACGTTTAATATAATGATCGGTCTTATCTACAGGATGAATGGCCAGGGGATAGTTTTGAGGCTCGGACAGTACGATCTTTCTTCCGACATCGATGTTACCATTACCCAACCGACGGCAAACATCATAGTAAGGGTCTTTTGATTGGTAATCGGGCAAATTGATAACGGTATCTCCGGCCGGAAAATTAAACACCACCGCATCACCTCTTTTGACCGGTTGCGTAAACCAGCGGATGTAAGGCAGTGACCCTACTTTGGTATAAGAGACCTTGTCGGAGCCAAAGGGAAAATAATTATGCATAAAAGGCACCGACAAAGGAGTGTTCGGAATTCGTGGCCCGTAGCTGAGCTTACTAACAAAAAGAAAATCATTGACAAGTAAACTTTTTTCCATCGACCCCGATGGGATCGTGTAGGCTTCGAAGACAAAAGTTCTAATAAGTGTGGCCGCAACAATGGCAAAGATGGCCGCATCGAACCATTCGCGCCAGGCGGGCTTGGCGTAGCTGTCTACTCCTTTTTTGCCTACATAGGTCGTTTGCTCTTGGGCGGCCAGCCAGGGAAAATAAATAGGCGCCAGCAACGCGGCCAATGTATGCTCTAGCAAAGAAAAGCGTCCAAAGACCTTTGCGAATTCTATAAAAATTCCGGGTGTAATAAACCATCCCATTACCGGTATAAATTGCCAAAATACCCAATGCCGGGGTCGTTCGGCCAACGCTTGCATGCACCAGGTATTGTAAAAAGGAACGTAGGCTTTCCACGCGGGTAGCCCTGCCTTTACGAACAATTTTGCCAAGCCGGGAGCGGGCAATAACACCAGCAGCGTGGCTACCAGGTATACGATCAGAAAATGTTGAAGTGGCATGTTATTTAGTTTGATACATCACCTCTTTGACCAGCCGAACGGTTCTGGCCACATCAGGAAGCGCTGCAGCGACCAAATTGGGAGCATAGTGCAACGGAGCATCGGCTGCGGTAATGCGACGAATGGGAGCATCCAGATAATCGAAACCTTCTTTTTGTATTCTGTAAGCGATCTCCGAAGAAACAGAAGCAAAGGGCCACTGCTCTTCTACGATCACCAGACGATTTGTCTTTTTAACCGATTCCAAAATGGTATGCCAATCGAGCGGGCGAATGGTGCGAAGGTCGATCACCTCGGCACTGATTCCCTCTTTCTCTAATTCCTGGGCAGCGCCCAAGGCCACTTTCATCATCTTATTGAAAGAAACGATGGTTACATCGCGACCGGGTTTTTTAATATCGGCCTTGCCGATCTCTATGTAATATTCTTCGTCGGGCACGTCTGATTTGTCGCCATACATTACTTCGCTCTCCATAAAAACAATGGGGTCGTTTTCGTAGCGAAGCGCTTGCTTCATGAGCCCTTTGGCATCGTAGCCATTGCTGGGAGAAACGACCTTAAGCCCGGGAATATTGGCATAAAGCGATTCAAAAGCGGTGGAGTGTTGCGCCCCCAGCTGACCGGCCGATCCATTGGGGCCCCTAAATACGATAGGGCAAGTAATTTGCCCCCCACTCATGGCCAACATTTTCGAAGCCGTATTTAGAATCTGATCAAGGGCCAGCACTGCAAAATTCCAAGTCATAAACTCTACAATGGGGCGAAGTCCATTTTGCGCAGCCCCTACCCCCACAGCCGCAAACCCCAGTTCTGAGATGGGCGTATCGATAACCCTGCGGGGCCCAAACTCGGCCAGCATACCCTGGCTAACCTTATAAGCGCCATTGTATTCGGCAACTTCTTCTCCCATTAAAAAAATTCTGTCGTCCCTTCTCATCTCTTCTATCATCGCTTCGCGAAGGGCTTCTCGAAAGGCTATGGATCTGGCCATTTTCTATTGATTTTACGCTTGGCAAAATTAGGCTAATTTTGCTATCTTATGAAGAATATCAAGCTTATCGAAGTTCCGTCAGAGATCGGTGCCGGCACCCGTGGTGCCAGCTTGGGAGTCGATGCGGTCAAAGTGGCGGCACTCGACTTTATGAGCAACTTCTTTATACACTTTCCGTCCGAAAAAGTAGCTACCGAAAATCATTTGCTCTACGAGCCCATCGAGTCTCCCTATGCCAAGCGGATCAAAGGACTGCTTACCATGTACGAGCGTGTGGGAAAGGCCGTATCGGAAACCCTCAAAAATAATTTCTTTCCGGTCGTGCTTAGTGGCGACCATTCCATTGCCGGAGCTACCATTAGCGGTATTAAGATGGCTAAGCCCAAAAGTAAACTCGGAGTTATCTGGATCGATGCGCATGCCGACCTGCATACCCCCTATACCACCCCGTCGGGAAATCTACATGGAATGCCCATGGCCATTGCACTGGGGCAAGACAATCCCGATTGCGCTATTCATGAACCCGATCAGCGCACCATCGATACCTGGAACAAGCTCAAGAATTTTGGAAAGATCCGCCCCAAGGTTTTACCGGAGCATGTGGTCTATATTTCTTTGCGCGATTTTGAAAAAGAAGAAAAATACCTGGTCGACCAACTCGATATCAAAAAGATCAGCACCAAAGAGATTCGCAGCAAAGGGGCCGAGAATATCGTAAGGTCTGTGCTGCGCTACTTGTCTGATTGCACCGATATTTATATTTCGTTCGATGTGGATTCGCTCGACTCCGGCATCTCGAAAGGTACCGGCACCCCGGTGGGCAATGGGCTTCGCGAGCGTGAAGCCGAAGACCTGGTGAGTAAATTCATGCAAAACCGTAAGATCTGCTGCTTTGAGATAACCGAGGTCAATCCAACATTGGATAAAGAGAACCTGATGGCAGAGATCGCATTCAATATTTTGCAACGCAGCGTGAACATCGTAATGATGAACTAATCTTTTTGCCCTGCGAACGTTAGCCTAAGTCCCTCTTCGAACGATAGCGGGTAAAATCCTAAGTCCCGTTTTGCCTTGTCGATGCAAAGACCTGTTTTTAGCGGGCGCTGTGCGGGTTGCTTAAACGAGGCCGTATGAGTGCGAACGATCAACGATGCATCGAGGTTTAAATACTGTGCGGCCCGCGTGGCCATAGTAAAGGGAGTTAACACCTCTTGCCCGGACAGATGGTAGATTCCTGTAGCCGAAAGGTTGATCATCTTTGAGATGCCTTGCGCCAAATCTCCTACATAAGTGGGGGTTCTAATCTGGTCATCGACTACCTGATACGTCTCGCCGCGACTCAGTTTTTCTTGAACGATCGACAGCAAATTACTGCGTCCGGTCATGGGGCGACCATACACCAAGACCGTTCGTACGATCGACCAAGGCAAACCCGATCGTTCTACCAACTGCTCTGCCGCTGCTTTGGTTTTTCCATAGTGGTTAATAGGATGTCGTTCTTGTTCTTCTTGGTAATTACCCGCAACGCCATCGAATACAAAATCGGTAGAAACATAGCAAAATTTAGCGTTGACCAACTGCGCCGCTGTTAGTAAGTGCGCAGTGCCTTCGACATTGACCTGGGTGGCAAGCGCCGGCTGTAACGCACAATCATCGGGCTTTCCCATGGCGCCGGCATGAATAATCCAATCCGGAGCAAAATCAGCAACAACCTGCAACGTGCGATGAGGATCGGTAAAATCAAGCGATTCGTAGGCAAAACAATCCCTTAACGCAAAAGGAAGTCGGCAAGGTCCACGCGAAGTGGCCAGCACATGCAAACCGGCGTTAGTTAGCAGATCGCTAAGATAATAACCCAAAAAACCATTGGCTCCTGTTAACAAGATTTTCATTGACTAAAAGTAGTAAAATCGTAAATTCGCTACTTCAATTTGATGGATATGAAGCAGAAAGTTTCCCGCATTGCGTTAATGACATCGGGCGGTGATGCACCGGGAATGAACGCCGCCATAAGAGCGGTGGTAAGAACGGGCTTATATTACGGACTTGAGGTGTATGGCATTATGCGGGGTTACCAGGGATTGATCGAAGACGACATCATCAAGATGAATAGTCGATCGGTAGCGAACATTATTCAACGGGGCGGCACCATTTTAAAGACGGCGCGCAGCAAAGACTTCTTACAAAAAGAAGGTCGACAAAAAGCCTACGATAACTTAAAGAAAAGAGAGATCGACGGATTGGTGATTATTGGCGGGGATGGCTCGTTTCGCGGGGCCGTTACCTTTAGTCAAGAATTTAACATTCCCTGCGTAGGCATTGCCGGTACCATCGACAAAGACATTGCGGGCACCGACTACACCATCGGCTTTGATACCGCCGCCAACACTGCGGTAGAAGCCATCGATAAGATCAGAGACACCATGGAGGCCCATGACCGGGTATTCGTTATTGAGGTAATGGGGCGTGATGCAGGTTACATTGCGCTACATAGCGGCATGGCAACGGGTGCGGAATCTATTCTTATTCCCGAACAAAAAACCGATATCAACGACATTATCGCTTCGCTCAAAGAAAAAGAAAGAAGAAAAAAACTGGTCAACCTGATCGTGGTGGCCGAAGGAGACGATTTCGGGGGCGGTAACGAAGTGGGCCGCATACTCAAAGAAAATCTTCCTAAAGCAGAGATACGCGTTTGCATCTTGGGACATATACAACGCGGAGGTGCGCCCAGCTGTATCGATCGCACCATCGCCAGCCGCATGGGATACCATGCCGTAGAGAGCTTGCTCGAAGGAAGACATAATGTTTTTGTGGGCATCGCCAACAACCAAATGAATTATATACCCCTGGAGCAAGCCGTTAAAATGAAGGGTACCATAAACGAGGAGTGGCTGAACATCGTAAAAATTTTGGCCAAATAATAGTGCGACTTACAACTAAGAATAACATGGCAAAACATCTCGACAAATACCTGCATCGCAGCTTTGATAATGAAGCCGGTAAACTGCACGCCTATAAACGCACCAAGATCGTTGCCACCGTGGGACCGGCTTGCGACAGCTACGACCAATTACTTGGGTTGGTCAAGGCCGGGGTCAATGTATTTCGTCTAAATTTTTCACATGGGGCGCACGAAGACAAGGCACGCATAATTGCCGATATTCAACGCATCAACAAATCGCAACCGTACAACATTTCGATTTTGGCCGATCTACAGGGGCCCAAACTTCGCGTGGGCGACATAGAGAATGGATCGATGGTCCTAAAAGAAGGAGACCTGCTTACGTTTACCAACGAAAAGGTAACCGGTAATTTTGAGCGAATCTATGTTTCGTATCCGAATTTGCACCAAGATGTAAAAAAGGGAGAGAAGATCTTGTTAGACGATGGCAAGATGGAAGTGATCGTAGAAGAGGTCACCGAAAAAAAAGAGGTCAGGGTCCGCGTGCTACTCGGAGGCACCTTGCTTCCCAAAAAGGGGATCAATTTGCCCGACACAGCTATTTCACTGCCCGCCCTTACCGAAAAAGATCTCGCAGACCTCGCCTTTATCTTTACGCAACCGGTCGATTGGATCGCCTTGTCTTTTGTACGGAGCACCTCTTGTATTCAACAGCTAAAAGAGAAGATCGCTAAAAGTGGACATACCGCCAAAGTGATCGCTAAAATTGAGATGCCTCAAGCGGTCAGTAATTTGCGAGATATTATTATCGAGAGCGATGCCATTATGATCGCCAGGGGCGATCTGGGCGTGGAGTTGCCAGTAGAGGAAGTTCCCTTGCTTCAAAAAGACATCATAAAAAAATGCATTCACCGTGCTAAGCCCGTTATTGTGGCTACTCAAATGATGGAAAGCATGATGGAGCGCTCAAAACCCAATCGCAGCGAGATCTCCGATGTGGCCAATGCCGTGATCGAAGGAACGGATGCGGTTATGCTGAGTGGAGAAACGGCCGTTGGTCAACATCCGCAATTGGTGGTCGAGACCATGACGCGGATCATTTTAGAAGTTGAGGCCAAGGCCTACGAATACAACCGCGACGAGATGCTACGCCCCCAGGCCCACTCCCCTTCTTTTTTAAGTGATGCCATTTGTTATAATGCCTGCGAGTTGGCCCAAGACGTAAGCGCCGATGCTATTATAGGGATGACACAAAGCGGCTACACCGGCTTTATGCTTAGCAGCTATCGACCCAAGGCACCCTTGTATATTTTTACCAAAAAGCGCTCCCTGGTCAATCAACTTAGTCTAAGTTGGGGTGTACGAGCCTTCTATTATGACGAAGAAGAAAGTCTCGACGAGATCTTTAAAGACCAGATCGATATTTTAAAAGAAAGATCGTTCTTGAAACTAGGTGATGTGGTCGTCAGCACCGGAAGCACACCCGTACATCTGCATTTGCCGACCAACGTAATCAAGATCGCTAAAGTGGAATAATCGCTTGGCTAGAGTCGTTTGATCTTGATATTGCGATACCAGACCTTATCGCCGTGATCTTGCAACCCGATGCGTCCTTCTTGATACGTTCCAAAACCGGGCATATTGCTGAATTTACTGCCCGCTACCAATTTTTTCCATTCCTCACCCCAAAGCTGCACAGAGACGACATTTACACTGTTTAGAAAAAAATCGAGCTTTCCCTTTTTACAGACGATCTCTACCTGGTTCCATTGTTCAAAAGGCGTTACGGTCTCTTGGCTGCACGAGATAAGATCGTACAGATCGCCTGCCCTGTGCTTTATGATCTTGGCATCGGGATGCCCCTGGTTATCGAGTACTTGCATTTCGGGCGCGGTCATCCAGGGCCATTTATACCGACTGCTATCTTCGTGAATGTAGAACATTATACCGCTGTTGCCATTTTGTGCGATCTTCCATTCGAGTTTTAAATGAAAATCGCCGAATACCTCGTCGGTAACAATATCGCCTCCGCCCTTTATCTGCCATCCTTCTTTTTGGCTGGGATCTAGCCATAGTGTTCCCTCTTCTACTTTCCAGGCCGAACCGATTGGGGCCCCTCCGTACGTATGCCATCCCCGCGTGCTGCTACCGTCAAAAAGCAATTGCCACCCTTGCGAACGTTCCTGGGCCGAGAGCTTGTTTTGCGTTGGCTGTTGCGCCGTAGTACATTGAATAACGCCGCCCAATAAAACTGCAGCGACCAGAAGTTGTTTATACATAGTTATCTATTGTTTAACTCCAAAATATAACGCACCATGGTCTCCGCATCGTCTTGCGACAAAGAAGGATGCGGAGTCATAGGAACGTTGCCCCAGTTACCAGCGCCCCCTTTAATAATGGTTTGCGCCAATGCCGTGATGGCATCGTTGGGAGCACCGGCATATTTTTCGGCGATCGCTCTGTAAGAAGGTCCGGTCATGGCCTCGTCGATCTTATGACAAGTAAGACAATCACTCTTTGCTACCAGCGATAACCCTTTTTGATAAACAGCATTGCGAGAGGGATCGGTCACTGTTTTTGCCTCTGGGGTGGATGTACCAGACTGCGGCTCTGTTGCATCGGTATTAGCAGGGGCCGATGAGTCTGAACTGCCACAAGCGGTCAGCAAAAGAAGGGCATTGATCGAAAAAAAGAATAGCGTTCGTTGCAAAAGCATGGTATTAATTTTATTTGTTGGTATCGTGTAGCCCCAAAAGGCGTCGGTTGAGGGTCTTATCTGTTGTGGTCGCTGCAAAATCATCAAAGTTCTTTTCGGTAACCCGAATAATGTGATCTTTTATAAACGAGGCGCCTTCTTTAGCTCCTTGCTCGGGATGTTTGATGCAACACTCCCACTCCATTACCGCCCACCCTGGATAGTCGTACTGCGCCAACTTACTAAAGATCGATTTGAAATCGACCTGCCCGTCGCCGGGCGAACGGTAGCGACCGGCCCGATTGACCCAAGACTGATAGCCGCCAAATGTGCCTTGCTTACCGGTCGAATTGAACTCGGCATCCTTTACATGAAAGGCCCGGATGCGCTCGTGATAAAAATCGATGTATTGCAAATAATCAAGTTGTTGTAATACAAAATGAGAGGGATCATAGAGCAGACAAGCGCGAGGATGCTGATCGACTTCGTTGAGGAACATTTCGAAGGTTATGCCGTCAAAGAGATCTTCTCCGGGATGTACCTCATAGCAAAGATCTACACCGCAGGCATCGAACTGATCTAAGATGGGCTTCCAACGCTTGCCCAATTCGGCAAAACCTTCTTCGACCAAACCGGCCGGACGCTGGGGCCAGGGATGAAACGTGTGCCACAACAGCGACCCGCTAAAAGTGGCATGCGCCGATAATCCAAGATGGGCAGAGGCCTTTGCCCCATAGAGCAGTTGTTGGCGAGCCCAAGCCGTGCGGGCCTTGCTATTACCTCTTACCTCTTCGGGTGCAAACGAATCGAATAATTGATCGTACGCAGGATGTACGGCCACTAACTGCCCTTGAAGATGGGTGGAGAGTTCTGAGATGGTCAGCCCATGAGAGGCTACGATCCCGTTGATCTCGTCGGCATACGTTTTGCTTTCGGCAGCTTTTTGTAAATCGATGCAACGCTTATCCCAGGTTGGAATTTGCACAGCGGTATACCCCAGCGATGCGGCCCATTGACAAATGGACGATAACGTATTGAAAGGAGGCGTATCGCTTAGAAATTGAGCTAGAAAAATACCGGGGCCTTTAAGAGTAGTCATAGCAATCAGGTTATACAGATAGATCGATCCATTTTTGAGAAGAGGCCGATGAAGCGATCATCGCTTCGATAAAAGCCATCCCACGCACCCCTTCTGTAGTTCCGGGATAATCGGCCACTGCTGCAGCGGGCACTTGTCCGTTGGCCTTGGCGCGAAGGGTCAGCGAAAAGTTGCGGTATAGATTGGCAAAGGCCTCGAGATACCCCTCGGGATGACCGGCCGGTACCCGTGTATTGTGACTTGCCATTGCCGATACATAATTTGTACCGGTCCTTACGATCTCAGCCGGGCGATCGGGCCATTTTAGCAGTAGACTGTTGGCCTCTTGTTGATGCCACTCCAATCCGCCTTTGTCGCCGTAGATACGAATGCAGATCTTGTTCTCTTCTCCGGCCGCCACTTGCGTAGCCAGTAGCACCCCACTGGCCCCGTTATTGAATCGTAGAAAGGCCGCCCCATCATCGTCGAGCTTGCGTTGGGGAACAACCGTATGCAGATCTGCACAAAGTTTTGTTACCTGCAGCCCACTTACATACTCTATCAAATTAAAAATATGCGTGCCGATATCGCCCATGGCCCCGGCTGCACCACTGCGTTGCGGATCGGTTCGCCAACTGGCTTGCTTGTGTTGGGATCCTTCTAAAAAACTATGCAGCCAACCTTGGGGATACTCCCCGTAGATCTTTCTAATTGTACCCAATGCCCCAGCGGCAATGCGCGCACGTGCCTCTTTGACCATGGGATAGCCGGTGTAGGTATGACAAAGCAATAATTCCCGACCCGTTTGTATTCTTTTTTGTTCTATCGCTCTTGCCTCTTGCAACGAAAAGGCCATCGGCTTTTCGAGTACCACATCAAACCCCTTTTCGAAAGCCATGATGGCCGGAGCGCTGTGTAAATGATTGGGGGTAACAATAGCGACGATATCAATTCTTTTGTCGGCAGGCAGTGCCGCTTCTTTTTCGAGCAGGGTGCTATAATCGGGATATACCCGGCCGGGATCCAAAAAAAGATCTTGTCCCGTACCTACAGAGACTGCCGGATCGGAACTAAAGGCACCGGCCACCAGCTCGATCTGTCCGTCGAGTGCGGCCGCCATACGATGCACCGCCCCAATAAAGGAACCGCGTCCGCCGCCGATCATGGCCATCCTTAATTTTCGTTGCATAAGCAAGCGTATACAAGTGAGTGCTAAAAATACTATATTTATTTTCAATTGCCTGCCATGAAACCAACTACTCGTATTCAACTGGCAACCATGATGTTTCTCAACTTTTTTTTGTGGGGCATCTGGTTTGTCACCATGGGAACTTACCTGGGTGCTCGACTTAACGCCAGTGGCGTACAGATCGGCATCGCCTACGGCACTCAATCGCTGGGCGCCATTATTGCACCCTTTATTATTGGGCTTATTGCCGACCGTTATTTTGCGGCCCAGTTTATATTAGGCGTTTTGCATCTGTGCGGAGCCGCATTACTCTATTTTGTATCGCTGCAAACTAGTTTTACTGACTTCTACCCGTATCTGCTGTCCTATATGATCGTTTACATGCCTACCCTGGCCCTGGTCAATGCCATCTCGTTTAAGCAAATGCAAAATGCCGAAAAAGAGTTTTCATTGATTAGAATGTGGGGTACCATTGGTTGGATCGCCGCTGGCTTACTGATCGGATGGTTAGCGCTAGAAAAGAACCAGCAACTCGATCAGACCTTTCGCATTGCAGCTGGTGTTTCACTGGCACTGGGTGTGTTCAGCTTTATGCTGCCCCACACGCCTCCACCCAAGGCCGGCACTCGTGCCAATCTGGGAGAAATTATTGGACTGGACGCCCTACGCCTGCTAAAGGATAAAAACTTTTTGATCTTCTTTTTATCATCGCTTCTCATTTGCATTCCGCTGGCCTTTTATTACCAAGAGACCAACATGTTTCTAAACGAATTAGGAATGGCGAGCGCCGCCTCTAAAATGACGATGGGGCAAATGAGCGAAACGATCTTTTTATTTTTAATGCCTCTCTTTTTTGCACGCCTTGGTGTAAAGAAAATGCTGCTGATCGGTATGGCGGCCTGGGTGCTGCGCTATTTATTATTTAGCTACGGAACGATGGATAGCGGACTATGGATGCTCTACGCCGGCATCATTTTGCATGGCATTTGCTATGATTTCTTTTTTGTGACCGGGCAGATCTACACCGACCAACTGGCCGGAGAAAAGATCCGCTCATCGGCCCAAGGCATGATTACCTTGGCAACGTACGGAGTGGGCATGTTGATCGGATTTTGGTTTGCCGGCTACATAGCCGATCAATACAAGACGGCAAACGGACACGACTGGGCATCGATATGGATGGTTCCGGCGCTGATAGCCGGTGTTATTCTTTTGTTGTTTGCCTTACTATTTAAAGATCCGGTCAAAAAATAATTTCATGAGCAAGAGCAACCAACAGCGAGTCACCGATCAAAACAGAAGAAAACTACTCAAGCAACTAGGATTGGGTTCGCTACTGGCCACCACAGGCTTGTTATCGCATAAAGCCACTGCAGCCATCTCTTTACAAGACCCGGCCGCTCCGCTACCGCTAAAGGGAAACATTCATCACTCAGTATGCTCATGGACCTACGGTTTCTTATCGCTCGCACAGCTCTGTGATGTGGCCCATTCGATTGGAATCGGTGCGATCGATCTGGTAAAGCCCGCCGACTTTTCTGTTTTGAAAGAAAAGAATATTTACTGCTCGATGTGCTATACCGCCGGCGAGACCAGCCTGACCAAGGGATTTAACGACAAGCAACAGCATGGCTGGTTAATCAAGGATTATCTGGAAGCCATTCCGCTCGTGGCCAAAGCGGGGTACAAGAATCTGATCTGCTTTAGCGGAAACCGAAATGGAATGGACGACGAGACCGGTCTTCGCAATTGCAAAGAGGGGCTGCAGCAACTATTGGGGGTGGCCGAGAAATTCGGAGTTACCCTTCAAATGGAGCTTTTTAACAGCAAGGTCGATCACAAAGACTACATGGCCGATAAAAGTGCCTGGGGCGTTGAGCTCTGCAAAAGAATCGGCTCGCCCAACTTTAAGCTGCTCTACGATATCTATCATATGCAGATCAACGAGGGAGATGTAATTAGAACCATACAGGACCATCATCAATGGTTTGGTCATTATCATACGGCCGGCGTACCGGGCCGCCACGAAATAGACGAGACGCAAGAACTCTTTTACCCGGCCATTATGAAAGCGATTTACGCCACCGGATATAGCGGGTATGTGGCGCAAGAATTTATGTCGAGCAAAAAAGATCCGCAAGAAAAGATCGCCTCTCTTCGCAACGCTATTCAAATTTGTGATATTTAAATTGATCGTATATGCCTTCTGTACAGTATGACGCCATTGTAGTCGGTTCGGGTATTAGCGGTGGATGGGCCGCCAAAGAGCTTACCGAAAAAGGATTGAACGTGCTTTTATTAGAGCGGGGACGTGACCTTGAGCACATCAAGGACTATGTTAACGCCAACAAAGAAGCTTGGGAGTTTCCGCACCGCGGAATCATGCCCACACAGCAAATGCTGCAGGACTACCCTGTGTTGAAGCGTGACTACCCGCTCAATGAGACCGTGCTCGATATGTGGGTAAAAGACAAAGAATCTCCTTATACCGAGACAAAACCATTTTCTTGGTTCAGAGGCTATCATGTAGGAGGTCGCTCGTTGCTATGGGGAAGACAGAGCTACCGATTTAACCAATGGGACTTTGAGGCGAATCTGGCCGATGGCCATGGCGTGGATTGGCCCATTCGCTACGCAGACATGGCGCCCTGGTATAGCTATGTAGAAAAGTTTGCCGGTATTCAAGGAAGTAAACAAGGGCTCGATGTGTTGCCCGATGGTGAGTTTATGCCCGCCATGGAAATGAACTGCGTAGAAAAGGATGTCGCTGAAAAGATCAAAAAAGCATTCAAGGGATCGCGGCATATGTTCATTGGCAGAAGCGCTAACATTACCGTGCCGCACCAAGACAGGGTCAATTGCCAATACAGAAACAGATGCTGGAGGGGTTGTCCGTTCGGAGGCTATTTTAGTACCCAGTCCTCTACCCTGCCGGCTGCCATGAAAACCGGACGACTGACCCTGCGCCCCTACTCGATCGTTACCGAAGTGCTTTACGATAAGGACAAACAAAAAGCATCGGGCGTAGAAGTGCTCGACGCTCTCGACAACAAGACCTATACGTTCAATGCCAAGCTAATTTTTTTATGTGCCTCTGCTTTTAATTCTACTTGGATCTTGATGAACTCTGCCACCGACATTTGGCCAGATGGATTGGGCAGCAGCAGCGGTGAGTTAGGCCATAATGTAATGGACCATCATTTTAGGTTGGGCGCTAGTGGCAAAACAGATGCCTTTAGCGACCGTTATCAGTACGGAAGAAGACCCACCGGGATCTACATTCCACGATTTAGAAATATCTATTCAGATAAAAGAGACTACGTGCGTGGCTTTGGTTACCAAGGAGGCGCCGGACGCGGCCGCGGTGCAGAGATCGCAGAGTTTACCATTGGGGCGTCGCTCAAAGAGGCGCTGAGTGTACCGGCCGATCATTGGGGAATGGGCGTGATGGGCTTTGGAGAAATGTTGCCTTACCACGACAATAAGATCTCGCTAAATAAAAATGTAAAAGACAAATGGGGCCTTCCTGTACTTGACATGGACGTGGAGATCAAAGAGAACGAAAAAAAGATGCGTCAAGACATGATGAACGATGCCAAAGAAATGCTCGAGGCGGCCGGACTTGAGGACGTTCAAACCTATGACTATGGATACGAAGTAGGCATGGGTATTCACGAAATGGGAACAGCCCGCATGGGACGAGATCCTAAAACTTCGGTCTTAAACGGAAATAACCAGGTGTGGGACTGCAAGAACGTGTTTGTAACCGATGGGGCCTGCATGACCAGTGCCTCTTGTGTAAATCCCTCGCTGACCTATATGGCCATGACCGCACGTGCAGCCGATACAGCGGTAACTGCATTAAAAAACGGAACCCTCTAAACGCCTCTACAATGAACAGAAGAGAATTGCTACGATCCATTGCCCTGCTTACCGGTGCCTCGGTGGTGGGCGGAGAATTTTTATTGAGCGGATGTAAAAATCCTGCGGCTGGAAAGATCAGTTTTTCGCCGGCCGTAATCGATCTGCTCAACGAAGTGGCCGAGACCATCATACCCACCACCACTTCACCCGGCGCAAAAGCGGCCAACGTGGGGTCGTTTATGAAAATAATGGTTACCGACTGCTATACGAAAGAGCAACAAGACGTTTTCGTAAAGGGTATTAGCGAGGTAGATCATCAAGCAAAGACCCAAACGCAAAAAAAGTTCATGGACTGTTCCGCCGAAGAAAGACACGCGTTATTGACCGCACTAGAAAAAGAGGCCAAGCGCTTTAACGACGAAAGAACAGATAAAAAAGCGCCGGTGCATTATTACACCATGATCAAGCAATTGACCCTTTGGGGATTCTTTAGTTCAAAGACCGGTATGACAGAGACCCTTCGCCACGCACCGGTGCCCGGTCGTTATGATGGAAACGCTCCCTACACGAAAGGAGAAAAAGCCTGGGCCGAATAAAAGAATAGTACGTATGAATAACAGAAGACAATTTTTAAAAACAGCCGGGGCCCTAACAGCAGGACTCTCCCTTTACAATCCGTGGGCAAACGCAGAACTAACGCGGGGCAAGTCTCGTCCGTTTGGTATTCAACTCTATACCCTACGCAACGAACTTCCGGGCAAAGCCAGAGAGTTATTGCAAGAACTCGCTAAGCAAGGATACAGCTATATCGAAAGTTATGAGGGTCCGGAAGGGATCTTCTGGAACCATAGTGCCAAGGCCTTTAAGGACTATCTTGATAATCTGGGGCTGCAAATGGTCTCTACCCACTGCGACGTGAGTAAGAATTTTGAGCGAAAGGCAGCCGATGCGGCTTCGATCGGTGTCAAGTACTTGATTTGCCCTTGGGTGGGGCCTCAAAAGTCAATTGAAGCTTTTAAAAAGATCGCTGCACAATTCAATGAAATGGGCTCGATCTGCAAAAAGAACGGAATTAAGTTCGCTTATCACAATCATGACTACTCGTTTAAGCCGATCGATGAACAAATTCCGCAGGCCGTTCTGCTTAACGAGACCGACCCTGCGCTGGTAGATTTTGAGTTAGATATCTACTGGGTCAGCTACAGCGGACAAGACCCACTCGTCTGGTTAAGCAAGTACCCTAATCGGTTTAAACTATGTCATGTTAAAGACAAGAGTCGCGCTCCTTACCCAAGAGAGGGCTATCAATCGGTAGACTTGGGTACCGGAAGTATTGACTTTAAAAAAATACTTCCCAAAGCCGTTGATCTGGGTATGGAATACCTGATCGTGGAGCAAGAATTTTATCCGAATGGAACACAACTAGAGGCTGCCGGCACAGGCGCCAGCTACATGAAACGGCTGCGCTACTAAGCCCCGCGTAGTGCCTTTGCCAATTGAATCACTTGTTGCGGATCGATATACGGAAGCTGATAACTCTCTGTACTATTCGCAAAAGCAGGATGCACAAATTGCATCTGGCTTTTCTGCATATCTCGAAGGGACGAATGAAATTCTACACAACCGGTCTCTTTGGCCAAAGCTGCAATAGTATCGGGGCGAACACCACTGCCCGGCATAATTGTAATACGATCTTGAGCTTGTAATTGTAACCTGGCAATAAGGGCTGCCCCCTCGGGAGCCGTGAGTTGCTGACCCGAGGTAAGAATGCGCTCGCATCCCACCGAAATAAGTTGCTCCAGCGCTAAAAAAGGATCTACGCAACGATCAAAGGCACGATGAAAGGTAACGCCCATTGGATAGGCCAGCTCAACGAGTGCCGCCGTACGCGTAAGATCGATTTGCCCATCAGCTTTCAACAAACCGATCACGACCCCATCGCATTGCAGGGATTTGCATAGCCGAATGTCTTGTTGCATGATGGCAAACTCCTGATCGCTATACAAAAAATCACCACTTCTAGGACGTATAATCGGAAAAAGCGAAACAGTAAATGATTCTCTACATTGGGCAATGGTACCGTAACTGGGGGTTACGCCCCCTTCTGAAAGAGAGGCGCAGAGTTCAATTCGGTCAGCACCCCCTTTTACGGCCAACCGCGTTGTCTCAAAATCGGTGGTAGCGATCTCTATGCAATAAACAGGTGTGGGGGTTATCGTACTCATGCAAAAAAACTTTTAGCAGCAATCAATTGCTCTTGATTGGCGGAGCGAAGAGCGTAACTAAAACCGGGGTGTATGGCAAAGGCTCCCACATTTCCCTTTTTATCGATGGCCAAAAATGCAACCTGAATATCTTTTGCGGCTGCTTTTTTTATGCGCACGATTCTTTCTATTAGAAGTCGGCAGGCTTGCATGGGTGATTGGCCCGAACGCATGGCTTCTACCACGGCGCTGGCACCGGCTACTCTAATCACATCTTCTCCTTGCCCCGTAGCCACGCATGCACCCACCTCGTTATCGACATAGAGACCGGCTCCGATAATGGGCGAATCGCCCACGCGCCCTCTCATCTTAAACCCTGCGCCACTGGTCGTACAACTGCCACTCAAATTACCCGAGGCATCAAGAGCCAACATACCGATAGTATCGTGATTCCATTCGCCATTCGGCAATTTAGCAGGGGCAAAGGGACCATGTTGCTGTTGATTTTCTATATTGATGCGTGGGGCGCGGTAATTCGATCGCTTGAGCCATTCGGCATAGGCTGATTGCGCGGACTCCGACAAAGCGGGTGATTCGAGTGTGAATCCTTCTGCCACTGCAAATTGCTGCGCACCTTCGCCCACCAACATTACATGAGGTGTTTTTTCCATTACCCTTCTTGCAACCGATACCGGATGTTTGATTCGCTCCAGGAATGCCACGGCTCCGCAATTATACTGCTCGTCCATTATACAAGCGTCGAGTGTAACAAAGCCGTCACGATCGGGATTGGCCCCCAGACCCACACAGCAGTTCAACGAATTTTCGGTGACCCTAACCCCTTGTTCAACTGCATCGAGCGCCCTTCCTTTCGAGGCGAGCACCTTCCAGGCTTCTTTATTGGCCTCAAGACCGGCATCCCAGGTAGAAATAACAATAGGACTTGTTGCGGTACTGGCCAACCCAGGTGAATCATTGGTACTTGTGTTAGGCTTTGCCGATGCAGCCGTTGCCAGTGTGGCACCCAAGCCCAAGCTGGTGGTGCGAATAAATTTTCTTCGGTTATACATTGCTTAAAGATAGTACGATAGACTTATTAACAAAAACCATCCTTTCTGTTCTCGCTTGCCAACAATCAATAACTTTACGACATGTCTAATCGATCTGTAGAAGCCATTTTTTTGGCCCCTGCCCCCCATATGGTGGGGGACGGTTTTAGAGTACATCATTTCTTTCCGGACGGCGTTATTCAAGATAAGCAGCGAATGAGTCCTTTTTTTATGCTTGATTATGCATCGCCCTTTCGTTTTACACCAACGGAAACTCCTCGTGGCGTGGGTGTACACCCCCATCGAGGGTTCGAAACAGTGACCATTGCCTACCAAGGCAAGATCGCCCATCATGACAGTGCCGGCAATCATGGAGTAATCGATGCCGGCGACGTGCAATGGATGACCGCAGGCTCGGGGGTATTGCACAAAGAGTATCACGATTTGGAATTTGCAAAGCAAGGAGGACTTTTTCAGATGGTGCAACTCTGGGTCAATCTGCCCAAAGCCCATAAAATGACGCCTCCGCGCTATCAGGAACTGCCGGCTGCTGCCATGGCACGCTATCCGATTGAACAAGGCGAAGTAGAGATTATTGCCGGATCGTACAAAGAGGTAAAAGGGCCCGCGCTAACCTATAGCCCACTGCATGTTTACAATGTAAGACTGAATGCAAAGGCCAGCTGCCCGCTTAGTTTTCCGGCGCATTACAACACCGCCATCGTAATAATAAAAGGATCGGTGCAGATCGATGGGCAGACCGCGAGCGCCGACCAGCTCGTCTTGTTTCGCAATGATGGCGAGCAATTTGTACTGTCTGCACAAGAAGATTGTATAGCCCTTGTCTTATCGGGAGAGCCGCTGGGCGAACCCATTGCGGCCTATGGTCCTTTTTTAATGAACAGTTGGAAAGAGATCGAGCAAGCCGTAGTCGACTTTAACGAAGGTAAATTTGGTATTTTATAAAATGATTTAAATGCTCCACCGACTCATGAGAAAAAGACTGCTCTGCGTATGTATGCTGCTGATGACCGCTGCTTTTGCACAACCGGTACTACCGTTGGTTCCCTATCCCAATAGTCTTGTCGAACAAAAAGGAACATTTATTCTTCCCGAAACGGTAACGGTATTGGTAGAGGAGGATCCCACCGGAGCACTTCCCTTTACGAGTCTGCTGCTAGAGGATATCAAAAAAAGCTGGAATGTTTCTGCGCGTATCGCTAAAAAACAAGAAGCAGCCGTGCTGCGCATTATTACCAAAGGAAAGGAGCCGCGCACAAACCCCGGATACGAATTGAATATAACCAGTAATGGAGTTCTTATTAAAGGAACTAATCTGGAAGCTGCCTTTTATGGTACAAGAACCCTATTGCAGTTACTTCAACCGGGCAAAGGCGGAACCTGGGAGAGCCCGGCCTTGCTTATTCAGGACTTTCCGCGTTTCTCGTACCGGGGCATGCATCTGGATGTGGGCAGGCATTTTTTTTCGGTACCCGTTATTAAACAATACATCGATTGGCTGGCCTATCACAAACTCAATAAGTTCCATTGGCATTTGACCGAAGATCAAGGATGGAGAATAGAGATCAAACAATTTCCGCTGCTGACCCAGATTGGCGGATGGCGCAATGGCACGATCGTGGGCCGCTATCCCGGAAAAGGGAATGACAATACGCCCCACGGCGGTTTCTATACCCAAGACGAGATTCGAGAAGTGGTGCGGTATGCGCAGCAACGCTTTATAGAAGTGATTCCTGAAATTGAAATGCCCGGCCATAGTAGCGCTGCCATTGCCGCGTATCCCTTTCTGAGTTGTTTCCCCAGTCAGCCCACGGTTATTCCGGCTACGATGATCTCTTCGTCTTCGATTCAACAACAAAAGCAAGGAAGAATAAAATTAGTGCAAGAGACCTGGGGCGTATTCGACGATGTCTTTTGCGCAGGCAATGACTCGACCTTCTTTTTTTTAGAAAAAGTAATCGATGAGGTCAGTGAACTTTTTCCATCTCCCTATTTTCATATTGGGGGCGATGAATGTCCAAAGACCCACTGGAAAAAATGCGATCGCTGCCAGCAGCGCATGCGATCGCTTCAACTGAAAGATGAACATGAATTACAAAGCTATTTTGTAAAGCGGATCGAAACCTATCTGAACAAAAAAGGAAAGACCCTTATTGGATGGGACGAGATCTTAGAGGGAGGGCTGGCTCCCAATGCAGTCGTAATGAGTTGGCGTGGAGAGGCAGGCGGCATTGAGGCGGCCAAACAGAACCACGAAGTGATTATGACACCGGGCAACCCTGTCTACTTCGATCATTCGCAAAGTGAGAACGAAGACTCCGTGACCATCGGCGGGTATAATTCACTCGAAAAACTGTACCGCTACGATCCGGTCCCGCAAGAGTTAGCGGGGACTTTCGAAAAATTTGTATTGGGCACCCAAGCCAATGTATGGACCGAGTACATGGCCTACCCCACCAAGATCCAGTACATGGTCTTTCCGCGCATAGCAGCGCTGAGTGAGGTGTGTTGGACAGTGCCTTCACAAAAAAGTTGGGAAGGCTTCGAAAAAAGATTACCCATTTTATTTGATCGTTATAAAAAATGGGGTGTGCAAACAAGTCCAGCATACTACGAGATCTCAGGTAATGTGCAAGCGCTGCCCGATAACAGTGGCCTCTCACTAGTCTTGCTAACCAAGGCGCCCGGCACCACGCTGCAATGGATAGAAAATAACGGGTCAAGTGTATACAGCAATCCCGTTACCATTAAAATAAGTGGTCTTGTGCAGGCACAGAGCAAAGACAATAGCACCGGCGAGATCAAAAGCAAATACGCACAATATTTTCATTTGCATAAAGCAGCAGGCAAAAAGATTACGCTCACTACCGGTGCATCAAAAAATTATCCGGGCGACGGCGCCTTTACCTTGGTCAATGGAATCAAGTCCACTAAAGGATATAGCAGAACCAGGGATTATCTCGGGTTCAGTGGCACGGATGCCGAGGCCTTGATCGATTTGGGCGAGCTTACTACTGTAAATAAGGTAGAGATCTCTTATTTGCAACAGGCCAGTAGTTGGATCTACCCGCCGGCTGCCATTGAGCTGTATGGATCGGATGATGGCGTTCAATTTACCCAGGCAGCGGTTTTGCAGTTAGATAAAGCCGATTATTTAAAAAATGAAATGAGGTCTAAAGAATTGAAAATAAATGCCAAATACAGGTTTATTAAAGTTTTGGCCAAGAACTATGGCTCCATTCCTGTCGGGCAAGCCGGCGAGGGAAAAAAGGCATGGTTGTTTCTGGACGAAATCAGTGTTTATTAAATATTCCCGAATTACGCAAAAACCCGCATAATCCCGCATTACCCTTGAGCTTTATAAATTATTTTTGTAAGTAAAGATTTACAATGCCCCCCAAAAAATCCGTTAGCAACCTGGCCGATAGTTTCGAAAAGATTCCGGTCAAGATCGTCAACGATTCCAAAGAGGGCTCCTATTGGGTGGCGCAGCAGATCGCTTCGCTGATCAAAGAGAAACAGAAGAAAAAAGAAATGTGTGTGTTGGGGTTGGCCACCGGCTCTACCCCCCGCTCGCTGTATGCAGAACTTGTGCGTCTTTATCGCGAAGAGAAACTCAGCTTTAAAAACGTCATCACCTTTAATCTCGACGAGTACTATCCCATCGAACCACAGGCTTTGCAGAGCTATCATCGCTTTATGCGAACCAATTTGTTCGATCACATCGATATTCTTGCCAAGAACATTCATATTCCCAATGGGCAGACCCCTAAAGAAAAGATCAAAGAGCATTGCCGGGATTACGAAAAAAAGATAGAAGATGCCGGCGGTATCGATCTGCAAATTTTAGGGATCGGCAATAACGGTCATATCGGTTTTAATGAACCCGGTTCGGGACTTTACTCCAAGACCAGACTCATTACGCTCGACAACTCGACCCGCATGGCCAATGCCTATGAGTTTTCTAACATTGCAGAAGTACCGCGTTTGGCAATTACCATGGGTATCAGCACCATTTTAAAAGCCAAAAAGATTATACTGATGGCCTGGGGCACCGCAAAGGCCCCTGTACTTAAACAAGCCGTAGAAGACGATGATTCCGAAAGCGTACCCGCCTCGCTACTGCAAAACCACGAAGATGTTCTCTTTGTAGCCGATCAAGCCGCAGCCGCCGAACTGACCCGTTTTAAATCTCCGTGGCTGACCGGTGATTGTGAATGGACGCCCAAGATGATCAAGAAGGCCGTCGTTAACATGGCATTGAAATTACAGAAGCCTGTACTGAGTTTGACCAATAGCGATTACAATGAATTTGGACTCGGAGATCTGCTCGTTGACCAGGGTGATGTATACGAGATCAACTTGCAGGTGTACTATATGTTGCGTGACACCCTTACCGGATGGCCCGGCGGAAAACCCAATGTGTTGATTCCGGCTCACCCCGAACGATCTGATCCTTGGCCTAAGAAAGTGGTCGTCTTCTCGCCCCACCCCGACGATGATATCATTAGCATGGGAGGAACCTTTCAGCGCCTCCACGACCAGGGACACGAGGTACACGTGGCTTATCAAACCAGCGGCAATATTGCGGTGACCGACGAATTTGTGACTCGTTATCTCGACTTTGCCATCGGATTTGAATCCATAGCCGGTGTTAATACCAATAAGACAAAAAAGATATTGGCCGATGCGCAGCGCTTTTTAGCCAGAAAAAAATCACACCAGGTCGACACCCCAATGATCCGCAACATCAAAGGACTCATTCGACGGGGCGAGGCCAAGGCAACTTGTCGCTATGTAGGTATTCCGGAATCGCAGATCCATTTTATGCACCTGCCGTTCTACGAGACTGGCACCATCGAAAAGAAACCGCTCGCCGAAAAAGATATCAAACTAACCATGGAGCTCTTGCGCAAGCTACAACCGCAGCAAGTCTTTTGCGCTGGAGACTTTGCAGACCCCCATGGTACGCATATCGTTTGCTTTACGGCTGTTGTAGAGGCGCTTCGCCGCATTAAAGCTGCAGGCGACAGCTGGATCGAAGACTGCTGGCTTTGGCTCTATAAAGGCGCCTGGCAAGAATGGAATATCGAAGAGATAGAAATGGCAGTTCCGATGAGCCCCGATCAGGTGCTTAAAAAAAGATATGGCATCTTTATTCACCAGTCGCAAAAAGACATGGTTCCTTTTCAGGGTTCTGATTCGCGCGAGTTCTGGCAGCGGGCCGAAGAACGCAACGCCCGAACCGCTGCACTTTATGCCGATCTGGGCCTGACCCACTACGCCGCTATCGAGGCCTTTGTACGCTGGCATTATTGATTTTACCGTATATTTGCAGCCCTTTGGCACCCGTACAACAACATTGTACCCGCCTTTGGTAGGGCCCCGTAGCTCAACTGAATAGAGCATTTGACTACGGATCAAAAGGTTTCAGGTTTGAATCCTGACGGGGTCACAAAGCCCTCAGCACGAAGTGCTGAGGGCTTTTTAATTGGGGCGTGGCAAGCTTGCTTGCCTAAGCATCCAAATGTAAATACCTACCTCCCACTTCGTATCCGACCATAACAGGCCGGTAACAATTGTCGAAACCGTTCATATGTCGCGGCAGCGATATTACGATTATCGAATGGCACAAACTGTACGAACGATTTTTGCTCGTTTGCGTGGCGTCCATATTTATACTCATTGGTAAACCAACCATCCTCTTGCAATTGTACTTCGGACAGCAGGGTGTTAGGAACACTTATAAAAAAAGCATCCCCACCATTGGGAGTAACGGGAGTTGCTGGGGCAGCCAATGTATGGTATCGCAGAGCCAGGTACGCTTCTTTGGCCGTTTCGATAGCCGGGTCAATCAATTCCACCTGCGGAGCCAATACAGAACGGTACCGATACCCACTGGCATCTTGGTACGCGTAAAGCGATCGTAACACCGAGGCAATGGTATCGCGTAAATACGGATAATGAGTGCAACCCAAAATGAGGGTATTGAGCGGCTCGCTATACTGCTTTACGCGCATTTTTTCTAATAACGACACAAGATGATAACGAACGTAATTGACCGGATCGTTAAGCTGCATTTCGGTACAACGTCCTTTGTCATCGTATTCACAGAGTAAACTATTGCCACTTTTAATAAAGCCATAAACACTCAACAGCGAACTGTCGATGGGATAGTTCGGATGACGAAGCGAAGGCCCTTTGTATGCAAGACGAGGTGTAGTAGCCTGATCGGACACAAAACTCCAGTCGCGGTCTATGCTTTCTGCAAGCCCGAATCCACCTTGGCTAACGATAGAGAGTTTACCTAACTGTAACGAATCGGCCATGGCTTGTAAGACAAGCGGGTAACCATTAGAGGCAACGGTGCCTGCCGTAGCAAAAACGCCAACGGTGCCGCGATGCTGACGCACATAGCGAATAGCAGCCAGCGATCCGGCATTGATGACACCCACTACGGGCACCTTACCGCCCGGCCAGTTCGAGACAAGTTGTTTGATATCATCAATGGCATAAGCGGTAGCAGTGTTGCAGGCCACCACCAGCATCTTAACAGACTCTTTTGATAGTGGCTCAAACTGCTTGCCAACCGGACGAGCGGCCGTGGTACCCAACAGAAAAGACATATTCTTTAAAACATGCTCTTTTAACAACGAAGTCTTTCCGGCAGCGGCATAGTTGCCATAGGGCATATTGGCCTGATCGGCCAGGTATTGAAACCGCTCACTCGAAAAATCGGGAATACCATCAGCCCCGGGCTTGCCATCGCTATTGCGAAATGCATCGAGGGTCAAGATAGCTTCCAACACGGTAAGTCCGCCGGTGCCGGAATCAAAAACACCAATGGGCAATGCAGTTCGCTGTGCAACGACAGCGGCAACGATCAGCAGCCCGAAAAATAAACAACTCAATTTTTTTATCATAGTGGAAAGTTAAGGATATTCTCTACTTTTAAGCTATGAAATTGGCTTGTTGGTCGGTAGGAAAATCCCATGAATCGTATGTAAAGGAAGGGATAGAATTATTTACCGGCCGTCTTCAGCATTATTTTAAAGCCGAATGGACACTGCTGCCGGTTCCGAAGTCGACCGGAATGCTCTCCGAAATGGACCTGCGCAAAAAAGAAGCGGACCTCATTTTGGACTGGCTAGAAAAAGATGATTACCTGGTACTGCTCGACGAGCGGGGCTCTTTACTAAGCTCCGAGAAACTCGCTGCTTTTTTACAAACAAGGGCAAACGAGAGCACCAAAAGGATCGTCTTTTTAATAGGAGGCGCCTTTGGTGTCGATGAGACCGTAAAGAAGCGTGCCAACTTTACCTGGAGCCTTTCGGCGCTGGTTTTTCCGCATCAAGTAGTACGGTTGATACTGGCCGAGCAACTCTATCGGGCTGCCACCATTATTCGAAACGAAAAATATCATCACTCCTAACCTACCCGCTTTGCCTGTATGAGCAGCACCCTGGTCATTATTCTATTTACCGCATTGGTATCAATAACTACGTTTGGACAACGCAGCCTCATCGATCAACTCATCTTCGATCCGGTAGCTATTACAGAGCGCCGGCAATGGTATCGGTTTTTTACCAGCGGCCTTATACATGCCGATTGGGAGCACCTGCTTTTTAACATGCTCTCTCTTTACTTATTTGGACAGATCGTAGAAGCGGCGTTTCAAAGCGAACTGCTATTTGGATCGAATGGAAAAGCGCTCTACTTCTTGCTCTATGGGCTGGCATTACCCCTATCGCTATTGCCTACTTACTTTCAACAGCAACAAAACAGACGCTACCGAAGTTTAGGGGCCTCGGGGGCGGTAAGCGCTATTGTATTTGCAGGCATCTTGTTTAATCCGACGGCCAAGATGGGTTTCTTTTTGATTCCCCCCATTATACCCGGCTATGTCTTTGGCCCCCTGTACTTACTAATTTCGGCTTGGTTGGGAAAAAGAGGCAAAGATGCTATTAACCACAGTGCCCATATTAGCGGGGCCATAGCCGGAATAGCATTGACCTGCTTATTGGCCTGGGTACTGCATACAGCGTACCAGCCCTGGCAAGAATTTATTGGCAAAGTAAGTCGCTCGCTCTAAACAGCCGAGGTAAGATTGATCGCTACTATACGGCGGGTCGTATTCGTAACCTTAAAGCGATCGTCAATTCGCATACCGACCACCCAAAGTATTCTCGCTGCCGATTCAATAACCCATGTATTTTCTTTTTCAGATAGTGATAATTTATGATCAATAAAAAAACGAGAGAGCTTTTTCTTTTTTCGCATGCCGAGTGGATAAAAATAATCACCGGGTCTGCAGCGGCGCAGTAGCAGCGGAAAAACAATCTCACTCGCATCGAGCCAGGCCAGTTGAGAAGCGCCCGGAGGCTGCGCTTGTGTAGCGACTTGCTCCGTAAATTGTAGGGCTCCCTTTTCAAAAGCAAAAGTGCAAGGCAAGGACTCGATCAAATAAATTTCGGCACGAGTAGCAGCGGTTGAAATACCAGTTAGCAACAGAAAATTTCTGTTTCGAATAAGTCGGTAGGGCCCGCTGGCCGCTTGTAGTTGCGCGCCGTTTTGCGCCGAGAGTAATTTTTGAATTTCACCCAACTGCCCGCTGGTAAATCCAAATGGCGTAAAAAGCTCAAACAGTAACGCCTGCCCTTGGTAGCGTCTTAACGCGCGCAACGAAATAGTATACTCTTTTCCTTTTTTGACCAACAGAGCGCTGCGAAGCCGATCGACGCAGTGCTGATACAAGCCTTCGATGGCGGTAAACCGCTCGATGGAATTAACCAGATTTTCTTTGACCCTAGGGTATACGGATTCAATGGCCGGAAGTACAGTATGGCGAAAGAAATTACGCGTGTACTTCTCATTCGCATTCGAAGAATCCTCAACATAAGCCAGGCCCTTTTCTCTTGCAAGGGCATCGATCTCGTGCCGCCACCTGCTTAACAACGGCCTTAGTACATTACCGTTTCGGCGAGGGATACCAGTTAGTCCGGAGAGCCCCGTTCCCCTAAAAAAATTCATGGCCACCGTCTCGGCATTATCATCGGCCTGGTGCGCCGTTAAGATCCAGCAGGTTGTACCCGTGGTAGTAGCATGTGAAGCAAACCATGCATAGCGATATTGACGGGCCGCTTCTTGCGTAGAGAGATTATGAGCGGCAGCATATGCATTCAGATCGACCGTATTGACCGCGACAGGCACGTTCCAACTTGTGGCGAGTTGCCTGACGAAGGCCTCGTCACGATCGCTCTCGGCACCGCGTAGTTGAAAATTGCAATGCAGCAATTCTATATCGAGACCGGCCTCTTTGCACAAAAAGGCCAACACCACAGAATCTACGCCCCCGCTAATGGCCACCAAAAACCGATGGGCCGGATTGACTGGAGCCAGTTGCTGCAGCGACGTAAGAATTGCAAAGGAGGTGGCCATAGGTTAGGTACTGAGTTCTTCCCATGCACTTCGCAACTCACCTAGTGCATGCTTGTCGTTTTGTAATGTTGCTTGCGTCATTCCTTTTTCGTACACGGTCAATGCCCCGGCTTCGTCGCCCTGCCCTTCTAACAACTTGGCAAGGTGATAATAGCTGCCCACATAGTCCGGATTCTCTTGCAATAATTTTTCGAATAGCGCACGCGCCTTGGCGGTATCACCGATCTTTTGATATTCCAGGGCCAGCGCATGTTGCAAGAAAGAATCCGATGGACTCTCTTTTAAAAACGCTGCCAGTTTATCGATTCGAGACATGGATGATACAGGGTTTAAACAACTCAAAAAAGGATATAAGAAAAATGACTTTTATCCGGCTTGGCTTATCTTTGCATAGTTGCATAGACAACTAAACAATATGCAATCTCCCCTATATGAAAATTCTGGTTTGCATTAGTAAAACACCGGATACCACAGCAAAAATAGCCTTCACCGACAACAACACGAAATTCGATACGGCAGGCGTACAATGGATCATTAATCCCTACGATGAATGGTATGCACTGGTCAGGGCCATCGAGCTAAAAGAGGCCAAGCCCGACACGGTGCTCCATCTGGCCACTGTAGGAGGAGCCGATGCCGACCCTATAATCCGAAAGGCGTTGGCCCTGGGGGGCGATGAGGCCTACCGAATAAATCTGGACGGAGCCGACAGTTACCAAGTGGCTTTTCAGTTGGCGCAATTAATTGCGAAAGGAGGATACGACCTGGTGCTGACCGGAAAAGAAACCATCGATTACAACGGCTCTTCGCTGGGTGGAATGATAGCGGGTATTAATGACCTGCCCTATATTAGCATGGCTACCCAACTAGAACTAACCGACAGCAAAGCGGTCGTGACCCGCGAGATTGAAGGAGGAGAAGAAGTTTGTGAAGTTACCCTGCCGGTGGTGATCAGTGCACAAAAAGGAATGGCCGAGGCCCGTATTCCCAACATGCGAGGCATTATGGCAGCCCGCACCAAACCGTTGTCGGTCGTGGAGCCTGCGGAGCAAGATGCACTGACCCGTGTAACGGCCTTTGAGCTTCCCCCTGCCAAGGCAGGCGTTAAACTGGTAGCGCCCGATCAGGTAGAAGAGCTGGTTCGGTTGCTACATCAAGAGGCCAAAGTATTGTAATTAACAAGTAGAAAAATTTACTATGAGCGTTTATATCGTTATTGATACTGCAGATGGAGTCGTAAAGAAATCGGCCTTTGAAACCCTCTCGTATGGCGCCGACCTGGCCTCTCAATTGGGCGTAAATGCCATTGGAATTTTAATGGGCCTTGTTAGTGACGATCCGGGAAGTTTGGGTCAATATGGCGTCAGCAAGATCGTGCAGGTCAATGCCGATCAACCCCGCAGCGATGACCCCTCGGTGCTGGCCGGATTGATCGCATCGGTAGCAGGAGCCGAGAGTGATAGTGTGATCGTCTTTTCGCATTCCCTGTCGGGCAAGGCCCTTGCTCCGCTGGTCAGTGCAAAACTAAAGGCGGGTTTAGTTACCGGTGTGGTAGGATTACCTGCTTCGACAAATGAATTTGTTGTAAAAAGAGCGGTGTTCTCCGGAAAGGCTTTTGCACAGGTGCGCATCGAAACAGCTATCAAATTACTTAGCATTAATCCCAATTCTTATAAAGTGAATTCGGGGGGAGCACCCGCTGCAGTAGAAAGCGTATCGGTGGCTGCTGCCGCACCTCGCATTAGCGTTACCAAACGCCAAAAATCGAGTAACGAACTATTGCTCACCGAGGCCGAAACGGTAGTAAGTGCCGGAAGAGGCCTAAAGGGTCCCGAGAATTGGGGAATGATCGAAGAACTCGCAAAGACAATGGGAGCCGCTACGGCTTGCAGTCGCCCGGTGGCAGACGCCCACTGGCGTCCGCATAACGAGCACGTGGGTCAAACCGGAGTCGCCATTGCCCCTACCCTTTATGTGGCCATTGGCATCTCGGGGGCCATACAACACCTGGCGGGCGTTAACAGAAGTAAAGTGATCGTGGTCATCAATAAAGATCCTGAAGCACCGTTCTTTAAAGCTGCAGACTATGGAATTGTAGGTGATGCATTCGAAGTGGTGCCCGCGCTTACGGCCGCTGTTAAAAAACTCAAAGGAGCATAGCCCCATAGCCTGCCCTTTTTTTATATTTGTATGGGCATGAAAAAAATCGAACTGGAAATTATAGCGATCTCACACAGTATTACGCAAACCCATTCATATGCGGTGGTGCTGGGAGAGGTCAATGGCATTCGTCGGTTACCCATCATCATAGGTGGATTCGAAGCCCAGGCCATTGCGGTGGCCCTCGAAAAGATGAACCCCTCACGCCCCCTGACCCACGACTTGATGAAGAACTTTATGACCGCATTTGGAATCGAGCTGCACGAAATAATCATCAACGACCTGCAAGAGGGCGTTTTCTACTCCAAACTCGTTTGCTCTAACGAGAATGATACCATCGAGATCGATTCTCGCACCTCCGATGCCATTGCCATGGCCGTACGTTTTGGCTGCCCTATTTACACCCTCGACACCATCTTAGAGAATGCGGGTATTCTTTTTGAAGAGACCGAAGGATCGGGTAAGAAAAAAAGAAAGAAGAAAGAACCGTTGCCCGAAGAGATGCGTCCGGCGGGTCACGACGACCTGAAGCAAATGACGCTTACCGAACTTAACAACCTGCTCAGCGAGGTGCTGGATAGCGAGGACTACATACGCGCCATTGCCATTCGCGACGAGATCAATAGTCGCAACGCCGAGGGAAAGCAATAGCCCCGCATGATAGTTTTTCCTAACTGCAAGATCAATCTTGGCCTCTCCATCACCGCGAAACTACCGGATGGATATCATGATATTGAAACGGCCTTTTTTCCGATTCCCTTTTACGATATTCTAGAAATTATTCCAGGACCCAACTCAGCTGATTGCTCGTTGGAACAAACCGGACTACACATAGCGGGAAGCCCCGAGCATAACCTTTGCGTAAAGGCCTACCACTTATTAAAAAAAGATTTTCCAACCCTGCCTCCCATTACGCTCTATTTGCACAAACAAATTCCAACCGGCGCCGGCTTGGGTGGGGGCAGTGCCGATGGTGCTTTTATGCTGCAAGCATTGGTCAAGAAATTTCAATTGTCCGTTAGCACAGAGCAATTAAAACACTATGCCCTATTGCTCGGAAGCGATTGTCCCTTTTTTATAGAGAACAAACCCATGCTGGCCACGGGTCGCGGAGAAAACATGCGCCCCCTAGAAATTGATCTAAAAGGCTGGCAGCTCGTGCTGCTGCTACCCGGTTTATCTATTTCTACCAAAGAGGTATTTTCGGGCTGTACCCCCCGAATGCCCGCTCATTCCATTGAGCAGGTCGTACGTGAGCCCGTTAGCACATGGAGAGACCAATTAGTTAACCAGTTCGAAGAGACGGTCTTTTTGTATCATCCCCGGCTGGAGAGCGCCAAGCAATCGCTGTATGCACAGGGAGCGGTCTATGCTTCTATGACCGGTACCGGCAGTACGATCTATGGCCTTTTTTCTAATGCACCGAATGCAGCGACCCTTCGAGAGCAGTGTGGCTGCGAGGTACGCGTACTGCAGCTATACTAAGCAAATAAACAAGGTCAGGTTTTGCATTTTTTTTAGCAAAAGAGAGTTTCTTATCTTTACATAGTGAATTCGCTGTTTTATTATAGCTCTCGGCCTGCCCTGTTGCAGCAACATCTTGATCTGCTAAATCACTAACGCGGCTCGCATTAGTTTTTTTTCTTGTTTCCTTCTTACGTTTTTATTTATTGATTAAACGAATTGCCATGCAAGTCATTGACAAGCCAATGCAAATTGCACTCGAAGAAAAATACGGAGCCCATAATTATCATCCCTTGCCGGTGGTACTCAGCCGCGGAAGCGGTGTCTATGTATGGGACACCGATCAAAATAGATATCTCGATTTTTTAAGTGGTTACTCGGCCCTTAACCAAGGGCATTGTCATCCTGCTATTATCGAGGCACTGACCCAACAAGCGCAACGATTGACCCTGACCAGTCGAGCCTTTTATAATGATCGGTTAGGCCCTTACGAAAAATTTTTATGTACCTATTTTGGGTACGACAAGTTGCTTCCGATGAACACTGGCGTAGAGGCGGTCGAAACAGCTATAAAACTCTGCCGCAAGTGGGCTTACAAGCATAAGAAAATAGCAGAGAACAATGCGGTGGTAATCGTTTGTGAAGGCAACTTTCATGGTAGAACCTCAACGGTTATCTCTTTTAGCAGTGATGCTGATTCAAAGTACCAGTTTGGCCCGTACATGCCGGGCTTTGTGACCATTCCGTACAACGATATAGCGTCACTGACCAAGGCCCTTGACGATCCGCGCGTAGCGGGCTTTTTAGTAGAGCCCATTCAGGGAGAGGCCGGAGTGATCGTTCCCTCCGAAGGATACCTGAGCGCCGCCTACGAAGCCTGCCAGCGGGCGAACGTTTTATTTATTGCCGACGAGATACAGACCGGCCTAGGTAGAACAGGGGCTCGTCTGGCCTGCGATCACGAAGCGGTTCGACCCGATATCCTGATCTTGGGTAAGGCCCTGAGCGGAGGAACCCTTCCGGTTAGTGCGGTGCTGGCCGATGATGAGATTATGCTGGTCATAGAGCCCGGCCAACACGGATCTACCTATGGAGGCAATCCCCTGGCCTGCGCTGTAGCCGAGGCTAGTATTACAGCGCTAGAAAAAGAGAACATGGCCAACAATGCCTATGAGATGGGGATGCGGTTTAGAAAAGGATTGGAAAAAATAAATAGTCCGCACTTGGCGATCATAAGAGGAAAAGGGCTCATGAACGCCGTCGTTATTCAACACAGCGATAAAGAGGCTGCCTGGACCTTATGCATAGCAATGATGCAAAACGGTCTACTGGCCAAACCTACCCATGGAGATAAGATTCGCTTTGCCCCTCCCCTGGTCATTACCCCTGAGCAGATCGATGAGGCCTTAGCCATCATAGAAAAGAGTCTGACCGTATTAGATTAGTAAAGTAAGAAAGACGCGGTACTACGGTATCCGTTTTTTGAAATGAGTTGCAGGTAGTACACCCCCGCGGGCAATGCTCTTATGTCCATAGAAACCGTGGCCGTATAGATCGTTTTTTGCTTGAGCAACTGCCCCGACATGGCATAGAGTTGTACCTGCATAGGAAATTCAGCTTGTACCACAGACAGACGCACGGTACCGCTAGCCGGGTCGAGCAACAGCTTTTCGATACAAGGCAGAAGCGATCTTTTTTCTGTGGCGACCAAAAGAACCTCACTATACGAAGACGATCCATCGAGATCTACTTGCCTGATACGATAAAAAAGTAGAGGTCGTGAAAGTTGAACATCTAAAAAAGAATACAGACGCGTTTGCAAAGCGGGGCCAACGTTCGCAATCGCAGGCACTACAGCTATGGGTTGGTAGCAAAGTCCGTCCACCGATCTTTCTACAATAAACTCTTTATTGTTTATTTCTTCTGCTGTTGCCCATTGCAATCGAATACCAGTAGAGAGTACAGTACTCTTTACATAGAGCCAACTGACCGGTAACGAGATCGCTTCTACCAGATAGTGTATGGTAAGATCATCCAAGCGCCAGTTGCAAACATTGATGGCCGCCGTGCCCGCTCCTTCATAGCCGTACAAACGCAACTCGATAGCGGTCGATGTTTGCAAAGACAAGGCAGTACTCTGTTGCCAAGACCAGGTGCTGTTGGTTGGCAATGTAGATGAATATACAGCACTGGTAAATTGATCGGCACTAGAAAAAAGCCCCCACCGGCCAGGGCCGGTGGGCGTAGAGCGCGAACCAAAAGACACCGATACGATACGCAATCGATAGCCGCTGGCAACACTAAGCGTTATGCCCAAAAAAGCCGATCCGGAGGCCCCGGTTACTAAAGCCCCGGTTCTGCAAGCGAGTCCTGCATTATTGGTGCCGGAGGCCCCCGTGTACTGCTGAGAAGCAGAAAGAGACGTATAAAAAGATGTGTTACCGAAATTATTCCCCTGCACTAGCGCAGAGACCTGCAAAGAAGCACTAGCCCCCAAGGGCAGTGGCTCTTGCATATCCCAATACAGCACAGATTGACCCGGTAGAGAATTATAGGGGCCCGTAAAAAAAAGAAACAACAGAAGCTGGATTAACCTGGGCATGCCCACAAACTAGTAGACACGTGTATAGATCGGCAAGCGAAAAAAAAGAATTTAGGAAGGTTTTTTTGGAAAGAGCGCTGCCACCAACATTAGTATACTGGCAATGAGTAGCCAATAAAGTCCCATCAACCGCTCGGGGCACTCGCCTCCTCTGCAAAGAGAAAGGATCAGGAAATTTCGAAGGGCCCAGGCCAGGTTAAATGCTACCACCAATAAATTGGCTCGCTTGGCCCAGACGGCCGAAACCAGGGTAAAGATCAAATAAAATGCGCCCAGCAATAAGTGCAGATACCCGGGTTTTCCATACCGCGTACCTGTTGCATCGATACCCGAAATAATCAATTGCTTAGAGGGGATCAGCACCCAGGGCATCGTGCAGGCCAGGGCCAGTAAGAGGGCTGCAGCAATTCCGATCCAAGTGGCATAACGCATAAAAAAATATTGCGCGGGCAAGTTAATCAATTTTACCAGCGACCTTGCGACGACCCGGAGAAATAAAATAAAGTGGAACCCCAGCCAATACGATCACCAGGGCCAACAGCGAATGAATAACGGCCTGCTTACCCTCGAGATACAGTGTAATATCTTTGTAAATAGTCGCAAGCAGGTAGATGGCCGAGAACAACACAAACAGCAGGGTCAAATACGGATGTCCGCTTATTTTGTAAGGACGGTAGTAGGCAGGCTCTTTGTAGCGCCAATAAAAAATACCGACGGCTCCAAGCAGATAGACCATCCAGGTAATAAAAACATACATGTCGGCTAGCAGATCGAAAGAGCCGGTGGCAATTAACAGGGTAGTCCACCATCCATGTAGCATCAATGCATTTTTGGGGGTACCTGCCCCTTTGTCGAGCTGGCCGAACCATCCCGATAAGACCCCATCCCTTCCCATGGCATAGGTTACGCGGGCGGTTGCCATTACATTGGCATTGATAGCGCCTATGGTACAACAAACGATCATTCCCCCGGCCAGTAAAGCAAATTGTTCTCCTTGCGCTACGCGCATGGCATCGGCCGCTACTAATGCAGAGCTGGCCATTGCGTCTACAGGCAACACATAGAAATAAGAAAAATTAATCAGGATATAAATGAACATACAAATGGCCACTCCCAACAGCAAACTGCGTGGAATATTTTTTTGGGGCTCTCTGATCTCTCCTGCCATCGACACGATATTGATCCATCCATCATAGGCAAAAAAAGCACCCGTAAAGGCCGCCACCAAGCCCGCCAGCAACTGCCAGTTGTCGGCAGGCGCATGAGCATTCGTTAAATTAGTAATGGAACCTGTTTTCGAAGTAAGCAGCCCAATCGACAATAAAGCAATAATAGAAAAGTTGATGATGGCCGACACCTGCTGAAAACGGCCCCCAGCCCTAAGGCTTTTTGCATTAATAAAACTAAAACCCATTACCAGTATAATTGCCACCGCTTTTATACCGATATCTTTTAATGGATAGAGTGTACCCAATCCCGGCAGAGGCAGCGGGTAGCGAAGAATCAGCTCCTCACTACACTGCGCAAGGGGCACAAACTGTCCTATGTACGAGGCGCACACAAATGCAATGGCGGCCACAGAGGCGGTATTGATAATAGAAAAAGCGGACCATCCGTACAAAAAAGCCGTGGGGGCTCCAAACAAGTGATTGAAATGCACGAACAGACCCCCCGTTTTGGGTAACATAGCCCCTAACTCGGCAAAGATGAGCGCGCCAATAAAACTCATGAGCCCGGCCGCTACCCATACCAATAGCAACAGCCACGGAGAACTCAACTGCTGCGCCATAGCCGCTGGTCGTATAAAAAGACCCGACCCAATGATACTCCCTACCACAATGGCAACACCAGTGGCAAGAGAAAGACGGGAAGCAGAAGAGCTCATGTAATAGGTTAGCTAAACCTAAAGATAAGCGGAACTACCACGGCTACAAACAAGGCCCATGCGGCATAGAGCGGCAAAAACACGGCGATGGTCTTTTCGATGGCCGCAAAGACAACCTCTTTTTGTCGATACTGTCTAATCAACTGCCAAGCAATGAGCACCAGGTGCACAAAAAACAGCACGTTAGCCCCCAGCACGGCCAAGCGATTAGGCGTAAAGCCCCAGCTGGAAATGCGATACAAAATAGCCAACAGGGCAATGGAGTTGACCACAATGGTTACCACCGATAAAAGCAAGGTAATGAGCAGCGCCCCTCTGCCTGCCGAAGACCGGGGTAATTCTACCAACGAAAAGAAAACGATGGCCAGCACGCCAATAAGCAACACATTAAAAAGTAGCAAGAACTCTCTGTCGTTAAAAGGGTCCTTACTTGCCCAGGCAATACCGATCAAATAGCCCACCAGGGTCACCAGCACCACAGGGCTAAAGATGCGCGCAATAATGGGCGAAACCCGGTTAACGAGGTTGGGATTGCTATCTAGAATGTAAGTGGCCAGTAGCGGGCAGGCCGATAATTCAATCACCAATATCCATTGCAGGTAAAAATCCTCGATTTTAAGTCCGATCAACCCAAAAAGGCCTAAGGTTATACCGCTCAAGATCATCACCCCGCTAGTGAGCAAAGAGGTCATTACGATCAGGTCTCCGTTATAGCGAAGAAAATCCGGTCTTTTTTGCCACGCAGAAAGCGGCCCGGCACCGGTATGAACAAAGCCAAGTACCGCCCAAAAGAAAAGGGGTAAATGAATACAAGACAAAATAAAAGTGCTGCTGCTTTCAGAAGAGGGAAGCCAATTGATAAAAATAGCGCCCGCGATCAATATACCCGCTATGATCAAACAGCTTTTTAGGGCCAGTTGCTGCATTTTGGCAAAATAGACCAACAGCGAAGTAAACAAGATAAAGCTAATGTTGCGAGGATAGTACTGTTCTTCATCGATCCCAAACAGGGCCGGCAGCTTGACCAAAAAGGCAGTAACCAGTGCCGTGATAAGCAAAAACAACAGATCGGATCTTTTGCCCACGACCGCGGGGCTTGTTTTGACAAGCAGACGCTGGTGCCAAAATTCCGCTAACGGACGATCGGATATCTCAGCATAGATCTCGAAAAAGGCAGTGCGAAAGGCTTGCTTGTTAGAACGATACAGCGACTCGAGCTGCGCGGCATCGTTGAGCTGGGCGATAATTTTTTCTTTCATTCCATTGCTGCAATAGAGCAGGTGGACTAAAAGTACGAGTTTACTAAAAAATGAGCTAAACCACTTACCAATTTTAAGAGTACGAAGAGGCCCGGATGGCTTTTACCCGTTCGTCCTCGAAATACTCATCGAAGGTCATCAATCGATCGATTACACCGCGCGGGGTCAACTCTATAATACGATTGGCCACCGTTTGCATAAAGGTATGGTCGTGACTGCTAAGCATTACATTGCTCTTGTACTCGACACACTGGTCGTTAAAGCTTTGAATACTTTCCAGATCGAGGTGATTGGTGGGCTGATCGAGCAAGACAACATTGGGGTTTTGCAACATCATTCGGCTGAGCATACAACGAACCTTCTCACCTCCACTGAGCACCTTGGTCTTTTTCATTACATCTTCTCCACTAAAGAGCATCTTGCCCAAGAAACCACGCAAGAAAGGCTCATCTACGTCTTTAACATGCTCAGGCACATATTGTCTAAGCCAATCCATTAAGTTCAGCTCGCTCGAAAAATAATTGTCGTTCTCCTGCGGCAGGTACGCGTAGGTTACCGTGCTCCCCCATTCGTAGCGACCGGCATCGGGTGCTACCAGACCGGTCACAATATTAAAAAAAGCCGTTACCGCCAATGGATCTTGACTGAGCACGGCAATCTTGTCTCCCTTGTTGACCGTAAAGCTTACATCGCTAAAAAGCACGCGCCCTTCTACGCTCTTAGAGAGTTTTTCTATATTTAAGATCTGATTACCCACTTCGCGAAGCGGCTGAAAAATAATACCCGGATATTTTCTGTAACTGGGCTCGATCTCTTCGATGGTCAATTTCTCGAGGGCCTTTTTACGAGAAGTAGCCTGCTTGCTCTTAGACGCATTGGCGCTAAAGCGGGCAATAAAATCGAGCAAGGCCTGACGCTTCTCTTCGACCTTTTTGTTCTTGTCGCCCAACTGACGGGCCATCAGCTGAGAAGACTGGTACCAAAAGGTATAGTTGCCGGTAAATATCTTGATCTTTTGACGATCCACATCGGCCACATGGGTACAGACCGCATCTAAAAAATGTCGGTCATGACTTACGACCAGCACGATGTTTTCGTAATCGGCCAAAAAATTCTCGAGCCACCCAATGGTCTCCAAATCGAGTCCGTTGGTAGGCTCGTCGAGCAATAAGATATCGGGATTACCAAAAAGGGCCTGTGCCAACAACACGCGAACTTTTAAGTTGGCAGGGATATCCTTCATAAGCGATTGATGGTATTCTTCGGCTACGCCTAATTCTCCGAGCAAAACACCTGCATCACTTTCGGCTGTATATCCCCCCATTTCACCAAACTCACTTTCGAGTTCGCCGGCGCGAATGCCGTCTTCTTCGGTAAAATTTTCGAGTGCATAGATGCGTTCGCGCTCCTTGTGTACTTCCCATAAGCGGGTGTGACCCATTTGCACCGTGTTCAGCACGGTTACCTCGTCGAATGCAAATTGATTTTGACGCAACACGGCCATGCGCTCACCGGGCGTAATCTCTACCCTTCCCTTATTAGGCTCGATCTCACCGCTCAGGATCTTTAGAAAAGTACTTTTTCCGGCTCCGTTGGCACCGATGACCCCATAACAATTACCCTTGGTAAAATTGAGGTTGACCTCTTCGAAAAGCACTCGTTTTCCATAGGCGAGCTTAAGATCTTTTACACTTATCATAGGTTGATTATTGCGGCGGCAAAGGTAGCATAAAAAAAAGCATCCCGCCCGGTAAAACCAAGCGGGATGCTCCCTATTAAGAAGAGAAGTGATTACTTGTAGATCGCCATGGTAATGGTTCTGCTGATGGTCTCTCCTCTCTCGTCGTTACTAAAGAGTAGATGATAGGTTCCATTAGGAAGTTGTGAGAGTTCCATGGGAATAACCTGCCCAAAGAATACCCCGGTTACTTGTTGGGTGCGGATCAGCTGACCAACATTGTTATAAATTCTTAATCCGAATTTGGTATACAAGTCTGTATTAACGCGTACACCAAAGCGCCCGGTATTGGGGTTGGGGAAGAGTGTCAACGAAGCCGTGTTATCAAGAGGTATCTGACGCTCAGCGCACTGCTCTACGATAATCACACGGCTGGCGGTAGACTGGCAACCGGCATTAGCGGCCGTATACGTGATGGTCTTATCGCCCAGACCAGCAGCAGTAGGATTAAAGCTAGAACCGCTAACGCCACTACCACTAAATGCACCGCCGGCAGGTGTAGCCGTTAGTGTAATGGGGCGGTCAGAGCGACAAAGCTCCACTGGCAAAGCTCCAAAACTGATTACAGGATAGGTATTGACCGTAAGGGCCACATTGGTCGAGAAGATAGTTCCGCAACTAGTGGTAACCGCAGCTCTAAACAGGTAGCCGTTTTGGGTAGCGGGCACATTGGCTTGCGTAAAGGTGGCCGCCGTAGCTCCTGAAATACTGGTCCAGCTTGTTCCGCCATTGGCACTAGCTTGCCACTGATAAGAAAGAGTTCCTATTGGGGTTGTGGCCGCTACAACAAAACTGGTAGAGGCACCTTCGCAAATGGTAGCCGATGCCACGGGATTAGACGTAATGGTGGGTGCTGAGCTCAACGATAAAGTAGCCGCATTTGATGTTGCAGACGGCGAACATGCACCAGAGACGACACAACGGAAACGATTTCCATTTTGCGATAAAATAGTAGAGGCAATAGTGTAGGTAGCAGCTGTAGCACCGGTGATGTTGCTAAATGTGGCCCCATTGTCGGTGCTTAATTGCCATTGGTAAGTTAGAGAACCTCCAGAAGCAGTTACAGAGAAAGCGGCCGAGGTACCCGTACACTGGGTCAGATCAGCAGGCTGGCTAACGACAGCGGGAGTAGCATTTACCGTTAGGGTAGCCTGACTAGAGTTGGTGCTGCCACACTGGCCAGCTACGACACATCTGTAGAGATTTCCACTCATAGAGACAGTGGTATTCGATACGGTGAGTGTTGAACTAGTGGCGCCAGCAATATTGCTAAAAGCGCCCCCGCCTACACTTGATTGCCATTGATAAGAGCTTGCAGTAGCAGAGGCAACAGTAAAGCTGGCGGCAACACCCGCACAGACGGCTTGGCTGGCAGGCTGGGTAGAAACAGAAGGCCCGGCTCCAGCCGATACTTGAAATACAACTGTAACGGTACGAGTAGGAGCTCCACTGGCTGAACCAGAGACAACAATATTGTAGGTGCCTGGTGCGAGTAGATTAGCATTATTCAGCGTAACTGTAAAACTAGAACCTACAGCCACAGGGCTGGGAGAAATTGAAATTGATGTTCCTGTGGGAGCCGTTGTTGTACTGGTAAGTGTAATTGCATCACTAAACCCGCCAAATGCTTCTGTGCCTACGGTGGCAACAAGTGTTGAAGAAGCAGGGCAATTGGATACCACCGCAGCTGGGGTTACAAAACCAAATCCAAAGGGAGGGGTACAACCATCGGAATTTAGCAATGCGGCTCTTGAACCACCCGTAGCAAATAAAGCTTGCATCCGATCTTTTTGACCCAACGAAAACATCTTAAGACAATTATCATTTCCATAGTCCATGTAATTCATAAACATGTCACCTTGGTAATTAGCTCCTTGCCATGGTGCAGATTGCGTACAACCTGGGCTAAGGAAAGGAAATGTAGGACAGCCAAAATTTGAGGTGTTTTGAACAGGAGTATCGTCTACCAGGTCATTTCCGCAGGTTGCATCACCCCAGATATGACGAAGATTTAACCAATGTCCTACTTCGTGCGTAGCCGTTCTTCCAAGGTGATAAGGGGTGGCAGTACCGGGAGTTAACATACTACCAACGGAACTAAATAACAGCACAACTCCGTCTGTTGCGGCAGCTCCTCCAGGAAATTGAGCATACCCCAAAAGATTACTAGAGAGATTACATACCCAAACATTTAAATACTTGTCGCGGGGCCACGCATCAGCTCCACCCGAGCTGGCGAATTTTACGGGATTATTTGTTGGACTGAATGATACCACTGATGTTTGAACTCTATTAATTCCAGTAGTAGCGAGCCCATTGGGATCACGCTGGGCCATACAAAACTGCACCTCAGTGTTGGCACCATAAGGTTGAAATACAGAGGGCACCGTGCCAAAATCGGTATTAAGTTTTGCGAAATCCAAATTAAGTTGTTCCAACTGTGCGAGTATTTTGGCATCAGAGATATTCTGAGCTGTAGTGTTGTAGACTACGTGAAAAACAACCGGAATAGTTACCGCAATAGCAACCCGGTTAGGATTTTCTGTGAATTGCCTTGTTTTCTGCTCTATAAGTTGTCTTCTGGACGCAAATCCAGGATCGCTTATTTCGAGTTGCTGATTATGTTCATGGGTAGCGCAACCACGCTGGGAAAAAGCAGGGATATTAGAAAGCAATGCCCCTGATACTAAAAGAAGGATTAAACAGATTTTTCTCATAAACAGGCTTTTATGGAATTTAAGGTAGGCTAAAGTATGAAATTTTTTTAAAGATAGAGTAAAATAAAAAAACTGGCCCCTCGCGGAGCCAGTTTGTAATATTTGCTGTAAACCAATTGATTAATAGCCTCCCATTCCGCCCATATCGGGGGCTGGATGTGCATGGGGTTCTTCTTTTTTAGGCTTGTCGGCCACCACACATTCTGTGGTGAGCAACATACCCGCAATGGAGGCAGCGTTCTCGAGGGCTACGCGGCTTACTTTGGTAGGATCGATAACCCCCGCTTTGAACAGGTTCTCATACACCTCGGTACGGGCATTGAAACCGAAATCGGCCTTGCCTTCTTTGATGCGCTGTACCACGATCGAACCGTCGATTCCGGCGTTGGCCGTAAGGATACGCATGGGCTCTTCGAGCGCGCGGCGCACAATGGCCATACCGGTTTGTTCGTCTTCGATCTGTCCTTTTACCTTGGCATCGAGCGACTCAATGGCACGGATATAAGCAACCCCGCCACCGGGCACGATCCCCTCTTCTACCGCAGCACGGGTGGCGTGCAAGGCATCATCCACTCGGTCTTTTTTCTCTTTCATTTCTACTTCGGTAGCAGCACCGACATAGAGCACCGCAACACCACCACTCAGTTTAGCCAGACGCTCCTGTAATTTTTCGCGATCGTAATCGGAAGTAGTAGTCTCGATCTGCGCTTTGATCTGGTTAACACGAGCGGTAATATCTTCTTTCTTTCCTTTACCACCTACGATAGTCGTATTGTCTTTGTCGATGGTTACAGAAGCTGCTTGTCCCAAATAGGTCAGGTCGGCATTCTCCAACTTAAAACCTTGCTCTTCGCTTACCACGATACCCTTGGTAAGAATCGCGATGTCTTGCAACATTTCTTTGCGGCGATCGCCGAAGCCGGGTGCTTTTACAGCAGCGACTTTAAGGGTGCCGCGCAGCTTATTCACCACCAGGGTAGCCAGCGCTTCTCCTTCGAGATCTTCTGCAATAATCAATAGCGGACGACCTCCTTGGGCCACTTTCTCGAGAATATGAAGAATATCTTTCATATTGCTGATCTTCTTGTCGTAGATCAGGATGTAGGGGTTTTGCAACTCCGCTTCCATCTTCTCGCTATTCGTTACGAAATAAGGAGAGATATAGCCGCGATCGAACTGCATACCTTCTACAACATCTACAGTGGTATCTGTGCCCTTGGCTTCTTCTACGGTAATAACGCCTTCTTTGCCCACCTTGCCAAACGCCTCGGCGATCAATTTGCCGATGGTCTCGTCGTTGTTGGCAGAGATGGTCGCTACTTGCTGAATCTTTTTGCTGTCGCTTCCTACGGTCTGGCTCTGCGCATGCAGGCTGCCAACTACCAGCGAAACGGCTTTATCGATACCTCTTTTGAGATCCATGGGATTGGCTCCGGCAGCGACCATCTTAAGACCTTCGCTGATGATCGACTGCGCCAGTACGGTGGCCGTAGTGGTACCATCACCGGCAATGTCGGCGGTCTTAGAAGCTACTTCTTTTACCATTTGAGCGCCCATGTTCTCGATGGGATCTTCCAATTCAATTTCCTTGGCTACACTAACTCCGTCTTTTGTAACCTGGGGAGCGCCGAACTTCTTTTCGATCACTACGTTTCTGCCCTTGGGGCCAAGCGTAACTTTAACAGCGTTAGCAAGTGTGTCAACGCCCTTTTTCATTCTATTTCTTGCTTCGATATCGAAGAAAATCTGTTTTGCCATATTGTTTGGTTTGATAGTTACTTATTTGGTTTACCGATACGATTAAACGATTGCCAAAATATCTGATTCGCGCATAATTAAATAATCGACACCCTCGATCTGGATCTCGGTGCCGGCGTATTTTCCATAGAGCACGGTATCTCCGGCTTTGACGGTAACAGGCTCATCCTTTTTGCCGGGCCCGGCAGCAACGACAGTACCACGCTGAGGTTTCTCTTTGGCAGTGTCGGGAATAATGATGCCACCAGCGGTCTTTTCTTCGGCGGCAGCGGCTTTCACGATCACACGGTCGTGAAGCGGAGTAACATTGACTTTCTTGGCCATAGCTTGATTTGATTTTGTTGTTAATGGTTAACCCGCCGGAAACTACCCCAGGGCGGGCGACAAATATATTCTAAATAGTATGCCAGCACCAGAAACAGACCATCGCCTGTAATTTTTGTCAGGAACAGTTGCCAAAATTGACTTAAACCGATTGATCACAGGCGTGTACGCTGACAATTTTTCAGCGATCACCTCCTTTTCGGACGTCCTTTAAATAGCGTATCTTTGTTCCTCATAAGCTCTTATACAATGATCAGCAGACGTACAATTCGGGTCAAGGTGATGCAAACACTCTACACCATTTCCACCTTTGATGCCATCCCCGCCCCTGCCGCTCATGCCTCGTTGCTCAAACAACAATTCGACCAACCCCGTCGGTTACTGGTGCACCTCCTGTGGTTACTCACCGAAATTCTTCGTTTTCCCGAAAAATACGCCCATCAAAAGGCCTCCAAACACCTGCCCTCGGCCGCTGACCTTAACATCAATACAAAATTGGCCGGCAACGAACTACTCTGGCAAATGCTCGAAGACAAAGCCCTGCTTAAACAGATCGATCAACTCAAACCCCAGCTAGAACTCGCACAAGAATTAATAAAATCGGTCTACTTGAAACTGGCCGAAACAGAGACCTACCAAACTTACCTGTCTACCCCCTCTCGCGATAAGAAGGCAGAACGCAAAATGGTGGAATACATTGTCAACGATCTGTTGCTGGCCAATCCTTCTTTTGTCGCCTATATAGAAGAATTATTTACCGATTGGGACGATGATGGAGAAGGCGTCGTGCAACTATTGGCCTCCTATTTGCATAAACCCGGGCAGCTCAATTTTGAGCAGCTCATAGACAGCGATAAAGAACAATTCGGAGTAGAGCTACTGAGAACCGTACTGGAAAAACAAGAGCAACTTCAATCGTATATCATCCCTAAATTAAAGAACTGGGATCCGGAGCGAATTGCACAGCTCGACATGATCATGATGAAAATGGGCGTGGCGGAGTTTCTGTTCTTCGAAACGATTCCACCCAAGGTGACCATCAACGAATACATTGACCTGGCCAAAGAGTACAGCACGGCGCAAAGCGGCCAATTCGTAAATGGAATTTTGGATGGGATCCACAAAGACCTGGTAGCGGCGGGCGCCTTACGAAAAGTGGATTTTCGCAAGTCATAACTTTAACAGCGAACAACTAATTTTGTAACGTAAATAAAACTCTCCTTATGTATTCTTTCTATTTGTTGCAAGCACCCGCTCAACCCGGATTCGGTGGATTTCAATTCGTATTTCTGGGTCTGATGATCTTGGTCTTTTGGTTGTTCTTTATTCGCCCCCAAGCGCAACGAGCCAAGAGTCAGAAAACCTTTATCGACAACCTTAACAAAGGGGACAAGATCGTAACCATTGCCGGCATTCATGCCACCATCAACAAAGTCAATGAAGATGGGACCACCCTTTCGGTCGAGACGAGTCCGGGCAGTTACCTAAAGATCGAGAAGTCGGCCATTAGTATGGATTGGACCACGGCGCTCAATAAGCCAGCTGCCGCCGAGAAAAAATAAACATGCTTCGAATTGGCCTTACAGGAGGTATTGGCAGTGGCAAGACCACCGTGGCCAGGATCTTCGAAACCCTGGGCATACCCGTATACTATGCCGACGATGCAGCCAAAAGGTTAATGAATCAGGACCCAGCGCTTCGAACCGCACTGATCGAAACCTTTGGCCCTCGTTGTTACAAAGAAGGCGTGCTTGATCGATCGTACCTGGCTTCGCTGGTCTTCGAAGACGAGTCAAAAAGAGAACAGCTTAACCAACTGGTACATCCGGCCACCATTGCCGATGCCAACGAATGGCTGTCGAAGCAACAAGCGCCGTATGCACTTCGCGAGGCTGCGCTGCTGTTCGAAAGCGGAGCTGCCGAAGGGCTCGACTATGTGATCGGAGTGTCAGCCCCCGCTGCCCTACGGCTGCAACGGGTTATGCAGCGAGATCAATTGAGCGAAGCAGCTGTAAAAAAAAGAATGGCCACCCAGTTACAAGATGCCATTAAACTAAAACTCTGCGATTTTGTGATTGTAAACGACGAACGCGTGGCGTTACTGCCACAGGTATTGGACCTGCACGAAAAGCTCACGGCACTTGCAGCGCAGCCAATGCCTCACTGATTCTTCTCCATCCCTCTTTTATTTTATCGCGACTATTGGCAAACGAAAACCGTACACAGTGCGGTTCACCGAATGCATCCCCCATGACCGAAGAAACGTGCGCCTTGTTAAGCAGGTACATACTTAGGTCTGCTGCATTTTGTACAAGGGTCTCGCCGTCGGTCTTTCCAAAATAAAACCGCAGGTCCGGAAATACATAAAAGGCACCGGCGGGCGAAGGGCACACCACTCCTGGAATCGACTGCAGTAACGACAGCACCAATGTTCTTCGTTTTGCAAATTCTTCGACCATCTCTTGTGTGGGTCGCAGATCGGATGTAAGGGCTGCCACCGCCGCTTTTTGTGTAATGGAGTTGGCCCCACTGGTAAATTGTCCCTGCACTTTTTCGCAAGCCTTGGCTATTGCGACCGAAGCGGCCATGTAGCCTAGCCGCCACCCCGTCATGGCAAATCCTTTGCTGAGTCCGTTAATGACGATCACGCGATCGCTGATCGACGAAAAAGAAGCGATACTGCAATGCCTACCGCCAAAGTTGATATACTCGTAGATCTCGTCAGAGATTATGTAGACGTGCGGATGCTTTTCGAAAACAGCTACTAATGCCTTCAACTCTTCTTGGGTATAGACTGCCCCGCTGGGGTTGCAAGGAGAAGAGAACATAAAGAGTTTGGTAGCATCACTAATGGATTCTTCTAGTTGTTGGGGCGAGATCTTAAAGCCGCTTTCGGCCGTGGTGCGAACAGCCTTTACCCTGCCTCTGGCAATTTTTACCAGCTCGCTGTAGGTAACCCAAAAGGGAGTGGGAATAATCACTTCGTCTTCTTCGTCTACCAATGCGAGAATGGCATTGGCCAGACTTTGCTTGGCGCCGGTAGAGACCACGATCTGCTCGGGTTTGTAATCGAGTTGGTTGTCTCTTTTAAACTTTTGACAGATCGCTGCCCGAAGGTCGGGCAACCCGGCCACCGGTGTATAATGCGTCCAGTTCTCGCGAATGGCGGTAATAGCTGCTTCTTTAATGTGAGTGGGCGTATCGAAGTCGGGCTCACCCAAACTCATATCGATCACATCGATGCCCCGGGCCCTTAGCTCTCTGCCCAACTGTGCCATTCGAAGGGTCTCGGGTTCGTTGAATCGATTCAAAAAACTAGATAAGGCCATGGCAAAACAGGCTTTGATGTATGAGGGGCAAGGTACGAAAAACTGCTTCGATTGTTGGCGGGTCGCCGCATTCGACTTTAGGTTATCGAGACGACATAGCCTGTTGGTAAAGAATGCGCCCCAGCAATCGTAAAAAGGGATAACCGATGCTATCATATTCATACCGATCGTCGTTGAAGATCTCATCACTATTGCAATAGACGACCCCACTTAACAAGAATTTCTTTTGGGTACGAACCTGTTCGAAACAGGCCGCATCAATTAAAAATCCATAGGCATTTCCGACCTTGTTATAGATACGTATGTCCGAATCGGGTTTTTCTGTTGACGATCCGTAATACAAGAACTTTACATAGTTATCCCAGACCGCTGTGCTATCATAAGCTGGAAATCGACTCTGCGATGGAAGTCGGCTCATATACTCTCGCAAAAAAAACAGATCGTCCTCAGAGAGATTAAAACGACGAGAGGCGGGCACAGACGCAGGAAACAAAATTTGTCTGACCATATGATGCAGATCGGGCAAGGGTAACCGATTCTTGAACGAAAAATCGAAAGGTTCTTCGACCAGTTTTCCGCGACTGATGTACCCCTTTCCCATTTTTAGGGTAGCGGGGCTGGGTTGATGTAGGGCATAGGCGCCCGCTTGGCTGTAGAGCAATCGACCAGAACTGTCGTAGAAAACGACCGGATTGGTATATCGATTTTCTTCGGTACTAAGCGGCAGGCTCAGGCGATGTAAGATCTCTACCCCGCTATATCCTAAACGGTGCAGGGTCTGGTTGATGTAATCTTGCCCGAGCCATTCATAAAGTCTGTTGTAGGCGTCATTATCACTGACCAATAAGATCTTTTTTATGTAATGGGCAATGGTTGGGCGACCATCTTCGGCGGTTGGATCGTTGCAGACCTCGGTTTGCTCCGGCCTGTCCTTTAGCGTTACAAAGGTGCTGTTACGGTCTAGCCCCGGCACGGCAAGTTCTCGAAGGCGTTGCAGGGCCAAAATGGCGATGGGAAATTTTACCGTGGAGGCCGGATAAAAATACTGTTCGGGTCTAAGGTTAAAAGAATGGTCCGTGAACTGAGAGGCCCGCCGTCCCTTTTTTTTGATCGTGGTGTACATAACTTGAACACCCCAGCGATCGGGGGCTTCGATCAGGGCCCTGACCAGACTATCATTTGAATTTTTTAAAATATTGTAAACCAAATTACTACCTGCTTTACCTCTTATTAATTTTTGATTTTTTTTTGGTACGGGAGGCGCCTGTTGCGCCTGCACAAAAGAAACCAGTAAGCAGAGCTGTATCAGCAAAACCAGCGGCAGCGGGGTCTTCATGGTGTCCTCAAAATACAACAGAAAATACAATTGGGTAAGGATTTAAAAATCAGCGGTTACCGGTGGGTTTTTCTTAAGGTGATTTTCCTTAAAAAAGCTATCTTTGCCGTCCTTAAAAATTCAGTAAATCAACCAATATATGCAACTCAAAGGTCTGGTTCGTTTTTTTACCGTCCTGCTCATCATTTATTCGCTCTACCAGCTCTCGTTTACCTGGCTGGTCCGCAATTTTGAGAAGAAAGCCGAAGACAGGGCTACCCAGTACATCAAATCCGCTTATCCGCTGGCCAGCGCCAAGTATCCCGGCAATAAAGACTCGCAGTCCCTCTGGCAAGAGTTTTTGGACAAGCGTCTTTCGCAGTACAAAGACAGCCTTATCAAGGCTGATGAGAATAGCACCGTTACCTATGGCATCAATGGGGCCATGAGCTATAAAAAAGCCAAAGAAGAAGAACTTAATCTGGGACTGGACTTGCAAGGAGGAATGAACGTTACCCTCGAGGTAGAGATGTCCGGACTCCTTCGTTCGCTGGCCAACAACACGACTGACCCCAACTTTTTAAAAGCGCTGCAAAATGCTGACCTGCGCAAGGCCAATAGCGATGCGGATTTTATTACCCTGTTTATTCAGGAATTCAGAAAACTGGAACCCACCCGCACCCTCTCTTCGGTTTTTGCCGGCGGCAGTTCGAACGCCATCAATATCGGTTCTAACGACCAAGAGGTAGAGGCCTACATTCGCCAACAAGCGCGCGCAGCCTTTGACCTGACCTTCGATCGCCTTACTACACGTATCGATCAGTTCGGTGTGGCCCAACCCTCAATTAATCCTATTCCTACTAGAGGATTGATCAATGTAGAGCTGCCCGGTATTAAAGACAAGGACCGGGTTCGAAAATTATTGCAAAGCACAGCCAACCTGCAATTCTGGGAAGTATACACCCTAAAGAACAATTCGTACGCCAGTGGCTGGCAGCGCACCGTCAATGCCTTTAACGCTAAATACGGAGGAAAGACCGACACTACCCTCGCTAAAAAAGATAGTGCAACGGCACAAGCTAAACCGGCCACCGCGGCTAACGCCAATGACACCGGCAAAACAAAGACACTGTCTGCCGCTATCGGCAACACCAGTGCCGACACAGGCAAAGCCAAGACCCTGACGGCAGCTACACAAGGCAACATGATTGACAAGTATTTGATGTTCGCCCAACCTTTTCAAGACGAAAAGGGTGGCGTTGCCTACCCTGCTGCCATTGGTATGGTAAACGTTCGTGACACAGCTCAGTTTCGCGCTTATCTCGACGAATTCAATGCAAATTTTCCTACCGATGTGGTATGGGCCTACGGGGTGGCAGAAAAAGATAAGAATGGTGTAGCCGCCACTGCTGTTCCGCTCTATGGATTAAAAACTTATAACCGCACACAGGCCAAACTAGAAGGGGATGCGATCTCCGATGCCCGTCAGGATTTTGACCAGTACGGTAAAGTGCAGATCGAGATGACCATGCGTCCTGCCGGTGCGGCCATCTGGAAAAGAATGACAGAAGAGAACGTTGGCAATCCCATTGCGATCGTACTCGATAATGTGGTTTTCTCGGCTCCCAATGTAATCAATGCTATCCCCAATGGGGTTTCGTCAATAACCGGAAGTTACTCGCAGCAAGAGGCAGCCGACCTGGCTAATATTCTCAAGATCGGTAAGCTGCCCGCTCCTGCCAAGATCGTGCAAGAGCAGCAAGTGGGTCCCACGCTGGGAGAAGAAGCGGTTCAGGGAGGCTCATTGAGCTTTATTATTTCGTTCGTGGTCATCTTTACGTTGATGTTGCTTTACTACAACACCAGCGGATGGATCGCCAACGTTGCCCTGATCTTAAACTTGCTATTTACCGTGGGTATTCTGGCCGGTTTGGGCGCCACGCTTACTGCACCCGGTATTGCCGGTTTGGTTCTTACCATCGGTATGGCCGTTGATACCAACGTGGTTATTTACGAGCGCATAAAAGAAGAACTGAAAAAAGGTAAAGGATATCTTACGGCCATCAATGACGGCTATAGCCGCTCTCTTCCCCCTGTATTGGATGGACACGTTACGACCCTGCTTACCGCCATTATCCTTTTTTATTTTGGACTAGGTCCGGTAAAGGGGTTTGCCACCACGCAGATCCTGGGTCTGTTGCTGTCGCTGTTCTGCGGTATTTTGGTAAGTCGCTGGGTAAGCGATATGTTCACCAACAAGAAAAAACATGTCGAATATTTTACCGGCGTCTCGCGAAAGATCTTTCAGCACGCCCAATATAAATTTATCGAGTACAGAAAGATCGCCTATGTAATCTCTATTGTGGTATTGATGGGCGGTATTGGATCTTTCTTCAATGGGTTTAACTACGGGGTCGAATTTAACGGAGGCAGAAGCTTTACCGTACAATTTCCGCAGCCGGTAAATATAGAGCAGGTAAGAACCGAACTCAACCGAGTCTTCGAAGGAGAAAATACCATCATCAAAACCATCGGAGACAATGCCAAACTCGATATTACTACGTCTTACCTGATCAAAGATACCCGAGGCCCCGTAGCCGATTCTATTGTAGAGTACCGATTGTATGAAGGGCTTAAGAACTACATGCCGGGAGGTATCAGTTTTCAGGAATTCAAATCTGATCGCTATATACCACAGACCAAAAAAGTATTGCCTACGATCTCAGACGACCTGAAATCGGGAGCGGTAAAGGCCACTTTGTTCGCGCTGTTGGTCATCTTCTTATACATCTTCTTGCGCTTCCGCGACTGGCGCTACTCACTGGGAACCATCGTGGCGCTGCTGCACGACGTATTCGTAACATTGATCGTCTTTTCGTTTGCAAAAGATCTGGTACCCTTTCCGCTTGAGATCGACCAGCATTTTATTGCAGCGGTCTTAACGGTAATCGGTTTCTCGATGAACGATACGGTAATCGTATTTGACCGTATTCGTGAAGATTCCCGACTGATGCCTTCTGCCTCTCGTGCCGAGATCATCAATCGCGCCATCAATGAGACGCTGAGCCGTACGATCATGACCTCACTCACGGTATTTTTGACCATCCTGATCTTATTCTTGGTCGGTGGCGAAGTAACCCGTGGTTTTGCCTTTGCTATGTTGATCGGTGTGTTGACCGGGGTCTACTCCTCTATCTTCGTGGCCGCTCCCATATTAGTAGATCTGGAAAGCAAAAAAACCAAAAAGAATAAAAGCTGATCAAAAAGATATTGATCGTAAAAAACCCGCTTTTCTACAAGCGGGTTTTTTTATGCGGTAGCGATAGCTGAGTCGTTTACTAAGATCTTATACGGCAAAGCTGGTGCCACAGCCGCAGGTCTTACTGGCATTGGGATTACTAAACGTAAAGCCCCGATTGTCGAGTCCGTCATGCCAATCTACCTCCATGCCCAGCAAATAGATCTCGTGCGCTTTTTCCATGATACAGGGAATGCCCTCAATGTCGAAGGATTGGTCTTTCTCGGTGGGTGTATCGAAGCCGAGTACATAGGTCATTCCGGAGCATCCGCCCCCTTTTACCCCGATACGCAGGCGTTGGGTAACATCAAAATCGGGGGCCTCCATTAACTTGCTAATCGCTTTGATGGCACCAGGGGTAAGGGACACGGGCAAAGTATTTGTTATTTCCATCCTGCAAAATTATAAAAACCTGCGATTTCAGTATACTTTTACAGCATTGTGGCTGATTTTAACATGAATATAGACCTTACGACCCTGCTGCTGCTGGCCTTGCTGGCCATAGCGGTGATAGGCCTGATCTCGATCAAGAACCGGACGTCGGTGCCGCCTTCGAAAGACGCGCAAACCCTGCCTATGCGGCTGCAAGCGTACGAAAGACTTATTTTACTATCGGAGCGTATCTCACTCCCCCATCTTATTAGCCGTCTTAATAATCCTTCGGCCAGCGTCGACGAAATGAAGGCCCTTTTAATAGAGACAATCAAACAAGAGTTCGATTACAATAGTACGCAACAACTTTATGTCAGCGCTACCGCCTGGGAATCGGTTCGCAATCTTAAAGAACAAACTATTTTGCTGATCAACCAGGTAGCGGCATCTCTTGGCGGACAATCCACCGGATCGATGCTCAATAAAAAACTCTTAGAGATCCGGCTGTCGGAGCAAGGAAAGCCGCTAGAAGATGTTGTAAAAGCCGTATTGAACGAAGAAGCCAAACGCCTGATGCGCTGAAACCCATGGTTACCGTATGAACTCACAGGAACGCCATACCGACTCGTCGATCGCCATAAAAAAGATCTATACCGAGCAAGACCTGCCAGCAGCCGGTCTTGAATTACCGGGAGAATATCCCTTTACGCGAGGTGTACAACCCAACATGTATCGCGGTAAGCTGTGGACCATGCGCCAATATGCCGGCTTTTCGACCGCGGCCGAGAGCAACAAGCGCTATCACTACCTGCTGTCACAAGGCGTGAGCGGATTGAGCGTAGCCTTTGATCTGCCCACCCAGATCGGATACGACAGCGATCATGCGCTCTCCGATGGAGAAGTGGGTAAAGTGGGCGTAGCCATCGATTCGATAGAGGATATGCAAATTTTGTTCGATGGCATCTCGCTAGAGCAGGTCAGCACCTCTATGACCATCAATGCTACCGGCTTTATTTTACTCGGTCTATATGCAGCCGTAGCAAAACAACAAGGCGCCGATCTTTCTAAGATCAATGGCACCATTCAAAATGATATTCTAAAAGAGTACGCCGCGCGCGGCACCTATATTTATCCGCCTAAACCTTCCATGCGGATCATTACCGATCTGTTCGAATGGTGCAGCCGCGAAGTTCCAAAATGGAACACGATCTCTATCTCGGGCTATCATATTCGAGAAGCGGGCAGTACAGCAGTGCAAGAGATCGCCTTTACACTTAGCAATGGAAAGGCCTATGTACAGGCCGCCCTAGCAAAAGGGCTGGACATTAATGTATTTGGTAGACGACTTTCCTTTTTCTTTAATGCCCATAATAATCTCTTCGAAGAGGTGGCTAAATTCAGGGCAGCGCGGCGTATGTGGGCGCAGATCATGAAAGACCTGGGCGCCACCGACCCCAAGGCGATGATGCTTCGGTTCCATGCTCAGACCGGGGGCAGCACGCTGACCGCTCAACAACCCCACAACAATATTGCCCGCGTTACGGTGCAGACACTGGCTGCCGTACTTGGAGGCACACAATCACTCCACACCAATGGGTACGACGAGGCGCTGAGTCTTCCGACCGAAGAGGCTGCGGCCATTGCCCTTCGCACCCAACAGATCGTAGCCTTCGAAAGCGGTGTAGCCGATACGGTCGACCCTCTGGCCGGATCGTACTTTGTAGAGTCTCTGACCGCTTCGGTAGAAGCAGCGGCCTGGAAATTGATCGAAACCATCGATCAAATGGGGGGCAGTGTTACGGCCATCGAAAAGGGCTTTATGCAAGAAGAGATCGCGCGAAGCGCCTATGCCTTTCAGCAAAAGATGGAGCAAGGAGAAAAGATCATCGTTGGTGTCAATAAGTTTCAAACGACTGAAAAAAATAACATCCCGTTGCTTCGAATCGATGACAGTATTCGCGCTGCACAATGCGAAAAGCTAAAGCGATTACGACAAGACCGCGACCAGTCCGTTTGTACGTCCTTATTAAATACGCTTCGCGAGCAGGCTGTCGATGGCAGCAATATAATGCCGGTAGTGGTCAGTGCCATCGAAGCAAAATGTACGTTAGGAGAAATCGCCGATACCCTGCGCGGCGTGTTTGGCGAGTATCGACAGTAACTAACCCTTGGCCCAAGTATCCTTTAATCCTACGGTGCGATTAAAGATCAGTTGCTGCGTTGTACTGTCGCGATCGGTTACAAAGTACCCTTTACGAATAAACTGAAATCGGTCTTGCGCCGTGGCCGACGCAAGAGAGGGCTCGGCATAGGCCGTGGGCACAGTCGTTAGCGATTGTGAATTTAGATACTGCATAAAGTCGGCCGTTTCGTCGGTAGGATCCTCTACGCTAAAAAGACGATCATATAAACGCACTTCGACCGGGAGTGCATGCGCAACACTGACCCAGTGCAAGGTACCCTTTACATGCACCCCACTGGTATCGGCACCGCTTTTACTATTGGGCAAATGACTGCAGCGGATCTCTTGAACAACCCCCTGGTCGTCTTTGATGACCTCATCGCAGCGAACGATGTATGCGCTCTTAAGTCGAACCAGTTGGCCGGGAGCCAATCGAAAATATTTTTTTGGTGGCTGCTCCATAAAGTCGTCGCGCTCGATATAAAGCGTGTTGCTAAAGGGAATCTCTCTGGTTCCGGCCGATGGATCTTCGGGATTGTTCTCGGTCTGTAGCCACTCGACACCTGTGTAATCGGTAAGTACCAATTTTACAGGATCAAAGACCACCATTCTTCGAAGTGCGATCTGATTAAGATCTTCGCGCACACAAAACTCCAGCAATCCCACATCGACCAAATTATCGCGCTTGGCAATTCCAATTCGTTCGCAAAAGGCCCTTATGCTCTTGGGCGTATAGCCCCTTCTACGCAGCCCGCTGATCGTGGGCATGCGCGGATCGTCCCACCCACTGACCTTTCGTTCTTGCACCAGCTGCAATAGTTTTCGCTTGCTTGTAACGGTATAATTGATATTTCGGCGGGCAAACTCGTATTGCCGAGAAGGATAAAGCGATAACGTATTGATTAGCCAATCATACAATTCACGGTGCGGCACAAACTCCATGGTACAAATAGAATGGGTAACCTGCTCGATCGCGTCGCTTTGTCCGTGTGCAAAATCGTACATGGGATAGATGCACCATTTGTTACCCGTGCGGTGATGATGTGCATGCTTAATACGATACAAGATAGGATCTCGCATGAGCATATTGATATGTTGCATATCGATACGGGCCCGCAAGGTACGGGCACCATCCGGAAATTCGCCGTTACGCATGCGGGTAAATAGATCCAGGTTCTCTTGCACCGTACGATGGCGATAAGGGCTATCGGTTCCGGGTGTGGTAGGCGTACCCTTGAGTGCCGCGATCTCTTCGGGTGTGCTATCGTCTACATAAGCGAATCCCTTTTGAATAAGCTGCAAGGCAAAATCGTATAGCTGATCGAAATAGTCACTGGCGTAGCGCTCATTCTTCCATTCAAAACCCAGCCAGCGTACATCCTCTTTTATGCTTTCTACGTACTCGGTGTCTTCGGTAGAGGGATTGGTGTCGTCAAATCGAAGGTTCGTATACCCCGGAAAGGTTTGGGTAAGACCGAAATTCAAACAAATACTCGAAGCATGCCCAATATGCAAATACCCATTGGGCTCGGGCGGAAAGCGGGTTACAATCGAGGCATGTTTGCCCGACTGCAGATCGGCTTCGATGATCTCTTCTATAAAATTTAAACTTTTTGCTTCGGACATGGCCATTAAAATGGCCACGAAGATACTTTAATTACGGTAAGCGGCATCGCGAATAGATCAACGCTTGGTGGTCGGGATACGCAGCCGCCAGATCGGTTGCACCGGCCAGTTCGAGATCGGCAAAGTCGAAGCCGGGCGATACCGTGCAACCGACAAAAGAGTAAGCTGCATCGGGAGCAGGCTCACTGGCAAACCAGGTTCCCGCCGGCACCACCAGTTGATAATTATAATCGGCCTGGGAGCCCGCCCCCAATGTGTAACGTTTGTATTGACCCTGCCGATCCAGGCAATGAATCCAGAGCGGATCGCCTTGGTAAAAATGCCAGCATTCATCACTTTTAATACGATGAAAGGCAGAGAAGTCTCCTTGCTCTAACAAAAAATAGATAGCGCTAGACACTGGGCGCTCGCCGCCAAATACCAATGGCAAAGAAGAAGACGGCAACACCAGTGGAGACCGATAGGTAGAGCGGTAGTAGCCTCCTTCGGGATGTGGTTGCAACTGATACTTGCTGATCAGCGAATGGGCCACCGACATTAAAATCCTTTTTTGGTGGCGGCCGCGGCACCGCCCACGGTAACGGAGGAACTTCCCAATACCTTGATCTCGGCCGTAATAAAATCTTCGGCCTTTGCCTTGTAGATATTCTCTACAAACTGCTGAGGATTTCGATCGATGTACGGAAACCAAGTGCTGTGCACCTGTATCATAACGCGGTGTCCTTTTTTGAACGTATGCAAAATATCTTGCAACGGAATCTGCAGATCGGTGGGCTCGCCAGGAACAAAAGGCTCAGGCTTCTCAAAGCTGTTGCGGAATCTTCCTCTAAAAACCTCGTGCCGAACAAGCTGCTGGTATCCGCCCATTTTGACCGTAGAGGGGTTGTGTGCATAATTTGGATGATCGTCTGGATACACATCAATAAGCTTGACGACAAAATCGGCATCGGTCGTCGATAAGATCACCTTGAGTTTGGCCATTATTTCGCCGGCCAATGTAAGATCGTTATCTAATACCGGTGTAGAGAAGGTGAGTACATCGGGGCGACGGGACGCTTCGCGTTGGTCGTCGCTCATAAAATTACGGGGCGTAAAGGTGAGTCCCTCGGTCTGCGAAGTATAGGGCACCGGCTTGGTAGGATCGGATACATAGCGAAACTGCGCATCGGCCCGAAGGGGTTTATTGATACTGAGCCTTCCGCCCTCTCCAAAATAAAGCTGCGCAGGGGGAATGTCGGCCGGAGGCCATTGCGAGAAACGTTCCCAGTTCTTGGTACCCGTATTGTACATGAGGGCCTCGGGCAAGGCCGGATCTTTTTCGTCTTTGAGATGATGGGCAAAAAATCGAGCCTCGACATCGCGTTGAAAAAATTGAGCGATGCTATCTCCAAAATAAAGATGATTGTGAATCGATTTTACTCCATCACGAGACCAATCCCCATGCCCCCACGGGCCCATTACAATGCTATTGCGCGCACCGGGCGTAGAGCGCTCTATTTTTTTATAAATATTAAGCGGGCCATAGAGGTCTTCTGCATCGAACCAACCTCCTACGGTCAGCACGGCGGGTTTTATATTAGTCAAGTGCGGCAACAAACTTCTTTTTTGCCAAAAACTATCATAGTTGGGATGATCGATGATCTGCTTCCAGAAAAAATTATCGTTATGATATTTTTCGGTAAAAGAACTTAGCGGGCCTTGTTGCAAATGAAAATCATATCCGTCTGCTACTGGCTTTTCATAAAAGCGCATCAACTGCGGCGCATACCAATCTTGACGGGTCGTATCGCTTTTTTGATAACCAAATACGGCAAATGCAGCCGTATAGCTCTGCAGGTAAGCGCCCATATGATGAAAATCATCAAAGAAAAAATCAGAGATGGGCGCTTGTGGTGACACCGCTTTTAGCGCAGGATGCGCGTCGGGCAAAGAAGCCGCCGAATAAAAGCCCGGATACGAAATACCATAGATTCCCACCCGACCATTGTTGCCCGGCAACTGTCGGGTCATCCAGTCGATGGTATCCCAGGTATCGGAACTCTCGTCGATATCCCTGCTATTGCGGGGATCGTTTCCCGGAATGTTGGGGGTCATGTTATTGAAGACACCCTCGCTCATATAGCGACCGCGCACATCCTGAAAAGCCAGGATATAACCCTCTTTGACCAGGGTACGGGAGGGATGATTATTCGTTTTAAAATCGCCGTACTCCGACGCATTGTAACAGGTACGGTTTAGAAGGATCGGATATTTTTTGGTAGTATCCTTAGGTGTATAGATCACTAAAAAAAGATGAACGCCATCGCGCATGCGCACCCGATACTCAGCCTTGTTATAATGCGCCCGCATATAGAGCGAATCTTCGTTGGGGCGCTGGGCAAAAAGATCGAGGCAGGCGGCCAAGGCCAACCCGAATACTAGAAATTTTTTCATCGCGTTTACTTGAATTTATCTTCTAAGCTAAGAAGATTAGGAGCGCGCGCCAAAAAGAAGGCTGCCAACCCGCACCATTGTACTACCCCATCTAAGGGCCAACGGGTAATCACCACTCATTCCCATAGACAAGGTGTCGAGCGAAAGCTCCGTAAACTGCTGGCGGGCTCGATCGAATATTGATTTGAGCGTCGAAAACTCGCGCTGAACCTGGTCGGTGTTTTCGGTAAAGCTGGCCATCCCCATCAATCCTTTTATACGAACATTAGCAAAGAGCGACCCCTGCTCCAATACTGAAAACACTTCTTGCTCATCGAAACCGAACTTGGTCTCTTCGCTGGCGATATGCACCTGCAACAACACATCGATTACACGACCGCATTTTTGCGCCTGCTTGTTGATCTCTTGCAACAGCGAGAGACTGTCTACACTTTGAATCTGCGTGCAAAAGGGGGCAATGTACTTTACCTTGTTACGTTGCAGGTGTCCGATAAAATACCAGCGAATATCAGAAGGTAGCTGGGGTTGTTTCTCTACCAGCTCTTGTACATAGTTCTCGGCAAAATCACGATGACCCAGTTGATAAAGGGCTTCGATATCGGCAATCGGCTTTTTTTTAGAGACCGCCAGCAAGGTTACTCCTTGCGCTGTAAGCGATGCTTTAAGTTGTTGGTAGGCGTTTACGTTAACGGACATGCCGCAAACTTACTTTAAAATACCTCTGCTGATAACGATACGCTGCACTTCGCTGGTTCCTTCATAAATCTGCGTAATCTTGGCATCACGCATCAACCGTTCAACATGGTATTCTTTGACATACCCATAGCCTCCATGAATTTGAACGGCTTCGGTACTGGCCCACATGGCGGTCTCAGAGGCAAACACCTTGGCCATCGAAGAACTGATGGTATAATCTTGCCCATTGTCTTTGTGCCAGGCCGCTTTAAGGCATAACAGGCGCGCTGCATCGACACGAGTAGCCATATCGGCCAATTTAAAGGCGATGATCTGGTGATTCATGATCTCGGTACCAAAGGCTTTGCGGGTTTTGGCATAGTCGGTTGAGAATTCAAGCGAACCACTGGCAATACCCAGTGCCTGTGCGGCAATGCCGATGCGCCCACCGGCCAGGGTCTTCATGGCAAACGTAAATCCAAATCCATCGGCGCCGATTCGATTTTCTTTGGGCACTTTTACATCATTGAACATGACAGTATGTGTATCACTGGCGCGAATACCCATTTTATTTTCTTTGGCCGCTACCACTACGCCGGGCCAATTCTTTTCTACGATCAGACAGTTGATACCTTTTGAACCTTTGGCGGGATCGGTCTGCGCCATTACCAAATACACCGAGGCCGTGCCGCCATTGGTGATCCAGTTCTTGGTTCCGTTTAGTAAATAATAATCGCCTTTATCTTCGGCTGTGGTACGCTGAGAGGTAGCATCGCTTCCGGCCTCGGGTTCGCTGAGCATAAAGGCTCCGATGTAAAGATCATTATCTTTTTTTCCGCGGGCCAGCGGGGTCAGGTACTGTTGCTTTTGTTGCTCGGTACCGAATTCTTGCAGCCCATAACAAACCAGACTATTGTTTACACTCATACATACGCTGGTGCTGGCGTCGACCTTACTAATCTCTTCCATGGCCAATACGTAACTGACCGTATCCAAACCGGCGCCTCCGTAGGCCGGGTCGACCATCATACCCATAAACCCCAGATCGGCCAACTGAAGCACCTGTTCTTTGGGAAACTGTTGTTTTTCGTCGCGCTCAATAACGCCGGGAAGACATTGCTGGCGGGCAAAATCGCGTGCGGCCTGCTGGATCATCAATTGCTCTTCGGTAAGCTGAAACTGCATAAGTGGCAAATTTAGAAGCAAACAAGTGTTAGTTTTGCAAAGATAAGGAGCCGGGCTGCTCCACCCCACTGAATTTTAACGATTCAGGGGCGTAGAACGTCCCGGCCACAGGGCAAATTGACCTACCTTTGCCAAGAATTTTTGGCCATGAAAAAGCTACACCTTGTTTTACTGGTTTTGATCGCCATCAGCATAGCCGTGCTGATTAGTTTTACCAACACGACGAGTACCTACGATACCATCGAAACTGCCAAAGAGAAGCCCGGAAAATTTGTGCACCTCATGGCTAAACTCGACAAATCGGCCCCCATAGAATACGATGCTCTCAACAACCCCAACTATTTAAGCTTTACAGCGGTTGACTCACTGGGCGCGTCCGTCAAGGTCATATATCATAGCGCCAAACCCGATAATCTCGAGATGAGCGAGAAGATCGTACTTAAAGGAAAGTACAAAGAAGGGCAATTTGAATGCGAAGAGATTCAAACCAAGTGCCCGTCTAAATACAAAGAAGCCGAGGCGCAGGGCAAAACGCACCCCGGCTCTATTGCTGACCCCCGCACCAACGGTTCTACCCAATAAACGCAGCACATGAGCTATACCGGAGAGCATCTTATCTACGGACAGTTAGGAAATTTTTCTATTGTGCTTTCGCTGATAGCCGCCGCTGTAGCCAGCTTTTCGTTTGCCCGCGCTACGCGCTCGCAAGAACCCAACGACCAGGCCGCCTGGTACCGGCTGGGGCAAGTGGCCTTTACCACCCAATCGCTGGCGGTATTCGCCATCTTTGGTTTACTGGTCTATTTACTGCAACAACATCTTTTTGAATATCACTACGCCTGGAAACACAGTAGCCGTTCGCTTGAATTCAAATACCTGCTGGCCGCCATTTGGGAAGGACAAGAGGGAAGTTTTTTATTGTGGATGACTTGCCACAGCATTTTAGGATTGATACTGCTACGAAGACAAACGACCTGGCATGCCCCGGTTATGAGCGTACTGAGTCTGGCGCAGTTTGCCTTATCGACCATGATTACCGGGTTGTACATACTGGGCTGGAAAATGGGATCGAATCCTTTTCTATTGCTACGCGACAGTGGCGTGCTCGACAATGCCCCTGCCCTGCATTTAAATTTCGATCTTTCGCAGCCGCTTCGCCCCGATTATCTAAGCAGCATCAAAGACGGCAACGATCTAAATCCGCTATTGCAGAATTATTGGATGGTCATTCACCCACCGGTATTGTTTATGGGATTTGCCTCTACCCTTATTCCATTTGCGTTCGCTATAGCCGGGCTCTGGAAAAAAAATTACGGAGGATGGGCTGCCGAAGCACTTCCCTGGGCCCTATTCTCTACGGCCGTGTTGGGGGTTGGCATTATGATGGGAGGCATGTGGGCCTATGAGTCACTAAGCTTTGGTGGTTACTGGGCTTGGGATCCGGTAGAAAATGCATCGCTAGTACCTTGGATGATCGGTGTAGCCGGATTGCACACGCTGTTAATCTATAAATCAACAAAGCATTCACTAAGGGCTACCTACCTATTCTTTATACTGGGATTTCTTTTTGTTCTCTACTCCACCTTTCTTACCAGAAGCGGCATCTTAGGAGAAACATCCGTTCATGCCTTTACCGATCTGGGTATGAACTGGCAACTACTCGCCTTTGTAAGTTTGTTTACTCTTCCTTCGCTCGGCTGGCTGGCCATTCGCTACAAACAGATTCCCAGCCCGCAAAAAGAAGAAGAGATAAGCAGTCGTGAATTTTGGATGTTCATCGGCTCGTTACTTTTTTTTCTGTCGGCCCTGGTTATTATTGGACAAACTTCGCTTCCGGTATTCAATAAATTATTCGGTACCAACCTGGCGCCTCCAGAAGATGTAGAGTTCTCTTACAACAGCATTCAGATCTATGTAGCCATTATTGTGGCCCTGTTGACCGCCCTTACCCAGTACTTTAAATACAAGCACACCGAGACTTCTTTTTTCTGGAAAAAGATGCTCACGCCCCTGCTCATCACCGTTGTTCTATACGCGTTATTTGCCTGGCTAATTGGTATTGATTATAATCGCAAGGGGCCCGTCTTCGAAGCCTCGATATGGCTGGCCGTACTCTTGAGTCTTTATGCTCTTGTCGCTAACCTTTCTTACATCTGGATCGGCGCCAGCGGAAAGCTAAAGAATGCGGGTGGCTCGGTGGCGCACGTGGGCTTTGCCCTGGTGCTACTGGGTATCTTTATTTCTTCTTCGAACAAAGAAATTATATCGAACAACATAGATGGCATACCGGCTCCGCTGGCCGAAGGAGAAAATCCCAGAGAGAATCTGACCCTGATCAAGGACATGCCGGTCAATATGGCCAACTACACCCTGACCTATCTGGGCGATTCGGCCCATCCCAAAAAACAACTCTGGTACTACAAGGTTCTCTTTACAAACAAGAGTGGCCAGGATTCCTTTTTACTTACTCCCAATGCCTTTGTAAATTATAAAGGAAACGAAGGACTGATGGCTAATCCGGATGCCCGTCATTATTGGAGCCACGATATTTTCACGTACATCACATCTATTCCGAATCCCGAGAATGCAGCAGATACCAGTCGCTTTGTTCCCTATGCAAGAAAATCGGGTGATACGTTGTTCTATTCGAAAGGCACTTTGTTTTTACAAGCGCTTAGCGCACGTGATAGCGTACCCGAAAATTTGTTTGGAAAAGATGGTAAACTCTACGAACTGCCCGTAACGGTACAAGCCGCCACCGGCACCTCGTACCAGCTAACCCTGCGCAGTGCGGTGGCCAAAGGTCAGTGGATACCGCTGCCCGATACGATCATGTCCGAAGGAATGATCGTTCAACTTCAACGCGTTTTTCCCGACGGATCGGTAGAGCTGGGCATTAAAGAGAGCGATGCCCTTTTACAATATGTAACGTTAAAAGCCTATAAATATCCCTTTATAAAAGTACTTTGGTACGGCGTATGGATTACCGCCATTGGCCTGCTCATTAGCATGGCGCGAAGATGGCGTATACTACGTACGCCCCAAGAGGCCGTCTAATATGAAAAGCAGCGCTACAACATATTACTTTTTGGGATGGCTGCTGGCTGCGCTACAGGTGGCCTCGTTACCGGCTGCGGCACAAGCATCGACCCTACCCATCGTTTCTAGCGATAGTCTGCTCCCCATTCCTCCGCTGGCAGAGCGAATGAAGCGTTGGGGACCCAATGACACCATCGTTGTTCCCGCTATTTGGTACAAAAACGAAGTGGTCAGTTACAAAGAAGAAGAAATGGCCTGGGTATCGAACCTGAGCCCCGATCAACTTCAAAAACATATTTCCGCTTGGAACCGCTTGCGCAATGCCGTTTACGTTACCTATCCCTATGCCCGAGTGGCCGGCTTTACCATTAACCAGATCAATCTGGAGCTCGAGAACGTTCGATCTAAGAAAGATCGGCGCAGCACAATTAAGACCCGCGAAAAAGAATTACGTGATCAGTTTACCGAGCCGCTGACCAACCTTTCGGTTTACCAGGGCAAGATCTTAATGAAACTCATCAACCGACAAACCGGAAACAATTGTTACGAGATACTCAAAGAGTTCAAAGGCACCATTAATGCCAGACTTTATCAGACCATTGCCTTTTTCTTTGGTGGTAATCTAAAACAAGACTGGAACCTGGCTCTTAACAGAACCGACCGTGACATCGAAAATATTGTTCGAGAGATCGACGGCTCTTGGTACTATAATCCCTATCGGCGTTAAAACTGTTTTATGCAAGTAGATATTCTGGCCGTTGGCGCCCATCCCGATGATGTGGAGTTGAGTTGCGCAGGCACCTTGATTAGCGAGATAAAAAAAGGAAAAAAGGTAGCGATCGTAGATCTTACCGAAGGTGAACTAGGGACCCGCGGAACGGTAACCAGTCGCTACGAAGAGGCTGCGGCTGCCGCAATGATAATGGGTGTGAGCGCCCGCGAAAATCTGCGTTTTAGCGATGGCTTTTTTGAAAATAACGAAGCGCACCAGCGAAAACTAATCGCGGTCATTCGCAAATACCGACCCTCGATCGTGCTGGCCAATGCTACGCAAGATCGTCATCCCGACCACGGAAGGGCCGCACAGCTAATAGAAGAAAGTTGCTTTTTGGCCGGATTGTCAAAGATCGAGACGCATAATGAGGCCGGGGCCCCGCAGCAGCGCTGGCGCCCCTCTTATGTTTTTCATTACATACAAGATCGTTACCTAGAACCCGACTTTATCGTTGACATTAGCGAGACGTTTGATCGTAAGATGCAATCCATTTTGGCCTATCGTTCGCAGTTTCACGATCCGTCCAATACCGCTGGCGAAGCCCAAACCTATATCTCAGCTCCCGGTTTCTTAGAGGGTATTTCGGCACGAGCTCTCTTGATGGGAAAAAAGATCGGGGTAACATATGGCGAAGGCTTTTTATCTGTTAAAAAGATCGGAATTAACAGTTTTGATGCGTTGATTCAAAACGAAACCTGATAGCTATTACTTTATGCAACCCCCTTTTGCCCATTTCTCACTGACCCTTATCAATTCTAAAAAAAAGCAGTACGAAACACTGGGCTGGTGGGTCGTAGTACTCAATGCGATAATACAGGTCTATGTTGCCGTTTCGCTGGGGGGTACTCAACAAGGACCCCTATTATACGGAGGTCTGATTGCTCCGCTGATAGCACTTCCGCTAAACAGGTTATGGCACAAAAAAAAATCAACGGGCCTACGCTATAGCGATCTTACTGCGTTTTACATCTTTGGCATTTACGCCTGGATGGTCGGTGGCTTTTTTAAAAGTGCAGGAGTTTTACTGATCCTCTTTATACTCTTTAAGATCTCGTTGCGCTCGTTGCGGGTCGTGTTTAGCGATCAAGGTATCGACTACCCCTCCTTTCCCCGAAAAAAAATAGAATGGAATCAGGTAGCCCAAGTGATCGTAAAAGACGACCTGCTGACCATCGATCTGCGATCGAATCGGCTACTGCAGCACCCTATCGAAAAAAACAGTTTCATCGACGACAGAGAAGTGATCGATTTCAATGCCCATTGCCAACAAAAAATAAACCCGCTCTAAATGCCCTCTCCGTACCTGCTCTACTCTGATGCCAACGGAAAGATCTTCGAAGATCGCACGCTCTATGTTTCCGGTAGAACGGGTTGGGACGCCGTACCCATTCCCGAAGAGGATTGGATCGAGTTGCCAAAGGGAGGCTCGCTCTACGAACTACCGGGAAGAAGGGGAATTGGCATCGATGTTACAACAGGCGAAATGCGTCTTTGCGAAAAAGGTTGGGCGGTGGCCGCATTTATTCCTCCTGCACATACCGGCTTTTATCTGGCCGCTTACGAAACGGCTCCTGATGCGCCTACACTGCCCCTATTTTGTTACACGGCAGTGGGCTGGAATAACGATAGGTTCTATGTACCGGCTACGCGCATTGAGCCCGATATTAGACAGGACTGTGATGGATACGACCAGGGGCAGATCAATATAGGAACCGAACAACTACTAAACGCGTACCCACACAACAGACTGGTCAAACACCTGATGGAAAATTGCTGCCAGACCTACCAATGCCCGGCTGCCAGAAATTTTTCGTTAGGAAGATGGGAATGCCCGGTTCCGGTATCGCCGGCTTGCAATGCCAACTGCGTAGGATGTATTTCGTTACAACCCGACGAAGAGCCCATTGTATCGACACAAGACCGCTTACAATTTAAACCATCGCCAGAAGAGATCGTAGAGTTTACTGTTCCGCATCTCGAAACTGCACCTTATCCCATTATCAGCTTTGGGCAAGGCTGCGAAGGAGAACCACTGCTCATGTGGGAAACGATCCGCGACGCGATTACAGAAATTAGAAAACATACCTCAAAAGGAAGCCTCAATATCAATACGAATGGATCGAATCCTGATGCGGTTCGACAACTTTGCAAAGCAGGACTTAATTCCATACGCGTAAGTACTAACTCGGCTCGACGTGAGATCTATATGCCCTACTATCGTCCCAATAATTACCAGTTCGAAGATATTGTCGAGAGCTTAAAGGTGATGACCTCGTTTGGCGGATGGACCTCGATCAATTATTTTGTATTTCCGGGCATGACCGACTCGGTTGCCGAATACGAGGCCCTTAGAAAATTAATTCAAGAGACCGGTCTTAAGATGATACAATGGCGCAACTTTAACATTGACCCTGATTGGTACTTAGGCAAGATCGGTGTAACCGATACGGGGGTTGCGATGGGTGTCAAAAACATACAACAAGAACTAAGGTCGGAGTTTCCACAACTTCGCTTTGGTTATTTTAATCCTCCGATCGAGCGTATACGGGGGCAATTCGAAAAAGACTTTGCCCACTAAATTCACATTATTTAACAAGTTATTGAGTGCCGAATAGCGATAATAAACTAGCTTAGCTTTCATACGCTTAACGGAAAAAGATGGCCCTCACCGCTTCGCTCAACAGTAATCAAAGAGCCTCCGCCTTAACGGCAGCAACAGCCCTCGCCATCGGGCTTCTACTCTTTTTCTTAAAATGGAAGATTCCTGTCTTTGAGTCGTCTGTCTCGCAAAGCAGTGTAGAGGTAGAGATCAACTGGCCTCCCGATCCGCCTGCCGAAGAAGATGGCGGTGGTGGAGGCGGTCAAACTGCGCTCGCGGCAGCAGATGCGGGTCTTGCCAGCGCCGCACCGATGGCACCAGGCACCCCAGAGCCGGCTGCGGCAACCGAGTCGGACGAAAACAGTTCTTCTGCATCAATTCCTACTACCAAAACGAAACGACCCGATAAAAAAAAGATCAAGCCCACCAGTGCGACCACAAAGCCTGTGGCCGTTGTTAAGACCCCTTCGCCTCCGCAACCCAAAGCAGTGATGGGCAAGACCAATATGGGATCTTCTGTGGGGGGTGGCACAATCGAAGAGTTTGAGCAAACCGGAGGAAAAGGAAATGGACTTGGGGCGGGAAGCGGAGATGGAACCGGTGGCGGAAGTGGCGGCGGCCTGGGTGGCGGAACCGGAACGGGAACCGGCCTTGGTGTTGGACCCCGCGTTACAAGAGGAGATCGAAAAATTGTACGATCCTATGCCTTTGAGGGTGATTTGAATAAAGCGACGATCTATGCCAATATCATGGTAGCCCCCGATGGCTCAGGAAAATTGATAAGCCTGGCCAAGGGTTCTTCTACTACCGGCAATGCTTATAAGCAAGCCATTGTTCGCTATCTCGAAAAGATGCGCTTTGATGCCTCCGATCATGAATCGATGGTGACCGTTCAATTTAATTTCAGGATCAACTAAGAGAGCGAGAGCACTACCGCAATGGATTATCAGCAAACCCTAGACTATCTCTTTTCGAAACTTCCGATGTTTAGCAGGATCGGAGCCGCGGCCTATAAAAAAGATCTCGATAACACACTAGCCCTCTGTAACGCGTTGGGAGATCCCCACCTGCAGCTCCGAACGATCCATGTGGCCGGCACCAATGGAAAAGGGTCGGTTAGTCATATGCTGGCTGCCATCTTGCAAGCTGCCGGCTACAAAACCGGGCTCTATACCTCTCCTCATCTCTACGATTTTAGGGAGCGCATTAAGATCGATGGTCAACTAATCGAAGAGCAAGCGGTAGTAGACTTTGTAGCGAATCTTCAACCCTTACTAGAGACGATCGAACCCAGTTTTTTTGAAGTAACCGTTGCCATGGCCTTTGACCATTTTGCAAAACAACAGGTAGATATTGCTGTCATAGAGACCGGTCTGGGAGGAAGACTGGATAGCACCAATGTAATTACCCCGCTGCTGTCGGTAATCACTAACATAGATTGGGATCACATGCAGCTATTAGGAGACAGTCTCGAAAAGATCGCTGCAGAGAAGGCCGGGATCATTAAAAAAGAGGTGCCCGTCGTAATTGGAGAGCCGACCAACGCTTCACTACCTGTTTTTTTGCAAAAAGCACAGATCGAGAGGGCCCCGCTGAGCATTGCCACCCAAAAAAGAGAAGTGACCCATTACGAATGGAAAGAAGATCGATTCTTGGTTACTGTTGCAACGCCTGAGCACCTTTCGCTTAGCTACGAGCTGGAGCTGACCGGGCTCTATCAAACTAAAAATCTGTTAACCGTTTTAGAATCGATTGCACAATTACAAAACCTAAACTGGTCCATTAGCAACGAGGCCATTGCTAAAGGGCTTCGCTATACCCGCACGATGACCGGGCTGGGTGGACGCTGGCAAAAGATCGCTGAGAACCCCACGGTCATTATCGATGTGGCCCATAACGAAGCGGGTATGCGCCAATTGCAACAGCAACTGCTGCAAACCAACTATAATAAATTGCATATTATACTGGGAGTAGTCAAAGACAAATCGATCGACCCCATGCTGGCGCTCTTACCCAAAGAGGCCCTGTATTACTTTACCAAATCGCAAATCGAAAGAGCGCTTCCCGAACAAACCCTGCAACAACAAGCCCATGCGGCAGGGTTGACTGGCAACTGTTATGCTGCGATCACGCAAGCATTGGCTGCCGCCCAACAGAATGCAATGGCAAACGACCTGATCGTAGTTTGTGGTAGTATTTTTTTGGCGGCCGAGGTCAATCTTCGCGAAGCGAGTGGCCGGTAAGAGAAATAAATACATCTTCGAGGCTGGCCAATTTCATTTCTTTTTTTCTCTCAAACCCGGTAGCGACTAAATTATCGATCAAGGTAGCGGGTGCATCAAGGGCTATAATCTTGCCGGCATCCATAATTGCTACACGGTCACAGAGGTACTCGGCCTCGTCAAGGTAATGCGTGGTCAGCACCACGGTGGTTCCCTGTTGGTTGATGGTTCGGATCGTTTCCCACAAACTGCGCCGAGCCTGTGGATCTAGCCCCGTTGTGGGCTCATCTAAAAAGATGACCTGCGGATGGTTGATAAGGGTGGTAGCCACCGAGAAACGCTGTCGTTGCCCACCACTCAGTTCTTTAACCTTGGCCTTGGCCTTATCGTGAAGATTAACCGTTGAAAGCAATTGCATCGGGTCGACCGTAGCATTATAGAGACCGGCAAAAAGCTCGATCAGCTGAATAAGATTGAGCCCGGGAAAATAACCGCTACTTTGCAACTGTACCCCAATGATCTTTTTAATGGCCGAAGGAGATCCATCGAGCGAAAATCCGCCTACCCTTACCGTACCGGATGTTTTGGTTCGAAGGGTTTCGATAATTTCGAGGGTGGTAGATTTTCCAGCTCCATTAGGACCCAGCAGACCAAATATCTCTCCTTTCTTTACTTCAAAACTAATACCCGCTACAGCAACAAGCTCGCCGTAGCGTTTTACAAGTTGGTCGACTTGAATAATTGCATCGTTCATATTAGCGAATATGGGTTTCTAATTCGTCCATCATTTGTTTACTACCTACAAAGAACGGACATCGCTCGTGCAACGAAGACGGGACAATGTCGAGTGTACGGATCTTACCGTTGGTGGCCTTTCCTCCGGCCACTCCTATTATAAAAGCAAAAGGATTACACTCATAAAGCAACCGCAGCTTACCACCGGGCTTACTGCTGGTGCCGGGATACATGAAAATACCCCCTTTGATAAGGTTGCGATGCACATCGGCTACCATGCTGCCCACATAGCGCTGTCGTAGTGGACCACCCTGCTCCTTACTTTTTTGTTGACAAGCGGTAATGTACGACTGTACCCCCTTATCAAATTCAAAAAAGCTACCATGGTTAACCGAGTAGATCTTGCCTTTTTCGGGACAACGGATATCGGGATGACTAAGGGTCCACTCCCCGATCGAGGGATCTAGCGTAAAGCCATTGACCCCTCTCCGCGTGGCATAGACCAGCATGGTCGATGACCCATACACCACGTAACCCGCAGCCACCTGGCTACTGCCGGGTTGTAGAAAATCTTCTTGTGTAACGACAGTCCCCACAGGCGTTACCCTGCGATACACTCCAAAGATGGTACCAATCGATACATTGACATCGATGTTGCCACTTCCATCGAGGGGATCGAACAAGCAAACGTATTTTGAATGGATACTTTTTTCGTCATCGAAAGCCACAAAGTCGTCGAGTTCTTCGCTGGCAATACCGGCACAGCTAATACCATGTTGTAGAACCTTTATAAATTGATCGTTGGCGAATACATCTAACTTTTTTACTTTCTCTCCTTGCACATTTACCGTACCGGCATCACCCAAAATATCGACCAAACCGGCCTTGTTGACCTCTACATTTACTCTTTTAGCCGCCAGACCGATATTACGCAACAGATTGGATAGCTCACCGGTGGCTTGCGGAAAATCGCGTAGCTGCTGTATGGTAAACTCATCTAACGTCTGGACCTTACGATTAATTGACATGTTGTATTATTTTGAGTCGATGGTTAGGGTTTGCAACATTTTCTTGGCAACCGGTCTTCGATTCAGCAGCGCCGGCGACCAACTTGGCATACGCTCTAATTGCTCGATAAGTTTTTGATGAAGCGGGTCAGACCCCGGTAGCCCCCGTACAATAGCCATATTGACCGCAGCGCCATCTTTATCAACGACAAACTCTACTTGAATAAACGCCCTTTTTACACCGGCCGGTAAATAGCTCGCTACGGCCGAAGATGCCTCGTCTAGAAATTGTGCAAAAGCATCCGTTCCTCCCGGATAGCGAGGCCACTGGTCTACATAGTCGGACACGACACCCAACTGACGAGTCTTGCGAGGCGGGGTCACCTTTGTATCAACCGGCCCCTTTTGCGCTAAGGCAGGCACCGTAGCCGCGGCGCCACTTTTATAGATCGTAGTAGCTGTTGCTCCATTAACATGATAGCGTCCGTCGTCGGTGATTATAACAATAGGTAACCTATGATTCTTTTCAAAATAGGTGTAGGCCTCTTTGAGCTGATCCGAAAAATCCTTGAGCGCGGCATCGTCTTTTGTAAGTTCATTCAAATACGCTACACTTTTTGGAACGTCGTAGCGACAAGGAAAAATATGTACAGGAATGTAATGCTGCCCCTGGTCACGAGCGTAGGCTGCCAGCACATACAACTCGTCGATCTGCTGATCGGTAATGGGAATACAGCCCACCGTAACACAACTACCATGAATGTAGATCTCACCTCCGGGCTTTAGAGAGTCACTTAAGATCCGATCGCTGGCATTGGGATAATTGAGTCCAAGGGACAAATAATAATTACTGTTGGGATTAAACTCATTGATATAATAAAATCCCTCGGGAACTTGGAAATCGCCTTGCATGCGTTTGGGGCCCAGTGAACCCGCCAACGCACACACCGGATAGATCTTGAACAGACGAAACGAATCGGCGGGCTTTTGTTTGACCCATACCTCGAGCTGACTATCGTACTTGAAAGAGCGGATATAGATATAATTGGCCGGCCAGTTTAATCTCTTGGCCGCGAACTGCTTTTTGAGCGTATCGACCTTTCGGGTCATGGCCTCTAGCGGACGTGTAAAGCTGCGCTGATAATCGATAAAAGAAGAATAGGTAGATCCTCCTCTAGAAAGACCATACGAGGGTTGCGCCTGCGCAAGACCCCCCAAAAAAACGAACAGACCCATCCCTATCAACAACCCAACACAATTGCGAAACAAGGGTAAGAAAGGTAAGGTCATAGAAGTGATTAAACTAAACAGCAATGAAGGTGAAGGTACGCACCCGATCAGATATTTCCCCGGGCCTCTTGCTCGCGCTCAATGGCCTCGAACAACGCCTTAAAATTTCCTTTTCCAAAACTCTTGGCCCCTTTTCGCTGAATGATCTCAAAAAATAAGGTGGGTCGATCCTCTACGGGTTTTGAAAAAAGCTGCAACAAATAGCCTTCATTGTCACGGTCAACCAAAATACCCAACTCGCGCAGCGGATCCAGGTCTTCGTCGATAGTGCCTACACGATCAAGCAGATCGTCATAGTATGTGCTGGGTACTTTCAAGAACTCCACACCACGACTCATAAGTTCTCGAACCGTTTTTACGATGTCGTGCGTGGCCAAAGCCACGTGCTGACATCCTTCGCCGTTATAATACTCCAGGTATTCCTCTACCTGGCTCTTTCGCTTGCCTTCTGCAGGTTCGTTGATCGGAAACTTAACAAAGCCGTTACCGCTACTCATCACTTTGCTCATGAGCGCAGAGTACTCCGTAGAGATATCCTCGTCGTCAAAAGACAAAATATTCTTGAATCCCATTACATCCTCATAAAATTGTACCCAGCGATTCATCTGATTCCAGCCGACGTTACCCACACAATGGTCTACGTAAAGCAGTCCGCAATCGGCGGGCGCAAACAGTGGATTAGACCAAGCCCTGTAACCAGGCATAAAAACACCTTGATAATTTTTTCTCTCAATAAAAAGATGTACGGTGTCGCCATAGGTATGAATGCCGCTCATTACCAGCTCGCCCTGAGCATCCGTAAGGGTCACCGGCTCCATATAACTTTGGGCACCCCGACGGGTCGTCTCTTTCCAGGCACTGGTAGCATCAGGCACTCGAAGAGAGAGACATTTGACCCCATCGCCATGACGGTGCACATGATCGGCAATGGGATGATCGGGGCGAAGTGCGGTCGTTAGAACAAAGGTGAGCTTGTGCTGGCGAATGGCGTAACTGGCTCGGTCTTTGACCCCGGTCTCTGGACCAGCATAGGCCAACGCCTGAAAGCCAAATGCGCTCATATAATAATGGGCCGCTTGTTTGGCATTGCCAACATAGAATTCTACATAATCGGTTCCTTCGAGTGGAAGAAAATCGGCCGTCGTAGGTTGATCGGTCGTTTGCGGGGCAAGCGAAGTAGTATTCATATTGCAAAAATAAAGAAAATAGAGGCTTTGGCCCGTAGGGTAGTTGGCCTAGAAGCTATCTTTGCGCCATGTTAAAAGTGGGCATCTTAGGAGGAGGACAACTGGGCAAAATGCTCTTAGAGGCAGCCGCCCCCTATCCTGTTGAGACACATGTACTCGAGAACGATCCGGAATGTCCGGCCGCTTCGCTTTGCGATTATTTTACAACCGGCGATATCCGCAATTTCGAAGACGTGTATGCGTTCGGAAAATCGCTCGACAAAATAACCATAGAGATCGAGCAGGTCAATATCGAGGCGCTCGAAAAACTGGCGAGTGAAGGCGTAGTGGTAGTTCCTGAACCTCGGGTGCTACGTCTTATAAAAAACAAGATCTCGCAAAAGCAATATTATCGCGAGCATCAAATTCCTACCGCCGACTTTGTGATCACTCATTCGCGCCAAGAGCTCATCGATCAACTTTCTTTTTTACCTGCGGTGCATAAGATCGGCGAAGGAGGCTATGACGGCAAAGGCGTTCAACTCTTAACAAATGCCAACGATCTGAGCAAAGGTTTTGAAGCACCCGCTGTGTTAGAAAAAAGAGTCCCGATTAAAAAAGAGCTGGCCGTAATGATAGCCATCAACGAAAAAAACGAGACGGCGATCTACCCCCTGGTAGAGATGTGTTTCGATCCCACTCTTAACTTACTCGATACGCAGCTTTGTCCGGCACAAGTGGATCCGTTGATCGCCAGCCAGGCTACAGCGATCGCGCTGCAAGTAGTAGAGGGATTTCGGTCTCCGGGGCTTTTTGCCGTAGAGCTTTTCCTGGATACTCAAGACCAAATTTTAGTCAACGAAACGGCACCGCGTGTGCACAATAGCGGACACCATACCATCGAGGCCATCGAGTCGTCGCAGTTCGATATGCTCTGGCGTATCCTGCTTTCGCTTTCCTTGGGCGATACGCGCCTGCGTAGCCCTTCTGTTATGATCAACGTGGTGGGAACCGGAACTTCCGGACCTGCTCACTACCATGGCATAAACGAGCTCGCCTCTATACCGGGTCTCTTTTGGCACTGCTATGAAAAAAAGGTCGCTAAGCCCGGGCGAAAGATGGGGCATATTACCCTGCTGGGAGGCGATGTTAATACCCTGCAGCAGCAAGCCCTGGGGCTCAAAAGTAAGGTAGCGGTTAGCGGCTCTAGCGAAAGATAATCAGGATTTTATCGTCAAATGCGTTGTGCCGCTTGGCGCAACAACGCTATCTTTAATAGCCAATTTGCTTCCATGAGAAAATTTAATCTGCTTTGGGCCTTTTCGCTGCCCCTTCTTGTTGCCGCGGGTTGTGGCGAGTCTTCTAAAAAATCTCCTAATTCCATGGGAGGGGGCGAAAAAAATAAGCCCCTCAAAGTAGACCTGTTCGTTGTACGAACGTCTTCCTATGCCGAGACCATCGAAGTACCCGGCACCATCGTAGCCAGTGAATCGGTAGAGATCCATCCCGAGGTGGCCGGACGAATTGTAAAACTACCAATTGAAGAAGGAAGATTTATAGAAAAAGGAAGTCTGCTGGCCAAACTGAATGATGCCGACCTAGTCGCCCAACTCAACAAACTCGAAATACAATTACAACTGGCTCAACAGACAGAGAAAAGGCAAGCACAGCTGTTAAAGATCCAGGGTATTAGCCAACAAGACTATGACATTAGCCTGCTACAGGTCAACAGCCTCAAAGCCGACATTGGGATAATTAAGACCAGCATAGAAAAGACCGAGATCAGGGCTCCTTTTAGTGGCAAACTGGGGCTTCGCAATATTAGCAATGGCGCCTATGTAAATTCTGCCTCTGTAATTGCCGTGATTAACCAGACCGATCAATTAAAACTCGACTTTTCGATACCCGAAAAATACATCAGCAAGATTCGCAATGGACAGTCCGTTTATTTTCGTTTCGAAGGAAGCAGCGATTCACTCACCGCTCGGGTAGTGGCCACCGAGTCGAAAGTAACCGAGAACAGCAGAAGCCTGCAAGTGCGCGCCCTCGTTGCCAGTAAGAGTTCGGCACTGCTACCCGGAAGCTTTGCTAAGGTCAGCATTGGGTTCGATCCCGATCCTAATGCTATGTTGATTCCCACCCAAGCCATCTTACCACAGGCCCGTGGAAAAAAAGTTATTCTTTATAAAGGGGGTGTCGCCGTGTTTACCGATATAAAGACCGGATCTAGAACCGCCGACCGCGTACAGATAACAGAAGGGCTTAGCGCCGGCGATACCGTGGTAACGACCGGACTCCTCAGTGTGCGACCCGATGCCCCGATCACCATTGGTAAAATCTTGAATCCCCTACCATGAACCTGGCTGAGCTAAGTTTACGCAGGCCCATTTTGGCCGTGGTCATGAATCTGATCATTGTGCTTTTTGGCGTTATCGGATTTAAGTTTCTGGGCGTACGCGATTACCCTGCCATCGATCCACCGAACATTAGTGTCAGAACCTCCTACCCTGGTGCCAATCCAGATATTATAGAGACACAGATCACGGAGCCACTCGAAAAAGCGATCAATGGAATAGCCGGCATAAAAAATATTACTTCTTCGAGTAGTAACGGCACCAGCAACATCAATGTAGAATTTGAATTGAGCGTAGATCTGGAGGCCGCTGCCAACGATGTACGCGACAAAGTATCACAAACGGTTCGCTCGCTTCCATCCGATCTGGATTCGCCTCCGGTGGTATCAAAAGCCGATGCCAGTTCTGATCCGATCATCTCCATGACGGTACAAAGTCCTAACCGCGATCAACTGGCCATTACAGAGTATGCCACCAATGTGTTGGTCGAACGGTTGCAAACCATTCCGGGTGTGAGTGCCGTGCAGATCTGGGGAGAGAAGCGCTATGCCATGCGTCTATGGCTAGAGCCGGCCCGACTCAATGCGCTGGGTATTACAGTGGGCGATGTACAAGCAGCCCTAAATAGAGAGAACAGCGAACTGCCTTCGGGAAAGATCGCGGGCTCTTCGATCGAGCTGTCGGTGAGAACCTTTGGGCGCATGAACACCGAAGAGGATTTCAATAATCTTATTATCAAAAATGTAAACGGAGCCGATGTAAAACTCAGCGATGTGGGCGAAGCGGTATTGGGCCCCGAGAACGAAGAGACCCTAATGCGCGGCAATGGCACCCCTATGATCGCATTGGCCATTATCCCCCTACCCGGCTCGAACTATGTTTCGATATCGAATGAATTTTACAAGCGACTCGAACAGATCAAAAAAGATGTGCCCAGCGACATAACGCTCAATATTGGTCTGGACCAGACCCGTTTTATTAAAAAATCGATCTTGGAGGTGCAAGAGACGCTCATGATCGCCTTCTTGCTGGTGGTGATAATCATCTATGCTTTCTTTAGGGATTGGATTATTGCCCTGCGCCCACTTATCGATATTCCGGTCTCCTTGATCGGCGCATTCTTTATTATGTATCTGATGGGTTTTACCATCAATTTACTCTCACTGCTGGCTATTGTCTTGGCAACGGGTTTGGTCGTAGATGACGGTATTGTGGTAACCGAAAATATCTACAAACGAATCGAGAAAGGAATGAACAAGTGGCAGGCTGCTGTTGAGGGATCAAGAGAAATTTATTTTGCGGTCATTGCCACCTCCATTACCCTGGCCATTGTCTTTTTACCGATTATCTTTTTAGAGGGATTCGTCGGAAGATTGTTCCGTGAGTTCGGCATTGTGGTATCGGGTGCCGTACTGATCTCTGCCTTTGTATCATTGACCCTCACGCCAGTGCTCAATGTAAAGCTTACAAAGAAAGACCCAAGCAAACATGGCTGGTTCTATCGATTTACCGAGCCTTTCTTTCGCTGGATGGAAAACGCTTACCAGCGACAGCTACAAAAATTTATGAAGATCCGGGTAATCGGGCTGGTCATTATCGGGCTTTGTCTGGCAGCTATCTACTTTGTCGGAAGTCAACTACAATCCGAGATCGCCCCTATGGAAGATCGCAGTCAGTTTAGGGTACAACTGACCGCCCCCGAGGGTACCTCCTTCGACGCCATGGACAATTATGTAAACCGGATCACGCAACTAGTACTCGATTCCGTGCCGGAACGAACCATGTTGTTCAGCATTACCTCGCCCGGATTTACCGGATCTGGAAATGCCAATACGGGGTTTGTGCGCGTAACGCTTAGTGATCCTTCGTTGCGAGAACGTTCGCAGGGCGATCTCGCCAAACTGATCAACCGAAATCTCTCTCGCTACAACGAAGGTCGAGGCTTTGTGATCGAAGACCAGACCATCTCTGTAAACAGAAGAGGCGGTCAACCCGTTTCGTTTGTGGTACAGCACAACAATTTCGACAAGCTTACCAAGGCCTTACCCAAGATGCTCGAAGAGGCCCGCAACAGTAAGATTCTTCAAAACCCCGATACCGATCTAAAATTTAACCGCCCCGAAATAAAAGTAGCGATCGATCGACTAAAAGCGGCCGCGCTGGGAGTAAGCGTTACCGATGTATCGCAAACCTTGCAATTGGCCTTTAGCAATCGACGAATGGGGTACTTTACCAAAGATGGAAAACAGTATAACGTAATGGGACAAGTAGCCCGTAGCGATCGTGACGATCCGGGCGACCTGCGGCAACTTTTTGTTCGAAACAACAAAGGAGAATTGATCTCGCTCGATAATCTTATTACCCTCGAAGAGACAAATAGCCCCCCTACCATCTATCACTTTAATCGCTACAAATCGGCTACGATCTCTGCCAGCCTTCAGCCCGGCTATACCATCGGAGACGGTATCGAAGAGATGGAGCGAATCGCTGCCACTGTTTTAGATGATACGTTTACCACTTCGTTAAGTGGATCGTCCAGAGATTTTAAAGAGAGCGCCAGTAATACTTCTTTTGCCTTTTTGCTGGCATTGGTGCTGATCTTCTTGGTGCTGGCTGCGCAATTTGAAAGTTTTGTAGATCCGCTCATCATTATGTTTACGGTTCCGCTGGCTATTGCAGGAGCCGTATTGTCGCTGTGGGCCTTTGGGCATACCCTCAATATATTCTCTCAGATCGGAATGATCATGTTGATCGGACTGGTAACCAAGAATGGAATTTTGATCGTTGAGTTCGCCAACCAGATCCGCGAAAAGGGAATGGATAAAGCAGAGGCTGTGGTACTGGCGGCCACGCAACGTCTTCGCCCCATTCTTATGACCAGCTTGGCCATGGCACTGGGCGCCCTGCCCCTGGCACTTTCGCTGGGTGCCGCCGCGACCAGCCGTATTCCACTGGGTGTGGTGATCGTGGGAGGCATCTGCTTTTCGCTATTACTGACCCTCTTTGTTATTCCGGCTATGTATTCTTACTTGTCCCAAAAAAGAAAAGAAAAAGAGATCGATAAATTTATTGGCGCCTAATTCTAAGCATGAAGAGACCCTTACTTTATATTGCGATCGCATTTAGTTTTTGCAAAGCTGCCGTTGGTCAACCGCTGCTGACCGTAGAAGAAGCGATTGCCACTGCGCTCGAAAAGAATTTCGAGATCAGACTGGCCAAAAACGATTCGGCCGCTGCGGCTCTCGACTTTCAATATAGAAATGCAGCGCTGTTACCTCGACTTTCCATCAATTCGGGTCTTGTACTCAACAATAACGACCAGTACCAAAAATTTACGGATGGAGCCGTTCGGCAGCGTAAGGGCATTCGCTCCGAAAACCTAAATGCCGGCGTAGCCCTAAACTGGACCCTTTTTAATGGTGGACGGCTCTATGCAACGCGCGACCGCCTAACGGCCCTGCTCGAGGCAGGTACGCTGTCCATAAAAAACAATATCATCAATACCATTGGGCAGGTCATTACCGGATATTATGCCATCGTACAACAAAAACAGCAGCTGCGTGCCCTCGAAGAACAGTTGGCCATCAATACCGAGCGTGTAAAGCTGGCCGAGTATAAATTAAGTATAGGGTCGGGCACTAAACCCGATGTACTGCAAAGCAAGGTCGATCTGAATGCCACCAAAGCGGCACAGCTGCAACAGCAAAACAGTATCGTGCTGCTAAAAGAACAGCTCAATATGCTAATGGGTGTAGCATCGGGCCGTCGCTACGAGGTCTCCGATTCGATCCCCTTTTCCGATCGCGTCTTGTTGCAAGATATTCAGCAAGGCATCGCTACCACAAACCCTGTTCTGCTCATGACTAACAAACAGGTCGATATTGCCCGCTTGCAAGTTCGAGAGGCCAAGGCCGAGCGCTGGCCCCAGTTGAACCTGACCTCGAATTACAATTTTAATCGTCTCGACAATATTGCCGTGGTCAATCCCTTTCAGCCCTTGTTTAGCCGCAACAGCGGACTGAACATTGGTTTTAGCACCGCTATTCCGCTGTTCAATCAATTTACCGCGCAGCGGAACATTCGATCGGCACAACTTACCCTGCAAAATCGTCAACTGGTCTATGAACAGCAACAAGCGCAATTGAATTTACAATTAGTACAGGCCTACAACGAATACGAAGCGCAGCAAAAGGCCCTTAGCCTAGAAGAGGAGAATATTGTGTTGGCCAAAGAAAATGTCGCGATCGTGCTCGATGTGTATCGATTGAATGCCACTACCTTAATTCAACTTAAAGAAGCGCAGAAAAGTCTGCAAGATGCGTACACCCGCCTTATACAAGCCCGCTTTTTGACCAAACGCGCCGAGACCGAGTTGTTGCGCATTAAGGGATCGCTGCTGCGCTAACCCGAGGGTTTGACGATTTTATCGTTTCTTTGCACCTAAATAATTCGTATGGAGCCGCTGGTTGGAATCATTATGGGAAGCGACAGTGACCTGCCTGTTATGCAAGCCGCAGCCGAGATGCTAAAAGAATTCGGTATCCCTCACGAGATTACCGTCGTATCTGCACACCGAACGCCTCACCGAATGATTGAATACGCCGAGCAAGCGAGAGAAAGAGGCCTTAAGGTTATTATTGCCGGCGCAGGCGGAGCCGCTCATTTGCCCGGTATGGTAGCCTCCGTAACTACCCTTCCGGTTATTGGCGTACCGATCAAATCGTCTAACTCGATCGACGGATGGGACTCCGTACTCTCCATTCTTCAAATGCCCAATGGTGTTCCCGTAGCAACGGTTGCCTTAAATGCATCTAAGAACGCCGGCATTTTAGCAGCCGAGATCTTGGGAACCGCAAACGAAAGCATAGCCAAAATCATAGCCACGTATAAAGCACAATTGAGCGGTGAGGTCATCGAAAAAGTAAAGCGACTAAAAAAAGAGGGCTACGAAAATAAATTCGATTAAGGCAACTGCACAATGGTAAACTCCTGGGTAAGCCCCTGCGAGTGTCTAAGCAGCTCATCGATCAACTCCTTTCCCCACTGCGCGTAAAAAAAGCCCAGGTGCTGATGGCGCTCCTGCAAATGACCTCCGGGAAATAACTGAGCCTTGAGTACCTGCAACTGATTTTGCTGCTCCTGGTGCTTTCGCTTTATTGCTCTCCACAGCTTTTTCTCTAGTGTCTCCAGCCCCTGCAGCGCTCTTTTTTCGAGTGCGGCAACATGAGCGATAAGCGTAGGATCAAGCTTTCCGGCTTGTTGTTGCAATTGTTGGTAAAGCTGTTCTACTATTTTTCGCTGCTCTCCTAGATCACGCTGCGATAAGGTCTCTGCATCAATTAGCAAGGCCAGCAGTTTATCATCGGACAAAAATAATTGCCCGGCCTGCAGCCCCAACTGGGTCAAACGCTTGGTAGCGGAGGGCGCTGCTAATAAAAAAGAATTACGCAACACCAATACCGGAAGGGGTACCGCCGCTGCGGCAAATAGGTTTTTAACCTGCAACCAGTAAGCGATCTCCGCCCCGCCTCCAATAAAGGCTACATCGGGCAAAAGGGTACATTGGTAAAGCCCTCTAAGCAGTACATTCGGACTAAACCGTTCTGGATGTTGGTCCACTTCGGCCAGGAGCGTTACGTGGTCAAAGACCAGCGAGGTTCCATTGACTACCCACTGCTCTCCTTTTTTTTCTATGCGTTGTCGACTACCCTCTTGCAAATAGAACAAGTTGATCTCTCTGGGAGAGGCCTGCACTTTATAGCCGGCTGCGACCAGCGCATCGGCCTGTGTTTGCACCAAGGTCGCCGTAAACGACTCTGTCAATTCTTTTTTAATGATCGGAATAAAGGCACGTTTAAGATCGGCATGGTCTGGTAAAAGGACCAATAGACCCTCTGCTGCAAATAGGGCATGCACCAATCGAAACGTAGCATCGGCCAACGTGCGACCCTCTACATAACAGGTACGCAAGAGATTCGTCCATTGGGCACCATGCGCAAAAACGCCCAACTGGCCCTCTAGCTGGTCAATAAGCGATACTAGTGCTTGATCTACCTTCATGCGACCAACAGCCCCGGTCTGCTTGGTATTCCACTGAATCTTCTCGGCTTCGATATGAATATGGTCCAGTTCGGCCAGGTCGGCGTCTTCGGTACCCATATAGAATACGGGCACAAAATGACAGTCGGTGTTTGTTGCCTTTAGCTCATTGGCAAGTGCAATGGCGTGCGCGATCTTATAGATAAAATAAAGAGGCCCGCTAAATAAATTATTTTGATGCGCGGTAGTTACCGTAAAACAATTCGGACTATGCAACGCCTCGAGATTCTCCCGGACTTTTTGAGGCATCTCTAGGTCTTGATATTGCTGCCGAAGTCGGTTGACCAACAAGGAACGATCTACGGGTACCAGACGCCGCTGTTCAATACAAGCGCGTATACCGCGCAAAGACAGCTCGTGCGAAGTAAATGCCTTGAGCGAAGGATGATAATCGAGATAGTCGACCACCAACGAAGAAAACGAACCAGTCTCTCGATACGGAATACGCTGTGCCGAATAGCCCATAAGATGTAAAAGTAAGAAGATGATCAGAAACGCTCTACAGCAAAGGGGCGAATATCCATCGACGGGGTTTGCTCATCGATGATCTCTTGTACCAACTTGCCCGTGCCGGCCCCAAGACTTAGCCCCAACATGGCATGACCGGTAGCGACCACCACATTGCTATACGTACTGATCTTTCCAATATACGGAAGTCCGTCTGCGGAGCAAGGTCTGTATCCATACCAGATGGACTCGGTTGAAGGAAAGGGCACTGCAAGGTCAGGATAAAAATCGGCCACCGAGCGAAGGATGCCGCGAACCCTATTGTAGCGAGGAGGGGTATCATGCGGAGTAATCTCCATTGTGCCACCGAAACGAACCAAGCCGGCGCTTAGAGGGGTAATGGCTACCCTTCCTTCTATTAAAATGGCCGGATAGTTTAGGCGAGTCTCTCCGGGGGGCTCCAGGGTAACAGAGTATCCCCTTCCGGGCATCAGCGGTATACGAATGCCCAACAAGGCGGCTGTCTGGCGACCCCAAGAGCCCGTAGCCACTACCACTTGATCTGCCGTAGTGATACCCTTGCTGTGCATCACCTTACCAATACGGCGATGATCGCCATCAAATCCACTCACCTGCGCCTGGGTAATAAATTCAACTCCTCCGCTTCGTAATTGTTCGATGAGTTGTGGTATAAGTTGGTTGGGATAACAATGGGCATCGCATCCAAAATAAAGAGCCCCCAGCGCATCGATCTGTACCGTAGGCTCTAAGGCCTGCAGTTCTTGTCGGTTTAGTAAACGAGTGTCGCTTAGACCGAGCGAAAGCGCTTGCTGCAAGGTATGATGGCAATGGGCTGCCTTCTCTTCGGTCTTGAAAATTTCGAGTAAGCCCTTGTGTTGATAAGAAAAATTCATACCGGGCATGGTTGCCCAACGGGCATACTCTAGCTGACTGAGCAGCGAAATATCGCGAAGCGGAATAGCCGCCGCTGCTACTTTTTTAGCAGTGGCGCTACGCATAAAATGCCAGCCCCAGCGTAGTAACGAAAGATCGAGACGGGGCTGAACGTAAAAAGGACTCTCGCTATTCCACATCCAGCGCAACCCTTGCTTTACAATACCGGGTGTGGCCAGTGGAATAAAATGACTGGGGCATATATAGCCTGCATTGCCATACGAACATCCTTGCAGCAGGTCTTCTTTGTCAATAACGACCACCTCATGACCGGCCTTGTGTAAATAAAAGGCCGAACTTAATCCTACGATCCCTCCTCCGATAACGACTACTTTCATATCTAATTTATAGTACCTGAAAACCGTACGCGTACGGATCGTCCTCGGGATCGATCCCTATCGTATTATACCCATACAAACGAGCCCACCCCTCTATGGACGGGCGAATGGCACGGTACGATCCCAACATTAATTCTTCTTCGATGCGACCGGTAAATCGACTTCCGATAATACTCTCGTGAATGAAATCCTCTCCTTTCCGCAGCTTTCCCTTTGCATACCACTGGGCCATGCGTGCACTAGTGCCCGTTCCGCAGGGAGAGCGGTCGATCGCCTTATCTCCATAAAATACGGCATTGCGCGCCGTTGAGGCGCTATCGAGAACTGCACCCGCCCATAGCACATGCGAGCAGCCCTGAATGGTAGGATCTTCGGGATGAACAAACGTATACAGTTGATTGATTGCTTCGCGCAGTGCACGTGACCAGACGATCAACTGATCGGCCCGGTAATGCTCAATACCGCCGAAGTGGGGTTGCACCTCTACGATCGCATAAAAATTACCCCCATAGGCTACATCGACCACTACTTCTCCTAAATCGGGACAGGGAATCTTAAGATCGGATGCGTAGAGAAATGAAGCCACATTGGTGAGCCGTACCGATTCGACCTTGACTTTTCCATTTACTTCCCGGCTTTGATAGTGTACAATAACCAGACCGGCCGGCGTTTCCAATTGTAAATAACCGGGTCGCTTCGGAACAATGATTTCCTCTTCGATCGCAACGGTAACCGTACCTATGGTGCCATGTCCGCACATGGGTAAACATCCGCTGGTCTCAATAAAAAGAACAGAAGCGTCATTTTGCGGATCTAGGGGTGGATACACGATACTGCCACTCATCATGTCGTGGCCTCGGGGCTCGAACATAAGACCCCGGCGAATCCAATCGAACTCCCGCAAAAAATGTTGTCTTCGCTCCCTCATGGTCTGGCCCTGCAACAAGGGGCCCCCTTCTTGTACGACTCGCACCGGGTTGCCACAAGTATGGGCGTCAATACAACGAAAGGTGTGCTTCATAACAGGATCGCAATATAGTGAGGTAAATATATCAAATTATCAATGTAAATTAGTTGCTTCAATTACCCATGGAGACATACGGAAAGATATTGCTGATCGCCATGCCTGCTTTCTTGGCGCTGGTACTCTTCGAAAAATGGTATGGATACTCCAAAAATTTCGATACCGTTCGTCAACTCGACATGATATCCTCACTCAGCTCGGGGGTGACCAACGTTACCAAATCGGTATTGGAGTTAACGCTGGCCATCGGCATTTATCCGTTTATGCTTAACCATTTTGCCCTTACGCATATCGAACAAAGCTGGTTGGTGATCGTACTCACTTTTATTATTCTCGACTTTAACGGCTATTGGATTCACCGGTGGAGCCATCGCATCAACTTATTTTGGAATCTGCATGTTATTCATCACAGCAGCGAAGAGTTTAACCTGGCCTGTGCCCTTCGGCAAAGCATCTCGGCATTCTTTAATTTATTTTCTGTACTGTTACTGCCGGCCGCGATACTCGGCATTCCGCAAGTTGTTATTGCCACGGTGGCTCCCTTACATTTATTTGCGCAATTCTGGTACCATACCCGCCACATCGACAAGATGGGATGGCTAGAGCATGTGTTGGTAACCCCCTCTCACCACCGGGTTCATCATGCCATCAATCCCGAGTACATGGATAAAAATCTATCGCAGATCTTTATTGTATGGGATAAACTCTTTGGCACGTTCGTAGCCGAGAAAAAAGAAATTCCTCCGGTCTATGGTATTACCCGTCCGGCGCGTACCTGGAATCCGATACGGATTAACTTTCAGCACCTTTGGCTGCTCATCAAAGACGCCTGGAGAACCCGGCGTTGGAAAGAAAAGCTTACGCTCTGGTTTAAGCCCACCGGTTACCGCCCGGCCGATGTAGCGGAACGGTACCCGGTCTATAAGATCGACGACGTTTACAACTTTGAAAAATACGATCGCCCAGCATCTGCGCTCTTTATAACATGGAGCTGGATACAGCTCTGCATACTGTTGGCACTTATTAGTTATTTGTTCGCCAATATTGCGTACATCAACGAGTTGAATCCTCTTTATATCTACTGGTATGGAGGCGTAATTTTTTTAACCGTCTTTGCGCTGACCGAGCTAATGGACCAACATCCGCAGGCAATTGGGTGGGAGGCTGCACGCACGCTGCTGGCACTAGGGCTGCTCTATTGGCAAAAAGACTGGTTCGGTGCCTCTCAGTTTTTTGAATACAGCGCTTTTCTTGTTCTTCTTTATTTTTTACTCTCGCTACTGGTAACCTTCTGGTTCTGGAAAACAGAAAGAAGAACGGCTAGCGTGTCAATTGTCCATTGACCGTTCTAAAAATTTGTAGCGGGTTATCATCTTGTAATTCGGCGGGCAACCAGCCCTGGGGCCAGTTTTGGTAGCAGATCGGTCTTGAGAACCGCTTGAGCGCATCCTCTCCTACTGCTCCAAAACGAGCATCGGTCGAAGCCGGAAATGGCCCCCCATGCTGCGTGGCCTTGCATACCTCTACGCCGGTAGGCACCCCGTTCAAGATCAACCGTCCACATTTTTCTTTGACAAGGTCAATAACAAACCGGTAGTCATGTAGATCTTTTTCGGTCGCCATTAGGGTGGTGGTCAGTTGTCCATCTAGGGCGTTTGCCACTTTCGCAATTTCATCTTGATCTTTACAAGTTATCAATATCGTATAAGGACCAAACACCTCTTGGTGCAGATGTGCTTGGTGCAACCAATCCGAAGCCGTTACCATCGCCACGGTGGGACGACCCTGCTGTGGGGTACTATCCTGATCAGATTCGGCGAGTACCGAAACCGACGAGGTTTGTAATGCCTGCTGACGGTGCTGCAAAAAAGCCGTTGCAATTCCGGTATGCAGTAGCGGTACGGGTATCATTTTTTGTACGTGCTCGGCCAGCTTTTTTTCAAATATCGATAAGGCTTCCGATTGCAAGGCGATCAACAAACCGGGTTTGGTACAAAATTGCCCGGCCCCCAGTGTAAACGAAGCAGCCAACTGTTCGGCCAGCGATAAAGCTTGCTGTTGCAATTGATCGGGTAAAAGAAAAACAGGATTAAGGCTTCCCATTTCTGCAAAGACCGGTATGGGTTCTTGTCGCTGCTGTGCCCAGTCGAAAAGTTGCTTACCTCCGCGAAGCGAGCCGGTAAACCCAACCGCTTTGACCCGTGGATGCTTGACCAAGTATTCGCCCACCGAAAAAGAAGCGCCATAAACATGGCTAAAGACCCCATCGGGCAATTGTTGCGCTTTGACCGCGCGTGCCAAGGCCGCCGCAGCGATGGTGGATGTTTCGGCATGTGCCGGATGCGCTTTTACAATAACGGTGCAACCGGCCGCAAGTGCACTGGCCGTATCGCCTCCGGCCGTAGAGTACGCAAAGGGAAAATTGCTGGCACCGAAAACGACTACCGGTCCCAGGGGAATTAGCGTCTTTCTTAGGTTAACGGCAGCCCCGCTGGCATTGGGACGCGTCTCGATCGTGGCATCGAGCCAACGACCCGACGCGGCCGCCGCCCCATAACTTTCTAGTTGAAACAGCGTGCGACCCAACTCGTTTCGAAGTCTTGCCTCCGGAAGATGTGTCTCGCGCATAGCCGCAGCCACCAGGATGTCCTCGTCTTTTTTAAGCTCTTCGGCGATCGATCGAAGCAGTGCATAGCGCTGTTGTAGTGAACAGTTCTTATAAACAGCAAAAGCGTGGTGCGCCTTTTCGACGGTTTGTTCTAAAACAAGTGGTGATGCATCGGTATAAGACATGGTAAAAATTAAATAAAAGAATTTATATACTTACAGCGCAGGCCTTACCAACAAACGCTCTCGTATCATCGATAGAACCCGCGCCCGCTCTTCGCCTTCGAGACAAAGACGGGGTGCGCGAACATATTCAGCGCCTATACCCTGCTCTTGCGCCGCCAGCTTAATGCATTGCACCAACTTTGAATGAATATCAAGCTCGAGCAACGGCATAAACCACCGGTATAACAAACGGGCCTTATCGTATTGCCCGGTTTGCACATAGTTCCAAATCGCAACAGTCTCTTGCGGAAACGCATCCACCAATCCGGCTACCCACCCGTGAGCACCCAATAGCAATTCTTCGAGTGCCAGCGTATCGACCCCGCAGAGTATCTTAAACCGATCGCCAAAACGATTGAGCATGCGGGTTAGGTTGGTCACGTCTCTAGAACTTTCCTTAAGGGCCGTGACCGTTTCGCAATCAAGCAAGGCATCGAATAGCTCGGGGCGAAAATCAATTTTATAATCGATAGGATTATTGTAGATCATAACCGGCAACTCGGTTGCTTTCGCCACCGACCTAAAGTACTGGATCGTTTCGCGGTCGTCAGCGCGGTAGCGCATAGGGGGCAGTACCATCAACCCGGCAGCCCCCCAGCTACGAGCCAACTGCGCCTTTCGAACAGCAGTAGCGGTAACCGACTCGGCTATGTTGAGTATTACCGGAATCGTTGTTCCGCAGATATCCAAGGCCGAGCGAACCATCGCTTCTTTTTCTTTTTCTTCGAGCGTACTAGCCTCTCCCAGCGATCCTCCAATAATAACCCCCTGCACCCCTGCTTGTAGTTGGGCCTGAAGATTTTTCTCGAACAGGGGCAAATCGAGTTGATCGTCTTTAGTAAAAGGAGTTAGTAAAGCAGGAAATACACCCGACCAGTTGCAAGTCATAGCGATCGATTTTAGCTAATATACTGCAGAAAAGGCATCAGACCAGTTCGGCCTCGAGATCGAAATCGTACGCTTTGGTAATACGCACGTTTACAAAATTACCGATCACCAACTTTTGTGTCGTTTTGATGATGACCTCATTGTCGACCTCCACCGAATCGAACTCGGTACGCGCTAAATAGCGACCGGCTTCTTTCTTATCGACCAGGACCTTAAACTCTTTGCCGACTTTTTGTTGATTGAGCAGATAAGATATTTCTTGCTGGTGCTCCATGATCTCTTGCGCTCGTTGTTCTTTTTCGTCGGCGGCTATTGAGTCGGGTAGCTGGTGCGCCGAGGTATCCTCTTCGTGCGAATAGGTAAAGATGCCCACCCGATCGAACTGATGCAGCGATAAGAATTCCTTCACCTCCTCTACATCGGCGCGGGTCTCTCCGGGAAAGCCGGCAATAAGCGTAGTGCGTAGACAAATGCCGGGCAATCGCTCCCGAATAGCATAAATAAGCTCATCCATCTCGGCGCGCGAAATTTGCCTTTTCATGGCTTTTAGCATGGCATCAGAAGCATGCTGTAAAGGCATATCCAGATAATTGCAAATATTCGGACGCGCACGCATTACATCAATGATCTCCAGCGGAAATTTCGAAGGATACGCATAGTGCAAACGAATCCATTCCAGTCCCTCGATGTCGGCCAACCGATGCAACAGGTCCGGAAGCATTCGTTTCTTATAGAGATCGAGGCCATAGTAGGTAAGCTCCTGGGCGATCAGCATTATTTCACGTACTCCTTTTTTAACCAATCCCTGGGCTTCGCTTACCAACACGTCTATCGGCTTGCTAAGGTGCTGTCCGCGCATCAATGGAATGGCACAGAAAGAACACGTGCGATTGCATCCTTCCGAGATCTTCATGTACGCATAGTGACGCGGGGTGGCTAGTAATCGTTCTCCGAGCAGATCGGTCTTATAATCGGCTTCCAGTTCTTTAAGCAACAAAGGCAGTTCCATTGTTCCGAAATAGGCATCTACCTCGGGAATCTCAGCCTCAAGATTGTTCTTGTAGCGCTCACTTAAACAGCCGGTCACATAGACTTTATCGAGTCTTCCTTTTTTCTTTAGCTCTACCTGTCGCAAGATGGTATTGATACTTTCTTCTTTGGCCTTATCGATAAATCCACAGGTATTGACGACCACAATATTGTGATCGGCCTTTTTGTTTTCGTGCACCACGCTTATGTCGTTGGCCGCAAGTTGTCCGCTCAGCACTTCGCTGTCGACCATGTTCTTGCTACAGCCCAGCGTAATGATGTTGATCTTGTTTCCTTGCCGATTCTTGGTTCTCATGCTTGATGGGTTTGCCAGGTAAATAGACTATCCACAAAGGCCTTTCGGTCAAAGACGAGCAGATCGTTCATTTGCTCTCCGACCCCAATGAACTTGACCGGTATGTTAAATTGATCGGCAATAGCGAGCACCACCCCTCCCTTGGCCGTACCGTCTAGTTTTGTAATGGCGAGAGCCGTTACTTCGGTGGCTGCCGAAAATTGGCGGGCTTGCTCGAGCGCATTTTGCCCCGTAGATCCATCGAGCACCAATAACACCTCGTGCGGGGCCGTGGGCAGGGCTTTTTGAACAACTCGCTTGATCTTAGACAATTCATCCATGAGATGGGTCTTGTTATGAAGACGTCCGGCTGTATCGATCAACACCAGGTCTGAGCCTCTGGCCACGGCACTTTGGACCGTATCGAAGGCCACAGCGGCGGGGTCGCTCCCCATCTGTTGCTTAACAATGGGAACACCCACCCGCTCGCTCCAAATGGTCAGTTGATCTACCGCAGCTGCCCGAAAGGTATCGGCGGCCCCCAGCAAGACCTGCTTACCGGCTTGCTTAAACTGATGAGCCAACTTTCCGATGGTCGTGGTCTTGCCCACGCCGTTGACCCCCACTACCAAGATTACATAGGGGGTTTCAGGAAGTTGCTCTTTAAAGTCATATACTACTGAATTATTGTCACTTACAAGTATTTCTTCAATTTCATTTTTAAGTATTGAATTAAGCTCTCCCGCGTCCATATATTTATCGGAGGCTACCCTTTTTTCTATTCGGCCAATAATCTTGGAGGTCGTTTGAAAGCCCACGTCAGCGCCGATCAACGCCTCTTCGAGGTCCGAGAGCAAATCGGCATCCACCGTAGACCTTCCCGTTACAACCCGGGCCAGCCGCGCCAAAAATCCTTCGCGGGTCTTTTGCAACCCCTGGTCGAGCGACTCCTTTTCTTTTTTTCCAAAAATCTTATCGAAAAAACCCATTGATGATATGGCTTACTGATTGAACCTTAAAACTACTATAAATAAAAAAGCCGTCACACAAAAGGTATGACAGCTGAACTAAGATATACCCGTTCGGGCACCCACATTATTTTTGGGCGAGAAACTCTTTTACCTTGTCTTTATACACCATCTGCTCCTTAAAGGTATAAGATCCGGTCTTGGGGCTGCGAACCGCCTTGATTACTTTCGTATAGTTCTTTGCCTCAGCGGCTTGCTTGGGGTCTTTCTTGATCGCCGTTTTTGCTGCTTTTGCCATAGTGAATGGTTGAGTAGTACGTTAAAATAATTACTTGATCTCTTTGTGTACGGTTACTTTCTTAAGGATCGGATTGAACTTCTTCAACTCCAAACGCTCAGGATTGTTCTTTTTATTCTTAACCGTAATATAGCGGCTGGTACCGGGCTGGCCACTTGTTTTGTGTTCGGTGCATTCCAGGATTACCTGTACTCTGTTACCTTTCTTTGCCATAATAAGTTTGCTTTAAGTAATTAGATTTTTTCGCCTTGCGCCCGGAGTTGCTTCACCACACTGTACAAGCCGTTCTTGTTGATAGTGCGAATGGCTTCGGTAGACAGCTTCAGGGTGATCCACTTGTCTTCTTCTGCCAAATAAAATTTCTTCTTCTGCAAGTTGGGCAGAAAACGACGCTTGGTCTTGATATTAGAGTGGGACACTTTGTGACCTCCTACGGGGGTCTTTCCGGTGACCTGACATACTCTTGCCATGTTTACACGATTTTGGGAGGGCAAAGGTAAGGGAAATCAGGCAATTGGCAACCATTTTTGAGTTTTTTTTGCCCTCCAAAACCGGGCTGCCCAAGGCGCTCACCTTGGTGATTTTGAGGTTTTAAGGTACCTTTACGCCCTTGCAGGCCCAAGCGGGTACCTGCATTTTTGAAGTTAACCCTTTAACACTATTCAACTTATGGCATACGACGTGGTTGTACTCGGAAGCGGACCCGGTGGATACGTGGCCGCCATTCGCGCCTCTCAGCTGGGCCTAAAAACAGCGATCATCGAAAAAGAAAGCTTGGGTGGCGTGTGCCTGAACTGGGGATGTATTCCTACCAAGGCCTTGCTAAAAAGTGCCCAGGTCAACGAGTATATCAAACATGCCAAGGACTACGGTATCGAAGCCAGTGGCACCCCTCAGTTCGATGCGGTGATCAAACGCAGCCGTGGCGTAGCTGATAAAATGAGCAAGGGCGTGCAGTTTTTGATGAAGAAAAATAAGATCGATGTAGTGATGGGATTTGGCAAGCTGGTCGCCAAAGGAAAGATCGAGGTTACCGACAAAGAAGGCAAAAAACAGATCGTAGAAGGAAAGAATATCATTATCGCCACCGGCGGACGAAGCCGCCAGTTACCCACCATGCCCATTGATGGTAAAAAGATCATTGGTTATCGTGAGGCCATGGTGCTTCCGCAAAAACCCGCTTCGCTAATTATCGTGGGTAGTGGCGCCATTGGCGTTGAGTTTGCTTATTTCTACAACAGCATGGGAACAAAAGTGACCATCGTAGAGTACTTGCCCCGCATTGTGCCAGTAGAGGACGAAGAGATCTCGAAAGAGTTAGAGAAGCAGTATAAAAAAGCCGGTGTACAGATCATGACCGGCAGTGAAGTGACGAAAGTAGATACGGCCGGCGCCGGTGTTAAGGCGACGGTTAAGACCGCTACTGGCGAAGTAGTGCTTGAAGCCGATATTCTTTTGAGTGCCGTTGGTGTAGCCGCCAATATCGAAGGCATCGGACTCGAAGAGCTGGGCATTAAGACCGAAAAAGGGAAGATCGTAGTCGACAAATATGGACAAAGCAATATAGCTGGCATTTATGCCATAGGAGACTGTTCTCCCGGTCAAGCCCTGGCCCATGTGGCCAGCAAAGAAGGCATCTTGTGCGTAGAGGCCATTGCCTACAACGAAAAGAAATATCATCACCTGCCCGAGCCCATCGATTACAATAATGTTCCGGGCTGTACCTACTGTATTCCCGAGATCGCCTCGGTGGGGTATACAGAAAAACAAGCCAAAGAAGCCGGTTACGAGGTAAAAGTGGGCAAGTTTCCGCTAAGTGCCAGTGGCAAGGCCTCCGCTGCAGGCCATACCGAAGGATTTGTAAAAGTGATCTTTGACGCTAAGTATGGCGAGTGGCTTGGTACCCATATGATCGGATACAATGTTACAGAGCTGATTGCCGAGACTGTAACGGCCCGAAAACTGGAAACCACCTATCACGAAGTGCTTAATGCCATTCATCCCCACCCCACGATTAGCGAAAGCGTAAAAGATGCCATTGAGGTGGCGTACGGAGAGGCCATTCACCTGTAAGCATTTTGAAACCGCCTTTAATAGAGAAAGGGCTCCTGGAAAGGAGCCCTTTTTTGCATTGCCAGTTTTTTTTGGTTGCGACCAGTAAGAACAACGATAAAGAGATAAGGCAAGCGCAAAAGTTAAAATGCTGCATACCGCACGATATTTTTTTTAGCCCCTCTCGCCCTCCTAAAATTGTACTGTACCTTTAGGCCAAGATGAAACCTATTTTTTCTAAAAGAGGCAGCGCGGGGTCAATATTGCCACTGGCCCTCGCACTACTAGGCTGCGGCCCCACCGGCTCTACCGACAAAACAGAAACGCAAGTCCGCGCAATCGCAACCCCGGGATTTGACGTAGTAGCTACCTACCCCCACGATACGAATTCTTATACCCAAGGGCTGATTGTCTACAAAGGACAGCTTTACGAAGGCACCGGACAGTACGGATTCTCCGCTTTGGTCAAGACCGAACTGGCCAGCGGCAACGCATTGCAACGACTCGCATTAGACAAGGCCTATTTTGGAGAGGGCATCACCATTTTGAACGATACGATCTACCAACTTACCTGGAAAGAGCAAAAGGTCTTTATCTACGACATGAAATTTAAAAAGATCGGCAGCTTCGAGCTAGATAAAGAAGGTTGGGGACTGACCAACAACGGAAAGGAGCTGCTATTGACCAATGGCAGTGGCGATCTTTTTTTCTATGAACCCGCCACCTTTAAACTACTGAGAGTGCAGACCGTAACCGAAGCCGGCTCTCCCAGCTTTAATCTGAACGAACTAGAATATGCAGAGGGATATGTCTACGCCAACCAATACACGTACCCCTATGTGCTAAAGATCGATCCTGCCAATGGAGAAGTGGTGGCCAAGTACGATCTGTCGCGCATCTGGGAACAATGCAGACAACGTTACCCAAATACCGAAGTTCCCAATGGGATCGCCTACGACAGCGAACAAAAAAAATGGTATGTAACCGGAAAATATTGGCCCCTGCTCTTTCAGGTTCAATGGGGCCATTGACGGCAGCAGTAAATAAGAGAGCTGCACTTTTCTTTATCGGCCAGCGCCTTTACATTCGAAAGCAATCCGGTCAGCATGGCCTTACCCGCCTGTGTTCGGCCAGAACGATACGCGGTGCTGAGCAGCGAAACATAAAAACTATCGAACCACATAGGAAAAGTATCTGTCAATACTAGTTGATGAGAAGAAAGCAGCGACCGCATGGCCTGCGGAGAAAAATGGTATAGATGGCGGGGCACATCATACGCGGCCCAATGTTCACCAAATACAGTAGCATCGTACGATGTAAAGTTAGGAACGGCAATAAACAGCATTCCCTGAGGTTTCAATAGTGTATGTAGCTGCTTTAGGACCTTTTTAAGATCATGCATATGTTCGAGCACATGCCACAGCGTAATTACATCGAATTGCGCTGCCGGTAACGTATAAAATTCAGCACTGTCTGCGGCCTGTACACCAAATTGCTCGAGGGCTACTTTTCGGGCACCGGCATCCGGCTCTAGTGCGGTAACCTGCCAACCGGCCCGTTGCATGGTGGCCGCAAAGGCACCGGTTCCACAGCCAAGGTCTAATAGATGCCCGGCCTTGATCCCGCTATTTTTCTCGACCAACTTTCGCTTTTGACGAAGGGTAAATTTTCGCACCCACTGGTAAACCTTACTAATAAGTCCTTTGCTGGTGTTGGTATGCGAAATATATTGTTCAAACTGATAAAAAGGCGCAGCGGCCTCGGCCACCGGCGCATGCTGCGTAAATCGCAGGGTACACTCTTTGCAAGCCAGCAAAGGAAATAACTGTCGAGAAACCGAAAAATCTTGTACTTCTCCTGCGGCAAGCAGCCTGTCGGACCCACAGGCCGGGCAAGTCGTATAATGAATACGATCGTTCAAAACTCCTGGTAATTATTTGTTGCAGTAACCGTTGTCTTGATCTTTGCCGGACTGGCAAAGGAATCTGTAGTCAGCGAACGGCTATAGACATGCCAACCCAGCCAAAGGGCTGCCAGCGCCAACCAAGACCAGGTAGCTATTTTTTCGATAGGATAAAAAACCTTTTTTTGTTGTAATAGTTGGTTCATCTCTGCCGAAGTTCTGTTGTCTTCTCCTACCCTGACCATATGCTCGGCATTGTCCCGGATAATCTTAGTAGCCGAAACAGGAGAAAGTTGAACCCCACCGGTATCTGCTCTAAACTGTATTACCCCTTGCTGGTCTCTACCCCATTGGCCCCATCCTTTCCACAAGGGTTTTTTTTCATTGTCAATCAGCTGCAGCAGTTCTTCACAAAAACGGTTGTATCGTAAGAGCGCTTCGGCGACATCCAATCCCATTCTGGCAGAGAGCCAATTCGAAAATTCAATTGTCGGCATGGCGGCCTCGGGTACCAATTCGTAGGTAATTTGAGGAGGTAGAAACTGTCGATTACCTATATCAAAACGAGAGGGCACGCGACGTAGCTGCAAAACACCAACTCCGATAAGAGGCAGGTTTTTTTTGATCAGCAGATATTCTTTTAACAGGTCGGTCAAGGTTTCTTTTTTTGATCGAACGAAAATACGATGCCGCCACTACAATTAAATCCAACGACCGGATTTAGATTCCAGCGCTGGTACGGCTGATTGAACAAATTATTGAACTGGGCCCATACTTGAAATGAACGAGATATCGCAAACGTAAGCCCAGCATTCAGGTCGGCCGCTCCGGCCGACCTTGCTATTTTATTATTTCTATCCCTATAGTGCGCTCCCTTAAATATAACCAGATCGGACTGTAACCACAGCTCGTCGGTAAGGGCTAAGCGAAACGAAGATTGCCATTCTAGTGGCAGTAGTCCCCAGGCAACCGGCTGAACGCGCGGCTTGAAAAAATGAGTAAATAAGAGCTGCGAAGAAAAAGAAAATTGTGTGGCAATCCGATAGGCTATCCGTGCTTGCAGTTGCAGCTGCTCTAACCGCTCCTCATAGATAACACGAAATGCACTGGCAGGGCTATGGCTGGTGTCGTTCAGAAACAAGGGTGCATCTTCGGTGGTCAATAGTTGCGCCCGCAGATCGTAATCCATTTGGGAATTGACCTGCCCTTTTACCCCCAAATAACGTTCGGTAATACGGCTGGTCCGTAAGGCAGTCGGAGCCCAGATCCAGGGATTAAGTGAAGCCAGTTCGCGGTAGCTGTTCTGATTCCATCGTCCGTTCCATCCTGCCATAAGGGAGGATTTTTTTCCGGGTAATGCATACGTAACGGCCAACTGAGGCAGTGCAGCAAAGCGACCCGTATTCCACGTGGGACTAACCCCGGCCCACACTTGAAAAGAAGAATGCTGGTAGCGAACCGAAGGAGTAATGGATAGCAATGTGTTTTGATGCTTGTAACGAAGTGCTTGCACTGAAAAAACAGTTTGCACCCACCAACTGTCTCCGATCTGTTTTTGCAGCGGCGCTTGCAACTGCAAGTAGGTCTCTGCATTTTTCTTAGCATCGAAGAATTGATAAACCCGCACCAGCGGATTCAAGGTTATACCGCTACCCACAGGAGCGGTTGAAAGCAATTGAACCTGTGCATGCAATAACGAGAATTCTTGCCGCAATGAGTCTTTCGGAAAGGCAGAAAGCGAACGGGCCGAATCGTAGAGAAGATTATTGTTAACACGTTCGTTTCTATACTCGACCGAAGACAAGAGCTTATACGAAGCTCTCTTTAGCTGCGTATAGCCACTGGCGTTTACTTCTCCATTACGATAATAACGCATGTCTTTGGCATCGGGATGTTGCGTAAGAGACAAATATCTTCCGCTTAACGAAAAACCCTTTGTCCCTCCATTTCCACCCTCGATACCCACCCGCAAATAGGGATTACGCAGATTGCCGTATCCTACCTTTACAAAAGAACGATTACTAAAAGGTTTTACCGTATCGGTGGTATAAGCAAGCGGCTGTATAGCGCGAATTGAATAATCAAGCACCAGCTGCCGATCGGGAATTCGGTACGGCAAGACAGATCTATTCGTATCGGCCGTAAGCGACATGGCCGAAAAATTGATCTTTGATGCTTGTTTTAACGTAGGGCGAAAACTGGAAACGATCGTAACGCCCGAAGCGGCGACCGTATCGGGCTGTGCCAGTAAGGGCTGTGATAAAACGCCCAACAAAAAAGCAACTAATAAGGATAGCATCACTTTTTTTCTCATTCCTTATTTTTTTGAAGTGATGGATCTTTTTGAGAAGCCGCTTGCACTTGCTCTAATTTTTCTGCAGACATTTTTCTGTACGCTTCGCTCGACGCATTATCCTTGACGCTTTGATAGGTAGCTTTTGCGTTAAAGAGATCTTGCCGGGCAACATAGATATCACCTAGCAGCAGGTAAGAGAGCGTGACCCAATTTTCGTAAGAGCCCGATTTATTGATCGTTTCGAAAGCGGCTTTTTCGGCAGCCTCGTATTGTGCTTTGCGAAAAAGTGAGGCGGCCAACTCGTAGCGTGCCTCTGCCGCCAGCGAGGCCTTGTGTAACGAAATAACCTGTCGAAAATTGAATTGCGCTTCTTGCTCTTTGCCAAGGCGAGTGAAATTTTTTGCCGCTACCAGGGCTACCAGGGCTTTATCGTCGTTACTGGTACCCTTCTCGTTTAGCAGTAGGGTTCCCCAATTAGCCGCCTGCTCGAGTTGCCCTACCTGGTAATATCCGCGCAACAATCCTCGCAGCGCTTCTAGCTTACTAGATGCAAGACCCGTTAGGGTATACAATTGGCCATAATAAAAAACAGAACGCTCGTAATTCTTTTGCTCAAAGAAACTAATTCGGGCCGCCTGCAGCGCCGCCTCTTCGGCATAGCGGTTAGGTGCAATGGCTAGCACACTATCGTAGTATTGAATGGCTTTTTGATATGCTTTATTTTGTAGCGCGATGTTAGCTAGCATAGCAAAGGCATCTACGATAAAGACTGGCCGATCGCCACTTGATATGTATTGCTCCAACGCCGGCAGGGCCTGATCGAATAACCGTTGATTGTAAAGTTGCTCGGCCGCTGCAAAACGTAGGGAATCTTCGGCAGTGGCGCTTATGGAGAGTCCCTTTGACCGAATAAAGCCAATAAACGCTGCACTGCGGCCTTCTTCTACATAAATGGCCTTTACGTTCTCTAGCGCATCGGCCGCTTCTTCGCTATTGCCAAAGTGATCTATAATATAATTGAACTGCTCGATCGCCAACGCGTTGTTATCGCTGTTGTAATGAGCGATCCCCAATTTTAAATAGGCTTGAGGCAACAGCTGCAGGGTCTTTTCTTTAGCGATGATCTTTTCTAAAAAAGGTTTAGCAAGAGCAAAACGCTCATCTTCCATGTATGTGTCTGCAATGGCCATCCAACTGGCGGTGAGCAGCGAAGAGCCCGGGTACGAGGTCTCAAAAAGTGTAAGCAACTTGATCTTCTCTGCTGGGTTCTTGATACCGGTAATAGTGGCTAATTGATACAACGCATAGTCGGCTTCTCTCCACGAATACTCCATGACCTTTTTATAAAGGGTCGATGCTTGTCCGTATCTTCTAAGCATTAAAAGACAATCAGCCTCTCGAATAAGAGCATCTTGCACCAATAAGCCGGCATTGGCCTGCACCTGTCCTGCTATCGTCGTAAAGTGCGGAAGCGCCTGCTCATATCGCTCGAGTCGCAAGAACGCATAAGCCAAACTATAACGGGCATGTGTCGGGCTTATCTCTCCTTGCGTGGGAGCCCCATTTTGCAGATACTGCTGCAAAAAATCGATCGCCTCTTGGTAGCGCTGCAACCGAAACGCAAGCTCGCCTTTCCAAAAAAAGAGGTAGGCCAACAAAGATTGATTATACGGATCGGCCAAGGCCCGGTCTAGCAATGCTAGCGCTTTTTCGATCTCTCCATCATTGATCAACTCGGCCGCCCGGCCGTACAACACCCTCGCAAAAAGTCGGCGGGCCGGCTCGGATGGAACGGTCAATTGATCGAGTACTGCTAACGCCTCTTTATAGTTACTGGTAGCTGCCAACACTGCCAATTGCAACTCCATAGCTTCGCCGAAATAAACGGAGTTGGGATAGGTGGTCATGAAAGATTGTAAACTCGAGAGCGCCTCATTGAAATACCCTAATTGATACGATAATTTAGCATAAAGAAACCGAGCCGCTTCTCGCTGTGGTGAATGGCTGCTATTGAGCGAACAGAATAAAAAAGCACTGCGGGCAGCGGTCCAATCATTCAGTTTTACATATACATCTCCCAGCAGGAACATGGCCTGCTGTCCGATTGAATCAGTTTGGGCACTCAGCGATCGAAGTCGCTGTGCAGCCAACGTCCAGGCCTCGGCCTTGTACTGGCTATACGCTAATCGGTAGTCGTCCTCTCGAGAGAGGGCATTGGTCGTTGCCGCAAAGGCGTTCAGATGTACTATTGCCTGCGTATAGTTTTCGTTCAAAAAATAAGCCTGCCCTAACAGTTGCTGCAATTCGCTTTGATGATAAGGCAGAGGCTTTTGCTGCAAACGCTGTAACACATAATCGATCGCCTCTAGGCGCTGGCCTTTCGTAAGTAATACCTGCGCAATAGCATAGGGTGTGTACGGGCCATAGAGGCTATCGTACTCGACCAACCTAAGCTGAAGCAGCGCCTCTTCCCAACTTCTCTCTTTAATTAACAACAAGGCGTAGTAGTAGGTGGCATCAATTTTGAACGGACCTTCTGGTAATGAGCGAACCGAATTAAAAAAAGTCTTTGCCTCTTTATACTGCTGTAGTACAAAATGTGCATACCCTTGTTGAAACTGCGCCATGGCAATCTCTGTGTTCGAAAAATGGACGACACCGGCCTTTGCAAAGTGATCTATACTAGAGGCCCATTGCTCTGTTCTGAAATAATAATCGGCCAAAGCAGCTTGCATCCGGTCTTGAAAGACCGTAGCGGGAGCAGCCGACAAAAACTGCAACGCATCCCGGGCCGCCTGGGGCTCTGCCTGCCGAAGACCACACTGGATGGCATAAAAAAGTACCTCTTGCTGCTCGAGCGTAAGATGGAGGTCGACGTTGCTGCGAAACTGCTCACGCTGCTGTGCCAATTCAAGGCAAGCGGTTGTTAAAAGATCTTGAGCGAAGGCCTGCAAGGCCAGCCGGTGTGCGGTTTCGGGTGCATTTATGCCAAGGGCCTGCTGCGCAATTGCAAGGTGAATCTGTAGAATAAATAAAGCAATGGCAGTAAGCAAGTAAGTGGGGCGCATGCAGTTTATTGATAACGCGGCGAATATTCGAAATATTTCAGGGCAGTCCAAGCAATGGTTGCAAACAGATGTGGATAAGTCGAGGTTTAAGAGGGCGTTAACAAAAAAGTCTTACCTTAACATTGTAAGAGAAAAGTAACCGTATGAAAAAAGTCTTCAGTACCCGGTACTCAGAAAATGCAGTTTCGTTCTCACTCCTGCTACTCCGATTGGTAGCAGGCGGCTTGATGATTCCGCATGGGTTCGACAAGTTGATCCATTTTGTAGAGAGAGCAAAAGATTTTCCAGACCCGCTGCATGTGGGGACCGTCGCCTCGCTATCGCTGGTCATCTTTGCGGAGTTCTTTTGCGGAGTGCTACTGGTCGCCGGATTAATGACTAGACTGGTGGTAATACCGCTCCTGATAACAATGGGCGTTGCCGTATTTATTATTCATAACGGCGATGTGTTGGGAGAGGCCGAACATGCGACCCTCTATCTATCTGCCTACTTGGTGCTTTTGTTTACTGGACCCGGAAAAGTTAGCCTCGACAGAATGCTGGGCAATTAAGGTGCCTTGTATGGATGCCCCCCTGTTGCCAAAGTATCGGCCCTCCGAAACAAAAAATAATCTCTGGACCAGTTCACTCATTAGTTTGCTGGCTTACCTGCTGGTCGCCTCTTTATTTATCAGAGACCTGAAGGTGGCGGTGATCCTGATCTCTATTCTAGTTTTGCATGAACTAGGACACTACCTGGCCATGCGCCACTACCGCTATCACGAAACGGGCATCTTCTTTATACCTCTATTGGGCGCTTTTGTGTCGGGATCAAAACGCTCAGTTTCGCAACAAGAATCGGCCACCATTATTTTAGCGGGCCCCCTGCCCGGCATTTTGTTGGGTGTGCTATTGCTACTTTTTACAAATAGCACTTCGCTGGATCTTTCCATTAGCGCCGTACTAAACTGGGCTGGCATGGCACTGGTACTGTTGAACGGATTAAATCTATTGCCGATCTATCCTCTCGATGGTGGACAGCTGCTCAACAGGGTTTTTCTGAACGAAGAAAGTTGGTTGAGCCGGGGCTTTGTGCTACTATCAGCCTTGCTTCTAACTGGGCTGGCCCTGCAATTAAAATTCTATGCCTTGTTACTTTTTCCATTGCTGCTGGTGTGGCGAAACAGAAAAGATAAGACCCTTAAACGTATCGAGGAGCAACTAAATGCGGCGGGCATCAATACTGATGTTGATTACGAAGACCTGCCCGACGAAGATTATTGGAAGATCAGAAAGATACTGATCGAGATGCATCCCCGATTTGCATCGATCGATCCATCGCCAACGGCATACGACAGCAAAGAGGCTGCGGTGCAACGACAAATTGTTGCGCTGCTTGATCGCAAATTGATCATGGACCTAGACCTGCCAAAGAAAATAATGATAGCGAGCCTTTGGATGGCAGTCCTGTTGATTACCGTTTTGTTGGTCCTACTGAGCGTCAAAGCACGCTAACCAAGCAAGGGATGGTATTATACCCTGCGCAGATCGGGCCTCCATTCGGTAATGGCCTGCTTGATCTGCTTAGGCGTGAGCGTCTCCTCGGCTGCGCGCTTTGCCAGCGCCGGCATTTCTTGGTCGGCTGCGAAGCGCAGGGCCACGATCTGACCCATCTTTAGCCTTTTATCTAATGGCTGGCCGGTCAAGATAAAATGTCGAAGTTTCTCTTCGGTACGAATAGCCCTGTCTTGCACTTTTAGTCCATACGAACGAACCATGGCAACCAAGGTTGCCAAAATAAAGAAGATCAAAACCAGTAGAACAGATGCAAAACAATTGGCCTCGTTGCAGCGGGTCAGATTTACAATGCTGGCCACCAGACCCGCCAGCGTTAACGGCACAGCGGTAAAATGCCAAATAGGGTCATAGCGAACGTGGTTGCTGAAATCTTGTTTTTTCATACGTAAAGATTGATGGTTCAAGATACGCTAAATTTGCAAAAATCAGATCGATTGACTACTCCCCTGGCCTCTATTATTACGATCGGTGATGAACTACTGATCGGTCAAACCATCGACACCAATAGCGCCTATATTGCCCAACAACTCAACACCCTGGGCATTTGGGTACGCAGACGCGTGGCAGTGGGTGATAATCGCGAAGATATACTGGCTGCCCTTCGTGAGGAAAGCCTTCACTCCTCTATTCTGATCTTGACGGGCGGTCTTGGCCCTACCGCTGACGATATTACCAAACCTCTGCTTTGCGACTATTTCGGTTCGCGCTTAATTCGAGACGAGTCAGTGCTAACCCACATTGAGCACTTGTTCGAAAAAGTTTACAAACGACCCGGGGTCCTGCTCGAAAGAAATAGAAAGCAGGCCGATGTACCCGACAACTGCACGGTCTTGCATAATCCCAGCGGTACGGCTCCGGGCATGCTGTTTATTAAAGAGGGTGTTATTTATATTTCGTTGCCCGGGGTTCCCCGCGAAATGAAAGACCTGATGCAAACGGCCGTGCTCCCCTATCTCGAAAAAAATACTACCCGCCCGTATATTTTTCACAAAAGCATTTTGACTTGTGGCATTGGTGAATCGATGCTGGCCGAGTTGCTGAGCGAATTCGAACAATCGCTGCCCAATCACATCTCGCTGGCCTACATGCCTAATTACGGAATGGTAAAGCTGCGATTGACCGCTAAAAGTAATTCGGCTACCCACCTAAAAGAGGAACTACATCAACTCGCGCAGCAACTCTGTGCGCTTACGGCCGAATACCTGGTAACCGATCAGGATATTAGTATGGAGGCATTGATTGGTCAATTACTTCTAAAGCAAAACAAAACCGTTGCCACCGCAGAGAGTTGCACCGGCGGGTTGATCGCTCATCAACTTAGTACGGTGGCCGGCGCTTCGGCTTATCTTAAAGGCTCGGTGGTCTGCTATGCGAATGATGTAAAAGAAAAGCTGCTGGGGGTTCAACCCACAACCCTGCTGCAAAAGGGTGCGGTCAGTGAAGAGACCGTTATAGAGATGGCAACGGGTGCCGTTCGTGTGTTGCAATCCCATGTAGCGATCGCTGTATCTGGAATTATGGGGCCCGGTGGAGGTAGTCCCGAAAAACCGGTTGGCACCGTTTATATGGCCGTGAGCGATGGAGAGCGAACCATTACCCAGCGCCTCAGACTAGGATTTGACCGGGCGCGTAACACCCACCAAACCGCGCTTTTTGCCCTTAACCTGCTTCGCAAGTTTCTAACTGCCCCATAACCTTTTTTTACGTGACGGTTGGTCCCGGCGTTGGTCTGCACCCCAAGCGAACCGTTTTGTATCAAATTACTACCTTTGAACTTTACGATCCTTGCTAAATAACACCGACTATGGCTTTAGTTGATCTGGTGATGCCGAAACTGGGCGAGAGTATTATGGAAGCGACCATTTTAAAGTGGCATAAGCAACCCGGAGATACCGTGGCGCAAGACGAAACTGTGTTAGATATTGCAACCGACAAGGTCGATAGCGAGGTTCCCAGCACCGCCGCCGGTGTGATTGATCAAATTCTCTATGCAGTCAACGATGTAGTGCCCATTGGCACTGTTATTGCCAAGATCAGGACCGGTTCGACCGAGGGCATTACAACTGCAGCTCCCGCACCTGCACCTTCCACACCTGCACCCGTTGCGGTTGTCGGCAATACCACTATAGCGACTCCTTCTGCTACTACCGGTCGTTTTTATTCACCACTGGTGCTAAATATCGCGACCAGCGAAGGTATTGGCCTGGCCGAATTAGAAACCCTGGCTGGCACCGGCAACGAAGGAAGAGTAACTAAAAAAGATATCTTGGAGTATGTAAGCCTGCGTAAGCAACAAGGCTCTGTTACGCATGCCCCGGCCGTAGTAAGCAAGGCCCCCACTCCGCAAGAAGTTGTTATTCCACTTGCCAAGATTGAACCCGCAGCGTCTGCCAACCTGCCCGTTTCGTATGGTGGCAATGTAGAGATCATCGAAATGGACCGGATGCGCAAGCTGATCGCCGATCATATGGTGCGCAGCAAACAGACCAGTCCGCATGTGACCAGTTTTACCGAGGCCGATGTGACCAACCTGGTCTTATGGAGAGACCGGGTTAAAAAAGAATTCGAGAAACGCGAATCGACCAAAATCACGTACACACCGCTATTTATTGAAGCGATCGTTCGTTGCATAAAAAAGTTCCCTTTAATCAATTGCTCTCTTGACGGCACCAACATTATCGTAAAAAAAGATATCAATATCGGAATGGCAACGGCACTGCCTTCTGGAAATCTGATCGTTCCCGTTATCAAGAACGCCGATCAATACAATATGGTCGGTTTGGCCAAACAGGTTAACAACTTGGCCGATGCGGCCCGTCATGGCAAATTAAAGGCCGATGACACACAGGGTGGAACCTTTACCCTTACCAACGTGGGCACTTTTGGATCGCTAATGGGTACCCCCATCATCAATCAACCCCAAGTTGCTGTTCTGGCCGTGGGCGCCATCAAAAAACGTCCGGTGGTAGTAGAGACCCCGGCCGGAGATTCCATTGCTATTAGACACATGATGTACCTGAGCATGAGCTACGATCATCGTATTGTAGATGGAAGCCTGGGCGCTACCTTCTTAACGGCGGTGGCCAAAGAATTGGAAAGCTTTGACCCCGAACGACAACTCTGATCGTCGTTTACTCTTGTACCCCTTGGGCATCGAGTCCCCAGTCCCTTCCTTTTTGCAGCGCGGGCACCCCTTCTGCTAACCATCGAGCAGGCTTTTCGCCTTTGAGCAACCAATCGAAGAACTGCTGTTGACGAACAGAGATGTCTTTTTGATTTTTTCGCTCGCGTAAATTATGCGCTTCTCCATTATAATTGAGCATCCACACCGGCTTACCGAGTCTGCGCATACCGGTAAATAATTCAATGCCCTGGTACCAAGGCACGGCCCCATCGGCATCGTTAGCCATAATGACCAGCGGCGTTTTAACCTTGGGTAAATGAAAGAGCGGTGAATTTTCTATGTACAGATCGATTTTTTCCCAGAGGGTGGCCCCAATTCGACTTTGAGAAACCTCGTACTGAAACTGGCGACTGATGCCGCTTTCCCAACGAATACCGCCATAGGCACTGGTCATGTTGGCCACCGGTGCCCCGGCCCACGCTGCTTTGAAAAGAGTTGTCATGGTCACTAGCTGTGCCACCTGTATTCCGCCCCAGCTTTGTCCTTGCAGACCCATGTTCTTTGCATCGACATAAGGTAATTTCGAAAGACTGTTGGCAGCACTTACCACATAGTTGTAACAACTTTTTGCGGGATGCCCTTGCGTATAAATTATATCGGGTGATAAAACGATATAACCACGACTTACATAAAAAGAAACATTGAGTCGACTGCCAGTGGGTGCAGGCGCAATATAATTGTGGAGCGTTTCGGTATGGGTTTCGTAGAAAAAAAATACGACGGGATATTTTTTCGTTGAATCAAAATTTTCGGGTCGATACAGCACCCCCTGTGCGGGTTTTCCGTCGAGCGCTTTCCACCGGTAAATAGAGGCCGTTCCCCAGTTGTAGCGATCTTGCTGCGGGTTGATCCAAGATATACGACGCTCTGCACCTGGCATAGAAGGTCCCACCCCCAGCTCCCAAACATGCAAATCGGGCGATCGATCGAATCGTTCTTTGGTATAGGCGATTACCGGTGTTCGCTTTGCCTTTACAGGTACTCCGTACGAAAAAGCCCCCGCTTGTCGCTTGATAAACTGTAGCTGACCATTATTCCATTCAGCAATAGCAATGCCGGCGTCTCTGTTCTCTTGCTGTTGGTAGCGCCAACAAAGCTGACCCTGCAGCGGAAAATAATCCTGCTCGGGATCTACCGGCACGAAACGGTAATTTTCTTTTTGCTTACGCCCAAGCCCGGTAATATTTTTTGGGGCTGCAGTACCCTTAATGCTGACGCGCCAGGTATCGTAGCGATCATAGACAAGCAAAGCCGTATCGCCGGGCAGCCAACCCGCCATGCCATACGGAAAAGCAGGCCCCGGCATATCGTGCAACTCGTCGTACAAACGGTGCGGAATAGAACGAGTAATGGTGCGCACCTGCTTTCCGTCCCAGCTTTGATACTGGCGCAGATCGGCATCGTACCAGACCAGTGCCTCACCACTGGGAGAGACCGAAGTGGCAAAGAAATTTCCATTTACATCGGCCTTAATAAGCTGTCGTTGCCCACTAGTGGCATCAATGCGGTAAATATCTTTTTTGGTATCGGCGGTCCATTGAAAACTAATTCGCTTTCCAGCATCACTAACAGCATAGACCCAAGGGGCATCGGCCTCTTTGGGAACATAGACAGTCTCTGCCTCGGGCGAGCCCAATTGTACCAGTCGGCCACGATCGAGCTGATAGACCGCCACATAAGATCGTTCCTGGTTTCGTTTTAACTCATAGAGCTGTTGGGTCTGCAAATAATCATCTTTATAGTGCCAGATATCGACCTTTACTTGCTCGGCCTCTGGGGTAATGGTATCTTTTGCGGGCACGATGGGGGCGGTACCAAAAAACAAACGCTTGCCCGATTTGCTAAAGCGCAGTTCGGCAAATTCACTTATGGTCATTCCCAATTTCATGCCCGCCGTATTGCGATCGGCAATGGCTACCGCCGAATCGGTAGTGCCATCGTAGTGATAGAGCCGAAAATACTTGACCAGTTCTTTGGGTCTTGCATCGCGCTCGGCCACAAAGGCCAACTGACCACCATCCTCAGAAAAAGTAAATCTTCTAAAATCATTGCCCCCGCGCAAAATCGTATCGACGTTAAGACGGGATGCCGTTACGAGCAGTACGACGGCCTTGCTCAGCGAATCTTTATTGTTCTTAGCCTGCTCGGCCAGCAACTTGCCTCCCTTTTTTGAAAGTTGATATTCGGTAATACGAGGCAGGGTCAAGTGCTTTCCGCTAGTCGGATCTATGATCAGAAGATCTGCGGGTGTTTCGCCGTTATCAGTTGCCTTTTCGGAACTCTCCAAATGAAGAACCAACCATCCTTCTTCTGCTGCGGGCATTTTGAATGAACGAACATGGGCATACGTTGTAACACTGTCGCTACCCAAGGCTACTATACCCACTGAATCTTTGGGCATCTCTTCGGGCTTTTTCTTTTTATTGCGCGCCTCTTTTAATAACGAATAGTAAGGTTTGATCTTAAAAACCAGGTACCGGTCGTTGTAACTAATGACGGCTCCATACCCCCTGGGAAATTCCCTTCTGTAGTCGGACCGCAACGACTGCAACACCAGGACACCATCTCCTTCTTGCACATCGATCGTAAAGACAGCCCAGTTACCATCGGCACTCAGCAGACGCTCGCCAATGCGTTGCCAACTGTCATAGACCTGGTGATCGAGAGGCATTTTCTGAGCTACCGCCCATTGAGTCAGCAGCAGTAGCGAAAGCAAGAATAAACTGCGGAACAATTGCATAAAGAATAGTTGTGGTGGTCTAAGATAATTTAAACAATTAATAAAATGGGTTGTTAATAGGTGGCATTCAACTACCATGAGAAAACTCCTGCTCCTTGCCCTACTATTACCCACGCTAACCCAGGCCTTGGCCCAGGGTTTAGGAACTGTGGCCGGAACCATTACCGATAAGAATTCGCTGGCCCCCGTTGCGGGTGCCACAGTGCGCATTGAGGGTACCCCGCTGGTCACGGTGAGTGATTCATTAGGGCGATTTCGGATAGGCGGTATTCCTCCGAAGACCTATGCAATCAAGATCACTTCGATCGGATTTTCGGAGCTAATACTATACAACACGGTCATTACCGTAGGGAACGAATTGAACCTGACCCTGCAACTAGAAACGATGATAACTAAACTGGCAGCGGTTACGGTTTCTTCTAGCCGAAGAACCGCCATTGCAGCTAGCTTGGAAACCCCGCTGAGCGTACAAAAGTTAACGACAGAAGAAATTCGCAGTAATCCCGGTGGCAACTTTGATGTCTCTCGGGTTATTCAAGCGCTACCCGGTGTGGGAGGAACGGCCGGTAGCGTGGGTGGATACAGAAATGATATTATAATTCGGGGAGGCGCTCCCAACGAGAACGTCTACTATCTTGATGGTGTCGAAATTCCTATTATCAATCACTTTGCCACCCAAGGTAGCGCAGGCGGACCCACCGGTTTATTGAATGTAAGCTTTCTCGAAGAAGTCAAGCTAAGTTCTTCATCATTTGACGCCCGCTTTGACAATGCCCTCTCGTCGGTCTTGCAATTTCGGCAGCGAAATGGCAATCCAAACCAAGTGCAAGGAAATGTCAGATTAAGTGCCACCGAATTGGCCGCCACGCTAGAAGGACCCCTGTCTTCTAAGACCACATTTTTGGCATCGGCCCGTCGCTCGTACCTGCAGTTGCTCTTTAAAGCCATCGATCTTCCCATTCGACCCAACTACTGGGATTTCCAATACAAGATCAACCATCGCATCAATAAGAAAACTACCCTAACGCTACTGGGGCTGGGCGCCATCGATAACTTTAGTTTTGGTGCGCCGCGCGAGGCCACCCCCGAGAAATTGTACATCTTAGACGCCACCCCCGCCATACAGCAATGGAACTATACAGTTGGGTTAAGTGTGCGCAAACAAATTCCGGGCGGCTTTTGGAACCTGGCCCTTAGCAGAAACATGTTCGATAATGCGATCGAAAAATTCGATGGCAATGATACCCAGAACCCAACAAAAAGAAGAACTGACATCAACTCGCAAGAGATAGAGAATAAACTAAGGTTCGATGTCAACAAAACGCTACGCGGCCTCAAACTTTCGTACGGAGGTGTTCTTCAATACGTCAAAAGCAATAACAACTCCTTTATTCGCATTCGCCAAGAGCTTCGTGACGGAGCCGGCAATCTACTACAACCCGCCGTGGTGGCCAGCTACCGCTCGAATATCAATCTGTGGAGAACAGGTGCTTTTATACAGCTGAGCAAACGTTTTGCAGAAGACCGCTTAAGTCTGAGTGGCGGGTTACGCACCGATCTGAATAGTTTTACCGAAACAGGTAACGACCCGTTTCGAACCTTGTCTGGCCGAGTGGGACTTTCTTATGTGCTGGCCGATAAGTGGTCGCTGAATGCCTCTATCGGAGACTATTACAAACTTCCCGTCTATACCATTCTTAGTTTTCGCGATAACCAAGGCCGGTTAGTGAACCGCAACACAAACTATACCCGAAGCACGCATGTGGTGATCGGCACTGAATTTTTGCCGGCCCCCACCACCCGCTTTACCCTCGAGGCATTTTACAAACGATACGACCGCGTTCCGGTATCGATTCGGGATGGAATCTCATTGAGTAACTTGGGTGGAGATTTCAATGCCGTAGGCAACGAGCCTGTACGAACAAACGGAAAAGGATACAGCTATGGAATGGAATTGTTCGCGCAACAAAAATTAAGCAAACGTTTCTTTAGCACCCTCTCTTATACTTTTTTTATAAGCCGGTTTAGCGGAGCCGATCAAAAAATGATAGCCAGCGCTTGGGATAACCGCCACCTGCTTTCGTTTATCGGCGGTTACAAGATGGGTAAGAATTGGGAGATCGGTCTTAAGTTCCGCTACCAGGGAGGGGCGCCCTTTACCCCCTTCGATCTGGCGCTATCACAGTTAAACTATTTAACCTTGGGCACGGGTGTATTGAATCTGTCTCAACTGAACAGCCAGCGACTGGGCGCCTTCCATGCCGGAGATCTTCGTATCGATAAAAAATGGAATTGGAAAAAGACCACGTTCGATCTCTTCTTGGATATGACTAACTTCTACAGTGCCAAAAGTCCGGCCTTTCCCCAGTATACGTTTAAAAGAAACGAAACCAATACGGCCTTTTTGACCACCAATGGGCAGCCGGTCAATGTAAATGGCGCCAATGCCATTCCGTTGATACTGGCTAACGAGGATGGCACGCTGATTCCGACCCTGGGTTTTATTGTAGAATTCTAAGCCCGTCTTTGTTTTGAAAAGACGATCAGCGCATGCAGCCCCAGCGCCAGCAAGATCAGGCCCAGGCCCACAAAGAAACTCCCGTTGAGCAGTTGATCCTCGCGAAAAAAAATAAAAGCGAGCACAATTCCGTATACGGGTTCCAAGTTATAACTGAGATTAACAGTAAAGGCCGATAATTTTTTTAGTGCGGCCGCCGACAACTGAAAGGCCCAGACCGAGCAAACCCAAGAAAGCACGAGCAGCCACAGAAGATCTTCGCCACTGGGTAACAAGCGAAGCGAAGGAAAGGCCTGTATGTATAGAGGGATCAATGCGGCCATGGTTAAGAATCCTCCCAATTGCTGCCACACCAGCATACTCTCTACGTTGGTCTTTTTAAGTAACTCCCGATTAAAGATCGGAAACAAAGAGGCGAGCAAGGCCGATACAAGACCCAGTGCTATTCCGGTGGTGTAGCGCGTATCGAAATGAAAGATGATGTATACGCCTGAAAGGGTCATCAGCCCCAACAGTAGTTCTCGCAGGTTGAGTGACTTTTTTAAGAGTAGAGGTTCGAATAGCGCTGTAAAAAAACCGATGGCCGCAAAACATACTAATGCGATTGAGACATTGGCATATTTAATGGCCCCATAAAAGGTAAGCCAGTGCAGCGCAGCGATCGTTCCTACCCCCATGATCTTGGCAATCAGAACAGCAGTAAGTGATTCGATCTTTTTTCGAAACGAGAAAAGCACCCACATCGATAAGACCGTCAACAACAGTCGATAGCAAACGATCATCAATTCATTTAAGGTAATCAGCCTGCCCAGGATCCCGGTCAGACCGGCCAGTAGTACGGCCAGGTGAAGTTGCGTATACGCTTTTTTCATGCGGATGATTGCGCAATTCGCTTCTTTCTGTAATTGGTTAATAAACTATAGAGACGAAGCTGAATAACCCCCAGCACGCCCTCTTTAATGATCCCTTTATTCATTTTAGAACTGCCCAGGGTGCGGTCTTGAAAGAGAATGGGAACTTCTTTGATCAAAAAACCCAATCGCCACGAGGCGTATTTCATTTCGATCTGAAAGGCATATCCCACAAAGCGAATGTTAGATAGATCGATCGTTTCGAGTACGGCCCTACGATAACAGACAAAACCGGCGGTGGGATCCTTAATGGGCATCCACAAGATCAGTCGTGTGTACAAAGAGGCGCCCCGCGAAAGAGCGATCCGATTGGTCGGCCAATTGACTACACCGCCACCCTGTACATACCGGGAACCAACGGCTACATCGGCCCCTTGTTTTTTACAAGCATCATACAAGCGAAGCAGATCGAGTGGATTATGCGAGAAATCGGCATCCATCTCAAAAATATACTGATACTGCCTGCGCAGCGCCCAGCGAAACCCAAAGATATAGGCCGTGCCCAAGCCTTGCTTACCCTTGCGCTGCTCCAGAAAAAGACGATCGGGATAATGCGGTTGCATCGATTGAACCAAGCCAGCTGTACTATCGGGAGAGCCGTCATCGATAACCAGCACATGAAACCCGCCTTCGAGCGAGAGCACAGCAGACGCAATGGCCTCTATGTTCTCCTTTTCATTGTAGGTGGGTATAATGACCAGTTTATCCATTCTTCTTTAGTAAGGTGCGGGTATAGATCTCGGTGAGTTTCTGTTTGGTATGCTGCGGAAAATCACCCTTCATCATCCAATCGTAATATTGAGGCTCGCTCTTAAGCACCTCTGCCACCGGCTTGCCCTTGAACTTTCCAAAATTGAATACCTCGACCCCATTATCCCAAATGAATCTTCTGGCAAAATCCACAATCGGATCTTCGCCCACCGATTTGAGCACGGAATCAACCGTACTGCCCAGACTCTCGTAGCGTTCTAATTGTGATTGCAAGATCTCGTAAGTAGCGCCGGCATCAACGGCAGCGCTATGGGCCCCATCGAGTGTCTTTCCGCAATAGAATTGGTAGGCGGCCGACAAGGTGCGGGGCTCCATTTTATAAAAGATCTGTTGTACGTCGAGCATTCGTCTTCCCTTCATATCAAACTCTACATCGGCCCGTAAAAACTCTTCGACCAGCAAGGGAATGTCAAAGCGGTTCGAGTTGTAACCGGCCAGATCGCATCCATCGAGTATTTGCTTGAGTTCTTGCGCCACTTGCTTAAAGCCGGGTGCGTCTTTGACCATATCGTCGGTGATACCATGCAAATCGCTGGAGGCCTTGGGGATGGGCATACCGGGGTTGATCAGCTTGCGCTTGACGGTCTGGCTGCCATCCGTAAGAATTTTAACGATGGCGATCTCTACAATACGATCGGTACCCAGATTGACACCGGTGGTCTCGAGGTCTATGAAAGCCAGGGGTTTTGTAAGTTGTAACATGCGGTAAAGTTAAGATTTTAAAAAGGGTGAACTCTTAAATTTAACTCCCCGTACTACCCGGCGCAAGGGGCCACACAAATTCCATATTTTTGCATTCTATATAAATAACCTATGAGAAACATTCTTTCTCTTTTTTTACTGGTCTCGCTGCTTAGCCTTGTGCTGGCCGGCTGCACCACCTCACGCGAGGGTTGCCCCATGAACAGCGCTCCCAAAGCAAAATTTAGACGATAGTGCCCATGAAGTGGATCCCCTTGCAATCGGCAGCGCAGTTAAGCGAGATCTTGGCAAAACCCGGACCCTCTTTACTTTTTAAACACAGTACCCGCTGTTCCATTAGTACCGTGGCCCTAGAGCGACTCAACAAGTCGACCCTATCAGACCAGGCCCCCTCCTACTTGCTAGATTTACTTTCGTACCGGGATCTCTCGAACGAGATCGCCACTCGTCTGCACGTGCATCACGAATCGCCTCAGGTACTATTGGTCAATAAGGGGGAATGCTTTTACGACGAGAGCCACCTCTCCATTCGTGTTGAGGAGATCGAAGAAGAGTTAAAAAAGATCAACGGCTTGTAAGCGCTTACAGTCCCTGCTCGTTGATAAAGTTGACTAACGCCGCCGTATTTTTCAGCTTGAGTTTCTTTAAAATATTATAGCGATGAACCTCGACGGTCTTTAGAGAGATCTCTAGACGCTGGGCAATTTCTTTCGACGAAAAACCTTGCTTAAAATGGGTGACCACCTCGATCTCTCGCTTCGAGAGCAGGTTCATGTCGGGGTACTCGCTGTCTTCGTCGAGCTCTTGATGGGCGACGATATTTTTAATCTCTTCGCAGATATATTTATTGCCCGCCAATACCTCGTCGATAGCGCGGAACAGTTCGTCTTTCGAAGAGTTCTTCGTTACATAACCCCGGGCGCCAACCTGAAACATTCTGCGGGCATAGGCAGGCATAGAATGCATAGAGATGCCGATCACCTGGCTTTGCGGGGCATGTTTTAACATTAGCTTGGTCACCTCAAATCCGTTGATGGGAGTCATATTGATATCCATCAAAATAAGGTGGGGCTGGTGAGTAGCGGCAAGGTTGACGGCCTGTTGCACATCGCTGGTCTCTCCAATAACTTCGAAACGAGGGTCGGTCGATAAAACAATATCCCAGGACTCCCTGATTAGCTTATGGTCATCGACTAATAGAATGGTAGTCTTGCTCATAGAACAAGGTTTTCATAGATTAGGTTACATCGAATTTAAGAAAATCCGCATTACTGAGCTATTTTTGTCTGGTTTTATAAAAAAATAATTGCCATGAATAAACTGCTTGCCTGTTTGCTCTTCTGCTTTCCACTTCTAAGTTCCGCACAAGAAGACAGCACCGACGTATTCGATTATAGTCTTTTTGGAGATGCACAGGGGGTAAAGCGCTATTGCAATCAAAAAGTACTTAATCAAACTCCGCAACGTATTATTAGCATAGGAATGGAGCGTCTGGGCGCTTTCGAAGTACCCTCTTTACCCCTCTCGGCCATGTTGCCTGCCATGCAAAACTTTTCGGCTACCGGCATGTTCGCGCTAAAGGCGCAAGTCAATATTCCGGTCATCTCTACCAACATGATTATTTGGCAACTGGGTGCGAACTACTGGGGCAGCGGCATTGCCCTCGAGAATCCAGGCACTCACCCACTGGCCAATAAACTGTCCTCTCATACGCTCACCAGTACCGGCCTTACGACCACTATTTTTAAGCCCCTCAACGAAAAGAACTTTTTGATCGTACAGGCCAGCGCCGATCTCAATGGAATTTTTCATGAACCCAAAGAGATCAACAGCAATGCCGTGACGGTAAGCGGAAGCGCCCTCTACGGATGGAAGCTCTCCGAGAAGAATATGATCGGTGTGGGATTGGCGCGTACCTACCGGGCCGGACAGATCATGCACCTGCCCGTGGTGCTTTGGAATAAGACCTTTAATGACAAGTGGGGTATGGAACTGTTGCTTCCGGCCCGCGGTCATTTGCGTTATAATTTCTCTACGTCGAGTATCGTTCAGCTGGGATTTGAATTGGAGGGCAACCAATTTTGGACAAAACTTCCGGGCAGCACCAATGGCACCCTCTTTATTCAACGCGGCGAGTTGAAACCTCGCATTATGTGGGATAAAAAACTTTCCGGATTTATCTGGTTCAATGCACAAGCCGGACTGCGCTACAACTGGCGCTTTGATGGAATGGACGTTTACAATGGAAAAGCACTCAATCAGCGCTACTTTACCAGCGCGCTGGGAAATCCGCTGTACGTGGGATTCAGCCTCAATTTTGTGTCCCCCTAATTTACTTGGCCACTTGACGGGTCCAGGTGTCACTTCGGCCGATCAGCGATACGCCGATAAATCCCCGCACGTCGATCGAATTGGGGCCGGTCATCTTGATCGTGCAAGAATAGGTGTTCCCGTTCTTGGGATCGTAGATACTTCCTTCTTCCCAAACATTCTTATCGGCGGCAACGAATCCCCATACATTAACAAGGCCTAAAATGGGTCTAGTACGAGAGGCCTCTTCGGGATGGTTCTTGTCGATCTTTGGCTTTCCGGTCTCGGGATCGTTGGGCTCTTTTAACCAAACGATCTTTCCCTGGTACTTTTCTCCATTCTTATAAATGCGAACCATGGCCGTTCCTTCGCCGGTCTTCCACACGCCCACAATGGCATCGGGGTTTCCGGGTTGGCTGTTGAACGAGGTCGAGACGACCCAACTGGAGAGACCAAAAAGAAGTAAAAAGAAACTACGCGTCTTCATAGGCATCATTTTTAACGATGATACAAATATAAAAAAAGTGGAGGCGACCGGATTCGAACCGGTGTCCAAACATATTCGTCGAAAGCTTTCTACATGTTTATTTCGGCATTGCTTGTCGAAAGCAGGCAGGGACCGAACGTACCAACCGGCTTCGTAGCTGCGATTGTCTTAAGCAAACAGCGCAGACTGCCTTTTCGAAAAAAGGCCTGCTTGCAGCAACCTGTTTTGGGTTTGAGTCGGCGGCGGGGCTTGGTAACAGATAGACCGGCCCGGCGGCCCTAATGACTACCTGATCACTGATTAGGCAGCCATGGCATACTGAGTATTGCCATTTGAGTTTTCGTATTCAGATTTAACTGCTAATTACGCAACGCAGTACATGCTTACACTTTCAAAGAACGATGCTGTCAAAACCAAACGCCCCCAAAAAACTAACGTCCCCAACCCAGCCAATCATTGGCATTGGCATAGATCATCAGCCCCAATAAAATGGCCATACCCGCCACTTGGGCATATTCTAAAAATTTATCGCTGGGCTTTCTCTTAGTGACGATCTCATAGAGAGTGAACATTACATGCCCCCCATCGAGAGCGGGTATAGGAAGTAAGTTCATAAACGCCAGTACGATCGATAAAAAGGCCGTAATACGCCAAAACGATTCCCAGTCCCAGCCGGCACCAGAGAAAATAGAACCCATTGCCTTAAATCCCCCTACTGCTTTATAGGCACCGGTATCGGGATCTAGAATTTTTTTGAATTGATCGATATAGTCTTGCAATTCGTTGCCTGCCTTTTGTACACCCGCCGGCAGTGCCGCTAACAGACCATAGCGTTTTACATTGAGTTGCAACCAACCCAAACTATCCATTTGCTGATAGCTATACCCATAGGCAAGAAATCCGATCTTACCCTCTTGATTGACCGCCACGGGAAGCACCCTCTCTTGCCCATTTCTTTCTACGGTCAGCGATACGGTACGTCCTTTGCTGGCCGATAATTTTTCTTGTAGCTCGTCGTAAAACGAAAACCGAACGCTATCTACCGCCACGATACGATCGTCTCTGCGAAGTCCGCTTTGATAGGCCGGGGTCGTATCGGGCACAAAAAAAGCAATGGCCGGTCGGCGTACTTCTAAAAAGCCGCGCGAAGAGCGATTGCGATTTTCGACCAACTGGCCAATCAAGTCTTTATCCATGGTAATGGATACTAGCTGATCGCCCCGCTGTAATTGCACTTGTTGACCCAGAATGAGCTTTCTGCGCAGTTTTTCGAAATCAGCTACCGGCTCGCCATCGATAGAGAGAATCCGATCTCCGTTTCGAATACCCATTTTATATAAGGTACCATCGACCACATGCACGCCATACTTCATAGAGGCGGTAGGAATTTTCTTATCGCCCCATACCATTAGAATAAATGAATAGATAACAAAAGCCACCAACACATTCATCACCACTCCACCGATCATAATGATGAGCCGTTGCCAGGCGGGTTTGCTGCGAAACTCCCAGGGTTGCGCGGGCTGCTGCAACGTTTCTTTGTCGAGACTCTCATCGATCATCCCGGCGATCTTGACATAACCTCCCAAGGGCAACCAGCCAATGCCATACTCGGTCTCTCCTTTTTTCTTTTTGAAGAGGGCGAACCAGGGATCGAAGAAAAGATAGAATTTCTCTACGCGGCAGTTGAACCAGCGTGCGGTAATATAATGTCCGAATTCGTGCAGGATTACTAAGATGGAAAGCGACAGTAACAGTTGCCCCGCTTGTAAGCCTACCGAAGACCAATTGATAGCAAGATGTGTCATACTTTTTTTCTAGAACGGTCAACCCGGTTTTAAAACGCCTATAGGCTGATCTGATCGGCTGCAAAGGTACGAGCCGCTGCATCGCTCTCAAAATAATCCTCGAGCGAGGGTTGCGCAATAAAGGGGATCGATTGCATCGTGCGCTCAATGATCTCGGTCATCTCGAGAAAATTGATTCGATTCTTTAAAAAAGCGTAAACCACGATCTCGTTAGCGGCATTCATTACACAGGCCAGGTTGCCCCCCTTCTCTAGCGCCTCTTGCGCCAAGGCCAGATTTCGGAATGTTTTAACATCGGGATCTTCGAAGCTCAGATTCTTGACCGAACGAAAATCGTAACGTGGAAAATCGTTTTTTATTCGCTGTGGAAAGGCCAGCGCATATTGGATGGGCAGCTTCATATCGGGCAGTCCCATCTGGGCCTTGATGCTGCCATCTTCGAACTGTACCATGCTGTGTATGATGCTTTGCGGATGTACCACCACTTGTATTTGTGAGGCACGCAGGTTAAAAAGCCACTTGGCCTCGATCATCTCGAGTCCTTTGTTCATTAGCGTGGCCGAATCGATCGTAATCTTGGCGCCCATGGTCCAGTTGGGATGCTGCAGGGCATGTTCTCTTTTTACATTGACCAGGTAATTGGTCTTTCTTCCTAGAAAAGGACCGCCCGAAGCAGTCAGTACGATCTTTTCGATCTTGTTGCGCGTTTCTCCTACTAAACATTGAAAGATAGCGGAGTGCTCTGAATCTACCGGTATAATAGGAGCGCGATGTTCGAGGGCCGTACGCATAACAATATCGCCGGCCACCACCAGGGTCTCTTTGTTGGCCAGTGCCACGGCCTTGCCCTGACGAAGGGCGCAGAGCGTAGGCTTTAATCCTGCATAGCCCACAATGGCCGCCAGCATTAGGTCGTAACTATCTAAGGCAGCGACTTCTTCGAGCGCTTTTTCGCCGGCAAAAACCTTTACCGGGGTGCTTTGTAACGCCTCTTTAACACGGGGATATTTTTTTTCTTCGCCGATTACCACCATGTTAGGTAAAAAGCGTAACGCTTGCGCAATTAGTAATTCGTCGTTGTTCTGTGCGGTGAGTATCTCTACACTAAAGAGATCGGGATGTGCGGCTATGACCTCTAGGGCTTGGGTACCGATCGATCCGGTCGATCCAAACAATGCGATCTTTTTAAAAGCGGGGGCTTGACTCATGTAAACGAAGTTAAGGCATCGGCTAACTTTCTGTCGTTGCTTAGCCGAGGTACTTTGTTTTGACCTCCCAGCTTGCCTACAGATCGCATATAATCGATGAATCCACCTTTTCTGACCACGCGTATTTGCAGTGGTGCCAAAATGTTCCCCTCGATTAGATCGTTATAGTATACATTCTTTTTACACAATAAAGCATTGATACAAGCAGCCAATGCCTCGACACCCTCTTGTGGGGGTTGATCGAACTCTATAAACCACTCGTGATAAGATTTTGTAGTATCGGTGCTAACCCGGGGGGCCACGGTAAACTCGGTAATCGAGACCTTTAATTGCTGGGCCGCCTCTCGAATACAAGACTCCACTTCTTCGCCGATCACATGCTCGCCAAAGGCAGATATAAAATGCTTGGTGCGCCCGGTTACCACCAGCCGGTAGGGGTCAGTAGAGACAAAGCGAACCATATCACCAATGTCGTAACCCCACAAACCGGCATTACTGTTTATAATAAGGGCATACTGCTGCCCCAGCTGTACGTCGGCCAGCGAAATACGTTGCGGATCTTTTTGACCCAGTTGCTCGGCGGGTACGAACTCGAAGAAAATACCGCTGTTGGTATTGAGTAAAAGTCCTTCACACTCTTGTGAATCCTGAAACGCAAAAAATCCTTCGCTGGCAGGAAACAGTTCGATGGTATCGACCTTTCTGCCGATACTCTCAAAAAGTCGGGCGCGGTAGGGCTCAAAATTTACACCCCCTTGCACCATAACACTAAAATCAGGAAAGAGCTCCCCCACTTTTTTTCCGCTTCGCTCGATGAGTGCATCAAAATACATCTGCATCCACGGGGGTATGCCGCTGATCAATGTCATTGGCTGCGAGATCGTCTCATCGACAATGCGATTTAGCTTGGTCTCCCAATCCTCGATACAATTTGTCTCGTACGAAGGAAGTTGATTGGCCCTCAAATAGCGGGGCACGTGATGATTGACGATTCCACTGAGCCTTCCGGTGGGAATATCGCCCACCCTTTCTAACTCTGGTGAGCCGGACAAAAAGATCAACCTTCCGTCGGCAAACCGGGTGTTGCCTGTTTCGGCCATATAGCAAAGCAGCGCGTTGCGGGCCGTATTGATGTGGTTAGAGATGGAATCTTTGGTAATGGGGATGTACTTAACTCCGCTGGTGGTACCCGAGGTCTTGGCAAAATACAGGGGTCGCCCCCGCCACAACACGTTGTGCTTACCCTCTTTGATCTGCTTGATCCAGCTTTTTAGCTGCTCGTAATCTTGCAGGGGCACTGATTGCTTAAATGATTGATAATCATTAACATCCTTTAAATTCACCGACGTTCCAAAAGCCGTCTTGACCCCCACTTTCAAGAGCCGGTCCAAGATCTTTTGCTGGTCGGCTACGGCATTGCCCATTTCTGCTTTGATGGTCCGCTGCACATAGGCCGCAAAAGGCTTGGCAAGAAAAGACTTGACTGTCATAGCTACCCCCGATTTTCGTTGGCAAGTTCGGGAAAGTTCCTTACCTTTGCCGTCCTAATTTTTATAGTATGATAGCCATTGTAAAAGTTGCCGGTCAGCAATTTAAAGTAGAAAAGGACCAGACCTTGTATGTGCCTCATGTGGAAGGTGTTGCCGGCGACAAGCTCGACCTCGACGTATTGTTGGTCGATGCCGACGGAAAGCTTTCGGTGGGAAGCGCCGCTACCGCCAAAGTAAAGGCCGAGATTGTAGGCCAGGTAAAGGGCGATACCGTTATTGCCTACAAGCAAAAAAGAAGAAAAGGTTTTCATAAAAAGAAGGGACACCGTACCGCTTACACAAAGATCAAAGTTTTGAGTATCGCGTAAGACATCCCCTGATCTATTTAAAAAAATTAAAAAGAGCTCACCATGGCACATAAGAAAGGCGAAGGAAGTGTAAAGAACAATCGCGATTCGCAAAGCAAAAGACTGGGTGTAAAAATTTATGGCGGACAACCTGCTATCTCTGGTAACATCATCGTTCGTCAGCGTGGTACCGTATATCATCCCGGCAAGAATGTGGGTGTAGGAAAAGATTACACTCTTTTTGCACTAACCGATGGTGTGGTTGAATTCCGCAAAGGAAGAAACAATCGCACATTCGTTTCTGTTGCTCCTGCAGAAGCCTAATACAACCTGAGCGACCCGGTCGCGTACGTCTCGCAGCTTCAAAATTTTGTAGAAAAAAATTTGGATGTTAAAAAAATATGTCTATTTTTAACATCGTTAATCCATTTTACTAACACATTAAATTCAAAAAAAATGGCTACAAAGAAAAAAGCTGCCAAGAAAAAGGCCGCTCCAAAAAAGAAAGCTGCTAAGAAAAAAGCTGCTCCAAAAAAGAAAGCTGCTAAGAAAAAAGCTGCTAAGAAGAAGAAGTAATCTTCAGAAAATGAATAGAAAATCCCCCGCTCTCGGGGGATTTTCTCGTTTAAGCCCCTCCCCTCCAGCCCGAAGGTCTTACCTTGCGTCTATGGATAATGCAGCCATAGCCGAACAGCTCAAACTGCTGTCTACCCTGCTGGATATTCACGGAGCCGACCCCTTTAGCGTAAAAAGCTATGGGGCCGCCGCCTTTGCCATCGATAAACTTCCCTACCCCCTTAGCCAGACCCCCCGCCAAAAACTGCTGACCATTCGCGGAATCGGAAAAACGGTGGCCGGCGCCATCGAAGAACTGCTGGATACCCAAAAGCTGAGCCTGCTCGAGGAGCAGCTTCGGCAAACCCCACCGGGTGTGCTCGAGATGCTACAGCTAAAAGGACTGGGACCTAAAAAGATCCATGCCATCTGGAAAGAGATGGGCATCGAATCGGTTGGGGAGCTGCTGTATGCCTGTCAGGAAAACCGTCTTGTTGCTTACAAAGGTTTTGGGGCAAAGACCCAACAGTCACTGATCGAATCGATTCAATTTTTTTTGCAGCACCAAGGGCAGCTGCTGTATGCCGAGGCCGAAGCCATTTATCCTTCGGTCGAAAATTATTTAAAGCAACAGCTTGGCCCCGCCAACGTGGCCGTTACCGGCGCCTTTCGCAGACAATCCCTTACCCTAGAAGAAATGGAGTTCGTAGTAACGGCGACAATAGATACCATTAAACCTATCTTCAATACCGCGCATCCGCCCGCCCTTCTTGAAGAAACCTCACAAACACTTTTATACGAACTAAAGAACGGGCTTCGCCTAAAACTTTTTAGTACCGGACAGCCGCTGCAACAAGCACTCTTTTGGACCACCGGTAGCGAAGAATTTCTGCAGGCCTTTCAGGGTCTTGCCAACTATAGCGAAGCAAAGCTGGCCGCTGCTACAACCGAGCTGGCGATCTTCGAGGCCATGGGACTTTCTTTTATTGAGCCTTGCAGAAGAGAAGGTGCCGATGTATTGGAGAGAGCAGCGAAAGCTGCGCTCAGCGAGCCGATTCAATCTTCCTCTATTAGAGGCCTGATTCACGCCCACTCTGTATGGAGCGATGGCAGCAACAGCCTAGAAGAGATGGCCCAGGCCTGCATAAATAAGGGATGGGAATATATGGTGATCAGCGATCACTCGGCCTCGGCTACCTATGCCAATGGACTCACTGCACAACGGGTGGCCGCGCAGCAGCAAGAGATCGCACAACTCAACCAGAAACTGGCCCCTTTTACGATCTATTCATCGATAGAGAGCGATATTTTAGGAGATGGCAGCTTGGACTATAGCCAAGAAGTGTTGGCCAGCTTCGATCTGATCATAGCCTCCGTACATAGCCAGCTTGGCATGAACGAAGAAAAGGCCAATACCAGACTTATTAAAGCCATCGAGCATCCGCTCACCCGTATATTGGGTCACCCCACCGGACGACTGCTGCTGAGCAGAAAAGGATACCCCATCGATCATCAAAAGATCATCGATGCTTGTGCGGCCAACCAGGTGGTACTAGAAATTAATGCGCACCCACGCCGACTAGACCTGGATTGGAAATGGATCAATAAGGCGCTTGACAAGGGAGTTTTACTTTCTATTAACCCCGATGCGCATGCCATACAGGGTCTGGAAGATGTGCGTTACGGAGTACTAGCCGCACAAAAAAGCCAATTAACCGCTGCACAGAATCTAAGCAGCTTTTCTCGCACGCAATTCGATCATTGGCTACACAGCAAGAAAAGACAGTAACTTTACTTGCTATTTTTATTTGGTAAAACCAGCAAATACATGAGGCGACTATTGTTTACGGTTGGGCTACTAGCTGCGGGGATCTTTGGGGGGGTATCGGCTCAAGACTATGTAGGCCTATCCACAAAAGAAGCACAGCGCCGCCTGCAAAAACAAATTAGGCCTCGGCAGCAACCCGATCGCGCCTGGCAAGCCGCTCCTACCTTGCAAGGTGCTCTTGCGGTTTATACCCAAACCCTCTCGTTGACTGCGGATCTGCGACTCAGCTGCGACAGCCTGGAAATTTGTTATGCTGAGCAATATTTTTGCAAAGACGAGGTAACGGCGCTGGACTGGCAACGCAAGATCTTATTAAAAAAAGAATATGAATGGCAAGCGCTCAACGAAAATCAACATGTCTCGAATATGGAGCGGCAACGATTGCTCGAGATCTACCGAGGCGATACCTATTGGGTCGTACAAGTGCTACGCACCGATTGGAGCCCGTTGCAATACCAGCTTTTATTTTCGAACCAACCCAATCCCGTAAAATGAGAATAACCGGTCTACTTATTTTCCTTATTACATTTTTAGTTAGCTGTCGCCCCACAGAAGATATCTTAACCGAACAAGAGGTCAAGGCCGTGATGGACCAATTTGATCAAGGATGGAAAGAGAAAAAGCCGGCCCTGGTCGATACGGCCCTTTCTTCGCACTATGTTTACTTTACCCAATCAGGCCATACGTTCTCTAGAGCAGCGCTTCTGGCTACGGCCGGTTCGGATGTTTATCAGCTGCAAGACATGTCTCGCGAACAACTCTCAATACAGATCGATGGCAATGCCGCCGTGGTCAATACTATTTGGAGCGGCCAGGGGTACTACCATGGCGAACGATTCGATGATCGGCAACGGTGTAGTGTGACCATCATCAAACACCGGGGCAAGGTGAAGATCTTATCGGAGCACTGCACGCCAATTCGGTAATCCATCCTTAACAGGCATTTCGGTTTTACCTTTTACCTTTGTTCTTTAATTGAATGCTATGCGTGTTGCGCCCCCCTTAAACTTTTGTCTCTCTTTGCTTTTTGTTACCGCCACCTTGGCTCAACCCGCTGCGAGCCCCTCGGCCGCTAAGCCGGCGCGCCCAAGACTAGTGGTTGGACTGGTGTTGGACCAGATGCGCTGGGATTATTTGTATAGATATGCCGACCGCTTTAGCGACAAAGGCGGGTTTAAAAGAATGCTGAGCGAAGGAAACAGCTGCGAACAAACATTAATTCCCTATACCCCCACTGTTACGGCCTGCGGACATAGCGCCGTGTATACCGGAACCGTTCCTGCCATTAATGGTATAACGGGCAATGCCTGGTGGGATTCTCAATTGCGAAGAACAGTCTATTGCACCGAAGACAAATCGGCCAGTACCGTTGGTAGCAGCAGTGCACAAGGTAAGATGAGTCCAAAAAATATGCTGGTCACCAGCATTGCCGATGAGTTACGATTGGCCACGAATTTTCAGGCAAAAGTGATCGGCATTGCCATTAAAGATCGAGGTGCTATTTTACCGGCTGGCCACAGTGCCAATGGGGCCTATTGGTACGATAATTCTGTCGGCAACTGGATCAGCTCTAGCTACTACATGCCTGCTCTTCCTAGCTGGGCAGAGGCTTTTAACCAGCGCAAAGTTCCTGACTCGTTTTATGCAGCAGGCTGGTCGCTCCTTTATCCGGCCGCATCGTACAAGGCCAGCACTGCCGACAACAAGTCTTACGAGAATAAAGTGTTTGGAGAAGGGTTTCCGTACGATCTAAAAAAATACATGGGCAAAGACTATGGCAAGATCAACACGACCTCTATGGGCAACGAGATGACCCTTGCCTTTGCTACGACCGCGCTGCTGGCCGAATCGCTGGGTCGCGATGATATTACAGACCTGTTGGCCATTAGTTTTTCTTCGCCCGATTACATTGGTCACAGCTTTGGTCCCAACTCGGTCGAGGCCGAAGATGCCATGTTGCGTATGGACCTGGCCCTGGGTCAATTCTTTGATCTACTGGATCGCACGGTGGGTAAAGGCCTCTACACTGCGTTTCTAACGGCCGACCACGGAGCCGCACATATTCCTGAATTTAGTAAAGAGAATAAATTGCCGGGCGGAAGGGTCTTTATGGGAAAGATCATCGATCGACTCAATGCCGGATTAGAAAAGAACTATCGCATAAAAAAATTGATCGTTAGCGATGATAATTACCAGTTACACCTCGATCATCCGCTGCTCGACTCTGCCGGCATTGATGCCGACGAAGTGATCGGCTGGCTGCAAAAAGAGCTTCTAAAAGAACCCGGAATCGACAGAGCCTTCTCGATCAAAGATCTCAATACGGTCCCCTTGCCCGCTACCCTCCGAAAAATGCTTAACAATGGGTATCATCCCAATCGCAGCGGCGATTTGCAAGTGATCTTACTTCCGGGTTATATCGATGCTTATGGTACCACCGGCACTACCCACGGCCTTTGGAATCCCTACGACTCTCATATTCCATTGCTGTGGTATGGATGGGGCATAAAAAAAGGAATTACCCAGCGAGAGGTGTACATGACCGACATTGCCCCCACCTTGGCCGCCCTGCTTCGCATACAAATGCCCAGCGGAAATATTGGAACCGTTATTACCGAAGTATTAAAATAGTAAAATGGAATTAAAGGAAAGATTCGAGCAAGCGGTTGCAAAAAGCAAGCTTCTCACCGAACGCCCCTCTAACGACGTGCTGTTACAACTTTATTCGCTTTACAAGCAAGCTACCGAAGGCGACAATACGCAAGAGGCCCCTTCGAATCCCTTCGATTTTGTAGCCCGCGCCAAGCATGATGCCTGGACCAATTTGCGAGGAAGATCTGCCGAAGAATGCATGCAAGAATACATCGACACGATCGCATCATTGTAAGAGGCTGCGGCACTACGCGCTAGTGAGCGACCGAACAATGGCACTAAACTCGCTGGCCACCAGCGATGCCCCTCCTACCAGGGCGCCGTCTACGTCGGTGCAAGCAAATAACTCATCGGCATTGGACGCCTTAACACTACCGCCGTACAAAATGGGAATTTGACCGGCCAGTGCTTCTCCATACTGACTAGCCAGTACGCTCCGTATATGCCTATGCATGGCCTGGGCTTGTTGACTACTAGCTGTACGACCCGTGCCAATAGCCCAGATGGGCTCATAAGCGATTACCGCCGAGGCCGCCTGATCGCTACTTAACACAAAAAGAGCTTCTTGCAATTGTTTGGCCACATACTCATTTTGTTTTTCTTGATCGCGTATGGCCAGCGGCTCTCCGCAACAAAAGATCGGGCTTATCTTATTTTCGATACATCGAACTAATTTATCGGCCAGCACGGCATGGGTTTCGCCGTTGTACTCTCTTCTTTCGCTGTGTCCGACCAGGCAATACGCTATTTCCATAGCCTGCAGCATAACAGCCGATACTTCGCCCGTGTAAGCCCCAGCGGCCTTCTGATGGCAATTTTGAGCCGCCACGCTATAACCGATATGCCCTTTGACCAGCGCGCTTACCGATTGCAAGTAAGGAAAGGGAACGGCCAAGATGACTTGACAGGGATCGTTGACAGCTTCAATGGAGTCAACCAAAGCGTTGACCAGTTCTGTTGCCTCGGGCCAGGTTAAATTCATTTTCCAATTGGCAGCGGCTATCTTTTTGCGGGCGGTCATAGGTTAGAATTTTTTATAGATATTTTTAAGCAACTTTTTTTCGTACGCAGAGAGCGATTGTCCTTTTAACTGTTTCCAGCGATCAATGGTCAACAGTAATTCGGGCAAGCGGTACCGATCGATTCCCTCTTGACCCCAAGAAAAACTTGGAATATACCCCGGTGTCAGTCCTTGCCCCATCACATTACAACCGACTCCAATGATGGTACCGGTATTGATCGAGGTATTGATGGCTGTTTGCGAATAGTCGCCCATCATTACGCCGCATTTTTGCCCAGCCTCTTTTTCGCCTTGCGGCGTCCATACTTTTATTACAGAGGCGTTATTCTTGATATTAGAGTTGGTGGTTCCGGCCCCAAGGTTGCACCACTGCCCTATAACCGCGTCTCCGAGATAGCCATCATGTGCCTTATTGCTAAACCCCAAAAGAATACTATGCTTGATCTCTCCGCCGACCGTACAATAAGGACCCACCGTGGTGGCGCCATAGAGACGGGTACCCATCTTAACACAGGCCCCTTTACCAATAGAAACAGGACCCCGTACCAGGGTGCCCTCCATAAGTGTTGCTCCTTTATCAATATAAACAGGGCCCTCCGTTGCATTGATCGTGGCATGGCATAGCGTGGCCCCCTTCTCTATAAAGAGTTGGCCTCGGCCGCTAACACGCGTTCCGGCAGGAATGGGAGCCGATTTTCGCCCGGCTGTTAGCAGTTTAAAATCTTCTTGCAATGCCCATTCATTGAGACGAAGAATATCCCAGGGATAGACGAGCGTATTTACTGTTTGCTTGTAGACAATGCTGCGCAACATCTTTACCTTATGGGCCCCAATCACTTGTTTTTTTGAGACCCTGTATGCAATGGCACTGCCGTTACTGTCGAGCAGACAATCGCCATTTTGCAATAACTTGACCGCTTTGCATAGCGAGGCGGTGGGAAGTGTATTTCCATGTAATAACCACCAACTATCACCCGAGCGCAACTGATCGAAGTCTACATGGCATTCACTGTCTTTGTAATTATTTTGCCGTTTATCGACAGAAGGCATGCCCAGCATTTTTTCCCACTTCTCCCGAATGGTCAAAATACCCACCCTTGTATCTTGTATCGAGCGACACAGCGTGAACGGAAAGAGCAGCTCGGGCTGGCAAAACTCTTCTGTAAATACAAGTTGTTGTTTGGGCATGGAAGCGTAAAAGTAAAAAAAACGCCCCGACAATGCGAGGCGTTGATACTAAGCTTAGGCCAAGGTTGGGCAGCCCTTTTATTTCTTGGCGTATTTCTTTTTGAACTTGTCGATACGACCGGCGGTATCTACCAGCATGTTCTTACCGGTAAAAAAGGGATGAGACGTATTAGAGATCTCCAATTTGATAAGGGGATACTCATTACCATCTTCCCATTTTACGGTTTCTTTCGAAGCCGCGGTAGATCGGCTCAGAAAAGAGTGGCCGTTACTCATGTCCTTGAAAACGACCATTCGGTAGCTTTCGGGGTGGATTCCTTTTTTCATAATACTATGATTTTTAAGGTCTTACGGATTTTGCCGTAAAGATTATTAAATAGTGGACGGCAAAGGTAAGCAAGCCCTGGTTTTACACCAAATCAATCGCGCATATTGACATATTGCAAGGGAATCTCCAAAGAAGACGTTTTACAGAGTTGGATCACCGATTGCAGGTCATCGATCTTTTTTCCGGTAACCCGCACCAGATCGTCATTAATAGAGGCCTGCACCTTTAATCCGGCATCCTTAATGACCTTGACGATCTTTTTGGCATCCTCTTGAGCCAGGCCGTTGCGCACCTTTACTTCTTTGCGCCAGATTTTTCCTTGTTGACTCCCCTCTTTGCTTGTATCGAAGGCTTCGGGGGCGATGCCCTGCTTATGGGCCCGATTAATGAGTACGTCTAGCAGCTGACGCATCTTCATATCATCGTCCGTTTCGAGTTTTAGCTGAAACGATTTCTTGTCGAGTTCGATCAGTACATGCGATCCCTTAAAATCAAAGCGGTTGGTGATCTCGCGTTGTGTAACATTAACGGCGTTATCGAGCGCCTGGGCATCTACTTTGCTTACGATATCAAAAGAAGGCATAGCTATTGATTTTGTGCAAAGATAGCTGCTAAAAACGCGTAAAAACGGAGAGGGCTTATTAACTTGCATCAATGAGCACCAAGCCCATCGACTACCGATCCGATACGGTTACCCGACCCACGCCGGCCATGCGCGAGGCCATGGCCGCCGCTCCAGTGGGCGATGATGTTTTTGGTGAAGACCCTTCGATCAATCAACTCGAAGAAAAAACGGCACAACTCTTTGGAATGGAGGCGGCGGCATTTTGTCCCTCGGGAACCATGACCAATCAGATCGCCATTAAATGCCATACCCAGCCGGGCGATGAAGTGATCTGCGAAGAGAACTCGCATATCTATCAATACGAGGGAGGCGGAATTGCTTTTAACGCCGGGGCTTCGGTAAAGTTGTTGGCCGGCGACCGGGGGCGCATTAAGACCCACCAGGTGGCCGAGGCCATTCAACCCGATGATGTGCACCGCCCCATTAGCCGACTGGTATCGCTAGAGAATACGAGTAACCGGGGCGGAGGCTGTTGCTATGCATTTGAAGAGATCGTATCGATCAAGCAGCTCTGCCAAGAAAAAGGCCTGGCCTTGCACCTTGATGGAGCGCGGGTGTGGAATGCCATCGTGGCCAAACAAGAGAACTACCTTGACTATGGGAGTACCTTCGATAGCATCTCGGTTTGTCTTAGCAAAAGCCTGGGCTGTCCGGTAGGGAGCCTGTTATTGGGAAACCGCGCATTTATAAAAAAGGCACGCCGAATCCGCAAGGTCTTTGGAGGCGGAATGAGACAGGCCGGTTCGTTGGCGGCCGCGGGCCTCTACGCACTAGACCACCACATAGCCAGGCTGGAGCAAGATCATTTGCATGCCCGGATGTTGGGCGAGTGCTTGCAAAAAAAATCGTTCGTCAAACTGCTACTGCCCGTAGAGACCAATATCTTGATCTTTGAGTTACAAGAGGGCCAGTCGGCTCCGGCCCTTGCTGCTACCCTCAAAGAAAGAGGAGTGCTGGCCTATGCCATTAGTCCGGTGCGTATTCGGCTGGTCACTCACCTCGATATTAGCGAGAGTGACATTTATCAAACTATTGATATTTTTAATTCGCTCTAAAGCCATGCTAGCCACCATCAATCCTACGAAGACCAAGGCTTGGAAAGAACTGAAGAAACACTATGCTCGGCAAAAAAAGATCACCTTGCAAGAGCTCTTTGCCGCCGACCCCGATCGATTCAAGAAGTTTTCGGCCTGCGCCAACCAATTGGTGATCGATTACTCTAAAAATCACATTACCGAAGAAACCATCTCTCTTTTACTGGCCCTGGCCCGTGAATGCAAATTGTCGGAGGCCATTGAGCAGCAATTTAGCGGAGCCCCCATTAACGAAACCGAGCAACGGGCCGTCTTGCATACCGCCCTTAGAAATTTTTCTAAACAGCCTGTCTACTACCAAGGGCAAGATGTAATGCCCGCCGTTAAAAAGGTACAGCAGCAAATGAAAAAATGCTGCCAGGCCATACACGACGGCAAATGGAGAGGCTATACCCGAAAAAAAATTAAGTATATCGTCAATATCGGGATCGGCGGCAGCGACCTGGGGCCCCTGATGGTTACCGAGGCCCTTCGACCCTATTGGAAAAAAGGGATAGAAACTTTTTTTGTATCCAATGTAGATGGTGCTCACATTGCCGCTGTACTAGAAAAAATAGATGCCGAGCAAACCCTGTTTTTGATCGCTTCTAAGACCTTTACCACGCAAGAGACCATGACCAATGCCTTTACGGCCCGCCAGTGGTTCTTGCAAAAGGCAAAACAAGAAAAGCATATCGCTAAACATTTTGTGGCGTTAAGTACCAACGAGGCGGAGGTTATAAAATTCGGGATCGATCCGGCCAACATGTTCGTTTTTTGGGATTGGGTAGGCGGTCGCTATTCGCTTTGGAGTGCAATAGGACTGTCCATTGCATTGACCATCGGCTACAATAATTTCGAGGCATTACTTAAGGGGGCACATCATATCGACAAGGAGTTTCGCACCCAGCCCCTGGAGCATAATATTTCGGTGCTGATGGCCCTTATTGGCATTTGGTATCGCAATTTCTTTGCAGCCGAAACCGAAGCCATCTTGCCCTATGACCAACACCTGCACCGGTTCGCCGCTTATTTTCAGCAAGGCAATATGGAGAGTAACGGAAAAAGTATTGACAGAAATGGAAAAGCCGTTCGTTATAACACGGGCCCCATTATTTGGGGAGAGCCGGGTACGAACGGTCAACATGCCTTCTTTCAACTGATTCACCAAGGTACAGCCCTTATTCCCTGTGATTTTATTGGTGCGGCCCGCTCCCATCATACGCTTGGCGATCATCATCAAAAACTAATGAGCAATCTCTTTGCTCAAACAGAGGCCCTGCTCAATGGCCAAACAGCCGCGCACGTAAAAGCCTCCTTAAAAAAACAAGGACTTTCTGCGGCTCGTATAAAAAAGCTACTCCCCTATAAGATCTTTGCAGGCAATCGCCCCACCAATACGATCTTGGTAAAGCAAGTAACCCCCTTTACCCTGGGCGAATTGATTGCGTTGTACGAACATAAGATCTTTACCCAAGGCATTATCTGGAATATCTACAGCTTTGACCAATGGGGTGTAGAACTTGGAAAAGAGCTGGCCGGCAAGATTCTGCCCGAACTAAAAGATGCAAAACCTATCCATACCCACGACTCCTCTACCAACGGACTAATCAATTGCTATAAGGCCATGCGCTAACACGGGCGTGAAGCTACCCTTTCGCGCAAAAAGACCCTCCCCACTTCGATCTTAAAAATACCCAAGCCAAAAAAAAGTCCCCGGAAAACCGGGGACTTTTCTATTGTGAGATTTGAGTGTCGATTACTGCACCAGTACAAGACCTGATACGATCTTACCACTGTACTCGTGGGCCACTTTGACCACATAGGTTCCACGGGCGGCACCACTCATGTCCACATCCATACGGAGGTAAGGAGCCGTGCTGTAGGTGAGATCGAAGGACTTTACTGCCACCAACTGTCCGAGCGGGTTGTACACAGAGATGGTACGCTTCTCGTTGACATCACCAGCGTGATAGTAGCGAACCTGGAAGGCACCTGCTGTGGGGTTGGGGTAAATAAAGAGCTTATCAGAAGCTTCTCCGCCAATGGCGAGCACATTTGATCTATTGACACAACCATTCACATCACGTACGGTAGCCTGATAGCTTCCGAGACCATCGATGTTGACGATCTGAGTAGCTGTAGCACCGGCGATAGTAGCTCCATTCAAGGACCAAGACCATCCGCTTGTAGCAGCAGCAGGAGAGCTGGTACCGGTAATGGTTACCGTTCTGCCGGGAATCAAGCTGGTTGCAGGAACTGCCAGCGATACAGTAGGCAGCGGATTAACAGTGAGTACAGAGGTATTAGATACCGCGATGGCACAACCGCCAGACTGAGAGAGTAAACGATACCTTCTGCCATTCATAGCTGCAGTTGTAGTTGGAACAGTCAGGGTAATGCCTGTAGCTCCGCTAATACTGATCCAGTTAACTCCACCGTCGGCGCTTTGTTGCCATTGGTAAAGAGGTGCAGCATTAGTAGCAGGAATGGCTGCATGGCTAGCGGTTAGCGTAAATCCGCTTCCGATACATGCAGCAACAGTGGCAGGCGCTGTTAAGGTCATGGGAACACCCACGGCAACAGGGATCACTCTAGGTGCAGTGGTGCATGGCGTAGTAGACGTAGTAAATTGAACAGCGTAGCTAGTATTGGCTGCAGGATTCACATATATAGTGGTAGCCGGAGTGCCCGTATAAGGAACCGTTAAGGCAGCGTTTGTAAACATTGAGTTAGGCGTTGCCGGTGTAGCCGTCCAGGTACCTTGTGCAAATACAGGGGCTACGTAAGTTATTTCTATGGACAAGGCTGTAAGTGTTCCAAGATCCCCTGGGTAGGTATCACAAATTCCGATGGTCCATACGCCGTTAACAGTTCCAAGTAGTGGCAACCAGTTAGTAGTGGTAACCGGGGTTACTGAGGGAACGTTGGGGTTAAATACGAGACGATCGGCCCTGAAGGTTCCGGTGCGGGGAGCGGCTGCACCACTAAGGGGTGTAACCGATAAAGAGTCAATGACAGTGTTGGTGAAGTTGGCAGTACCATTTAATCCAGTTCCGTTATTCAATAATCCTACCAAATTGAGTGTCTGACCATTGGGGGCTTTCAAATTCATGATAACGTCGCCGACATAAGAGTGCGTCATGCTGAAGCGTACTGCAACATTGGTAATTACAGAACCAGCGGGTACGCCACTTACGTTAACAGCACTGGATACACCATTTAAGTTATTGTCAGGTATCGCTAAAGGAAGCCCACTTGTTGCGGTAAAAGTTGCTGTTGTGGGTGTAGATACGGTATTGGTTAGAGAAAGCATTTGAGAACTTCCACTACAAATTGAGGCAGTAGAAACGTTGGTCGTTGCCGCCAATCTGTTTACTGTTAACACGGCACCATTAGAAGGATTAGCGCCGGTACAAGCACCACTAAAGAGGCTTCTAAACTCACGTCCGTTCCAGCTGTCAGGAATATTGGTCAAAACAAGAGTGGCAGTCGTTGCACCGCTCACAATTCCGCCGTTGGGCAAGGCTTGCCAAATGGCGGTTGGTCCAGTACGGAACTGCCATGTAAACGTGGGCAGCGAACCTGATGCGGCAACGGTAAAGGTGGCATTACCACCACAAGTAGCGGTGGCAGCAGCGGGTTGAGTGGTAAAGGCTCCCTGAACACAAGGAGCAATTGATACATTATAATCTTCGGCCTCACCAAAAGAGCTAGAAGAAGCACCGCAGGACTGTGTGGCACCTATGGCGACGTCATCTCCCCCTCTAACACGCATGCGCGTAGTACCCCCTAAAGCAGTGGTGGGAACAGTAATTACAATGGCAGCTGTGCCGTTTGCGCCAGCGCTACCCGTAGTAGATCCGGCCGCCTCACCGGCATCAGCAAAATCACCATCCTGGTTCCAATCAAACCAAACACGAGCGTGTTGATTTGGGTCAGTTCCCATAGAAACGTTTACTGTGTAAGTACCCCCAGCTATCAGCGAAGGTGCCGCTACGTTACTGTAATAAGTGAAGGGCGGGGTTGAACAAGCAGAGGCATTATTTAATGTTGTTCCGGGTATAGCAACTCTGGTAATGGCATCACCCGGCCCGCAACCAAACGAATAGGTAGGAGTACAATAGCAAGCAGAAGTCGGCGCCAAGGCAACAAGTAAAGAACTAGATGTGCCGGTATTGCCACCGCAGGTAACCTGACAGCGATAGAACGTGGCAGCAGTTTGATTTCTTACAAGAGTGCTAGATGTTGCACCTGTAATATTTGACCAAGTTGTTCCGTCAGCGGATGATTGCCATTGATATGTTACCCCAGTTCCGGAGGTTGTGTTTTGTAAGGATAATGTAAAGTTAACTCCAGGACAAGCTCCTGCTGTAGCAGATACGAGAGTGTTGCCTGGTGCAGGAGTGCCGACACAAGCAGGATTAGTGAAATGCAAAGACCCCCAAAAACCACGAGGAGTATTTGGTAAGGGTGATGGGAAATTACCTGCGTAGCCAACATTTGCGCCAGCCACCTGGAAATTACCGGTTCCTATAGTAATTCCATCATTTGTGAAGGAGTTAGGGGCAAGTGTTGAACCAGCATAAACTAACCCATTTGAAGAAACGAAAGCAAACCGGTAAGTGGTTGCAGATGGAATGGATAAAGAAAGTCCAGAAAGGAAAGTATAACTACCATTTGCAGTTATGCTAACTGGCGAACCCGTAGCCACTAAGGTCCAAGCTGGGGCTCCAATAGTGCCGGGATCTCCACTAAGCGAAGTGGTAGAAAACCAAAGACTTCCCGTAACAGAACCCGTGGATGCAGCCACATCAGCGTTAGCATCCAACCGAGTTAAAACAACAGGATTAGCATTACTATTGGTTACCGTAAAAGTAATAGCTCTTGAATTACCAGCTAAACCTGACGGAGGGGTTATGCCTGAGGTGTAATTAGTTGTAATAACAGTTTGAGCCTGCAGCTTAGATAGGCTAACAGCCATTAAAAGGAGTACCAGACAGAGTGCCAGATTGTTAATTACCTTTTTCAGGGTAAAGTTTGGTTGCATAGTTACAGTTTTAATAAAATATTATTGTACTACTAATCAAGCGTATGCACAATTAAAGTCGAAAGATAATAGAAATTTTTGATTATTATTAACAAAAAGGATAAAAAGCTAGGTTCGATAGGAGTTTTTTTATTGATAATCAATGAGTTAAAATCACCACTTATCGACCTCCTCCCCTGGCTGCCCGGCGATATTTCCAATATTGCTATCCTCGGGCTGAGAGGAACTACTAAGAGGTGTCTCTGAAACGTTGTTAGTAAAACGAGGGCCTCCCTCTTCGTCGGCATTCTCGTCGTGGTTAAAAGCATCAAAATCAAGATCAGGCATCAGGTCTGTTTTTACATACGATACCGCCTCTTCCAACGCTTTTACGAACTTATTAAAATCTTCTTTGTACAAAAAGATCTTGTGGCGGTCATACCCATTGTCATCGAAACGCTTTCGGCTTTCGGTGATGGTCAGGTAATAATCGTTACCCTTGGTAGATCGTACATCAAAAAAGTACGTGCGGCGCTTTCCGGCCCTGATTCGCTTGCTGTAAATACTGTCCTGTTTTCTTTCGTTGTTCTCGTAAGACACAAAAATAATTTTAAGCAGTTAGTTAATAACAGATTGACTATCTACAAATAAAAAAAATGTTTGTGAAAAAACCAAATCGTCAAGACCTAGGCACTGGCTTGTTCTTGTTGCTGCCTTTTGTACATCTCGGCGTAGTAGCCGCCGGCTTGCAAAAGATCGCTCGGCGAGCCCGCCTCTACCAGCCTGCCCTCATCAAGCACTAGCACTTTATCGAACTCCAGTAAACTAAAAATGCGATGGGTTACGATAATGGCCGTCTTGCCACTTAAATACTCCTTTAAACCCAACGAGATCTGCTGCTCGGTTCGGGCATCGACGGCACTCATGCAATCATCTAGTAATAAAACAGCCGGATCACGAAGCAGCGCCCTGGCCAGTGAGATGCGTTGCTTTTGTCCGCCACTGAGCATAACACCCCTTTCTCCTACCATTGTATCGTACCCTGCTGAAAGCTCGTTGATCTCTTCGTCTATGCAAGCGAGTCTTGCGGACTGTACGACCTTCTGAGGATCGACCGATGCGACCCCAAACCCTATGTTGGCGCTTACCGTGTCGCTAAATAAAAAAACATCTTGTGGTACATAGCCGATCTGGCTTCGCAGAGAGCGTAATTTGAATTGTTGCAAGAGAATTTCGTCTATCAAGATCTGACCCGATGATACGTCGAACTGACGAAGCAATAGCTGCACGAGCGTAGATTTTCCGCTACCGGTTCTGCCTACGATAGCTACTTTTTGGCCAGCTTCGATAGAGAAGCTTAAGTCTTGCAACGCTCGTATGCCTGTATCGGCATAGGTAAAATTGACTTGGTTGAAAGTAATTTTTCCGCGCAGGGGTTGATCGGTAGCCCCTGGACTATCCGTTACCGCCGGACGAATCGACAAGAATTCATTGATGCGCTGTTGCGAAGCGGCGGCTCGCTGTATCATGCTAGCGGTAAGTCCGATGGCACTAACCGGAAACGTAAGCATATTAATATACATCACAAACTCCACGATAGTGCTTAGAGAGATCGCCTGCTCACCCTCTATATAATAAAGCCCCCCGATCATGATCGTGAGTAACGTACTGAGTCCGATCAATAAACTGATCGATGGAAAATACAGGGACTCCACTTTGACCAACCCCAGTACTTCTTTTTTATATTGGGCAGTGATCTTTCGAAAGAATCCAGAGAGCGCCTGCTCTTGCGCAAAGGCCTTGACCACGCGAATACCCGAATAGGCCTCTTGCGCATGCGTGGCAAGGTCAGATAAGGTTTCTTGAATTCGTTCACTGCGCCGATGGATTACGTTATTTATATAATAAATGGCAATGGCAAGTACAGGAAGTGGCATTAGTACATAGAGGGTCAGCTCTACGTTTCTTCGAAACATAAAAAAAAGACTCAGCGATATAACCGAGACCAGATTGGCGATATACATCACAGCAGGGCCGGTGAACATCCGTACCCGGCTAACATCTTCGGTAATGCGATTCATGAGATCGCCGGTACGTTGCTCCCGAAAGAACGCCGTATCGAGCAGTTGGTAGTGCGAAAAGATCTGGTTCTTTTGCTCGTACTCTATGTAGCGACTCATAACGATCAATGTTTGTCGCATCATAAAAAGAAAGATCCCGCGTAGCAGAGCCAATAGCAAGATGACCGCCCCACACAAGGCTACCACGACACCCACATCGGAGCCCCACTGTCTGATCCAATCGATAAACAGTTTGACCAGGGTATCGTAGGCAGCATAGGCAGCGGGCGGCTGATAGCCTTGGAGTGATAAAGCGCGTTGTACATGATCGATGACAAAACCCGTGATCTGGGGCGACAACACGTTAAAATAGTTCGAGAGAACCACGAAGCCGAAGCCAGCGGCCAGCCTAAGTTTATACTTCCAAAAAAAACTTGCCAGAGAAGATAGTTCGCGCATAAAAAAAGAGATACAAAGTTAGCTTTTGTTGCGCGGGATTTGGGCTGAAAAGATCATGGGCTTACCTTTGCGCCGGAGAGATGGCAGAGCGGTCGATTGCGGCGGTCTTGAAAACCGTTGACTGTAACAGGTCCGGGGGTTCGAATCCCTCTCTCTCCGCATAAAAGAATTGATGCCCCCGCTGGGGGCATTTTTCATTAGGTGAGCGTGGAATGCTTGCATTCCAAAGCGAGCATAATGAAAAATGAAAAGGGGCGAAGCCCCTCATCAAATCTTTTATACGGACCCCACCCCGATGTCCGAGCGAAGCGAGGACAACCCCCCCCTTTGAAAGGTTAAATAGGACGGCCTTCCCCTAATTTCCACCTAAGATAGCCTCTCTATATCCATCAATAAGTTGGGTTAGCTTAATAGCAATCTTCTTTTTGGCAGCCAATGTTTGATCAATACGATTCTTAATAACGTCATGAATAGACACTGGAAAATAAATAGATGTAATTCCCGCTTTTGTCTCGACAGTATAGGGCATAATCTCAGGCGTGTTATAAAAACAAAGCTGATAACCCGTTTTTCCACTGGCCAAAACCAGAGGATAACTAATACGGAGGGCATGGTCATAGCTGCGCTTAGTGCCATCGGCCATATTAGAAATTTTTATTGTTGGGGTGCCTAACGAAATCAATTCAATTATTTCAACATTGTCACTTAATTGCTGCGTTGGCTTAAACTCCATTTTTTTGGGCACTACGGTGGCTTGATCGGTACGCACATCTTCAATGAAAACATTTTGGGCATTGGAGGTCATAGCAAATTGACTGAAAAGCGAAAAAACTAGAAGAAAAAAAAGCTTTCTCATGAGGATTAATTTGTTACAAATTAAAGTAAAATATTTTTAGTTAAAAAAACGAAAAGCCGATCTTAAACCAACTAATCAAACTTTTGTTATTGAGTAGTATGACAAAACGTAATAACTGGACCCTTGGAATCTGCTTTCTACCCTTTTTCGGCCTACTTAACGCATTACCCCCCTGCAGCCAACCTATGTCTGCCAAAAAAAATAAACCCGCCATGCAAACCGCTACCCCTTCTATCAAAACCGATACCGCCACCTTTGCCAACGGATGTTTCTGGTGCACCGAAGCGATCTTCGAAGAGCTTGATGGCGTTGTCAGCGCAGTTTCGGGCTACACGGGCGGGGCTACCAAGAACCCAACCTACAAAGAGGTCTGCTCAGGATCTACGGGACATGCCGAATGTATTCAAATAACATACGATCCCACCCGAATTAGCTTTGATGAGCTCCTAGAAGTATTTTGGAAAACCCATGACCCCACTACACTCAACCGCCAGGGAAATGATGTGGGAACACAGTATCGAAGCGGCGTTTTCTACCATAGTGAGGAGCAGCGTCAAAAGGCTGAGTCTTACAAGATAGCCTTGGACCGCTCCGGTGCCTGGAGCGATCCGATCGTTACAGAGATCAGCCCCTTTACCATTTTTTATCCGGCCGAAGACTATCACCAGCAGTATATGGAGTTGAACGGGAACAGCAATCCTTACTGCCAATTCGTAATTCAACCCAAACTCGACAAGTTCAGAAAGGTATTTGCTGAGCGGCTTAAGAAGAATTAGTTTACTGTGCAAAGAAGAACTGGCGCAGCGCAATCTGCCCAAGGCGAAGTATATTCGCTGTCATGAGATGCCATTTTGTAGCCATGCTGCTGGCCGGTGTTCTATTTTTTGCCAGCCCCTCTTTAATTGCACAGCCCCTGCAACGTAAACCCGTCTATACGATAGATGATACGCTGCGCGGATCGCTGAATAACGAACGCAACTGGTGGAATGTGCAACACTATTCCATTTCGGTCAAGCCCGATTACGAGACCAAGACCATCAGCGGCAGCAATACCATTGGCTTTATAAGCACCAACGCCAAGGCAAAGCCCGTTTTGCAGATCGATCTGCAATCCCCATTAAAGATCGATAGTATCTTATTTGAAGGACGTCGTATCGTGGAGTACAAAAAAAGAGGAAAGGATAGTTGGCTGGTCTGGCTCAACCAACATTCGGTCACGAAGAAAAAAACGGAGCAAGCGATTACGATCTATTATAGCGGTGCGCCCCGCATGGCCAAGAATCCACCCTGGGACGGAGGCTGGATCTTTACAAAAGATAAAGAGGGCAGACCCTGGATGACCGTTGCCTGCCAGGGCTTGGGCGCCAGTGTTTGGTACCCATGCAAAGATCACCAGAGTGACGAGCCCGATCGCGGGGCATTAGTAACGATAATAGTACCCGATACACTTACCGCGGTGGCCAATGGCCGACTTATCAATGAGACGGCCGATCAAAACGGATGGCACCGTTTTTCTTGGCAGGTAACCAACCCTATCAACAATTACAATCTGGTACCCTACATCGGAAAATATTTGCACTGGAAAGATCAATACAAAGGCATCACCACAAAAGAGCTAGACCTGGACTACTGGGTGTTGGATTATAATTTAGAGAAAGCTAAACTCTCCTTTAACAAGGACGTACCGCGGATGCTCAAGGCCTTTGAGTATTGGTTTGGCCCCTACCCTTTTTACGAAGACGGCTACAAACTGGTAGAGTCTTCGCACCTGGGCATGGAGCATCAAAGCGCTATTGCCTACGGAAATGGCTTTAAGACCGGTTACCGCGGACGCGACCTGTCGGGCAGTGGCTGGGGCAAAGATTGGGACTATATTATTATTCACGAGAGCGGTCACGAATGGTTTGCCAACAATATCACCACCAATGATATTGCCGATATGTGGGTACACGAGGGCTTCACCATGTATTCAGAGGTCCTCTTTATTGATTATCACTACGGAAAAAAAGCCGCCAACGAATACTGCCGCGGGGTGCGAAAAAACATTCGCAACGACAAGCCCCTTATTGGCGACTATGGCGTTAACCAAGAAGGTAGCGGAGATATGTATAACAAAGGAGCGGGCCTGCTGCATCACATTAGAGAGATGATCGGAAACGATTCGCTTTTCCGTACCATTTTAACAGGACTGAATACCGATTTTCGCCATAGCACCGTAGACTCCAGACAAGTGGAGCAATACATTGCGAAAAAGGCCCAGCTGGATCTTTCGTTAATCTTTGATCAATACCTGCGCAACACCAGCATTCCGGTATTGGAATATCAACTAGACCAGGGAAAGATCAGGTTCAGGTTTCGCAACTGCATCGATAACTTTAAAATGCCAGTGCGCTGGGGGCAACGGCAGCTAACCCTTTCTACCCAATGGACCGAAACATCGATGGACGAAAGCAGCGATCCCCTCTCGTTGGATGGCAACTACTACTGGACCCTGCGCCGGATCGATTGAGCCAATAGATAGTATCTTTATACAATGAGTGTGATCAGAAAGCAAAGCATTCTTTCTACCCTGGTAATCTATGCCGGCTTTGCGGTGGGGCTTTTCAATACCTACTTATTTACCAAGCAAGGGCTTTTTACCGAAGCTGAGTTCGGGCTTTATAATACTTTTATTGCAATCGCTAATTTGCTGGCCGCAGGCGCAAACTTGGGAGCACCGTTTTTTATCTACAAGTTCTATCCTTATTACAGCGATCATATTCAATTTAGAAAGAATGACCAGTTGAGCCTATCAATACTATTAGGCCTCTTCGGTTGTATTGCGGCTATTTCGCTGGGTCTTTACGTAGAGCCATTAGTCATCAAGAAATATGCCACCAATGCGCCGCAGCTGGTCGATTATTATCATTGGACCTTCCTACTTGGATCAGGCTTATTAATGTATAACATTTTTGAGGCTTGGAATTGGCAACAACAGCGAGCGGCTACCAGCCATTTTTTAAAAGAGGCGGGTTGGCGCTTGTTTGTGCTGATGCTAATAGGAGGTTTCGCCTGGGGGGTCATCGATAGCTACGATCTTTTTATTAAACTTTTTGCATTTAGTTACCCCTTTATCGCCGTGGCACTGCTGCTTATACTAGTATATAGAAAGCAAGCCCCACTCAGTATGCCATTTAGTATGGTGAGTAGAAGACTCAAACGTTCAGCTATTCGCTATACTTCATTTACCTATGTCGGAACACTAGTTTTTACGTTAAGCCAAATCTTTGATACTATACTAATAGCCTCTGTTTTAAACAATGCGATGACCAAGGTGGCACTTTACTCATTGGCGCAGAACATGGCTTCCATAATTCAAGTTCCTCAACGCGGTATAGCAGCCGCCTCCATTGCCCCCCTCTCTACAGCCTGGAAACAAAAAGATATCCCTACCATAGCACAGATCTATCAACGCTCATCGATCAATCAATTGATCGTCGGGGCCGCCTTATTAGCCCTGTTGGCCATAAATTATACAGATGCAGTGTTGACCTTTCAATTAAAATCTACCTACCTGCTAGCCTTCGACCTGGCAGTGATATTAGGAGTCACGAGACTGATCGATATGGGCACCGGAGTCAACTCCCAGATTATTGTCACCTCTCCTAAATGGCGCTTTGAGTTCATTAGCGGTATAATGTTACTAATTATAATACTCCCACTCAGTTACTGGCTTACCAAAGAAATCGGAATTATAGGTACCGCATTAGCTCAGTTAATTTCTATTGGATGCTACAACCTTTTGCGTATTTTATTTCTATGGAAACTGTATGACTTGCAACCTTTCTCTGTAAAGACCCTTTACACCGTGTTACTGGCCGCGGGCAGTTGGGCCATTTGTTTTTATTTATTCAAGGATATGGAAGGATGGTTCGCTATGGCATTGCGCAGTCTTTTCTTTATTACCCTCTACTTGGCAGGGGCCTATCGCCTGCAATTAACACCAGATCTGGCGCTAGTATGGGAGGCGTTTAGAAAAAGACTTCTCTGATCATTACCTAGAAACGCCAGCAGGAATACGACCTGCCGATATAAATCTTTTTTGATAATAAGGGTCGGCAATATCACTTACCGTTACGCCGTTACTTACAGAGGCATGTGCAAATTTTCCGTTGCCTAAATAAATTCCTACATGCGATACCCCTTTTCCGCGCGTAGCATAAAAGAGCAGATCGCCCGTAATTAAAGCATCAGATCTCGTGGGCTCGCAAAAGGCATGCTGTTGCCGGGAGGTACGCGGTAGTTTAAAACCGCAGCACTGCTCAAAGACCTGCATGGTAAAGGCGGAGCAATCAATACCCGAGCGGCTGCTTCCGCCAGAGCGGTACGGCACTCCCATCCACGGATCGATCTGCTCCAACAGGCTCAACGAGGGCAGTTGCTCTACCTTGGTATCTAGTAGCACGGCATACTTAAGTTGCATGGCTGTAGCGGCCTCGATCTGCGCAGCGCTATACTGCACCGGAGCGAAATTTACCGGTGCGGTTTGACGTACAGCAGGCATAGCAGGAGTTGCAGAACCCGGGCGCGTCGGCTTGCTAGTGACTGGCGCTACAGAAGCCGGTTTGTCTACGGCCATGGCCGGTAAAAAAGAAGGGGAGCCAGTGCGCAGAACCTGTTTTTCGACAGCAGGTTTAGTTGACGTAATCGATGTTACTACCGAACAACCGGTCAGTAGCCAACAGGCCACCAGGCCCCAAAATTTATATGCAAGAAAAAAGGGTCGCAACGAGATAAAATGGAATTTTGCGAAGGTAGCTAATTTGACTATTATTGACCCGCTATGAAGTTCTCTCACCTGCATGTTCATACCCAGTTTTCGCTGTTAGATGGAGCGGCCTCTATACCGGCCCTGTTTACAAAAGCCATAAAAGATGGAATGCCCGGACTCGCCATTAGTGATCATGGAAATATGTTCGGGGTGTTTGAGTTTGTGGCCGAGGCCTATCGTCATAAAGACGAGAAAGGAAATTTAAAAGTAAAACCCATTGTGGGCTGTGAATTTTACCTGACCGAGAATCGACATCAAAAAACATTTACCAAAGATCAACGAGACAAACGCTTTCATCAGATCTTACTGGCCAAAAACGAAAAGGGCTATCATAACCTGGTCAAGCTAACCTCGCTGGGCTATGTAGAGGGCATGTACAGCAAGTACCCTCGTATCGATAAAGAATTGATCGTAAAGTATGCCGAGGGACTCATTGCCACCACCTGTTGCCTGGGCGCCTCCGTGCCCCAGGCCATCCTAAAAAAAGGAGAGGAAGAGGCCGAAAATGAATTTCGCTGGTGGCTGAATATCTTTCAGCAAAATTTTTATGTAGAGTTACAACGACATGGCTTACCCGAGCAAGATAAGGTCAATGAATTACTCATTAAATGGGCCCGCCAATACGGAGTCAAGATCATCGCCAGCAACGACAGTCACTATGTAGAACAAGATGACTTTAACGCACACGATATTTTACTTTGCATCAATACCGGTGAAAAGCAATCGACACCGGCCCTGCGCGAACTCACGGACGATGATGTGAACGTGCGTAATAAACGCTTTGCTTTTCCGAACGATCAGTTCTTTTTTAAGACCGCAGCGCAGATGCAACAAACCTTTGCCGATCTGCCCGAGGCCATCGACAATACCCAAGAGATCGTCGATAAGGTAGAGCCCGTCAACCTGACCCGCGACATTCTGTTGCCTAATTTTCCGGTTGCCAAACAATTTCAGGTACATACCAAAGAAGAGACCATTGGCAAATACAAGGTTTCGGCCGAGTCGCAAAACCAGTGGGAGTATTTAAGGCATTTAACCTTCGAAGGAGCCGAGAAAAGATACCAGACCCTTACCGACGAGATCAAAGAACGAATAGAGTTCGAACTCTTTACCATCAAAATGATGGGATTTGCCGGTTACTTTTTAATTGTAAGTGATTTTATAAGGGCGGGCCGCGACAAAGGCGTCTTTATCGGCCCCGGCCGCGGATCGGCCGCCGGTTCTGTAGTAGCCTATTGCATCGGCATTACCAACATTGACCCCATTAAATACAATTTACTGTTCGAGCGATTTTTAAATCCCGATCGTAAGTCGATGCCCGATATCGATACCGACTTCGACGACGAAGGAAGACAAAAAGTGATCGACTATGTGGTAGAAAAGTACGGAAAGAACCAGGTGGCCCAGATTATCACCTATGGTACCATGGCAGCCAAGATGAGTATTAAAGATGTGGCCCGTGTTATGGACCTTCCTCTTACCGAATCGAATGCACTGGCCAAACTGGTACCCGACAGACCCGGGATTGAACTGCGTAGAGTGTTGCATGCTCCACTCAAGACCAAAGATGGAGAAAAATCGCTCGAAGAAAAAGACGGACTGGGCAACGATGACCTGGAAAGCGTAAAGAAGCTCAGAGAGATCTACAAACAATTACAAACGCCCGCCTCAAAAGTGTTGCACGAAGCCGAAAGGCTCGAAGGATCGGTTCGCAGCACCGGTATACACGCAGCGGGTATCATTATTGCTCCTAAAGATCTGACCGATCTAATACCGGTTGCTACGGCCAAGGACTCCCCTCTTTGGGTAACACAGATAGAGGGAAACGACATTGAAAGTGCCGGTATTATCAAGATGGACTTCTTGGGGCTTAAGACCCTGTCGATCATCAAACATGCGCTGGCGCTGATCAAACAACTGCACGAAGTAGAAATTGACATCGACAAGATTCCCCTCGACGATACCAAGACCTTCGAGCTCTATCAACACGGCTCTACCATTGGCACCTTTCAGTTCGAAAGTCCGGGCATGCAAAAGTATTTGCGCGAACTAAAGCCCGATAAGTTTGGAGATCTGATTGCCATGAATGCACTCTATCGTCCGGGTCCCATGGCCTATATTCCCAATTATATCGATCGTAAGCATGGTCGTGAGGCCATTAGTTATGACCTGCCCGAGATGCAAGAATACCTCGAAGAGACCTATGGAATTACCGTATACCAAGAACAAGTAATGTTGCTAGCCCAAAAGCTGGCGGGCTTTAGCAAAGGAGATGCCGACGTGCTTCGAAAAGCAATGGGAAAGAAGAACCGGGAGACCCTCGATAAAATGAAAAAACAATTTATTGAAGGCGCCACCCAACTACTACTCCCCGCAGAACGACTTGAAAAGATCTGGACCGATTGGGAGGCCTTTGCCCAATATGCCTTTAATAAATCGCATTCCACCTGCTATGCCTATGTGGCCTATCAAACCGCATACCTAAAGGCACACTACCCGGCCGCCTATATGTCTGCCGTGCTTAACAATGCCGGCAGTATTGAAAAGATCACCTTCTTTATGGAGGAGTGTAAACGAATGGGCATAAAGGTGCTCGGCCCCGACTGCAACGAATCATTAAAAGGATTTGCGGTGAATGCCAAAGGAGAGATTCGGTTTGGACTCGGTGGACTCAAAGGCGTTGGCGAAGCCGCGGTAGAGAGCATGATCGAAGAGCGAAAGAAAGCCGGTCCCTTTAAAAATGTATTTGATTTTATTAAACGGGTCAATCAGCGCACCGTCAATAAAAAAACATTAGAAAGCCTGGCCTACGCCGGAGCCTTTGATTGTTTTCCCGATCTGCATCGCGCGCAATACTTTACCATTCCCGACGGAGAACAAGTTAGCGGACTAGAAAAGATCATGAAATACGGGCAGGTAATGGGACAACAACAGGCCGCCTCTGCCAACACGCTGTTTGGAGACCTGCCCATTACTATGGAGATCCCGCCTCCCCGAATTAGCGATGTACCCCCTTGGCCGTTGGTAGTACAACTCGATCATGAAAAAGAGGTGACCGGTATTTATTTAAGTGGTCATCCCCTCGATAACTATCGTTTCGAGATCAAGCACTATGGCATTACGGCCATCAGTGACTTTAATGAATTCAGAGACACCATCTCTCAGCAAGCCAACCCCGGGGTCCAATTTCGCTTGGTAGGTCTTGTCACCGATGCCCAGCACCGTATTGCCAAGAGCGGAAACAAGTACGGAAGTTTTGTGATCGAAGATTATACGGGTAAATTGGAGTTTCCACTCTTTAGCGACGATTACCTTCGGCTATCTCCGATCTTGCAGCCGGGCAGCAGCGTGTTGATCGTGGGTTTTCTAAAGCAACGCTATAACCGAAACGAATTCGAGTTCAAGATCAATGGGGTCACCCTGGCCGAGACCATGCTGGCCAATCTGACAAGATCGCTAACCATCGAGGTACAACCCAAAGACATCAATGCCGATCTGATTCAATTTTTTGAAAAGAACCTAAAACGAAACCCCGGCAAAACAGCATTTAAATTAATCCTAAATGATGTTCATAAAAAAATGAAGGTCAACTTAATAGCTACCTCTTACGGCATAGAGGTAAACCCAGAGCTGGTACAATTTTTAGAGAGCACGCCGGGCATCGGGATGCTGGTGCAAAGCCATTAGGCTGACAACTTTTGCACAAACCGTGCCAGGCCGGCGGGAATAGAACGCACGGAACTAAATTTGCTACTTCTTTAAAAAAACAAACAATGGCAAAAGAATTTACCGATCAGAATTTTAAGACCGAAGTACTGGAATCAAACAAACTAGCCCTGGTGGATTTTTGGGCAGAATGGTGCGGACCATGCAGAGCGATCGGACCTGTTATTGAAGAGCTTTCGAAAGAATACGACGGAAAGGTAACAGTCGGAAAACTTAATGTAGATCACAATCCCGAAGTGTCCATGAACTATGGCATCACTTCTATACCCGCCATCTTATTTATCAAAAATGGTCAAGTAGTGGACAAACTGGTGGGCGCACAACCCAAGGCTAATTTTGTAAAAAAGATCGAGGCGCATATTTAATGATCCGCTTCTCGCGCCATTTTACATGAGTATTCCCGCAATGGAGGCAGATAGATAAGAGGCCAGCGTTCCGCAGAGCAGGGCTTTGAATCCCAGCTTGGCCAAATCTCCCCTTCGCTCGGGTACCAGGGCACCGATACCGCCTATTTGCATTCCTACCGAACTGAAATTGGCAAAGCCGCAAATGGCGATGCTCACGATCCAGAGACCCTTTGTAGTTAAAATGGGAACCGCCTTGGATGTAAGGTTAGAGAAGGCCACAAATTCGTTGATGGTTAGCTTTTGTCCCAGCAAGGTGGCAGCGGCATTAACATCGACCGTCGGGATACCCATAGCCCAGGCAAATGGATAAAAAAGTTTAGCAAAGATCCAATTAAGGCTAAGGTCGAAGTCTGGAGCAAAAATATGACCTGCTTTGAGCAGGGTCCAATCGATCAGCGTTATTACAGCAATAAAGCCGATTAGCATTGCAATTACATTCATGGCGATCTTAAAACCATCTCCTGCCCCATGCGAGATGGCATCGATAACATTGACATAGCTGCTTTTTACTTCGAGTTTTACTTTTCCTCGGGTCTGGCTCTCTTCGGTCTCGGGCCATACGATCTTAGAGATGACCAGTGCCCCGGGTGCGGCCATTAAACTTGCCATAATCAAGGTGGGTGCGAGATCCATACCGGCCTTAGCACCCATGTTGGCATATACGATCAGAATACCGCCTGCAATGCAGGCCAGACTTCCACTCATAGAGGCCAGCAATTCACTTTTGGTCATTGAGGGCAAATAGGGTCTGACCATAACTTGCGCCTCTACCTGACCCACAAAGGCACTAGCCACATTGCTGAGTGCCTCGGCCCCGCTCACCCGCATTACTTTGTTCATGGCACGGGCAATCAGCGACACCACCCGCTGCATTAATCCAATATGATAAAAGACCGCTACCAATGCGCAGACCAAGACGATGGTAGCCGTAACGTTGAAGGCGAATACGAACGAGTCGGGTGCTCTGTAGTTCTGTGCACTGCCCGTTGCCCCAATGGTCGCTATGCCGCCATAGACAAAATCTACGCCTGCTTTTGAGAACTGCTCTAATTTGCCAATTGCTCTGCCCACTTGCTGAAAGAACCATTGAACGGGCCCCACTTTAAAGATCAACAGCGCGATGGAAACTTGCAAAAGGATACCGCTGATTACCAGACGGAGATCGATCTTTTTTTTATTGTTAGAAAACAAAAAAGCGATCGCCAAGATCAGTACGATCCCGATAATGCCTTGAAATCTTTCCATACGACGCGTTGGTTTGGTTCAACGAAAGATAGTAATTTTTACAACATCGAATAACAAAGCAAAGGCAACTACTGAATTCAACTTACCTTTGCAGCCACGTTATAGAACTTCGTATGCTCCCCTTTCATCAACTACCTAAACCTCTTGCGGGTATTGCCGAAAAAGTTAGCGCAGGCGAACGTATTACCGATGCGGACTGTCTGACCCTTTTTCGACAGGCAAGCCTAGGACTGGTGGGCACCTTAGCTAACCAGATCAAAGAGCGTTTACATGGCAACAAGGTTTACTTTAACCGCAACTTTCATATTGAACCGACCAACGTTTGTGTTTTTAGTTGTCAGTTCTGTGCCTATAGTCGCCTCTATGCCCATCGCGAAGAGGGATGGGAACTCAGCATTGAGCAAATGCTGCACCTGGTCAAGCGCTACGATGGTAAGCCGGTAACCGAAGTTCATATTGTCGGAGGCGTACACCCCAAAATGGACCTGGCTTTCTTTAGCGAACTACTCAAAGCCATCAAGGCCCATCGTCCCTCTTTACATATTAAAGCGTTTACCGCCGTAGAATACGACTACATGTTTCGTAAGGCAAAACTGAGCGTGCAAGAGGGATTAACAAGATTAAAGGAAGCTGGCCTTGACTCTATTCCCGGTGGAGGCGCCGAGATCTTTGCTCCCACCATTCGCCAGCAGATCTGTGCCGACAAGGTAGACGCCGAGGGTTGGTTGGCGATTCACCGCACGGCACACGAGATGGGGCTTCCCTCTAATGCAACCATGCTATACGGACATATCGAATCGTTCGAGGATCGAATTGACCACATGCGAAGGCTTCGTGAACTGCAAGATCAGACCCATGGCTTCAATACCTTTATTCCGCTTAAGTTCCGCAATAAGGATAACGACATGAGTCATGTTAAGGAAAGTACGTTAACCGAAGACATGCGCCTCTATGCCATTGCCCGAATCTACCTCGATAATTTTTCGCATGTAAAATCGTACTGGCCCATGCTGGGCAGACAAAATGCACAGCTCTCCCTTTCGTTTGGCGTAGATGACATTGATGGCACTATCGATGACAGTACCAAGATCTACAGCATGGCCGGATCGGAAGAGCAACACCCTACCCTTAGTACCGAGCAACTGGTACATCTTATTCGACAAGCCAAGAGAGATCCGATCGAAAGAGATACACTTTATAATGTCGTCAACGACTTTAGCATTCCGGTAAACTAAGCGGCACACTAATGGCTAGTCCGCCATCGGCCGTTTCTTTGTACTTGTGATTCATATCTTGGGCCGTCTCCCACATGGTTCTAATAACGGCATCGAGCGAAACCTTGGCCAGATCGGGCGCACTTTGCAAGGCCAATTGCGAAGCCGTAATGGCTTTGATCGCACCCATCGTATTGCGTTCTATACAGGGTACCTGAACCAATCCTCCAATGGGATCGCAGGTTAAACCCAAATGGTGTTCCATGGCGATCTCGGCTGCCATAAGGACTTGACGCTGGGTACCCCCCATGGCATCGGTTAGCCCCGCGGCTGCCATAGCAGAAGATACGCCGATCTCGGCCTGGCATCCACCCATGGCCGCAGAGAGCGTTGCCCCCTTTTTAAAAAGGGTACCGATCTGTGCAGCCGTCAAAAGAAATGCCAGCATCTTTTCTTCTTGCTCACCATTACAAAAGCAAATAAAATATTGCAACACGGCCGGAATAACACCGGCTGCCCCATTGGTAGGAGCCGTTACTACTCTTCCAAAGGCCGCATTCTCTTCGTTAACGGCAAGCGCAAAACAACTGACCCAGTCGAGTGTATATTTAAAATCATGGCCACCGGCGCTGATGGCGGACGTCCATTCACGCTTGTCCTTATAGCCAGTCTTCGAAGACAATAACTTTTTATGAAGATCGGCCGCTCTGCGATTCACCTCTAGTCCACCGGGCAATACACCAACGGTGTGGCATCCCCGATAGATGCAATCCTGCATTACCCTCCAAATCTCCAAGGCCATTTTTTTTGTATCGGCCTCTGGTCGCCACGCCGATTCATTTTCTAATACGATCTCATGAATCGATAACCCGGTCTTGATACACCAGTGTTGCAAGTCGGATGCATTATTGATAGGAAAAGGGAGTTCGACAAGTTGTTGAGAAGAAGAGGATTCCCCTTCTTTTACCACGAACCCTCCGCCAACAGAGTAAAAAGTGGCCGCCCGGTTGGCCCCCGATAAAAGGGTGGCTAAGAAACTAATGCCATTGGAGTGAAAAGGTAAAGTTTCGGTAATCAAGAACTCGATATCTTCTCTTGGATCGAAAACGATCTCGTGTGCTTTACCCAATAGAAGGCGGTTCGAAGCCGCAATATTGTTTAAACGGGCATGCAGCTGATCGACGGGAAATTGCACGGGATCTTCTCCGGACAATCCCAATTGAACCGCAATGTCGGTGCCGTGCCCCTTTCCGGTCTTTGCCAACGAACCATACAACAAAACACGCAGGGCGGTTACTTGCGAAAGTTCTCCCGATGCCCTCAATTCGTCTACAAAGCGCAAGGCGGCTCTCCAGGGGCCCAAGGTATGTGAACTCGAGGGTCCTATCCCGATCTTAAAAATATCAAAGGTGGAGATCGCTTCGTGCGGCATAGATTTATCTAACGTCTACCAATTCAATTTCAAAATAGAGAACAGCGTCGGCCGGTATGGGGCCCGTAGCCGTGCAGCCATAGGCCAGCGAAGAGGGAATAATCAAGCGAACTGTGCCCCCCTTTTGAATAAGCGGCACGCCCAGTTGCCAACCGGTAATGACCTGCCCCAACACAAACTCGGTGGGCGTAGTGGTCCTAGAATCGAATATAGTACCATTCATAAGCTTACCGGTATAACGCACCGAAACCATTGAGGCCAGGTTTGGCGTTGCCCCATTACCAGCGTTCACGATCTGGTAGAGCATGCCGCTGGGATGAGCCTGCACCGTCATGTTATTGGCGGTGGCATAGGCTTGCATCGTAGCCTGCTCGCTGGCCACGGTTTTGGGCACACAGGCCTTGTCTTTTACACATCCTCCCAAAAGAAGAACAAAAGAAAACAGAAGAGATACCTCTACAATAAAACGGGACTTTTTTCTTAAACCGATGTTCATGTAAAATTAATTTTAATGATTACTGAGAATGACTAGCCATTTCTTTTTGACCGCCGACGGCCTCTTTTCGCTGCATTAGCTCGAGGTAGCGTTGCTCAAATTGATCCCAACGATGGCGAGAAGAAAAAACGACCATAAACACAACCAGGGCCAATGCGGCGACCAGTAGTATAATAATTAATGAAGCACTTTCTCGAAATAATACCATCTGTGCCCGGGTATACCATCCCGAAAATAGATTAACCGAGATACCGGCCACCAGCGCCAAGGCCAGCGGAAGTCCTACAGAGAGCTGCTTGATCCACTTGCGTTTTTGCAAGCGGTGCTCTTGCCAGTACGCCATAAACTTCTCTTCTTCTTGGGTCAGCATAAAGGGCAAATTTAACGCACGCAGCGAGAACCTCCTTAAAAAACAAACCCCCTAGCAACCAAATGTTGAGGGGGTATTGAAGAGGTCCCGAGCGGATTCGAACCGCTGTACGAGCTTTTGCAGAGCTCTGCCTAGCCACTCGGCCACAGGACCCGATAGAAACGCTGCGAAAATAAGCACTATTTTTGACATCCATGAAGCCGATCGCTCCCTCTGAGTTAATCATCAATGCGCGGGGCGCCGTGTACCACCTGGACCTTCGTCCAGAAGAGTTGGCGCCTACTGTTGTTACCGTGGGTGATCCTGCCCGCGTAGCGGCCGTTAGTAAATATTTTGACCAACTGGAACACAAAGGAGAGCACCGGGAGTTTATTACGCATACCGGTCGCATTGGCCAAAAAAGAATCACGGTGCTTTCTTCTGGCATCGGTCCCGATAACATCGATATCGTAATGAACGAACTCGATGCGTTGGTCAATATAGATCTAACGACAAGGCTTCCCCACACAACGCTGCAGTCGCTAAAAATAATACGCCTGGGAACAACGGGTTCGCTGCAACCCGCTATTCCCATCGATTCGCTGGTCGCTTCTACCCATGGGCTGGGCATCGATAACTTGATGCACTATTACAAGCTGGAACCCACGGCCGAAGAGACCACGCTGCTCGATGCCTTCTGCACCCAAACACAATTTCATCACCTATCTGGGCTGCCCTACATTAGCAGCGCCTCCCCTTCTCTGTTAGGCTTATTTACTACCGACCTACATCATGGCATTACCATAACTGCACCCGGATTCTATGGGCCGCAAGGAAGGGTGGTTCGCTTGGGACTGAAGCATCCCGGATTTGTGGACAGCCTAACAGATTTTCGTTACGGAACACACCGTATCTCGAATATGGAAATGGAAACTGCCGCCATCTACGGATTGGGCCGATTATTGGGGCATCAATGCCTGGCCTTAAATGCAGTAGTAGCCAACCGCGTGGCAAAGACCTTCTCGACAAATGTAAATGCGGCTGTCGAAAATTTGATCCAACGCTTTCTGCGCACCTTTGCAGACGCCCTATGAGTACTTCTCGCTTTTACAAATATCAAGGCACCGGCAATGATTTTTTGCTGGGCGATAATCGTAGTGGCCACTATTCATTGCTCACGTCTTCTGTTATTGAGAAACTTTGTGATCGCCGCTTTGGGATAGGTGCCGATGGTTTGATCTTACTCGAAGTCGGATCGACTGCAGACCATTTTTCGATGCGCTATTATAACGCAGACGGAAAGCCGGGGAGTTTTTGTGGTAACGGGGCCCGCTGCATAACGCAATTCGCCTATCAGTTAGGAATTGCTAGCGATGAATACATCTTTACGGCAGCCGACGGCACTCACCGCTCCCGCAGAGAGCCCGATGGCAGCGTTTCGTTGCTGATGCAACCTGTAAAGGCCTTGCATTTTCAAGATAAAGACATCTTTGTCGATACCGGCTCTCCCCACCTGGTGGTAGCGGTAAACGAACTGGATACCACCGATGTAGTAGCCGTCGGAAGATCCATTCGAAACAATGAACGCTACCGTAGTGAAGGGATCAATGTAAATTTTGTGCAACGCACTGCCGACCCGAACAGCATTCGGATTCGCACCTACGAACGGGGCGTAGAAGACGAGACCTACTCTTGTGGCACGGGTGCCGTGGCCGCTGCTCTTACCTTTGCTGCAGACAAAAAGGGTACTCAGCAACTGGAGGTGCAAACCAAGGGAGGATCTTTGCTGGCTCAATTTGAAAAAGAAGGCGTGGAGTATGTTAATATCTGGCTTCGTGGACCTGCTACCTTTGTATTCGAAGCGATTCCCGACCCTCAACTACTGTTGCCATGAAAAAATTCACCATTCGCGTCTACGGCATTTTACAAGACGCCGAACTAGGCATCTTGGTTAGCGATGAGTGGATCAAAAAAGATCGATTTACCAAATTTCCGGGCGGAGGACTACAACTGGGCGAAGGCACCCGTGATTGCCTGATTAGAGAATTTGCAGAAGAAATGAACCTGCGAATTGCCGTAGACGAACATATCTACACCACGGACTATTTTCAGCTTTCGGCCTTTAATCCCTCGCACCAAATTATCTCGATCTACTACGCTGTACGCCCTCTCGAAAAAATGACAGTAAACCTCAAGACGACCCCTTTTGATTTTGATGAAAGAGAGCTGGCGCTCTACGAAAAGAATCAACAAACAGAATCGTTTCGATTTATAAAATGGGCCGAGTTCGGCCCCGAGGCACTGAGTCTGCCCATCGACAAGATCGTAGCCGCACAGCTCAAGCAACGGTAGCCCCTTAACTAAGCATCGCCTCTTTTTTCATAGAGGCGGCCAAGTCGTGACCCAGATAACGCTCGATCCATCCATGTACCCAGTAAATTACCGGTGTAAGCAACAAGGCCACCATAAACTTGTAACAATAGTTTACGATTCCCACTGCTATGAATAAACTAAATGGCCACTCAAAATCGCCCGGCTGAGCATTGGCCCTTGTGCCAATATAAAAAGCAATGAACAATACCACAAAGCTGTCAAGAAACTGAGAGACCAGGGTCGATCCGGTGGCCCGCAACCAAATGTGTTTTTCTCCTGTCAGTTTTTTAATGCGGTGAAAGACCAGCACATCGACCAGCTGCCCCAATAAAAAGGCCGTTAGCGATCCTACGATAATAAATCCGCCTTGCCCCAGCACGCTGGCATAGGCCAGCTGCATATCGGGGACCCCGCTGCCCTGCTTGCTAGTCAAAAAGAAAGCAGCCGGTGACAGCCGAATTGCCCCCATAAAAATTATAAAAGCAAAGGCGATCAGACCAGCCGTTAACCAAGATAAAAAACGCACCCCCCGCGTACCATAATACTCATTGATCAGATCTGTCATAATAAAGACCACAGGCCACAGCAGCACACCGGCCGTTAAGTTAAAAGACAGTTCATTGCCCATTATCCGCAACGATAGCGGGGCCAGTCCCAATGTTTGCTCGAGAGAAAAGATCTTAACGCCAATAATCTCGGCGATCAACGCGTTGGCAATAAAGAAACCACCCAAGATCAAAAACAACCGATTGGCCTTATTCGCAATAATGGATTGCACCATAACAGGGTTTTACTTATCCATGAAAATAGCATTATTTTGTTGCTCAAACATTCTCTCTATGCAAAATGCCTTACTTGAAAAGGCCCTGCCCCATGTAGTGGCACTTCTTTTCTTTATGGCCGTGGCGGCCCTTTTTTGCTTACCGGCCCTGCAAGGAAACGAGTTGGAGCAACACGACAATGTAAGCTGGAAAGGAATGGCGCAAGACGCCTTTGAATACAAAGCCGCCAAGGGGCATTTTCCACTTTGGAATACACATCTCTTTAGTGGCATGCCCAATTATCAAGTAGCGATGGAGGGTAAAACGATCGTACCGAACCTTCCTCAACTTTTTATGCTGGGGTTGCCCAAACCAATGAACTTTTTCTTTTTAGCCTGTGTTTGCTTTTACCTACTGGCGCTTACCATGGGCGCTCTTCCGGTCGTAGCCACGCTGGTGGCCACCGGCTATGCCTTCTCTACCTATAACCCGGTCATTATTGCTGCCGGGCACGATACGCAAATGATCGCAACTGCCTTTTTACCGCTGTTACTGGCAGGTCTGTTGCTCACCTATCACAAGAAATATTGGATAGGATGGAGTCTCTCAACATTGGGCGCCTATTTACTAATCGCGGCCAACCACCTGCAGATTACGTATTATTTCTTTTTGATCGCCCTGCTCGTTTCGGCAGCCTATGCCATTGAGTGGATCCGCAACAAAGAGTGGAGGCACTTGCTGCTGTCACTTGCCATTAGCCTGAGCGCAGCGCTACTAGCCATGGGAGGTAACGCCCTTATTTTACTCACCAGCTCGGAGTATAGCCGCTATACCATGCGGGGCGGCAAAGACCTCTCCATCGATCAAAGTGGAAAAGTAACCACTACCCAGACCAAGGGATTGGACACTTCGTATGCATTTGAATATTCGCTGGCCCCAAAGGAAAGTTTTACGCTGTTACTACCCAACGCCTTTGGGGGCGGGCACAGTCTCCGGTTCGAAGAAGGCTCTCAGATCGCCAACGACCTGATGGAAAAAGGGATCGATCAGCAAAATGCCGAACAACTGGCTCAAGGATTACCGCAATACTGGGGCGGATTACCTTACACAGCCGGCCCCGCTTATTTGGGCGTACTGATCGTGATATTTGCACTCTGGGGACTCTTCTTCGCAAAAGGTCCCTTGCGCTGGGGGCTTTTGGCAGCCACGCTACTAGGACTCTTTATTTCGTGGGGCAAGAATTTTGCGCTATTCAACTTATTGCTTTTTGAATACCTGCCATTGTTCAATAAATTCAGAGCTCCCTCTATGGCCCAAGTAATTCCTCAACTAAGCCTATCGGTGGCGGCGGTGCTGGGACTCTCTCAACTTACCAGTGGCAATTGGACCGCTTCGGATCTACTGTCAAAAAAAATACTCGCTCCGCTGGGGGTACTATTCGGGCTGCTAGTTGCGGCTTGGCTTTTTCAAAACTATGGAGCCTCCATTGATGCGCAAATACTGGCCGGCTATACCGATAAGAACGGATCGGATGAATTTGCCAGACTCATAATCGGTAGTATGAAGCAAGAGCGACAAACCATGTTCGGCAGCGCCGTAATAAGGGCTCTGTTGCTCACACTGGTTTTACTTGGAATTGGATGGGCCTATTTAAAAAATTATCTGGGAAAGTTCTGGGCCCTGGCCTTATTGATCGTGGTGTCTACTGCAGAGTTAACCTTGACCAGTAAAGATTACTTACCAAACGAAAGTTATGTTTCGAGCGACGAGTATCAACAAAAAAACTTTGCCCCTACTGCAATCGACCAAGAGATATTAAAAGACCGCGACACTCAGTATCGGGTGCTCAACATGAGCACAAGTACTTTCAATGATGCCATTACTTCTTACCATCATCGCTCGGTGGGTGGCTACCATGCCGCGAAACTCAGGATCTACCAAGACCTGATCGAAAAGTATTTTGCAGGTGGCGTCAACCCCACCATCTTGAATATGTTGAATACGCGATACGTGATCGTTAACGATCCCTCTACCAATCAACCCTCGCTGATCAGTAACCGCGATTCGGCCTATGGCAGCTGCTGGCTGGTTGATAGCCTAGTATTGACCAACGACCGCGCTGCTACCCTGCAACAACTGGGAGAGACCGATCTTCGTCATATAGCCTTGGTAGAAAAATCGGCCGGCATTGTTGCTACTGCGTTTGAGCGCGACAGCAGCGCCACGCTGGCCCTTTCAAAATTTGATAACGATACCCTTGTCTATGAAACAGCCGGGAGCAAGCCCCGCTTTGCGGTATTTAGCGAGATTTATTATCCCAAGGGGTGGAATGCATACGTAGATGGAAAAAAGACCGACTATCTTAATGTGAACTATTTGCTCAGAGGGCTCTCATTGCCGGCAGGGCAGCATAAAATAGAATTTATTTTTGAGCCCGAGTCGGTCAAGACCGGAAATACATGGATGTTCGTATCCACTATACTAATTACGCTAGTAGTACTGACGGGATTTTTTATGGCATACAAAACAAGTAGCGTAACAAGCACCAAAAACTAACCGGTGAGCAAAAAAATTCTCGTTGTTGCGCCCTACACCTTTTTGCCGTATCGATCGGGCGGGCAAAAATATATTGCTCAATTTCTGGATGCTTTGGGTCAGCAAGCTAAAGTTACCGTAGTCAGTACCGCTCAAGATGCTGGATTCGTTCCCTCCCCTCACTATAGGCTACTGCCTGTGCTACCCTACTCCATATTTCGCTATGCAGATCTCACCCTTAAAGCAACCCTCGTTGATCTAATTGAACGCAATCGCTACGACTGGATTATTTGGGAACATCCCTATTTTGGTTGGCTGGCCAAGACGATCAAAGAAAAAACGGGTATCAAAACCCTCCTACATACCCACAACATCGAATACCAAAGATTCCGCTCATTAGGCAAGATATGGTGGCCTCTATTAGAAAAATATGAGCGTAGCGCCTTTCGTATAGCCGATAAGATCGGTTTCATAACCCCAGAAGACAAACGCTTTGCAATAAATGAATGGCAAAAAGACTCAGCAGATTGCCTTGAAATACCATATGGTATAAATTTACAGCATTGTCCCACTGACAAAGAGACCAGTAGAAATAAAATAATCGAAAAACATAGTCTTAACAGCCAACAAACTATTCTATACTTTAATGGCTCACTAGATTACGCCCCGAATTATACAGCCCTTAAGCAGCTAATTAATAAGCTAATACCAAAACTTCAAACAGCGTACCCAGACTGCTATATTTTACTGATTTCTGGAAAAGGACTCCCCAAAAAAGAAAAAGACCTGCATCCCTATCAACAACTGAATATCCATTACACTGGATATGTAGAAGACATTGAACTTTATTTTAAAGGAGCTGATATCTTTTTAAACCCTGTTACAAAAGGAGGAGGAGTTAAAACAAAAATGATCGAATCAATCGCTTTTGGCACACCCGTAGTGGCAATGGAAACTGCTGCCCAAGGAATGGATTCTAAAAGTGTGGGCAGAATGCTGCGCCTTTCACCAGATGGAGATTGGAAAGCTTTTGCAACCGAAATACAAGCATTAAAGCAACAGCTTCCACTACAGACACCTGCATCATTTTACGAGAAATACTGTTGGGAAAATAACATCAAAGCATTGGTAAATCAGCTTTGAGCACTATAACTAGACCCCAGCACCAACCCTCTATAGAAAGAAATAAAATTATTTTTACTAAAGTTCTGCTCGGCAAAAATTCTCGCTTGCAAACCAAGAGAAGCCAATAAGTCTTTATCCACTTCTAACAAACGCAGCAGCGAAACCCCCTCATTAATTATTTCATTTTCAGAAATTGAGTAGATAAGCAATCCATTTTTGAGATGCTCAATATAATCAGGAATTCCATCTACAGCCGTACTCAAGACCACCTTACCTCTGGCCATCATTTCCATAGCAACAAGAGGAAGACCCTCAAATGCAGATGTTAAAATTAAAACATCGGCGCTTTGGTAAATTTCTTCCATCAAATATTTACCACTTACATTGCCGTACAGATTGACAAATGGGTGAAGAGAGGAAGGAAGATAATCGGCTACATCGCCAACAAATGAAAATTCGATAGCAGCAGATAACTGTTTGCACAAAAGGGCGATTTCACCAATAAGATGAAGCCTCTTTTGCGAAGACCCTCTGCCAACAAATAAGACCTGCATTACTTGATGCTGCACTTTTTGGAGCGGCGGAATCTCAATAAAATTATCAATAAAATAAAGCTTATCAAATTGCTCCTTACCAAAACCATTCTTTTTATATAAATCAACTACATCACGCATTACTTTTCTAGTTGAAAAGACCCGATATGAAATTTCAGGCTCGAATGCGAGGGAATAACGTATCCAAGTATTTAAATGACATATTTCAATTTTTCGAATTGTACTAGAGACATAAGGAATTACCTTATAGAAATAAATACACTCTCCACCTATTATAGCCATAGGCTTTGACTGCATAATCCACTCAGCCAAAACACCTCGCCAAAAAATGTTTATAAAATGAAAAACCTTATTGTCGATAAAACGATGAAGATCAAGCGTATCGATACTACTATTTTGAAAAAGATTGATAAAACCATTATTCTTTGGACGTTTGGTAAAAATAACCAATGGCCTCAAGTCGATAAAACAAGTGGCCAAATCAGCATTAACCCTAATGGAGCCACCCAAATCAGCCGAAGAGGAGAATATAATTATTCCAGGACGAATCTTTATACGAAATAAATACCCGTAAATTCTTCCAAAAAAGACAAAAGGAAAGCAAAAAATACGCTCAAGTAAAATCCTAGATCGAAAAACTTTATAACTCATGAGTAATACCGCTTCAGTAAGCTGTCAAGATAATCGGCAGTGAAACACAACTCTAATTTATGAATTAATGGTAAAATAGTTGTAACATTAATAAAATAAGACGTACCCCTGTCCAAAATCCTAATATTTGGAACAACCTGCATAAAGTTAGCAATAGCATCTACTACCTGAAAAACAGTGTTGGAAATCGGATTCGCAACATTAACTATTGAATTAGTATAAAGTTGCTTCTTAATCAAAGAGTCCACAATTAAATAAAAATCATCTACCCCAATTAAATTACGCGTAGCATGTCTCCAAACATCAATAGTCTCGTTAGTTGAAAACTGATGAATAAACCGATTAACAAGTGTATTAGGATTAGTCCCACCACCAACAATATTAGAAGCCCGAATGATAAGATATTTGGAAGCATTTTCCTTGATATAATTCTCTATATTCAACTTATGCCGAATATAAAAGGAATCCTGCAAAGAAGGGTCATAAACTGATGCAGTACTGAAATAAATAAGCTGGAGATCTGGATATTTTTTCAGGTATGTATAAAGTAATTCATACTCCCGATCTGCCTCTTGATGATTTGTAAAAGAAGAATTAGATACGCCAGAAGCAAAAATAAGTTTATCTACATCTTCTTGATAAGCAGAAAACGCTCTAGCGACTAGCCCGTTACCAACAACCATAAAAACTAGAATTTGATGAAACGATAAACTTTTTCAGCATCCAGAACCAGCACCTCTTGATTTCTAATGAAAAAATCATGCTACCGGTTGAAGTAATATGAAAAAAGCATAACTAATTTCGATATCAGCCCTTGTCTGAGTAGTGACAAAGGTATGAGACTTTGCAACTTGATAATTTGTAAAATAAAATTAGGGACATACTGACCATTTGAGTACTTAACAAGCTGATCAAGATTACGAATAGATAAATTTCTAATTATTCGCCACCATGCATCATATACAATCCATGTCTGTGCGCTAACTTTTCCATGCTTATTATAAAAATAAAGCATCTCAGGTATCTCTACGCCGGGATTCAGATGACAGGACTGTGTAACCTGACTATCGCTGATTCCCATTGTTATAAGCGGATGAGAGATATAATGACAAGAATAACCTCTTATCATTCTTATGTATGCCTCCAAATCAACCAGCCATTTGAGGCTGATATCATAGCGCTCAACCATATCACTTCTGAATAAGACAACACTGGGTGGGCCTATAATATTTTCAGCAAATAACCGATAAGGATTTCTTTGAAGCATTTTAAACTGAGTCAGATTAAGCGTCTTGTCGGTAACCGTCTTAGACACCTCGTTAAAGGTACGGTATCCAGAAAAAAGCACATCAGTTCCAACAGAAATTGAAGCAACAAAATGCTCCAATGAATACTGATCAGTGAGCCAATCATCATCATGCATCAACTTAATCCACTTACCACTGGCTAGCTCTATTGCCCTAACCCAATTACGTGGGGTTCCCAGCGATTGCTCATTCTTATGATAACGCAAACAAAACGGATAAAACATTTGCTGCAACAAATTGAGCACGGAGTCGTCTGCCGAATCATCCGAAATAATCACCTCAAAATCGGTAAATGTCTGAATACGTATACTGTCTAATAACCGCTTTAAAAAAAGCGGTCGTTGAAAAGAAGGGATACAAATAGACAGAAGTGGCTGCATCAATACAAAATTCGTACTTTTATAGATTAAATGAGTCAACCTTACCCTAACAGTTTAGCACATAGGCTTCTTTACGGGCTGCGAACCCGTCTTACAACCCAACAAAATAGAAGCTGGAGAAAATTGGGCATTTCCTTTTGGAGAAAAACAATTATCAAACACCTCCCCCCGGGCCGCCTCTATCAACAACAATTTTTGGGTAACCTACTTTATTTTAAGGCCCCACAAGAACTTTTACATGGACTAGAAGAAATTTTTATTCATGAGGTTTACAAGCAATCCTTTCAAAAAAATGCCAGAATAATAGACTGCGGGGCCAATATTGGCCTAAGTATTATCTATTTAAAAACCGTATGCCCTCAAGCAATAATTACAGCTTTCGAGCCAGATAGCGATAATTTCGAATTACTCAAAAAAAATATTTTATCTTTTGAACTTGCAAACGTCTCCCCCATTCAAGCTGCGGTGTGGAACCGCAGCGGACTAGTCCCATTTATTAGCAATCATGGCATGGCTAGCAGATTGGCTAATTCGACACTTGAGTCTGAAGAAATGATACGCTCTGTTCGCCTACGAGATTATATTAACGATCCCGTAGACTTTCTAAAATTAGATGTAGAGGGCGCAGAGTATGATATAATAACTGACATTGAAGACAGGCTTTTTTTAGTTAATTCAATGTTTATCGAGTATCATGGGTTTTTCAACAAACAAAATCAACTAACTGATTTGCTATCATTACTAACCAGAGCCAAGTTCACCTACTATCTAAAGGAGGCGGCTGTCAACTATAAAACGCCACTCTACCAGAAAGAAGAAACAACCCATCTTTTTGACTTACAATTGAACATTTTTTGCTTTAGAGATAATAAAAAGAAACCAACGTAGAGCTACCTTAGAAAATCCAAAAAAGAAGTAATTGCCTGATTTTTTTTATCGGTTAGCTGATAACTGATATTTTTTCTAAAGTACGTATCCAAATCATAAGAGCTGTTTTTCCCAACTTGTTGAATGACTTTATCAATAGACCGAACGCCCAAAGCATTGGCGGCATCAAATCGCGCAATAAAAGAGGGAGGGAGTTTCTGAGTACTAATCCAAGTGGCAAAAACAAAAGGAAGCCCAGTAAACATATGCCATGCCACCCCAAGATCATAGACGTGATGATACTTAGAACGAACCTCTAAGGCCCTGTCGCCTATAATCAAACCTGCTTGTCGATCTACAATCTCTGCTATAAAAGAGTCCGACTTAGTTAAACTCAAGCGAGGATTTAACCTCCAGTGATGTCGGAGAAGAATCTGCAAAAGAGCAATGGATGTTTTGCTTTGGTAGTCTAACAATATACTATCAACCTCCCTAATGGGAACCTGGCTACAAACGCATACTGAAGCAACTTCATAATCAGTAGCAATGCAATGGTTCCCCACAATAAAATGCGTTGGCAATGTGGGGATAATGGCGACTGGTACTAAGGCCAAATCTAGGTCTCCCCCTATTAATTGTGAGGCCACAGCAGCTGGATAATTACCAGTTAGTTCCATCTCTGGCAAAAAATCAGCCTGCTCTAACCCATACAGCAACGGCCTCGTGTTAAGGTAGTTAACGATCCCAACTCGTATCTTCTTCAAATTAACTAAATTTGTGGTTACAAAGGTACTGGATCAGCCGTCCATAAACCAATAGAATTCATGGAACGCAGCACACTCACCGCCATAGCCGCCATTGACGGCCGATATCGAAGCCAGGTACAGTCGCTCGAAGAGTATTTCTCCGAGTTTGGCCTAATCAAATACAGAATTCTGGTAGAGGTTCATTACCTCTTTTGGCTCGAGAAAAAAAAGATCATCAAACTGGGGGCTGCGGCTACCAAACACCTAAAAACACTGTGCGAGACATTCTCACCAGAGCAGGCCATGGCCATCAAAACCATTGAAAAGACCACTAATCACGATGTTAAGGCCGTCGAATATTTCTTAAAAAAAGAATTAGACACGTGCGGAGCTACCGCCATTCGGGAATGGGTTCATTTCGGACTTACCTCGCAAGACATCAACAACACAGCAGTACCGCTTGCCTGGAAACACGCGATGGAAAACGAATATCTTCCGGCCCTGCTGAATTTGAATACCGAGTTAAGGATACTGGCCCAACGATATCGGGATGTTCCCCTTCTGGCCCGTACCCATGGCCAACCGGCCAGTCCTACCAAACTGGGAAAGGAGATCATGGTTTTTGTGGAACGCATTCAAAACCAGATCGAGCAATTTATCGGTGTTCCGTTTACTGCTAAATTTGGAGGTGCCACCGGTAATTTCAATGCACACCATGTGGCCTTCCCTCAGATCAACTGGATCCGTTTTGGCAATGAGATGTTGGCTTCTCTCGGACTTTCTCGCCAACAGCACACCACCCAGATCGAACACTACGACCAGCTAGCGGCGCAGTTCGATGCCATGCGCAGGATCAATACTATCCTGATCGATTTCTCCAGAGATATGTGGACCTATATCTCTCTGGAATATTTCTCGCAAAAGACCAAGAAAGGAGAGGTCGGCTCCTCGGCTATGCCCCATAAGGTCAATCCCATCGACTTCGAAAATGCTGAAGGAAATTTAGGCTTGGCCAATGCGCTCTTTGAGCATATGGCTGGCAAATTGCCCGTATCTCGACTTCAACGCGACCTGACCGACTCGACCGTATTGCGCAATATTGGTGTTCCGGTAGCCCATACGCTGGTGGCCTTGCGTTCACTCGAAAAAGGCATTGGTAAGCTGGTGCTTAATGATGCAAAGATCTATGAGGACCTTGATCAAAATTGGGCCGTAGTGGCAGAAGCTATTCAAACTATACTTCGTCGCGAAAACTATCCCGAACCCTATGAAGCGCTAAAAGACCTTACCCGTGGGCAGCAGCGTATTACCAAACAAGTGTTACACAAGTTCATTGACGGGCTCGGTGTTAAAGCCGCTGTCAAAAAGGAACTCAAAAGTATCACCCCGCATAACTATACGGGCTTACAAGCACCCTTTTAACTACTGGCTATCCGCGTTTAAAGTAATTGATGGGCATTTATAGGCGATACCTGCCCTCCGATACCCTGCCTGCCCGCAGAAAGACGGCTCCTTCTATTGAAGGACCTACTTATGAATTTCGCTGCTAAAGTGAAACTGAATATCGGGATTATTGGTCATCTCTGTATTAAGAAACCATTCGCTTTGCGCCAGGTACACAGGATGACCGTCTTTATCTTCGGCCGCATTGGCCTGCTTGAATCGCAGAAAATCGATAAGCTTCGACGGATCGGCAGCCGTAAGCCAGCAGGCCTTGTAAAAAGGCATGGAATTAAACACTACCGAAGCCCCGTACTCATGTAATAGCCTGTACTGGATAACCTCAAACTGCAGCTCCCCCACACATCCGATTATTTTTTTATTGCCCCCAAATTGGGTAAAGAGCTGGGCAACGCCCTCGTCGGTCAATTGTAGTAACCCCTTTTCGAGTTGTTTGGTTTTTAGCGGGTCTTTATTGACTACCTCTTTAAAGATCTCGGGAGAAAAAGAAGGGATGCCAGTAAAATAAAAATCTTCCCCCTCGGTAAGCGTATCCCCGATCTTGAAATTACCCGTATCGAAAAGACCTACCACATCGCCCGCATAGGCATCTTCGATGATACTTTTATCGCGCGCCATAAAAGAATATGGATTGCTAAAACGCAGATCCTTATCGAGACGAACATGGTGATAATATTTGTTGCGTTCAAATTTTCCGGCGCAAATTCTAAAAAATGCGATCCGGTCGCGGTGCTTGGGATCGAGGTTAGCATGGATCTTAAAGACGAATCCACTCATCTTGTCTTCTTGTACCTCTACCGGGCGGGTGGTGGCAACTCTGCTGCGAGGCGTAGGGGCAATCCGAATAAATGTATCGAGCATTTCTTTTACGCCAAAATTGTTAATGGCGCTTCCAAAGAAAACGGGCGCGACACGGGCCTGCAGATAATCCTCTATGTTCAGGGGCCCGTAGACGCCCTCGACCAACTCGGCGTCTTCGCGCAATTGATGAGCATCTCTTTCGCCAAGCTTTTGTTCCAAAATGGGATCGGCCAGCGAAGCGATCTTGAGCGTGTCTTCGTCGCCGCGGGTTCCGGCTCTGAACAAGAGCAGGCTTTGATCGGTCATGTTGTATACCCCCTTAAAGTCCTTACCACTGTTGATGGGCCAGGTCATGGGATGAAGCCGAATCGTTAACTCTTTTTCGATCTCTTCTAACAGATCAAATCTGTTTTTTCCATCGCGGTCCATCTTGTTGATAAAAACAATGACCGGCGTGTCGCGCATACGACAGACCTCCATCAGACGGCGCGTTTGCTCCTCTACCCCATTAACGCTGTCTACCACCAGAATTACGCTATCGACTGCCGTTAGGGTACGGTAGGTATCTTCCGCAAAATCTTTGTGACCCGGCGTATCGAGCAAATTGATCAGAATACCATTGTATTCAAAACTCATCACCGAGGTCGCGACCGAAATACCCCGCTGCCTTTCGATCTCCATAAAATCGCTGGTCGCATGCTTCTTTATCTTGTTACTTTTAACGGCCCCTGCCACCTGAATGGCCCCTCCGAAAAGCAAAAACTTCTCGGTGAGGGTAGTCTTTCCGGCATCGGGGTGAGAGATGATGGCAAAACTGCGTCGCTTGGCGATTTCGTGCTGGTATTTCATAAGAGCGCCGCAAAGGTAAGGGGGAGTCCGCACTTGAAAGAAGGCCGGTCGCAGCCCGCCCTTGCCGTCTGTCAAAAAGTAGCGTGTATGCCCCCGATTGACAGTACCTTTGCCGTATGATAAGGGGTACCCTAGAGATCGTTGTCAGCAGCTTTAAAATGGCCATACAAGAGCTATGGAAAAATAAGCTCCGTACCTTTTTATCGCTGTTTGGCATTACCATTGGCATCTTTTGCATTATTGGTGTACTGGCAACCGTCAACAGTCTTGAGCAGAATATTCAAAACGAGATCAAATCGCTTGGCAACAACACCATCTATATCGATAAATGGGAGTACAGTGGCGGTGGCCCCGACTATCCTTGGTGGAAATTTGTAAACCGTCCCTCTCCACGCTATCAAGAAGTACAAGAGATCAGAGAACGAACGCCCATGGCCCGCTATGTGGCTTTTCACAACAGCATCAACGATCCGGTAGAATTTGCCGGACGACAACTCAGCGGCGTAACCACCCACAGCATTAACGAAGATTTTCAATACATACAACCCACTGAGATCGCTTTTGGCAGAGCCATCGCAGACAGAGAGTACGAAGACGGAGCCCACGTGGGCATTATTGGCAACGAAATTGCAGAACAATTATTTGGCCAGGCCGAACTCGCTATCGATAAAGTGGTAGAGGTAAGAGGAAAGCAACTGCTGGTTATTGGCATTATCAAAAAACAAGGCAAGGGCTTTTTATCGGAAGGGGGCTGGGAATTTGACAAGAGTATTTTTATTCCCTACCGTTTTGGGCGAATGCTCATGAACGAGCTTAAGGCAGATCCGCTAATTATGGTGCAAGGAAAAGAAGGGATAGCCTCTGCTACATTAAAAGAAGAATTGACCGGCACCATGCGCGCCGTTAGAAAACTGACCCCTACACAAGAGGATAATTTCTCGCTCAACGACATCAATGACTTTAGTAAAGAAGTTAGCGATCTTTTCGTAAATGTAAATATAGGCGGCTGGGCCATCGCGATGCTTTCACTCATTGTGGGCATGTTCGGTGTTGCCAATATTATGTTTGTATCGGTGCGGGAACGAACCAGTCAGATCGGCCTAAAAAAAGCGATCGGCGCCAAAAGCAGGATCATACTGACCGAGTTTTTGCTAGAATCCTCTTTTCTCTGCATTATTGGAGGACTGATCGGGCTTAGTCTTGTCTTTTTGCTCACACAGATCCTGACCAGTGCGCTCAACTTTCCCGTCTTTATTTCTACCAGCAATATGATGCTGGCCATCGGCATTTGCATTATCGTGGGCATAATAGCCGGCTTTATTCCTGCCAGACAAGCCGCCCGCATGGATCCCGTTGTGGCCATTCGCAGTAAATAAAAGGGCGCAGCAGAACTTTACTATTTTTACAGCCGTGTCCATTCATATACTTGCCATAGAATCTTCTTGCGACGAAACCGCTGCCGCCGTTTGTGTGGACGGAAAGATCTTGTCGAACGAAGTAGCCACGCAAGAGGTACACAAAAATTTTGGGGGCGTTGTTCCCGAACTTGCCTCGAGGGCTCATATGCAACATATTGTTCCGGTGGTAGAGCAAGCCCTTTGCAAGGCCAATCTTACCCTCGATCGCATCGACGCCATTGCTTACACGCAAAGTCCGGGTCTGATCGGATCGCTGCTGGTAGGTGGACAATTTGCTAAATCATTGGCCCTTTCGCTTCGCAAACCCCTTATTGCGGTGCATCATATGCAAGCCCATGTGCTGGCCAATCTTATTGAGCATCCCGAATTGGCGTTTCCCTTTATATGCCTAACAGTTAGTGGCGGACATACCCAACTGGTCTTGTGCGAAAGCCCCACTCGTATGGAAGTGATTGGGGAGACCATTGATGATGCGGCCGGCGAGGCGTTCGATAAAACGGCCAAACTACTCGGACTACCCTACCCCGGTGGCCCGTTGATAGACCACTATGCTAAAACGGGACGCGCCGACCGCTTTGTGTTTCCGGAGCCCCAGATTCCTGACCTCAATTTTAGTTTTAGCGGATTAAAAACATCCATTCTCTACTTTTTGCAAAACGCCGGTAAAAGCCACGCTTATCATCCCGAGTTGATCGCAACTACCGAAGAGCAGCATGCTTTTATTAAAGAAAATCTGGCAGATCTTTGCGCGTCGATTCAACAGCGCATCGTTTCGATCTTGCTACATAAATTAAAAAAAGCTGTTATAAAAACCGGCATCAAGAACATTGCCCTGGCCGGTGGTGTATCGGCCAATAGCGGGCTGCGAAATGGCATTCAGCAACTGGCCGCACCATACAACTATCAATACAGCATTCCTTCGCTGGCCTATTGTACCGACAATGCGGCCATGATTGCCATAACCGGTTATTACAAATACCTCGACAAGCAATTTGCTTCGCTTGACCAGCGCTCCAGTGCCAAGGCTACCTGGTAAGTTTATCGTATGGCTAACTCGTATTTTTCGTTCAAACAATTTACCATTTGGCAAGACCAGGCCGCTATGAAAGTAACGACCGACGCTTGTTTGCTTGGGGCCTGGGTAAGCAGGCAGATGCAGCGGCAGGCGCAGCCTACTTCGCTTCGAATAGCCGATGTAGGAGCCGGCACGGGCCTCCTTTCGCTCATGATACATCAAAAAAATCCAACCTGCTCAATTGAAGCACTTGAAATAGATCCCCCGACCGCCGAACAGGCCCGTAGCAACATTGCAAAAGCTAGCGCTGAAAAGCAACTCAGCGTTGTTACGACAGATGTGACCAATTTTTTGCCAGCGGCCCCCTACGACATAATTGTTAGTAATCCCCCATTTTATCAAGATGATCTAAAAGCAACGGCACAAAAAAGAAACTGGGCCTTTCATAACGAGACCCTATCGCTGGCGCAATTATTTTCTTTTATTGCCGAAAATCTGCATAGTCGTGGTTATTTTTTTCTGTTGGTGCCGGCAAGAAGAGAAAAAGAGGTCGAGGAATTAATTCGATCGGCCGAGCTGACCCTGATAGAAAAAATAAAAGTAAGAACCGCTGCACAGCATCCAGCCCACCGGCTGCTATTGGCCGGTCAACGAAAAAAGACCGAAGAGATGCAGACATCTAAACGTATAGACGAAAAAGAAATTTGCATTACAAATGCAGTGGGCACGTATAGCCATGAATTTACCGAATTGCTAAAAGACTACTACCTGGGGCTATAAGATCAGCCTAGACCAGCATAGCTACGCATGTATTCGTAGGTAGGAGATAGCGCCCCATTATTGGTTAACGTGGCTTTTTCTATAAGCGAAGAGCCGCCTTTGAACAGATCTTCTAGAATGTATTTGATCAATTGTTCTCCAAAATAGCGACTGGCATCACGGGGCAGCTCATTGGGTAAATTACCTACCGCCATCACATCGATAGAACCGGGCAAATAGGGAGCGGTTTTAGCCAGGGTTGTTCGATCGACCCCATAGAGCGGGTCCTCGATACTTTGATCGCCCAGATTGATAGGAACTGACCCGTGGGCATCATCGGTAATATCGGCAATTGTTACGATGCGGAATTTGGGGTCACGCACGTCTTCGCTTTCGAAAAGCCGTTGCATTCCCTGCTCCCAATAAATACCGTTCATCAAAATATCGGTAACATAGGTATACGGTTTAAACCGGGTCTTGTAGCGGTCGTGGTGCGCATGGAACTCCTCGCGGTCGTAGCCCCCATTTTCTTTATGCTGAAAAAGATCGGCGCCCTTTAGATGCGTATACACCGGGTAGGTGTAGTCCCTTTTTAGGTAGTCCGAGGGCTCCACCTCATGGATGCCTATCAGGCTCATCACCTCTAAAATACCGTGGGCCACCCGGCCCGAACCGGTTACGGCAATTTTGATCGGAGGCAGCTTAAGGCCAAAATATGTATGAATTAACTCTCTGAAGCTACGCTGTTTATAAACCCTATTTAAGGTAAAGGTGCCGGTTCTTTTTCCATAAGCCATGATCCCATTGTGGGCACCCACCACCCCGGCAAAGAAGCCAAATCCGATAATTCGCTGCCCGTCTTCGTGCTCCAGACATTCGTAATCGATAAGACGGATACGCTTTTGCAAAACAGCCCGAAATAAGTCTTGATTATACGGCTGGAGCTTTTTGGTATGCGAAAAAAACAAGTAGGTCTTCTGTTCGATCAGCTGCTCGATCGACACCTCTTTGATGCCAAAAATATACTCGCAGCCAGAAAGGTCCTCTTGCACTGCGACTCCTGCTGCCAGGTACTCCTTATCGGCAAAACAACGAGTGGGCGAAGGTTGCGCCACAATTTGCACTTGCTGGAAGTTCTTTTGAAGCCACTTGCACTGTGCCGGGGTGAGCGCTACCCGACTATCGGGCGGATTTTTACCCTCGCGCAACAATCCAATCTTAATCATAGGCATACCTTTGCAATCAGCCGCAAAATTAACCCGATTTAAGCGGTTTTATTGTATGAACTATTTTGAACTCTTTGCGATACCCATTCAGCTGCAGGTAGACAGCCAGGCCCTGAGAAGCACCTTTATGCAACTCAGCCGTCGCTATCACCCCGATTTCTTTACTAACGAAACGCCCGAGGCGCAAGAAGAAGCCCTTGAAAAAAGCGCCTTGGTCAATAAGGCCTGGAAGGTCTTTCAACACCGGGAGGAAACCATCGCCTACGTATTACAATTAAAAGGATTACTTGCCGATAATGAGAAGTATCAGTTGGATCCCGTTTTTTTAATGGAGATGATGGAGATCAACGAAGCCATTAGCGAACAGGATGAGGAGCAACAATCGACGTTGAAAGACCGCCTGCAAGCGCTAGAAGCGCAGATCTATGCCCCCGTTGGCGATATTATTGCGCAGTATCAGGATGGACAAACATCAGAGGCCGACTTGTTGAAAGTAAAAGAGTATTATTTTCAGAAGAAATATCTGGAGCGCATTCGGGGCAGTCTTTTTAGCTGATTTGCTTACCTTTGCCCTCCTCCCGCCCGGGTGGCGAAACTGGTAGACGCAGCAGACTCAAAATCTGCCGCCAGCAATGGTGTATCGGTTCGATTCCGATCTCGGGCACGAATAAAAAAGTCCTGCACGAAGTGCGGGATTTTTTATTTGGCAGCGGGGCAAGCCGGTCCGCCGAAGGCGGGCTGGTTTGACTAAGCGGACAAATAAAAAGACCGGGTGAGCGAAGCTAGCCAGGACTTTTTTATTAGTGCCCCTCCCCCCGCGGAACTGCGAGCGTAGCGAGCAGAATCCGATCTCGGGCACAAAGCCCCCAACACGAAGTGTTGAGGGCTTTTTTAATTGGATGCGTGCAAAGCTTGCTTTTCTAAGCAGACAAGTAAAAAGCCCGCCACGGCGAAGCCGTGTGGGGCTTTGGGTAAGACCACCAACAATGGAACTGCGAGCGCAGCGAGCAGAATCCGATCTCTACATCAAAAAACGTAAACCTATTTTCTAAATCTCTTTTTCTTAATTAGCTTTTTTAATTCCTCTACTGTATTTTCCAACTCTTTGATACGTTGTTCTTGCTGCGAATTCTTTTGCTCCAGATTAGAGATCTTAAAGCTATGCACCTCATCATAATTAACCGACATCATCCCCTCATGATCAGTATGCACGGCATCGGGCAACACCTTTTGAACATCCTGAGCCAAGTATCCAAAGTGATTGCTGGTATCGGATCCATTTTTCCAACGGAATTGAACAAAGTCAATTTGATCTTCATTGTCCCAAGATTGCAAGACATTCTTTAATCGAGCATCAGAGGTTAGTAATGTTGAACCAGCATATACAGTAGTTCCTCTTATATCACCACTTACATCTAATTTGTATATTGGAGTACTCGTACCTATACCTACGTTTTGATTGGTCATATAGATATATACCCCGTTAGGTCTTCCTATTTGGAAATAATCGGCATAAGTGTTCATATAGCCATACTCGACACTTTGGGCATTATTAGTAAATGAAACATTCGCTCCACCATCAGATGAACGACCCGCTAATCTAATACATTGTGTGGAACTATTAGAAGCTACAGTTAATGGGTATGTAGGGGAAGTCGTACCTATACCTACATTCCCCCCTGATGTGATACGCAGTGTTTCGGTAACAGAACCAGCAGCAACTCTTGTAGCAAAAGACATATAAGTCGCCGAATTGCCAATAGTTTCATTTTCTTTTAAAACTTTTATGCTACCAGCATCTTGAACACCACTACCATTATGTATACCAAATTGTATGTTTGCCCCTGTATTTATTTCACCTGTTGTTGTTAAAAATGATGATATGTAAACTCCATCGCCAGTTGTACTATTAACATGTAATTTTTGTAATGGCGAATCCGTCCCAATTCCTACATTCCCCCCTGATGTGATACGCATTTTTTCAGATTGAGTCCCTGTGGAAGTAGTAGTTTGAAAAGCTAAATCCGAATTTATTGCTGTACCTAAATAAGTTGAATATATTGATGAAACACCTGTTGCATTGCTTATACCTAAAGCATTTCCATTTGTAGAGTTATCAGAAAACATACCAGAAAAAGTATTGGTTCCTGTGCCTGAACTTTGTACACAGAACTTAAATGATGGGTTAGTCGTACCTATACCTACTTTGCCGTCACTTGCAATACGCATCCTTTCGCCTATCGAACCACTACTATTAGTCAAAAAACGTAAACTTCCAGACTGGTCGTCATTTGTGGCATTTTCTTTAATACCGCTAATAACGGCTCCAGATGTATAAGCTCCGGCAGTATTATATTTAATTCTAAATCCAATACCTGCATCAGGACTTGAATTATACGCTTGACTGGCAGACACTCTCAAAGCATTTAGTTGAGAACCATCAGTTACGATCTCCAACCCCGCTGAAGGAGTGGTAGTCCCAATCCCCACATTCCCATCATCTCGCACCATCAAAAGCGGTGTCGAAGAAGAAGAATTACGAACCCGCAAAGCGGTAGTGGCAGAGTTTGTTCCCGCGCCAACGATCTCGAACTTAGTGCCGGCAGTAGGCGATGAGGTTCCTACCCCCACTTGCGCTAAAAGACTATTGCTGGCAGACAGAGACCCGAAAAAACAAAAGAAATAAACTAACTTTTTAAAGGTTTTCATAGCGGATGGCTTTTAATAACTGAACTGAAAATTAGTAATCAAGCGTAAGTAATTAACCAATTTTTTAGGATGAATTGACTTAAATCAATCATAGAAAATCAATCCCCTACTTACGCTTATTCATGACCCTAGACAAGGTTTCTTCTCGTATGCCGAGAAAAGAAGCTATATATTTTTTTGGGGCGAGTAGCGCTTTGTCTGGATATGCCTTTAAAAAGAACTGACAGCGGGCCTCGGCAGAAGGAATACGAGCAATGAATGACCGTATCTCTGCATCTTGATAATAGGCAGTCAAGAGACGTCTGATGATGATATTGGTCTCTGGAAACTTTTGAAACAACTCCTCTAACTTGTCGGCGTCCAGCTCTAGTAAAACTGATTCACGAATGGCCTGAATATATTCCATCGAGGGCCTCTTCTCCCGCATACTGTAAATAGAAGTCGCGATCTCGTTGGTGGCAGAAATCCAAGTGGTAACTTCTTTTCCACCCTCGCGAATAAAAGCCCTTACCACACCCTGATGAATAAAAAAGTATCGGTCGCAAACCTCGCCGGGCACAAGCAGGTACTCGCCCTTGGCTGCTTTTCTAAGCCTGCAATTTGCCAACAAAAAGGCCCTAACCTCTTTTGAAACAGGATAAAAGAGAGAAAGCATTTTAACCAGATCATTGACCAGGGTGAGCATACTCACAAATAAGTAACAAATTCGTAAATCGACTCAGAAAATAAGTTGAAACATTGATATAAGTCAATATTTGGTAAAAATTGCTCATTATTTCCCTAAAAAAATCGCCCCTCCCACTCAGGCAGAGCAATAAGACAAGAGACCCTTTTACCAAAGAGGCGATAACGATAACGAGCTACCAAGCGGTACAAGAGATCCCTGATTGGCCTGGGGATGATCAGAAAAAAAGAAAATAGCCGCCAACCGCCGGATAAATGACGCAAGATCAACAACGCGGCATCAGACCTCGTATATACTCGCCCTTTAGAGATTAGTACTACAGAATCAAGAGCGAGGTTAGAGCGATGATAGTTCAGTAAAATAGACTTACCAGCTTCGGACTGAAGCGATGTAAAGCAAAAATGACCGACGGGGTCGCGCTGTAAAACAAATTGAACAGCCCTGCTACACAAATAGCAAAACCCGTCATATAGAATAATATGATCCGAAGGAGCGCTCAATAACTGCAAGATAGCTCGAAAGAGCTGCAATCAGCTACCTCACACTAAACCTATATGTATTATTCCTGTCGCTCACCAAGACCATACTATCCTTCATTAAATAACGTATATAATACTCAGTAAAAGGAGTAGAAATGGCCATTGGATCAACAATTACAGACCAACTATTACCGAAATTATCATTCCATACCGGCCCGCAATAAGAAGTTGTATTGACACGGGTAAGCAACACCCACTCCCCTTGGTGGACGGAAGAAATGCCATCCCGAACACTACTTTTTAAATTCCACTTCTTATCATATAATAAATTAATGTCCGGAAGGTTTTCCTTTGGAGGAAATACATCGCCGGTGCAAGCAGATAAAAGAACCAATAATATAAAAGTATACCTCATAATCTAGCTTTACTAAAATGTTAGAACCAAATCGGTGAATACCCTCCAGTGTAATAAACTCGATAAGGCCATACCCAGCCAAATACCGAGCCCGCCTTTGTGTCCCAGTGTACATCACGAGCAGGCCAAAGCGAGGTTTGATTGGCGGGACTAGGAAATGAAAAAGAATAGGGGTCCAATCCTGCATAATCACTCCAATTTGTACAATCCCACTTATATTGAGATCTGCTAAAATCAGTTCCACAATTACCGGGTCGATATCCAAATCCAAAATTATTTCGAGCCTCACCAAAATAAACGCTTCTAGAAATTCTAAGGTGTTTTATTGGCGGATGCATAGAGGGAGCCAGTACCGAGTAAGGCTTGACACCGCCAACTAACGCCATAGGAGTACTAGTGGTTTGAATTAGTGTGGTATAAAGCTGCCCATTAAAAGAGGCCCGCTGGTTGGTATTATCATACTCCCAAACAGCTAAGACCTGTTCAAAATTGTCTTGTACCCAACTGGTGTCCCACCGAGATTCACCATACGCCGGTCCCCAAAAGAGAGTTTTCTTCCAGACCTTGTCGCTAATCTCTTGCCGGGTATGTGAGGTCAGTGTTTGATCGAAACTAAAGCCAGGAGGAGCATTCACAAGGGGCAGCGGTGCAAATTCAGTAACTGCAGAGCCTATAGTAGGCTGTAGATGAGCAGAGATCCTATTGATGCGAACCTCTGAGCCACCACCATTCCCTGTAAAGCTGATCAGATTATCATACTGAGCTTTTAAGACATAATTATCAACTAAAACTGAACGTTTGATCTCTACCGGCACGGTGGTTGGAGGCGGTATCCATCCCATGCAACCAGGCCCAAAACAAAAACCGCCACCACCAATACCTATCCCACCCCCACCAGGTCCGGTGGCCGGCTGCTCAGGACCATTGACCCCAACTATATGAGTAGGATGTGAAGTTGTATAAACATCATTCACTAAGACAGTAGTATAACCAGTAAGTGTGCTTCCTTGGTAAACAGGCTCACTACCGGGCGCCTCATCGGTATCAGCGGCAGCATTGAGCAGTGATACTGTAGGAAGATAAGCCCCGCCGGTAGAAGGAGCGAACAACTCGGAATATGGAAAATAGACAGAGACAGGGGGCGCCGTTCCGTTATCAACACCATATTGTCCTGCAGCAACAGAAGGCATTAGACCTTGCAAGAACTGTTCAAGGTCGGCGTTATTGCGTTTTTGTACCTCACTCCAGAATTGCTGGGCAAAAGAAGCAAGATCTACATTCCAGGCTCGGGAGAGAGAATCAAAACGAGTATATAGTGGCAGTCTGCTTTGTGCAGGAAAAATAAGATCGCCCAAAAGAACAGTCTCATCGGCAAATACATGGGCATAGATAGAAGCATTAACCAATCTTACATTAGCATTATTCTTGTAGAGCACTTTAAATACCTCTGTTATCTCAGAGAGATGACCGACCAGGGCCAACTCCTCGGGAGTTGAGGGGTAACGGGCAGCTAAGACAGGCTTATCGCTAGAAGTTTGATCCAGCGAAACGATATCTTTTTGACGAGTACACCCAAAAGCGGTCAATAAGAAAGAAACGAGAAACACAATAAGAAAATTTTTCATAAAATTAGTTATACAGTTAAATAATTTCAGCTGATGAGAATTGAATTTGATGTCTTTTTTCAAAAGAAATTTCAGGAAAACAACAATGAGAATAAATATTCAATAACTGCCAGTATATCTACTAGAAATAAACCTTTATCCAAAAACCAAAAAGAAATTTTTAAAAGATTACCCTTATCATATTAATCATGATTTAAATCATAGGCCTGTTGAGCACCTTGACTTATCTTGGAAAGAGCCAGCAAATAATCGCCACCGGTGTAACTCCATCCGGGAATAGCCCTCATCTTAACAGAGAAAGGTCTGGCAGGGCCAAACGTGCCTCCAGTAATCAGGGGAGCGGCAGTAGTGCTCAGTGAGTTCCACATAGAGGGTGTGGCATTTACACCCCCGGTACCATTAGTAGCCAAATTGTATTGCAATACACTACAAGGCATTACATTGTTACCAGTACCTGATCCGATGTAAGAGAAATTTGCAGTAGCAGATCGAATGGCTACATTGAAATTTCTGTTCGAAAAGACAAGAAACGGACTGGTCTGGTTTCCGAAGATGTCTTCAAGAACCTGCCCTTACAACGTTGATAGGTGCAAGATGACACCCTGCCGATTGAATAAAAATGACAATAATTAATAAAGCAACACTACTGTGTAGACATAAAAAAAGGCTGATCAGTATTTTGTTGATACCGATCAGCCTTTACAGAAGAGCAAACAGCTACTTGTTGATGATCACTTTTCCGGATGCTAGTACCGCGTTGGCGGCATTGACCAAACGAACAATATACAGCCCGCCTTGTGCACTACGAAGATCAACATCTAATAAAGGATATCCCGCGGTGGCCGGAAGCTGCTTATTAAATACCATGCCTCCTTTACTATCGAAGACTTGAAGGCTATACGTCGTAGCAACCGCACTATAATAAGACACTTTAAATGAGCCATTATTTGGACTAGGAAAGACAAACAAACGCGCAGTTACCGAGTCTCCGATTACCAGCACTTCAGAGGTATTGGCGCAAGGTAGACGAGGCGGATTATTTTGTACTCTTACCTTGTAACTGCCCGAGGGATGCTTCCACCCAATGGAATCTACGCTAGCCGTGGATTCTCCTGTAAGCGGGTTATTGTTAAGGAACCAGGCAAAGTTATAAGAACCGGCCGGTGTAACCAATGCATTGATGGTCGTCTGAATACCTGGCAACACCCTGGTATAGGGACTGGCTTGCAAAGTGACAACCGGATTGGGTTCAATGGTAACAGCTACTGGAGCGGAGGCTGCTGAACATCCAAAGCTATTTGTTACAGTAACTAGGTAGTTGCCGCTTGTACCGATCAATACCGATTGCGAAGTTGCGCCATTACTCCAACTCCAAGTGCTTCCTGTAGAGGCAGCCAGCAATACACGATCGCCGTCACACACACGGGTAGCAGTTAATGGCGTGATGGTGGCAACAGGTAGCGGGTTAACTGTAACAACAGTCGGAGCAGCGGTGCTTACGCAAGAGCCGGTCGTTACCGTTACTGTTACAGATTGACTTGTATTGACTGTAATCGACGAGCCGGTTTGGCCATTGCTCCACAAATAAGAGGCACCACTATTGGCAGTAAGCGTAACCGATCCACCCAAACAAAAACTGGTGGGTCCTCCGGCTGTGATGGTAGCGGCTGGTACCGCTGTAAGGGTGAGTGTTACACCCGTTCTTGCGGTGCCCTCACATCCGGTAAGGTTATCGCGTGCAGCCGCAAAGTAGGTAACCGAACCAATTGTATTAAGAGTAGGGTTGGCGACTACCGATCCACCTGTAGCAGCTGAATACCAAACAACAGTTTGCCCGGTTAGTACAGATGCCGAGGCGGCCAGCGTGGGTATGGCAGCTCCGGGGCAAACTAATTGTTGCTGATTACCTCCACTAACGGGAGCGGTTAAAGAGCTATTGCCCACTATAACGGATAGCTGCACAGAAGGGGTCTGACAATTAGTATTGGTCGCATAAACAGAGACATTCCCGGACTGACTACCGGAAACGAACGAGACGCTGATCTGGTTAGTCCCCTGCCCTCCTACAATCGCGGCGCCCGCAGGAACGGTCCATACATATCCGGTAGCACCTGTAACGGGGTTGATACTGTAAGAAACCGGACCGGTACTACAGATGGTGGTCTCTCCTGTTATGGCTCCTAGAGCTCCCATATTACCTCCACCAGACGATGCAGTTACTGCAATAGCATTTGTTCTTTGGCTCTCGGCAGTAGTGACCGAACTTCTGCAGCGAATAGAATACCAATCACTTTGCCCGGGCGTAAGTCCGGTGGCCGAATAACTATTGCTGGTAAGATTGCCTGCAAAAAGCACATACTCTCCATTGGCCTGATTAAGCCTGTAAATATCATAGTGCGTAGCACCCGCTACTGTAGTCCAGCTAAAATTGATCTCTCCTGCGGCACAGCTGGTACCACTACCAGAAAAACCGGTTACAGTACCCAAGGCTTTAAAAACGGCGTCGCTCTGATCGGACAAAGAGCCACTAGTCACTCGAATGCGCGCCTGCGATGTATTGATACCAGCGGGAACGGACCAGGTAAAGCGATTGGTGGTGCTGGCAATAGTATTGGAGATCAATAACCAGTTGGCGCCGTTATCTACCGAGTACTCTAGTGTTTGCGTCCCGGTAAGACCGAACTGATTCCACGTAATTACCTCTGAGCTGCCGGGAGAAAATGATTCACCCCCATTGGGATAGATCATTTCGATACGAGGCTGATCGATAGTCCACGTCAAAGCATATTGTTGGTTGGTGCCTGTAGCCACACTAGTGCCCGTTACTTTAACCACATAGGTACCGGCGGCTGGATTATTGATGGTCACTTGTTCTACATTACTAACATTATCTATTCCAGTAGTAGCAGTAGCCGAAGGATTGTCTTTATCGAGTACCCAGGGCAAAAAAGTCGTAGTAGTATTGTTAACAGCAATATCTAAGTTGTTGACCAATGCCGGATTGGCATTGGGAGCACCGGCCGGATCGTTCCAGTTCAACATTACATTTAGGCGGGCGGTATTGGGAGGAACGCTAATGGTCAACTCATTGAAGGCAGCATTGGCAACGGTGGTAACTACATATCGGTTGTCTTCAAGTACCCGAACGGCCTCCAACGCATCGATGCGGCCGTACCCAAACCGATAATCAGGCCCGGGATTACCCAGATCTTGAGCAGTATTTAATACAGCGCTCTTAATAAGGGCAGATGGCGGAAGTGTATTGCTATTGAGTTGCTTAAACCGCTCAACCAATAGGGCTATAGAGCCCGCCACACCGGGAGTAGCCATGGACGTACCAGAGATCGTAGCGTAAGCGGTGGGCCCCGTGCTGTAGGTAGAGAATACATTGGTGCCCATGGCACTGATATCGGGCTTCACCCTTCCATCTTGCACGGGTCCAAAACTGCTAAAAGAAGATATCGCATCAGTAGAGGTGACGCTGGCAACAAGGATATTGTTTTTAGCAGACTTACCGCTGCCCGTTATCGTATGCCAGCCACCGGTACAAGAGGTTTGAGAATTCCCTGCAGAGTGTACATGTAAGTGAAAAGGAAAATTGTTCAAATTAAGATCGGTGGCGCGACTGGTAGCTGAATACCATACATTGGTTCCATTTATTCCACAGGTTGCAGTAGTTGCACCATAAGAGTGACTGCTCACTACAAGATTATAGGCCGGTATGGCAGCGGCGATCTCAGCCGATACATTTCCATTAAAATCATAAGAGTACAATTTTGCATCGGGAGCCATACCTCTGGCATTGGGATTGGCGATTCCTTTTCCGAGTATAGTGCCGGAGCAGTGGGTCGAATGGTTACTGAAGGCCGCATTCTCGACCTGTGTAACGCGGCCGGTGGGTAAAAAATCAAGATGTTGCCCTATTGCGCCTCCATCCCAAATGCCAACATTAATGCCTTCTCCTTTAAGATTTCGAGGCCCGTCGCTAATAGGACTTACCCGGTGCAAAGAACGGCCTGGAAGATTTTCTTCTTTATTGGGTTCATCGATAAATTCAGCCCACTGCACTACCGAAAGACGTACCAATGATTTGAGTTGCGTAGCAGGCACCCGTACAACAAAACTTCTAAAGGGGGCATCTTCTCTGATCAGTTGTGCGCCCATACTGCTGAGCAAAGGCTCTATAGCAGAGCGAGTCATGGTTTCGTAAGTAATGATGGTGACATCGGCTTTGCCGGGTTCTATAAGGGCATGGGCAGGCACCTTAGCATAGAAAAGATCAGGGATGGTCTTTTGAAGATCCTGAAATACAAACACCGATCGAACGGATAAGGAAGCAAAGGTTCTAGTATCAAAACCAGTATTGATCTTGGCCGCATAGGCGTAGTTAGGAAAATAATCCAGCAGCGTAATGCCGGATTGTGTTAATTGAAGGCGAAGCGACTCCGATGGAATATCATTGAACTGTAATACAGCATACCAAAAAGGGCCGTACTGTGCATTGCGAAATACAGAATCGGTACTGCGAGGTTTATCGGCATTGAGCTCGGGAACAAACGCGCCGGAACGCAGTTTTACTTGATAATCGCGAGGCTGTTGAGCCAGCAAGCATGAGCAAAAAAATAAAAGAAGGAACAATGCGGAGATTCGCAAAAAAATTGCTTTCATCAGGGCTGAATTTTTGAGGCGATGAAAATACGCATATTCCCTCAAGCTCGTAAAAGCGTTCGACTTTTTTTACTCCGGTGGCACAAGCACTTATACAACTCACTGCTCCGCTAGGTTATTAACAGCTTGTACATGTTACGGTGTACTCGTAAAGACCCGCTCGAATCTGCGCTGGCAGGGAGGTACACGCAAAATACCGGCAAGGGGGGTCAACAATGGGCGAATAACAGGTTTTTTTTCTTCAAAGCAAGACTGCAGATACGTTGTATCCAGGCCTCCCCCCAGCAGCTTGTTACCCAAAAGCAGTGGCTCTTCTAGACGAATACAGCGTTCTTTACAGCACATCTACGTCTACTACCACTTGCACAGCTCGAAAATTTTGTTGACCCGTAAGCTGCACGATCAGCTCTTTTATATCGGCTTTGCACTGCGAAAGCAGATTGGCGCGCCTGGGCAGCTTTAACAAGAGTTCTGTTCTGTATTGATTACGCACCCGGGCAACTACGGCGGGGGCCGGACCAACCATATAACTACCATAGCTTTTTTTAAATGCATTGGCATAGGTTTGCGCCGCCCTTGCGCTCACCGATTGATCCCTGTGGCGAAAACTCAATACAATCAATCGACTATAAGGAGGATAAAAAAACTCTTCGCGCTTGCCGATCTCTTCGTCGAAGAATGCACGGTAATCATGTGCCGTTACAAAGGCAAGGACCGGGTGGGCCGGCTGCGAAGTTTGAACGAGCACAGTGGCGGTCTGCTCCTTTCGCCCTGCCCTGCCACTCACCTGCTCCATTAATTGAAAGGCTCTTTCGTGCACCCGAAAATCCGTAAAATGCAGCAGCCCATCGGCATCGACCACTCCCACCAGGTCAACGCGATCTACATCCAATCCCTTTACCACCATTTGCGTGCCTACTAAAATATCGATCTGCCCTTGCTCGAACATTCGTACCAATTGCTCATGCGCTTGCTTTCCGCGAATGGCATCGATATCCATGCGAGCTATCCGGGCCGAGGGGAAAAGCCGCTGTAGTTCTTCTTCGATCAGCTCCGTTCCGAAATTTCGTTGTGTAAACGACTGCCCGCCACAATCGGTGCAACGGGTTACCACACCATAGGCCGAGCCACAGTAATGACAAAGTAATTGCTGCTTTTTTTTATGCAGCGTTAGCGAAACATCACAGTGACGGCAAGCCGGTATCCATCCGCATTGCGAACAAATCTGGTAAGGCACATATCCCCTTCGATTTTGAAATAAGATTAGCTGACGCCCCTGTTCGAGTACCCGCTCCATCGATTGTACTAAGAGGGGCGTAAGAAATCCGCCTACTCTTTTTTTTACCGGTACGGCACGTGTGTCAATAATTCGAATAGGCGGCAACGCAACGTCGGCATAACGCTGAGAGAGCGTGACTAATCCATATTTTTTTGTAAGGGCTTGTTGATAGGTTTCGACCGCAGGGGTCGCGCTTCCCAACAAAACCTTCGCCCCTGTTAAGGTAGCCAGATAAATGGCAGCATCCCGCCCATGGTAGCGGGGCGCGGGCTCTTGCTGCTTAAACGAAGGGTCATGCTCCTCATCGATAACGATCAACCCCAGCTGTTTGAACGGCAAAAAAACGGCAGAACGAGCCCCAAGCAATACAGTAAGCTGCCCGGTGACCACTTTTTGCCAAAGCTCTGACCGTTCTTGCGGAGAGAACTTTGAGTGATACACACCAACCTGACCACCGAAACAATGCTGCAGCCTGCGCACGATCTGTGCCGTCAATGCGATCTCGGGTAACATATATAACACCTGCTCCCCACGTTGTAATGCTTCGCTGATCAACCGCATGTACACTTGTGTTTTTCCACTGGCCGTAACTCCATGTAATAGGCATACAGATAAGGATGACCAAGACTGCTTGATCTGATCAAAGGCCTTTTGCTGGTGAGTCGTTAGCGTAAAATCGATCGAATGAATAACGGGTAGATAGCTAAGGCGGTCTACTTGTTTGCTGTAAGCAACTAGAATTTCTTTTTCGATCAATGCATTCAGTAAAGTAGTCGTTGCCCCTACTCGTTTTAACAAGGCCGCAACAGCGACCTCACCACACTTTTGGTGCAGCTCGAGATAAGCCAGTAGTACCGCAAGTTGCCGAGGCGCTCCCTTCCACGTGTTTAAAAGCGTAGCGAGCTTCTCTTCTACCTCATAATTATTGCCCAGCCGAACGAATCGCTCGACCTTTGCTTGAACCGCTGCACCCGCATCGCCCGAAACGGTACGAAATGGAGCCGGAAGGGCTGCGGCCATTACTTCGCCCTCCGAACAGAGGTAATACTCCGCCATCCACTCCCATAAACGCAAGGTGTGTTTGTTTACAAAAGGAGTTGTATCTAACAACTGGATGATCTCTTTTACCCGAAAGCCCGCAGGAACCTCGCTACCAATTGACTTAACGATGCCGACATATCGTTTATTTTTTCCTAGGTTGACCAAAACCCGGTGGCCGGGTTGCAACTGTGTTTGCAAGGCAGCCGGCACAGACCATGTGTAATTCTGCGGAAGGGCAGCCGGCACAATTACCACTGCATATTGCTTACTATAAATTGCGCGCGCTATCATCAACACACTAATGTAGCAAGAATTCAGCTCTTAGGCGATGATCCGATCCAAGCAGCGTTGTATGCGATCAATTTTTGATGCATAATGGCGTAGACATCATTGCGCAGGCGGGCGACCTCGTCGACATCGTATCCTTCTACCGATATTTCTTCGAGGTAAACGGCCCTGCTGGGACCCGGCGTTAGCGAGGCTAGTCGACTGTAGTGCATTCGATCAAATGCATCCAAGAATAAGATGGGCTTAATGGGCGTTCCGGTCTCGAGCGCTACACGAAAAGCACCATCATAAAAGGATTTTAAGGGTAGATCGCCCATATTGAATGTACCCTCCGGAAAAACGAATACCGAGATCTTTTTTTGCAGTAATGTCTTTAACCGTTTGACGCTGGCCGCCCTACTCTCGGGGTCGCTTCGGTCTACCATTACGCAGGCATTACGATAGATATAACCAAAGATCGGCAAGGCGGCCGTCTCTGCTCTGGCCAGGGGCCTAAAATATTGGCGAATAGCCTTGACCAAAATAACGGCATCAATATAAGAAATATGATTGGCCACAAAAATGTATGGACGCTCCTTATCGTGGGGCACTTCGAATACGGTGCGGTGTCGCATGCCGATCAACGCCATCCAGGCATCCGCCCACCACCGACAAAGTCTGATCGATCGATTACCCCCTGCTACCGGTCCTCCCCATGATGCCACTAAAAAAAACGGAAATAGCAAAAGCATCAACGCTACAAAGGTCAACAGCGCATACATATTGTACAAGAACAAGACGGATCTTTTCATAGTATAGGTAACAAAACGAAGGTACAGTTTAAGCCCCATCTAAGCCGGATGTTCTACCTTTGCGCCCATGTCTTCGATTCGCTCTGTCGCTTTTCATACCCTGGGCTGTAAGTTGAACTACTCCGAGACCTCTTCGCTTGGGCGAATGCTCGAAAAAGAAGGGTTCGAAAAAAAGGAGTTCGATCAAGCAGCCGATGTGTATGTAATTAATACCTGTTCGGTAACCGACAACGCCGATAAGGAATGTCGCCAGCTGGTCAGAAGAATCCAGCGAAGAGCCCCAGAGAGCTATGTAGTCATTACCGGTTGCTATGCGCAACTAAAGCCTAATGAGATTGCCACGATTCCGGGAGTAGACCTGGTTTTGGGGGCGGCCGAAAAATTCAATTTGCCCTATCACATAAAAAATCTTCAACAACAAGAAGGCACAAAGATCTGCAGCTGTGACATAGAAGACGTACGTGACTTTACGGCATCGTGGTCTTCGCAAGACCGTACCCGTAGTTTTTTAAAAGTGCAAGATGGTTGCGATTATAACTGCTCGTTTTGCACCATCCCCCTAGCAAGAGGAAAAAGCCGCAGCGACAGCATTGCCAATGTGGTGGCCAATGCGCGAGAATTGGCTGCGACCCAAACGAAAGAGGTCGTTTTGACCGGCGTTAACTTGGGCGACTTTGGACAACCCGGTGAGGATTTCTTTCAACTGGTGCAGGCGCTGGATACCGTTGAAGGCATCGACAGGTACCGGATCTCGTCGATCGAACCTAATCTACTTACAAACGAGATCGTCGACTTTGTAGCGAAGAGCAAGCGCTTTATGCCCCATTTTCATATTCCAATGCAAAGCGGAAGCGATCGTATACTGGGGCTAATGAGAAGACGCTACAAAAGAGCGCTCTACACCGAGCGCGTTGAATGGATCAAACAATGCATGCCCCATGCTGCCATTGGGGTAGATGTGATCGTTGGATTTCCCGGAGAGACAGAAGAAGAATTCGCTGAAACCTATTCCTTTTTAGAGCAATTACCCGTTACTTATTTACATGTGTTCACGTATTCGGAGCGAGATAATACGCATGCGCTATCGTTGCACAACAAGGTTCCTACTTCGGTTCGGCAAGAGCGCAATAAAAAACTTCGTAACCTCTCTTTTATCAAGACCAAACAATTTACCGCTCAATTTTTTGATACGGTGCGACCGGTCTTATTCGAAAAAGCAGAACACGAGGGAATGATGGAGGGCTACACCGATAATTACATTCGCGTGCAAACCCCTTACCGAAGCGAATTGATCAATACGATCGTGGACTGGAGAATTTAGAATTTTACCTACATTCGCTCTCCCGGAACGTTAGCTCAGTTGGTTTAGAGCACTACTTTGACAGAGTAGGGGTCACTGGTTCGAGTCCAGTACGTTCCACTCCTACCTCTTTCTGATCCCAATTATTTTTGATGCTAACGTCTGCCAAGTGGCAAATCGACAACCCCAGCACTACCCTTATTTGGTATACCCCTTAAACCTTTCTGACGCTCCCAAAAAGAAAAAGGGTTACTAGATGTAACCCTTTGATTTTCAGTGGGAGCTGACGGGATCGAACCGCCGACCCTCTGCTTGTAAGGCAGATGCTCTAAACCAGCTGAGCTAAGCTCCCTTTTTGCGGAGGGCAAAGATAAGGGGGGGCTTGCATTTGAACAAAGCTTTTTGCAAAATAGCCATTCGATTAATTTTGTATCCATGAACGCTTACCAAGAAGATATTCGCTCGTTACCATTTCATGACGCCGAGGTGCTCACCGATGAGGGAGCTCCCGGTCATCTTATTGTCTGGAATGATGATGTCAATACATTTGATTGGGTCATCATTACACTGGTAGAGATATGCGGTCATACGCAGGAACAAGCCGAACAATGCGCCTACCTGATACACTTTAAAGGTAAATATGCAGTTAAAAACGGAGAATTCGAGATCTTGAAACCCATGTGCGAAGCCATAGTAGATCGGGGCATCAATGCCACGATCGAAGCACCTGTTGGCTGATTGCCATAAGGGCAAAACCGGGTATTTTTGTGCCCCATGGAGTTGAGCAAAAATTTTGAGCATTCAGTAGCCGAGAATAAATGGTATCGACATTGGATCGAGAAAGGGTATTTTCATTCCGTTCCCGACGAGCGGGAGCCATTTACGGTCGTTATTCCCCCTCCTAACGTTACCGGTGTGCTTCACATGGGGCATTGCCTCAATAACACCATTCAGGATGTGTTGGTGCGCAGAGCCCGTATGCAAGGAAAAAATGCCTGCTGGGTACCGGGTACCGACCACGCCTCTATTGCCACCGAGGCCAAGGTCGTTCAACTCTTGCGAGAAAAAGGAATCCAAAAGGCCACCCTTAGCCGCGATGAATTTCTTTCGTATGCTTGGGAATGGAAAAGTAAATACGGCGGGATCATTTTGGAGCAACTCAAGAAAATGGGATGCAGCCTCGATTGGGAGCGCACTCATTTTACCATGGATCCCGACTACTATCAGGCGGTGATCAACGTATTCATTGAGCTGTACAACAAAGGATACATCTATAGAGGAAAGCGCATGATCAACTGGGATCCCCGCGCCAAGACCGCCCTTAGCGACGAAGAGGTCATTCGCAAACAAACACAACAAACACTCTACCACCTTCGCTATAAACTCGAGGGTGACAACGAAGCGTACATGGTGGTCGCCACCGTTAGACCCGAGACCATTATGGGAGATACCGCCATTTGCGTGCATCCCGATGATCCCCGTTATCAATCGCTGCAGGGGCGCTATGCCTTTGTGCCGCTCATCAATCGCCGCATTCCGATTATTGCCGACGAATATGTTAGCATGGATTTTGGAACCGGCGCTCTAAAAGTTACTCCCGCGCACGACATCAACGACTACCAGCTGGGGCAAAAACATGGGCTTGCAGTAATTGATGTTTTCAATGACGATGGTACCCTTAGCGAAGAGGCCGGAATCTATGTTGGAAAAGATCGATTCGAGGTTCGTAAACTCATTGCAAAAGAACTCGATGAAAAAGGATTTCTTGAAAAAACCGAAACCTATAGCAGCGAAGTAGGATACAGTGAACGCACCGATGTGGTCGTGGAGCCCCGCCTTTCGCTGCAATGGTGGGTCGATATGAAAAAGATCAGCGGACCCGCCTTAAAGGCGGTTGCCGACGAGGAGATCAAATTCTATCCAGCCAAATTCAAAAATCTCTACCGACACTGGATGGAGAACATCAAAGACTGGTGCATCTCGCGGCAGCTGTGGTGGGGACATCGTATTCCGGCCTGGTACGATGAGCAGGGTCAGGTAGTCGTAGCCGCCGACCTAGACGCTGCCAAAGAGCAGTACAAAAAATTATATGGAACAGTTCCCGCCCATCTTCGCCAAGATGAGGATTGCCTGGATACTTGGTTCTCTTCGTGGCTCTGGCCCTTCGAAGTTTTTAAGGGCTACAGCCAGCCCGGCAATAAAGAAGTGGCGTACTACTACCCCACTAATACTTTGGTAACGGCACCGGAGATCATCTTTTTTTGGGTAGCACGCATGATTATGGCCGGTTGCGAGTTTCAGCAGCAGATCCCCTTTCGGCAAGTCTACTTTACCGGGATCGTACGCGACAAGCAGGGCAGAAAAATGAGTAAGAGCCTGGGCAATTCGCCCGACCTGCTGGCCCTGATCGATCAATACGGAGCCGATGCCGTTCGCTTTGGAATTATGATCGCTTCGCCCGCGGGCAATGACCTGCTTTGGGACGAAAGCACCAATGAACAAGGGTTGCACTTCAACAATAAGATCTGGAATGCACTCAAATTGATTCGCAGTTGGGAGCAACGACAGACGAACGACCCGAGCCTCTCCACACCCGCCATTGCTATCGATTGGTTCGAGAACCGACTACGAGAGGCACGAGCCACGCTCGAAGAGCTTTATGGTGATTATAAATTGAGCGAAGCGCTCAAAACGATCTACTCCCTAATATGGGATGATTTTTGCAGTTGGTATTTGGAGTGGGTCAAGCCCGGATTCGATCAACCCCTGCCAGCTTCTACGTACGAGAAGACCCTCTCTTTCTTCGAAGAGCTCATGCAGTTGCTTCATCCGTTTATGCCCTTTATTACCGAAGAGGTGTTTCACCAACTTAAGCCGAGACAAGAGGACCTGACCGTTCGTCCGCTGGCGACACCGGTTGCTTTTAATAAAGAGATCCTACTGGCCGGTGACCTGCTAAAACAAATGATCTCTGCCATTCGTGACGCCCGCAACAAGAACCAGATCAAACCCAAAGATCCGGTTACCCTGCATATAGAGTCAGAAGCCACTGCCCTGGTCGCTTCCATTACGCCACTGCTTTGCAAACAAGTCAATGCCGTTTCGGTGCGCTGCGAAAAATCGATAGATGCCGTTGCCAACAGCATAACCGTTGTGGTGGGCAAACAAAAGATCTATATCGAGACCAGCACAACGCTCGATACCGGCTCACAAAAAGAAAAACTACTAAAGGACCTAGACTACCAAAGAGGATTTTTGGCAAGTGTAGAGAAAAAGTTGAGCAACGAAAAATTTGTACAACAGGCCAATCCTGCGGTCATTGAGAACGAAAGGAAGAAACAGGCCGATGCCCTTACCAAGATCCGCTTGATAGAAGAAAGCCTGCGTTCGCTACACTAAGCGAGTCGATCAAAAAAGCGTTACGGGCATTATGAATTCGGCGAACCATCCCCGATAGCCATCGAACTGGTCTCGATCAATTAGGTAATTGACCCTGAAACCAAAACTAACGGGGTGCTGGTTCCACCATTTTGTATCAAAGAAAACTTCGGCCCCGGTGCTACGCTGCGCTGCCGTCTGTTTTTTGTTGCGTGAATAGACCAGCATATAGTCATAAAAAAGATTGGCCCGAATGCGGTTTACAAAGACGATACTGGCCAGCCCAAGATCGGGCAACCAAATTGGAAAATGATAATTGATACCTGTTTTCCACATTCGGCTAAAATAGCGGCCCGTAAATCCACGGCTGTAGGCTAATCGATTGCCAAAACTGAGCTGTCCGAGTGTATCACGCTCTTGCCAGGCCCCTTGTACAACGAAATGATGCCGATGAGACAAACCCGGCATATACACGGTAGCCGTTGTATTGAACTGTCTGCCCTTATACGAAGAGACGCTGTGCTGGCCCAGTAAACTAAACTGTATACCCCATCGAGGAAAAATATGTTGCAAGGCCTGCTGGGCTCCCAACGAGAACTGAATACTATGCATTAGATAACTAAAGGTGACCGTTCCTAAACTATCGCGGTAAGGCCCTTTGTACATGTCGTTTCGTAGCACATAATAGCTTTCTGCCATAAGATGGCGATAAACCCTCCCTTTGATATCTTGTAGGGGCACACGCACGCCTATGCGTGTATCGAGTTGCGACCAAGCCCTTCTTACACCTCTTACCACGGCAGATCGTTCGAAGGTATAGTTGGTGCCAAGGGTAATTTGCGGAAACCAGGCTCCATAGGTAGTAGCGGCACCTACGGCATGACTTCTCTCGTTTTCGTTATACTCGTAGGCGAACTCTGTTTGCAGGGTATTGAGCACGTTTTCTCCATACAACGCAAACCGAAACAGCGGATCTTGATAATCGGGTCGCCAGCTGTGAATATTGACAAGACCGGTCGTCTTTCTGTAGCGCTGGGCAGCAACTGTGTCTTGCCTTGCATAACGGCTATCGAACTGCGATAAAAAAGAAGTGCCCTGCCGGCTTACGCCCGCGACCGCAAAGGGAGCAGCCCTCAGCATGGTATCGATACTGATTTTCTTCCAGCCAGTGGGATCGCGATTGACCACTCTTATCTGCGACCCCTCTGCGGTGGGCTCAGACCAATAGAGTTTACCGTTAGCGGCATGCACATTGTACTTTCCAATACCGCCCGTTGTAACCTGCCAAATTGAACGATCGCTCAAGCGATAATTATAGAGCTGATCGTTACCCGAAAATCCGGCGGTAAAGAAAATGGAACCCTCTTCTGGAAAAAGAAACCCCAGCGAAAATGGAAGAAAGGGGATCAATGTTTCTTCTTGCCCCGAAAGCAGAGACAGACGCACGAGCGCCATAGCACCTTGCTGGTTACGAACAGCCGCTACAATAGCTGTGTCAGAGATGAACTTTGGATCGGTATACAAATACCCCAAGGGCGACACATACGATTGAATTTTTTTTCCATCAGAGGCAGCGAGTAATTCCAGCGAGGACTTACCCGACTCTGTTACCTGCACGGCAATGACCTTCTCGAGTCCGGGAGCAATATCGGGTGTAAAAAAACGAGAGCGACGTGTAAGTTCCTTTTGCGTGCCGCTTTGCAGATCGACAATACGAAGAGAGCTATAGCTTACCCAGTGCCAGCGAGGATCTTTACTATAAGCGGCATATACGATCTTACCATTTCTATACGCAAAAGGTTGTTGCAACGAAATATCCAGGGTGCGTATAAGCTGTTCCCGATTCTTGGTTACCAAATAAAAACCGGGCCGATGAATACGACTACTCATTTGAACCAACATCGTATCTTCTCCTACCCAATACGGATATTGCCAATCGGTGGCATAGCCCGTTCTAGTCTTAAGTAACCAAGAGGGCACCGTAGATTCCGAGGCCGGCTGTTGGCGCTTATACCAATCGAACGCATTCTTTCTAAACTGAGCATACGAGAGGTTGGCCGTTTTGGCAAGGGCTTGTTGAAAAGGATAGACCCAAGACGAGAACGACGCTGCTCGCTTAATGACCGAAGGCCAGAATTTTTCGCCGTAGGTGGCTACTCCGTAATTGACCAACAGATAGCCCAATTCGTAGTGATCGGGCACAACATCTTTATAAGATCCATTACGAAGCTTTAACCATGAATATTTTTTTCCACCTTGCCAAAGAGCCGGAAAGGCATTCAAAAACTGTGGTAACCTTCCCCTGCCCTGTGCACTCAGTGCCGTCTCTTGCCAGGTGGCATCTCCCTCGAAGAACCAATTGGGAACAGCGGCATTGATGGCCAGGTCGTACCCTTGCTGGCCCAATAGGATACGAGCCGCCTTGCTTAGCCCGGTATTCATATTATTGATCTGCTCTACGTGTCGGTATTCGTGCAAGGCCAACAGGTCGCTCCATCCCAATGCGCCACTGCTAAAATTATTGAGATTGGGCATTAACATCCATTCACTACGAAAGGGTCCTAATTGCACATAGGCATTCGAGATAACAGCGCTTTGCTGTAGCACAATATCGATGGGTCGCAACTGCTTACCCAAACGAAACGAGTCATAGGCCGCCAACCGACGAATTAACGATACCGCACGCTGCGCCTGGCTATCGAGCCCCGGGGCAAATAGTACGCGAACGCTATCGGTAGAGAGTTGCTTCCACCGTTGACGAGAAGGATTGCCCCCAAAGGGCTGTGCGACCGAAACTGCAGCCATCAATAACCCTCCCATCAACACTACAAAAGAACGCATAGCAGGCATATAGAAATAAAGTTACTAAGCCCGCGGGATTATATCTTTGCCCCCATGGCAGAAGATCTAAAAATTATTCAGGGCAGTAAAGCGGAGCAATACCGCAGCCTGTTGCCGCAACTACAAGGGCTGTTAGCGGGTGAAACCGATTTTGTAGCCAATATGGCCAACACTTGTGCTGCCCTAAAGGAGCAGTTTGGATGGCTTTGGGTAGGATTTTATCTAGTCAAAGAAAACGAACTGGTCTTGGGTCCTTTTCAGGGACCGGTAGCTTGTACCCGCATACAAAAAGCAAGAGGCGTATGTGGAGCCTGCTGGCAGCAAGAAAAGACCATCGTCGTAGCAGACGTACTAGCCTTTCCGGGTCACATTGCTTGTAGCAGTCTGTCGAGATCGGAGATCGTAATCCCGCTATGGCAGGCAGGCCGAGTAATGGGAGTGCTCGATGTAGATAGCGAAAAGATCGCCGATTTTGATGATACCGATCGGCAGTACCTAGAAGAGATCGTTCGACACGTACTGGCTACCCAAGATTGAGTAACATATCTTCGGTCATAGCGTCCAGATCGTACTGGTGTTTCCATCCCCAGTCACGGCGAGCCACACTATCGTCGATGCTTTGCGGCCAACTGTCGGCAATGGCCTGCCGGTAATCAGGACGATACGAAATAGAAAATGCAGAAAGCTGACGTTTAATCGAGGCTGCGATCTCAGCAGGCGAAAAACTCATGGCCGATAAATTATAAGAGGTTCGAATAGCAATTCGTTCGGCAGCAGCTTCCATTAGTTCGGTAGTAGCCCGAATGGCATCGGGCATATACATCATTGGCAAATAAGTATCCTCCTTTAAAAAACAATTATACGATTGCTTGGCCAGTGCCTCGTGATAGATCTCGACGGCATAATCGGTCGTTCCTCCACCCGGTTCGGATTTGTAAGAGATCAATCCGGGATAGCGGATACTTCTTACATCTACTCCATAGCGCTGCCAGTAATAATGGCACCAGAACTCACCTGCATACTTGCTAATGCCATAGATGGTCGTAGGTTCAATAATGGTTTGTTGCGGGCAATTGATGCGGGGAGAGCTAGGTCCGAATACAGCGATCGAAGAGGGCCAGAACACTTTACTCAACTTCTCTTCGCGGGCAATATCCAATACATTTAAAAGGCCCTGCATGTTTAGGTTCCAGGCCAGCGAAGGATTTTTTTCGCCCGTGGCCGATAAGATCGCTGCCAGCAAATAGATCTGGGTAATGTTTTGCCGAATTACCTGCACATGCAACATCTCTTTGTTCATGACATCTAACGAAACATAGGGCCCGGTACCGGCCAGTAAGGGATTTTGCTCTCGAAGATCGGCTGCAACCACTTGAGCAGCGCCGTACATTTTTCGAAGTGCCAATGTAAGTTCAACGCCGATCTGTCCGGAGGCGCCTATAACCAAGATCTTCTCTTTGTGCATGGCCGGTATTTATTTGGCAAACTTACCACTACTTTTGTAACATGACATCGTTTCTGCAACCCCTGTTTGCCGAGCAAGCCTACGACAAGAACTCCTTTTTTCTATTGGCAGGCCCCTGCGTGGTAGAATCCGAGCCATTGGTCATGGAAACGGCCGCAGCCTTGAAAGAGATCTGTACGCGGTTGCGTATCCCTTTTGTTTTTAAAGCGTCTTATCGAAAGGCCAACCGCTCGAGTGCAGGTTCATTTACCGGCATAGGAGATACCGAAGCGCTAAAAATACTGCAACAGATGCGTACCCGACTTGCCCTTCCGGTCGTAACCGATATTCACACGGCCGAAGAGGCTGTCCAGGCGGCGCCCTATGTCGATGTATTGCAGATTCCTGCCTTTTTATGCAGACAGACCGATCTGCTCGAGGCAGCCGGACGCACCGAAAAGATCATCAATATTAAAAAAGGACAATTCTTGAGCGGTCCGGCCATGAAGTTTGCCGCTGAAAAAATTGAAAAGACCGGCAATCAAAAGATATTGCTTACCGAACGAGGAACCACCTTTGGCTACCAAGACCTGGTGGTAGACTTTAGAAATATTCAGTGGATGAGGGAGCTCGGCTATCCTGTGGTGATGGATGTAACGCATTCGCTGCAACAACCCAATCAATCGGTCGGCATAACAGGTGGACAGCCCGAGCTGATCGAAACGATTGCTTGCGCAGCCATTGGTGCCGGAGCCCAAGGTATCTTTATAGAGACACACCCCGAACCCGCCGCGGCTAAAAGCGACGGCGCCAACATGCTGGCGCTCGAAAAAATGGAGGCGTTACTTACAAAATTGGTACGGATTCGCTCGGCCCTGCTTACCTAAGGTCCTCGATGTTGATACCCGGGTATTTAGCTTTGTCGAATGCAAAAATTGCATCAGCGGCCGGCACGTTCGTTTTCATGCTGTTGACCGTATACGAATAGCGATTACCTGCATTTTCTAACACCCGCGTGCTGTACATGGTCTTAGCCGTCTTATCGATCTGCAAAAAAACCGTGTGAAAATTTTTTGACTTATCGACCGGGGTCAGTTGAATTTCTTGTACCCATTTGGCACCGGCTTTCTTTTCTCCGTTGAGCACATAGAGAAAATCCTTATCATAAAAATTAGAGAAAAGTTTTTGGGGTGTAATCATACCACTCGAGGCATCAAGGGTATTAATGGTTACCTCGTTGGCGGCTTTATCGATATTCCAAACGGTGGTGCCATTACAAATTATCTCTTGCCCACTAAAGTTGAGCCGATACTTGGTGCCCTTCATAGTAATGGTTCCGGTCTTGGATGACAAAACCTTTCCGGCCGCACTCTCTACTTTGTAGGTAAAGGCCGCTTGCACCGTGGCAAACGACTTAAATTTGGCGCTAACGGCGTCCAATATCTTTTTGGCTTCGGGGTCGTTGCGAGAGCCGGTCTTGGCCTGTGCCATCAACAGACTGCTTTGCAAAAAGGCCAACAAAACAAGAAGAAAAAACTTTTTCATGCAGGGCATTTACGGTAGTAAAAGGTGGGGCGAAGATAGCCCAAATCAGTAATTAGACGAAGTTGAAAGATTCGCCTTTCTAAAAGGTTCTACCTTAACAAGATGCTAACTTTTTTCAGGATCCCAGCTGGTCTAACAGGCGTTGCAGATCGGCATCGGTCTTGATCATTACATCGCGGGGTTTACTGCCCTGAGCGGGTCCGACAACGCCCGCTATCTCGAGTTGGTCCATTAACCGCCCGGCCCGGTTATATCCCAGTTTCATGCGGCGTTGCAATAACGACGTAGAACCGATCTGGTGCTGAACGATCAAACGAGCAGCGTCGGCAAAGAGCGAGTCGCGGTCGTCCATATCCAATTCGCGCCCCTCCATTTCTTTTTCGTCCACATATTCTGGCAACAAAAAGGCTTGGGGGTATCCTTGTTGCTCACTGATAAAATCGACGATCTGCTCTACTTCGGGCGTATCCACGAAGGCACATTGCAAACGGGTTAGCTCGCCATGATGCGAGATGAGCATATCTCCCTTTCCGATCAATTGCTCGGCACCGCCGGTATCTAATATGGTGCGAGAGTCGATCTTTGAAGAGACCTTAAAGGCGATACGCGCCGGAAAGTTCGCTTTGATGGTACCGGTTATAATATTCACCGACGGACGCTGCGTAGCAATGATCAGATGAATGCCAATGGCACGGGCCAGTTGGGCCAATCGGGTAATGGGTGTCTCGACTTCCTTGCCGGCGGTCATGATCAGGTCGGCAAACTCATCGATCACCAACACGATAAACGGTAAGTACTGGTGCCCTTTTTGAGGATTGAGCTTACGCTTAATGAACTTCTCGTTATACTCCTTGATGTTACGGGCCCCCGCTTCTTTTAACAGATCGTAGCGGTTGTCCATCTCTATGCAAAGCGCATTGAGGGTGTGAATCACTTTTTTGGTGTCGGTAATAATAGCATCCTCTTCGCCGGGGAGTTTGGCCAAGAAATGCTTTTCGATATGACGATAGATACTCAACTCAACCTTTTTAGGGTCAATGAGCACGAACTTAAGTTGAGACGGATGCTTCTTAAAAAGCAACGAGACCAGAATGGCATTTAACCCCACCGATTTACCCTGACCGGTAGCACCGGCCATTAACAAGTGTGGCATGGAGGTCAAATCCACAATGTAATTTTCGTTATCGATTCGCTTGCCGATACCAATGGGTAAACTATAATTGTTGTGCTGAAACTTTTCTGACGAGAGCAGGCTTCGCATGCTCACAACAGTCTTTTTGATATTAGGCACCTCAATACCGATGGTTCCTTTTCCGGGAATGGGCGCAATAATGCGAATACCCAGCGCCGCCAAACTCAGCGCAATATCATCTTCGAGATTCTTGATGCGCGATATACGAACGCCCGGGGCCGGAACGATCTCGTAAAGCGTAACCGTAGGTCCAATGGTGGCGCTGATCTTTTGTATCTCTATCGCATAATTGCGAAGCGTATTGATGATCTGGTTCTTTTGATTTTCGAGATCGTTATTGTCCTGCACGATCTTATCAGAACCGTGTTGTTCGAGCAAATTAAGGGAGGGATATTTATAATTACTCAGATCGAGCGTAGGCTCGTAGGGAGGAAGATTTTCCGCCACCACCTCTTCTTCTGCAGCAGCGTCTAAGGGAGTAGACTTGATCTCTAGCTCGAGATCCCCATCTTCATTTATGTGATCGGCCTTGTTATTGTCGGCATCATGCAAGGTCTCTTGTTCAGCAGATAATGCGTTGTCGGCAGCGGTTTCGAGCGCAAGGTCGATGGGCGTTACCGCTGCGCCAGCGACAGAAGATTGTTCTGGCAGTATCTCTTCCGTTGCCAACTCTTCGGCTGCCGAAGCTACCAATGCAGGCTGGTCTTGACCAGTCTCAGTAGATGGCGTAGACTCATGGTATTGAAGGGTAGCAGCCCCGGCCGCATACAGATCGTTGATGGTTTGCCCCGCAACCGGTGGCACAAACGAAGAAGAGAGTGGTTTTGGATCGTCTTTTTCCTCGACCGCAGCTTGAGAGTGGATTGTTTCTTCGTCTGTTGGTACCTCGCTGACGGCTGCCCCCGCAGCTAGGGCATCGGCAGAAAGTTTGAATCTTGGGTTGAACTGCCAGATACCGTAGGCGGTCACGATCAAGAGCAAGGCAGCACCTGCACCCACTACCCCAAGTGCTCCTTCTAGCTCTTGGTTCAATAGATTACCCACCCCACCTCCAAAGGCAAAGGCACTGCTTGAAAAAAGATAGGACATCGATACGGATACCACCGTAGTGCCAATCGTAACGTATTTGAGATTTCTCCAAATAGAAAATACCTTTTGTCTAAAAAGTAAATTGACCCCCACCACAAAAAAGAAGGTGCAGATGAGAAACGAGGCAATACCAAAGGCCTTGAAAAAGAAAAAATGAGAGACTACCGCGCCGAGCCTACCCAGCCAGTTGAGCGCCGGTTTTTCTTCGTACAATAAGGCCGAGAAGCCCTGTTGGGCGATGGCCTGGTCTTGCTTCCAGGTAAATAAATACGAGGCAAAAGAAATAAATAGAAAAACGGAGAGTACTATAGAGATAAGTCCTACAATCTTGAGCGTTCTTTCGTCGCGGGCCAGTGCAATCCAGCCGATCGACGCTTCTTTTTCGGGAGTAAAGTCTCGGAGATCTTTTGCGGCAGGCTTGGCGGCCGTTTCGGTTTTAGCAGCGGAGTTTCGAAGCTTATTGGCCATTCTTACAAATATAATCAGTTTCTCTGTTTGCGAATGAGTACCCAGAAAAGAAGCACCCAACCAGCTACAAAAAATAGTCCACCCACCGGTGTCAGGTAAACAATCCAGGGCAACGAGAAATTAAAGATCTTACCGGCCGTGATCAAAAAAAGCGACCCGCAAAAAAGTACGATGCCGCATTGAAAACAAGATCCGGTCCATAAAAAATGTTTATCAGAAAATCGCTCTCGTGCGGTCCATAGCAAGAGCAGGGCCAAGCCGTGCCAAAGCAAATACTGCACGGCCGTCTTGTACGGCTCCATTACGGCGGGATCGGTCGTTAGTCGTTGTAGTCCGTGCGCACCAAAAGCTCCAGCCAATATACCCACTGCCATGGCCAGGGCGCCGAGGGCTCCAAAAAATCTATACATGTTGAATCGCTTTTAAAACCGCAGTAAGATCTATTGTTTCCTGATCGAAACGAAGATGAGCTTGTTCGTAATAAAGTCGTCGGTCGGCCATCTTCTTTTGAATAAAACCGGCCAGCTCGCTTTCAGCTACCGATTGCAATAGCGGACGCTGCGCACGCTCTTTCGATAATCGGCGGGTCAATACTTCGTTCGTGGGGTTGATCCAAACCACCTTGCCCGACCGCTTCATGTATTCGAGATTGTTCAAAAAACAAGGCGTACCGCCCCCGCAGGCCATCACGAACTGTTCATGCGTTTCGGTTAGCAAATGCAATACTTCCTTTTCAATAACGCGAAAGGATTCTTCGCCCTGCAACGCAAAAAGTTGATCGATGGACTGCCCCCGACTCTCTTCGATCGCCAGGTCGAGATCGTAAAAGCGAAGTCCGGCCATTTGGGCCAGCCTTGGCCCCCAATACGATTTTCCGGCTCCCATAAAGCCGATCAGATAAATGCGCATTCTACCTATTTAAAGGCATTGATGCCCGTAATATCCATGCCCGTGATCAGCAAGTGAATATCATGCGTACCCTCGTAGGTAATAACACTTTCGAGATTCATCATATGACGCATAATAGAATATTCCCCTGTAATACCCATTCCTCCTAATACCTGACGAGCATCTCGACAGATCTGGGTGGCGATCTCGCAAGAGTTTCGCTTGGCCATACTAACCTGCTGGGGCGTAACTTTATTTTCGTTCATCAACACGCCTAAGCGCCATACCAATAACTGGGCCTTGGTGATCTCGGTGAGCATCTCGGCCAACTTTTTTTGTTGCAACTGAAATCCTGCGATCGGTTTTCCAAATTGCTCTCTCTCTTTGGCATAGCGAAGCGCCGTATCATAACAATCCATCGCAGCCCCGAGCGCTCCCCAAGCAATACCAAAGCGAGCCTTGGTCAGACAACTCAAGGGACCTTTCAAGCCCTTGACGCCCGGTAAAATATTAGAGCGAGGCACCCGCACGTTATCGAATACCAACTCGCCGGTAGCAGAAGCCCTGAGACTCCATTTACCATGGGTAGTGGGTGTACTAAATCCCTTCATGCCTCTTTCTACGATCAATCCATATATTTCTCCGGCTTCGTCTTTGGCCCACACGACAGCCACCTGTGCAAATGGTGAATTACTGATCCACATTTTAGCCCCGTTCAACAACACATGATCTCCGTCGGCTTTAAAATTGGTGAGCATGCTGCTGGGGTCACTTCCATGATTGGGTTCGGTTAGACCAAAGCAACCCAGCCATTCTCCGCTGGCGAGCTTAGGAAGAAACTTTCTTTTTTGCTCCTCGCTTCCATAGGCATAGATCGGGAACATTACCAATGAGCCTTGCACCGAGGCGGTAGAACGAACGCCACTATCCCCTCGCTCCAGTTCTTGCATCATAAGCCCGTACGAGATGTAATCAAGTCCGCCACCGCCATATTCGGCGGGAACGGTGGGTCCAAAGCAACCCATCTCTCCTAACTGGCGAACGATTTGTTCGGGAAACTCAGCCCGCTGCGCATAATCTTCGATAATGGGAGAGATCTCCTTTTTTACATAGTTGCGAACGGACTCCCGAACCAGTTTATGTTCTTCGGTCAGCAACTCATCGAGCGCAAAATAATCAGGATGTTGAAAGAGGTCGGTTCGAACGGCCATGGTAAACTAATTTGTAGCGCAAAGGTAACAAAAGGCCCTCGTTCGTGACGCTGGAACCGCTAGGGTTCGCACCTGTGATTATACCCCGCGGGGCAGTAGTGCGGCCATCTGTTGTTGGTAGCGCAGCGCCTCGGCCGAGGCCTTTTCGGCAAAATCATCGCCAGCGGATGCAAAAATAATGGCACGGCTTACGTTGACCAGTAGACCGGCCTCGGAAGTCAGTGCGTGGCGAGAGACCTCTTCGAGACTCCCACCCTGGGCTCCGACACCAGGTACCAAAAAGAAATGATCGGGATAATTTTTTCTGATCGATGCCATTACAGCCGCTTGCGTGGCCCCCACGACAAACATCAAATTAGAAGGGCTACCCCAAGAAGAAACTGTTTGCATTACCCGTTCGTAGAGTAATTGATCGCCGCAGGGCTGTAATTCAAAATCGGCCGCACCCGGGTTCGAGGTAAGACCCAAAACGATGGCCCATTTTCCGGAATATTCTAAAAAAGGACGGATACTGTCGGCCCCCATATAGGGTGCAACGGTAATAGCATCAAAAGAGAGCGTCTTAAAAAAAGCCTTGGCATATTGATCGGCCGTATTGCCAATATCGCCGCGCTTGGCATCGGCGATAACCAGGTGTTCTTTTCCGATGTAGGCCACCGTTTGCTCCATCACGGACCAGCCCATTGCCCCCAGCGATTCATAGAAAGCCGTATTGATCTTATAGGCAACACAAGAAGAGCGAGTGGCATCCACGATCGCTTTATTGAAAGCCAGCACACCCGCAGCATCCTTTGAAAGACCCGATGGAAGTTTATCGACATCGCTGTCGAGCCCGACACATAGGTACGATCGCTTAGTGAGGATCTGATGAATAAGTTGCTGACGATTCATACTTTAAAAAGAAACGAATGGAAAGATAAAACATTAAACCATAGCAGCGATCTGCTCGGTCTTAATATGAGCATTGCCCATGGCAATACTCCTGACCACCAGCGAGGCGAATTGGGCAAAGGCCTGCTTAGAGACGCTGTCGTCACTCATCATGACCGGAACACCCTGGTCTCCTCCCTCGCGGATGGACTGCACCAGCGGAATCTCACCTAAGAACGGAAGATCATATTCGTCGGCCAACTTGCGTCCACCTTGCTTACCGAATAAATAATACTTGTTATTGGGCAATTCTGCCGGTGTAAAATAACTCATGTTCTCGACCAGCCCGATTATAGGGATCTTAAGTTGTGCCTGACCGAACATAGCAATTCCCTTCTTGGCATCGGCTAGCGCCACATCTTGCGGGGTGGTCACGATCACGGCCCCGGTAACGGGCACTGTCTGCAACAAAGTCAAATGTATATCGCCGGTACCCGGTGGCATATCGATCACTAAATAGTCAAGCGCATCCCAGCACACATCGGTAGCGAACTGCTTAACAGCACTGCTGGCCATAGGTCCTCTCCAAACCACGGCATTTTTTTCGTCGACCAATAGCCCGATACTCATCAATTTTATTCCAAAGCGCTCGAGCGGCACGATCATACCCTTGCCATTAATCTCTTTCATCAACGGCCGCTCACCACGGACCCCAAACATGATCGGGACACTGGGTCCATAGATATCGGCATCCATCAATCCGACCTGTGCACCTCCTTGGGCAAGTGCCAGCGCCAGGTTAGCTGCTACTGTAGACTTACCGACCCCACCCTTGCCACTGACCACGGCAATAATATTTTTTACCTGCGGCAATAGGGCCATACCATCAGCGCGTTTAGTGCTGGTCTGCGCGGTAAAGTTGACGTGCACCTCGGCCTCTTTGTTAACCAACAACCGTATGGCATTGATACAAGCATTTTGCATCATCTCTTTCATGGGGCAGGCCGGGGTCGTCAACACAATGGTAAATGACACGCGTTTCTCATCGATGGCAATGTCTTTGACCATGTTGAGCGTTACCAGGTCTTTACCCAGGTCGGGCTCCTGTACATTTCGGAGGGCATCCAGAATTTGCGCTTCTGTCATAGGGGTACAAAAGTAAACATTGCAACCGGCATTTTGTTGCCGTAATTAAGCTGAACCTGTTTAATTTTGCACCGTGAGAAGACACCTTCTTTTTTCGCTTGCCCTGTCGCTTTTGCTCCCCACCCTTGCCAGCGCACAATTTGAAACGACGCGCGACTCTGTCGTGCAATTATTCGGCGTGGTCATGACTGCCGATAGTCTGGTGGGCATTCCTGCGGTAAGTATTGTGGTCAAGGGACAGAACCGAGGCACCATTACCAATAACCAAGGAGTTTTTTCGATCGTTGTGCTTAAAGGAGACCAGATTGAATTTTCGCATGTAAGCTACCAAGGCAAAACAGTTACTATTCCCCGCAACCTAGTCGGCAATCAATATAGTATTGTTCAATTGTTAATAGCCGATACGGTTTATCTTCCTGCCACCGTACTCAAACCTCGACCCACTCCCGAGCAATTTGCCAGAGACTTCGTAAATGTTCAGGTACCCGATGACCAATACGAGATTGCTAGAAAGAACACCAACGCTACCACTCGAAGGTTGTTACTCCGAACGGTGCCCGGTGATGGCGGCGAGGCCACTCGCATGCAAATGAACAAGATCGCCAATCGTGCCGTTTACCAGGGCCAAACCCCTCCTATGAATATTTTTAATCCGGCGGCCTGGGCAGATTTTATCGAATCGTGGAAACGAGGTGATTTTAAAAAGAAAAATTAAGCGACTACCTATGAAGAAAATGGCAGTGATCGGGGCCGGTACCATGGGAAATGGAATTGCGCACGTCTTTGCACAACATGGCTGGCACGTAACGCTGATCGACCTGCAGGCTGCCCCGCTAGAAAAAGCCTTGGCCACGATCAAAAAAAATCTGGAGCGCATGCAATCCAAGGGAGCTCTTACAGCAGCGCAAGTCGAAGAAACCCTACAACACATCTCCATTAACACCTCTCTTACCGAGAGTGTACAGCAAGCTTCATTGGTCGTTGAGGCCGCAACCGAGAACAAAGAAATTAAGTTAGCCCTATTTACATCACTCGATGCCGCAGCCCCTGCCGATTGCATACTGGCCACCAACACTTCTTCTATTCCCATTCAAACCATTGCCGCCGCTACGCGCAGGCCCGAAAAGGTAATCGGCATGCACTTTATGAATCCGGTGCCAGTCATGAAATTGGTAGAGATCATCACCACAGCACAAACCGATAGGTCCGTTACCGATACCATTGTATCGTACAGCAAAGACCTTCAAAAAGTTCCTTGCGTCGTAAATGATTTTCCCGGCTTTATCGCCAATCGCATTTTGATGCCCATGATCAACGAAGCGATCTGCAGCCTGCAAGAGGGCGTAGCCGGTGTTACAGAGATCGATACGATCATGAAGTTGGGAATGGCCCACCCAATGGGTCCGTTGCAGCTGGCCGATCTAATAGGATTGGATGTTTGCCTTTCCATCATGCAAGTGTTGCACGAAGGATTCAAGACCGATAAGTATGCACCCGCCCATTTACTGGAGCAATTGATAAAAGAGAATAAACTGGGCGTTAAGACCGGAGAAGGATTTTATCAGTATACACCCGGTAGCAAAGAGTTGCTGGTCAGCCACCGTTTTCGCTCTTAACTTTTTTGGCATGACCGTTGCAGAAGCTTTTACTCACTATACTAAACGACTAGAGACCGCAATCGATGCCGCAGAGGCCCATGCCATGATGCCGTTGCTACTGGAATATGTTTGCAAAATAGATAGAAGTGATTTTCAAAAACTACGAGGTACAACGCTTCATACAGCCCAAACAGAGCAGCTAACACAACTAACACAGCAAATATTGGCCGGCAAACCGCTGCAATATGTATTGGGTGAGGCCTGGTTTTGCGGGTTAAAGCTAATGGTCAATGCGCAGGTGCTGATTCCAAGACCAGAGACAGAAGAGTTGGTCGAGTGGATCATTGCCAACTGCCGTTTTCCGGTTTCTGCCTTACAGATAATGGATATGTGTACGGGAAGTGGCTGTATAGCACTGGCCTTGAAAAGAAGAATCAGAAAGGCAACCGTTACCGCAGTAGATGTTGACCCGGGAGCCCTTTCGGTGGCAAGGTACAATGCCCAACAACTGGGCATATCCATCGACGTATTGCAGGCAGATCTTTCCGATTCGATGGGGTGGACTCCATTGGGCGCCACCGATATTATCGTTAGTAATCCCCCCTACATTAGCGCCGCAGAAAAAGCTGAGATGAGTCCTACCGTGCTTGACCACGAGCCCCATTTGGCGCTGTTTGCACCCGAAGCCGATCCGCTTTTCTTCTATAAACAACTGGCCCTGTTAGCTGAGCAAAAATTAAACCCCCAAGGGCAATTATTTACAGAGTTGAACGCCTCTTACGCCCAAGAGGTCGGCAGCCTTTTTTTAAAGGCCGGCTTTCAGATAGCGATCAAAGCGGATATGCAGGGAAAAGAGCGAATGTTACGCGCTTGGCGCTAAGTGTCTAATCGATGCGGGCCACCACTTTGGCTTTTTCTTTTTTAGCCAGTAACATAATTTGATAGACCTCGCCGTAATAAGCCGTGGTATCTGCATTAATAACTACCGTAGGGGTGTCGACCAAGCTGCGATAACGACGAATCTCTTCGGTCAATGCGGCCTCGAACCGATCGGAAGTCAAGGCCGTGGTACCCAAATAAAATTGTTGATTACGATCGATCGATACCATAATATGCTGTTTAGCCTTGGTATCTTTTGCGCCCTTGGGTAATCCCACCTTTATTACATTGGGGTTGGCCAGTGTGGCCACGATCAAAAAGAACATCAGCAGAATAAACAAGATATCGTTGAGAGAATCGGTAAATACCTCGGACTGCTCACTATGTTTTCTTCTAAATTTCATGCGGCGCTTATCGAGTAGGCTCTTGTAATACGTCTAAAAAGTCGGCAGCGGCCGATTCCATTTGGTGCGCCGTTTTATCGATCTGGGTCATAAGGTAGCTGTACAACAAATAAGCGATGAGCCCGATTACCAACCCCGATATAGAGGTGATAAGTTTGGTATAGATGCCCCCGGCAATGGTAGAAACTTCGAACTCATTAGAGGTGGTGATGCTAGAAAAAAGTTGCATTAATCCCACCAGGGTCCCCACAAAACCAAAAATGGGCGCCGCCTTGGAGATCACAGAGAGCACACCCAAATTCTTTTCGAGCTTATACATTTCAAGTACCCCCACATTATCCATGCTCTTTTCGATCGCATCAATGGGCTTACCAATGCGCTGAATTCCTTTATCGACGATCCGGGCCACCGGATTATTGCTGTTCTTGGCAAAATTGCGAGCGGCCACCACATTGCCCGTAACAATATGATCGCGAATAATATTCATAAAGTTAGCATCGATACGCCCGGCCTCTCGAATGGCAAAATAACGCTCGGCAAAAACATAAATGACGGCCAACAACATAATACCCAGTGGAATCATAATCCAGCCGCCGGTAGAAAGTAGTTCCCATAAGCTTAGGTATCCGTCTTGGTTTGCATCGCCCGCCACTCGCTTGGCAGCCGAAGAAACACTATCGGTGATTTGCAGAAGATTAATCATGCGCGTACTGCTTTATTCAGGGTTGATAGAAAGAATTATTCGTAGCTACTATTCTTTAGAAGTGTTACCGGCCGACTTGAACATCAGCGCCTGTATTTGCTTCATCGTCTTCTCCATCCCGTCGGCGCTGCCATCTAAAAAGATCACATTTCCTTTTCCATACTCCGCGAAATTTTTGATAGCCTCTGTCCACATGCTAAATAAGATCACATTGGTATCGAGGTTGGCCTGCTTCATTTGTTCGGCCGCTTCCGTCATACCCGCCGCGACCTCCATACGAAACAGCGCCACCCCTTGTCCGCGTAGGCGAGCGGCTTCTTTCTCTGCCTCGGCCGAGATCTTGATGGCATTACCATCGGCCTCTGCGGCTTTTGTCTTGGTAATAAGCAAGGCTTGCCCTTCGTTTTCGGCTGCGGCCTTAAGGTTGTTAGAGGCCACCACTTTGCTCATCGAGTCCAAGATCAGCTTATCGAAAGTGATGTCGTTGATCTGAAGATCTTGCAAATGATACCCCCACTCCTCGAGTGAGTGATCGACCTCTACTTTTACATACTGAACGATCTCGCGACGCAGCCCCAACACTTCGGCCTGCTTTTTGGTCGCTACAAAAGAGCGGATATTTCCTTCGATGGTACGAACCAGGGCTTGCATCAGGTCTTTATCGGTAATAAACTTAAAGGCTACTTTCTTTATTGTCTCTTCGTCGGCATTTTGTACGGAGTACAACAACATACTCTTGAAATACACGTTCGCCTGGTCTTGCGTAACGGCCTGAAACTCTAATTCTACCGAACGGTTTTGCACCGAAACTCGCTTGAAGACCTTCTCTAAAAAAGGAATCTTAAAATTCAGACCGGGTCGCACCACACGGCGGTATTTTCCGAACATGGTAATGACCCCGATATATCCCTGGTTGATGGTAAACAAGCCGGAAAGCAACAGCCCCAGCAAAAAGAACCAATACCAATTTCCAAACAGCCAGCTAACGAATTCCATAGATAAATTTTTTACAAATTACGACGAAGTTCTCGTCTTGCAAACAAGAGACCCAAGGGCGAACCCGATACGATGTCTCAAAAAGATCAGGGAAGAATGATCAGCGGACTGGCTCCTTCGATCTCGACGAGCTCCAGGTCAAAGATCAGGTCTTTCCCTGCCAGGGGATGATTGGCATCGAGCAACACTGCCGTTTCTTTGACCTCGGTAACCGTAACTTGAAACTGACGGCCCTGTCCATCGCTCATCTGCAGGGGCATGCCAATGGTTACCTCCATTTCGGCCGGAAAACGATCCTTTGGCATTTCAATGACCATCTCGGCACTGTGGGGCCCGTAGGCTTCCATAAAAGGGATCTGGATGGTCTTTTTTTCTCCGACCGACATTCCGGTTACCCCTTCGTCGAACCCTTTAATAACCGCACCGCTGCCTACTTCGAATGCCAACGGCTCACGGCCGGCCGATGAATCGAAGGTCTCGCCCGATACGAGCTTTCCGTGATAGTGAACCTTAATTTTATCGCCGCTTTTGACCGTTGCCATATTGCTATTTTAAAATTTCTTGCAAGTTAACCATAATGAGAGCGCCTCGGATTTATTTTTTTGACCCATGGTCCGATTGCTTATTTTTATCCCACATCAACATGTATCACCCTATGAGAACCCTCTTGATCGTCGCTCTGTTTTTGGGTCTGGCCCTGCCTGCCACAGCGCAGTCCTTGGCTAGCAAGCCCATTACTACCACTAGCCCCGTTATTAAACCGGGTGCCGAGCAAGTAAAAAGTTACTTGCCCTTATTAAAAGGAAAAAGGGTCGCCATTTTTGCGAATCAAACTTCTATGATCGGAAAGACTCACTTGGTCGATAGCTTACAACAATTGGGGGTCGATATTCGGGTCATTTTTGGACCCGAGCACGGATTCAGAGGTGATGCCGATGCCGGAGAAAAAGTGGGCAACTATGTAGATAAGAAGACTGGCATTCCCGTTGTCTCACTGTACGGACAAAAGCGCAGACCCGACGAAAAAGATCTAAGCGAGATCGATGTGATGGTCTTTGACATACAAGATGTGGGGGTACGATTCTATACCTATATATCCTCATTAGAGGCTTATATGCAATCAGCAATGGAATTTAACAAACCCCTGATCGTACTAGACCGACCTAACCCCAACGGATTTTATGTAGATGGCCCGGTGCTCGATCTGCAATACCGCTCATTCATCGGCATGCAACCCATTCCCATCGTATACGGTCTTACCATTGGCGAGTATGCTAAGCTGTTATTGGGAGAGGGATGGATACTGAAACACAATAGCGAAAAAAAAGAAGCCCCTCGCGAAGAGGCCGCTGCCGCCGTGGCTTCTCCACTGGCGGCCGCCGCAACGTTGGTCGCAGAACCCACTGCCATGTCCTTGGCCATCGAAGAACCTGGCGAGATGCTATTGACCAGTTGTGAAGAAGAAGCGATCAATCAAAAGCTCGCCGACCGAGGCGGGTTTGCCCTTATTGTTATCTGCTGCAAGAATTACACACACCGTTCGCTGTATGAACCGCCGGTCAAACCCTCCCCAAATATTCCCAACCTGGCCACCATGTACCTCTACCCTTCTACCTGTTTTTTCGAAGGAACAGCGCTGAGCGAAGGAAGAGGCACCGACAAACCCTTTATGCTGTTTGGCCATCCCGCCCTTCCCAAACAACTGGTCAAGTTTACTCCGCAACCCAACGCAGGTGCCAAGAACTCTAAACACTATGGCAACGTCTGTTATGGATGGGACCTGAGTGGCACACCCCAGCAAGTACTGGCCAAGACCAAAGGCGCCATTCAACTAAAATGGCTGATCGAAGCCTACCGCCTGTTTCCTGATAAGGATAGTTTTTTTCTGTTGCCAAAATCGGGCGATATGAAAGGCTCCTTCTTTAATAAATTGGCAGGCAACAACGAACTCTGGCAACAAATTCGCCGTGGTCTTTCTGAAGAGGAGATCAAAAAAAGCTGGCAACCTGCACTACGCGCGTATAAAGCCATTCGAAAAAAGTATCTGCTTTACGAAGATTTTGAATAAGCAGCGAGCCCCCTGCTTTTTGTTACTTTCGTAGCCATGAAAGATTATCGCACTGCGCGTATCGTGTTTATGGGCACGCCTGCCTTTGCCGTGGCCAGTCTCGATGCGCTTTGTAAAGCCGGCTGCACCATCGTGGGGGTGGTGACCGCACCCGATAAGCCAGCCGGTCGCGGATTGCAATTGCAACCTTCTGCCGTAAAAACCTATGCGCTCGAAAATAAAATACCACTACTGCAACCAATTAAACTAAAAGATCCAGGTTTTTTAGAAGCACTCTATCGTTGGAAAGCCGATCTGCATGTAGTGGTAGCCTTTAGAATGCTTCCGGAGGTGGTGTGGAATCGACCCCGGTTGGGCACCATTAACCTGCATGGCTCTCTGTTGCCCCAATACCGAGGAGCCGCTCCCATCAATTGGGCCATTATTGATGGCAATAAAAAAACCGGCGTCACTACTTTTTTGTTGCAACACGAAATCGATACAGGACAAATACTACGTAGCATGCCCATCGACATTGCCCCCGAAGAAACCGCTGGTGAACTACACGATAAAATGAAAGAGATCGGCGCCGCACTACTGGTCAAAACGGTGCGGGAATGGGTAGAGCAGACGATCACTCCTACCCCACAAGCCGAAAAGGTCGATCAGCAAATACCGCTTCGGCATGCGCCCAAGCTGACCAAAGAGACCGGGCAGATCGATTGGCAGCAATCCGCAACTACCATACATAATTTGGTAAGAGGCCTCAGCCCTTCGCCTTGTGCCTACACCCTGCTCAATGAAAAGCTGCTCAAGATCGTACAGTCTAAACCCTTGCCCCATCGAGCTTCGCTACTGCCCGGAGCTTTTGAAACCGATGGAAAGAGCTATCTATATGTGGGCTGCGCAGCGGGTGCACTCGAGATCGTCTCCTTACAGCTAGAGGGAAAAAAGAAAATGCCGGTAACCGAATTTCTAAAAGGTTATCGGTTCGATGAAGGCCAGCAATAAAGATGTACTAAAATAGGCAGCTTACTCAAGTGGACGCTCTTTGAGAATGCGTAGCTCTTTTGGATAATAGTTGTTAATACGGTTAGGGAGCGCATTGATCCAACCGAGCGGAAACTGTTGGTATGCAACTACGCTCCATCCTTTTTCGAGCGATTCAACAGAAAAGGCACCTCGTTGCAAATAGGCGATGGCATCAGAGCGCGTTAGTGCAAGCAAGGAAACCGACTCGCTCAACCAACCGTGCTGCGACAACGCATGATCGGGTACGAGTTTGTCGCGCAGTAGCTGACCCACCCGAACACCGGAGTAGATCACATTCAATAGCGAGGTAATAGCCTGCCATTCACTTCGAAAATGAAGAGGCCAACCATACACGGTTTGCTGCAGCGAAAAATAAAAAGCGTCTGGTTGGCTGACCCAAGGTCGCACCAGCGCCTGCTCTTTTTTATTTAACGGATGTAATTCTTTTTCTTTAAGCGCTAAGCAGTCAGATGACGGAGCCCCCGGCTTTTGCAAGCAACAACAGTAGAATCCTTCTCCGCGCGTGTTATAAGGCCAGCAGCGGTAACCCGGGTCGGTAGCGGTTATACCCCATGATTCTTGCAAGCGCAGTTCTTTACACTCCGCATTAAAATGGGTGATCATCCAGTTTGCCACGGCTTCGTTCTCTTCGACCGAGTAAGAACAAGTGGAGTAAAACAAGATCCCCCCCGGACGAAGGGCCTGCCAAGCAGCCGACAAGATCCGTTGCTGTCTGGCGGCACAGTGCTCTACGGCTGCCGTACTCCACTGGCCAATAGCCTCGGGATCTTTTCTAAAAAGTCCACTCCCACTGCAAGGGGCATCCACCGTTATCCAATCAAAATAATTTTCGAGAGCGCGAAACTGCTCCGGATCGTTATTGGTAACGATGGCATTCGTAGCGCCCCACCTGATGATCGTATCGCGCAACACCCAGGCCCTAGACCTGATCACTTCGTTGGCAATTAAAAAGCTATTAGCAGGCAATAAAGAGTATACATGCGTACTCTTTCCACCCGGAGCCGCACAGAGGTCCAGCACGCGAAGCGATTGGTCCTGCGGCAGTAGTTGTGTAAAGGCCTGCTCGAGCAACATGCTGCTGGCCTCTTGCACATAATAACATCCGGCATGAAACAAGGGATCGAATGTAAACGAGGGCCGCTCTTTTAAGTAATACCCGTTACGACACCACTCTACCGGTTGCATGGCCTCGGACAAGGCTGGCATTTTAGCGGGGTTCAACCGAATGGATGTAATAGGTAATCGCTGTTGATGCGCTTGCAAAAAAAGATCCCGATCAAAACCGGGCGCCGGTAAAAGTTGATCGAGTAAAGAGGCAGGAAGCAACACTAACTATTCTTTACTTCGGTAATAAGATCTTGCAATACTTTTTTTGCATCTCCAAAGAGCATCGAAGTCTTGGGTCTAAAGAATAGATCGTTCTCGATACCGGCGTAGCCAGGCTTCATGCTGCGCTTGTTAACGATAACATGCTTAGCCAGCTCTACATCCAATATGGGCATACCATAAATGGGCGAGCCCGGATCGGTTTTGGCGGCGGGGTTGACCACATCGTTGGCTCCTAAGATCAAGACCACATCGGTCGTGGGAAATTCTTCGTTGGCTTGCTCCATCTCTAGCAACTTCTCGTACGATACATCGGCCTCTGCAAGCAATACATTCATATGACCGGGCATACGACCCGCCACGGGATGAATGGCATAGCCCACCTCTACTCCTTTTGCCGTAAGTAATTTTTCGAGTTCATGACAAGCATGCTGTGCCTGGGCCACAGCCAGTCCATAACCTGGAACGATCATCACTTTATTGGCATAGCTCATTACAACGGCCGCATCTGAAAGCGAGATCTCTTTGTACGAACCCTGCGACTGCCCGGCCGCCGCGGTGGCGGTATTTCCGCCAAAGGCACCGATCAATACATTGGTCAATGAACGATTCATGGCCTTGCACATTAGAATAGTCAGCAGTGTACCGGCGGCACCAACCAAAATACCTCCGGTCAGCATCACTTTATTATCGTAAAGAAATCCCCCACAGGCGGCTGCGACTCCGGTAAATGAATTCAGTAACGAAATAACTACCGGCATATCGGCCCCTCCGATCGGAAAGACAAAAAATAATCCGTACAAGAGCGATAAGGCAAAGATGACATAGAAAAGTAGTAGTGCATTGGCAGGCATGGCTACGATCAGGTAGGTGGCCAGCCCCAAGATCAACAGCAACAAGGCAATATTAAAGGCTTGTTGCCCGCGAAAAGAAAAATCGCGGAGCGATCCATTCAACTTTCCCCAAGCCACCATGCTTCCTGCAAAAGAAACTGAACCTATAATAAGACCCAGTAAGATAATCAATAAAAGTCCCTGCAGGGCAGACGCACTCATCAGGACGAGCAGCAAACCCGACAAGCCGGGCAAATGCATAAGATGATCGAACTCCACAATGCTAATAAGCGCAGCGCAAGCGCCTCCCATTCCATTAAAAAGACTCACCATCTCTGGCATGGCCGTCATTTTAACGCGACGGGCCGCCAGCGTTCCCACCACAGCGCCAATGGCGAGACCGGCAAAGATCCAACCATAGTTACCGAGTGATGCCCCTTCTTCGTTATATAAAAAAATGGTTCCGAAAATAGCCAGTGTCATTCCCGCTGCGGCCACGGCATTTCCCTTTCGGGCCGTCGTAGGATGAGAGAGCATCTTAAGTCCGATAATAAAAGTGACCGAAGCCAGCAGATAAATAAAAGAGAGGATGTTGTATTCCACAAACAGTAGGTTTAAAGACTTAGGAAGATTTTTTCTTCTTGCTGAACATCTCGAGCATGCGATCAGTAACCACAAATCCTCCCACTACATTGAGCGTTCCTAATACCACGGCCAAAAAGCCCAGCGCCAGTGCCAGATAATTATCGGCCTCGGCCTTTCCCATTACAATGATAGCTCCGATAATCACCACTCCGTGAATGGCATTGGCACCGCTCATGAGCGGCGTATGCAAAACACTGGGAACACTGCCGATCACTTCGATGCCCACAAAGATCATCAGCACTACGATGTAGATGATCGCCTGGTGCGTATGGATCCAATTAAAAACAGTAGACATAGCTGATTATTTTAAACGTTCGTGCAAAATTTGTCCTTCGTGGGTGATGCAACATCCTTTTACCAACTCATCGTTAAAGTTGAGGTGCAACTGGCCTTCTTTAGTGAGCAGCAATTGCAAAAAATTAATGACATTCTTTCCATAGAGCTTACTCGCATCGGCGGGCATGCTGCAAAAAAGCGAAGAATTTCCAACAATGGTCACGCCCTTACGCTCAACGGTCTGGTTATTTTGGGTAAAAGGGGTATTCCCTCCTGTGGCAGCGGCCAGGTCTATGATTACAGTTCCGGAACGCAGGCTGTCGATCATGGATTCTGTAATGAGCAGCGGCGCTTTTTTTCCGGGTATCTGAGCGGTGGTGATAATAATATCGGCCTTGGCCGCTGCAGCCGCAATGCGTTCGCTTTGTCGTTGCAAATAATCGGCCGATTGCTCTACCGCATAGCCACCGGCCTTGCTGGCATCGGCTGCCCCTTCTACCTCTACAAATTTGGCACCTAAACTCATCACTTCTTCTTTTACGGCAGGACGTGTATCGAATACTTCGACCACCGCACCCAATCGCTTGGCCGTTGCGATCGCTTGCAGGCCTGCCACGCCGGCTCCCAAGATCAACACCTTGGCGGGAGCAATACTACCGGCCGCTGTCATGAACATCGGAAAATAGCGGCTATACGTCGTAGCGGCTAGCAGCACGGCTTTGTATCCTGCAATATTGGCCTGAGAGCTGAGAATATCCATTGCCTGCGCACGGGTGGTACGGGGCAACATATCGAGCGAGAAACAGGTGATGTTATGCTGGGCCACGACCGAAGCCCACTCTTTTTGATAGAGTGGCTGATAAGCCCCCACGATCACTTTTTGTTGCAGGGCCGGTAACTGTGCGGAAGCCGGCGGATGTATGCAAAGCAAAACGGCTGATTGCGCCATTACTTCGGCAGCAGACAAAATCGTTGCGCCGGCCTTTTTGTAAGCCTCATCGCTACAATGGGCCCGTAGCCCCGCCCCTTGCTCTACGACTACCTCGATTCCTTTTTTTACCAGGGCCGCAACTCCTTCGTCGGTTAGAGAGACCCGGGTCTCGGGCAAAGACTCAGCAAGAACTCCAATGACCATAGAAATAATTTGTTCTAAAAAAGTTGTTGTAAGAAGAGGGATCTAAGGTAGCGATTAAAACCGGATAGAGAAATGGCGCGGCTCCCTAAAGGCGGCATAAAAAAAAACCAAGCCGAACTGAAATAGATCGATGGTGCAGCGCACGTCGGGATGTTGCTTAATGGCTTGCCAGGCGGCCTTCATGCCCGGGCTCCAATAAATATCATCCACGATAATAATTGTGTCTGCATGTTTTTTGACCAAGACCTGCTCAAAGTAGCGAAGCGTAGGTATCTGTTGATGATTGCCATCTAAGAAGACCAGATCGATCGTAGGAAGGCTGTCCACAACCGAGGAAAGACAATCATCAAAATTATCGTTGACCAGGTCGATGTTACTGAGTCCCCAATTTTTGAAATGCAGGCTGGCCCTGTTGGCGATCGCTGCATTGCCCTCGATGGTCGTGATCCGAGAAGCCGGATTGGCCAGCGAAAACCAGGCGGTACTAAGCCCCAATGATGTGCCGAGTTCCAGCACATGCGCGGGTTTGTTATGCAGGGCCAGGCGATAAAGTAACTGCCCCGCACGCGGAGGCTTAGCGACCCGAGAAGCCAGGTCGGCCACGGTTCTAAAAGCGCGACCCGGAGCTGTTGTCGATGCCGCGCCCAAGGTGGCTGCGGGCAGTAAGGTTTGGTCACGGCGCAGTTCCCCATACCAACGGTGCCAGCGCTCATACTCCAAATAGGGCGTCTTATCGCACAATATATCGCGGGCAAAACTATAAGCAAATGGAGAGTGAATGCCATGACCACTGGCTGGAAAAGAACTTGTGTAAAATTGTAGATAATCTACACAAGTACTTAATAAAGAATACATAAGATAGTATTAAATGCGCTCCCAGATCTCAAAGCTATAATTGTACGCATTCTTGGCGTCGGCTTCTTGGCGAAGCTGCTGCCGCAGTCTCCACTCGTTGGCATCAAGCGCCGGAAAAAAAGTATCAGCCTCCGGCTCGGCCTCGACCCGGGTTAGGTAGATCCGACTTGCGGTTGGTAAAAAAATAGAGTATATCTCGCCACCCCCGATTATCATCACCTCGTTGGCAAAGATCGATCTGGCCTTTTGCAAGGCCTCTTCGGGCGAAGCAACCACATGCACTTGCTCATGGCCGGGCGTCCAGTCTTTGCTGCGCGTCAGTACAATATTGGTACGACCGGGCAAGGGACCGGTAAGCGAGGCATAGGTCTTTCTACCCATGATGATCGGTAGCCCCCAAGTAATATTTTTAAAATGCCGCAGATCGGCAGGCAGTTGCCACGGAAGCGCCCCCGCCTTGCCAATGGCATGGTTAGAGGCGGCTGCGACTACCAGGGATTGAATCATGCAAACTGGTTTTTTTGTACGATCGTTCTCTTTGCAAGCGTTTTATACGGCAACAGGCGCCTTGATGGCAGGATGGTGCTGATAATTCAGCAAAGAGAAATCTTGGTACTGAAATGAAAAAATATCATTGACGGCCGAATTGATCTGCAATGTAGGCAACGGATAAGGCTCTCGACTTAACTGCAACGACACTTGCTCGCGATGGTTATTGTAAATGTGCACATCGCCGAACGTATGGACGAAATCGCCCACCCCCAGCCCACAGACCTGTGCGATCATATGCGTGAGCAAGGCATAGGAGGCAATGTTAAATGGAACACCCAAAAAAACATCCGCACTTCGCTGGTAGAGTTGACAGCTAAGCTTGCCATTGGCCACATAGAATTGAAACAGGGCATGACAAGGCATGAGTGCCATAGCGGGCAGTTCGGCCACATTCCAAGCGCTTACGATCAACCTGCGACTATCGGGATTGGTCTTGATCTGGGTAATCAAGTCGTTGATCTGGTCGACCACCTTTCCATCCTTTCCTTCCCAACTACGCCACTGCTTTCCATAAACGGGACCCAGTTCGCCCTGCTCATTGGCCCATTCATCCCAAATACTTACGCCGTTTTCGTTGAGGTAAGCAATATTGGTCTCTCCTTTTAAAAACCAAAGAAGTTCGTAGATGATACTTTTAAGATGCAATTTTTTGGTCGTGACCAGTGGAAATCCTTCTTCTAGGTTAAACCGAAACTGGTATCCAAACACACTTTGCGTACCCGTGCCGGTACGATCTGTCTTTTCGACCCCATGCTCCAAAATATAGCGTAGCAGCTGATGGTACTGTTGCATACCGCAAATTAAGCCGAATGCCTTCTTCTGTCCAACTCTTTTTGAATTAACCCCAATTCACGACCGGTCTGTCCCTTAACAGCGGTATTTTCTTGTGCACGGCGCATCAGGTAAGGAATCACATCTTCGAGCGGACCAAAGGGGAGGTACTTGCTAACGCTGGCACCGGCCTTCGATAAATTAAAGGTAATATTATCGCTCATTCCATATAGCTGACTCCAATGAATGTGCGGGTGGCGCAGCGAAAGTCCCTTTCGTTGAACAAGCTGGGTAGCCAACAGATTGCTGTGCTCGTTATGCGAAGCCACAATAATGGCAGTACCCTCAATCCGATCAATACAATGGCGAAGTGATTGGTCATAGTCCCTGTCTACCGCCTGTTTATCGGCATGAATGGGAGAAGGGTATCCCATTTCTTGAGCCCGCTTGCGCTCCTTTTCGATATAGGCCCCTCGCACCAGTTTTACAGCGAGTATATATTTTTTTGCAGCGGCGATCGCCGTACAATCTTGCAAGAACTGATAACGATCGAGCCGATACAGCTGTATCGTATTGTACACAACAGGTACCCCTCCGTTGAATTGCTCCATCATGAGCAGGGCCAGGGCGTCGATAGGCGCTTGGATCCAACTTTCTTCGGCATCGATGGCTATGCCGATCTTTTGTTGAGCGGCGCGGGCACAAAGATGACGGACCCGATCAACTACTTTTTGCCATTCGATGTTGAGAGGAGGCTCCAGCGCTGCTATTGTTTGCTGATAACGATCGAGAATGTTCCCCTCTTGTACCCCCATCTGTCGGTGCACCTGCTCGAGCAAGGCAAAACGAGCGAACCCCGTTACCTTGATGCTCATAAAGGGAATGGACGAGACCGAAGCGGCATAGTCAATAACTTGCCCAAACTGCGCTGTGGCATGGTCGAAGTTCTCTTCGCCCTCTTTTCCCTCGACCCCATAGTCCAAGATGACCTGAACAGCATATTGACTAAGCGTTGTGGTAACAGGCTTGGTACCCTCCAAGGTCTCTCCGCCCACAAATTGCGCGAAAAGTGTTTTACGCAACAGCCCTTTAATGGGAAGACCCACTCGAATAGCCCAGGGTGTTAAGCGGGTGCCCAGTGACACCAGCCACGAATAGGACATGAGCGAAAAAAGAAATCGGGCCCTTCGAAGGGAAGCATCCGATTTGTATTCGAAGGCATACTGGGTATTTTCAAAAGAGATCAAAGGATCTGGCAGCGACATGGCAAGCAGTTTGTATCGGGCCCGCGCAGGAGCCTCGTGAGACTGCGCAAAAATAAAACTTGGGCTTCGGATTAAGGAGCAAAAAATTAAATAGCCTGGTGATTGAACGGCTGCAGTACCATCTCGCTCACCACCCCGCTGGCCGGCTGCTGGCATAGAAACCAGATGGCACGAGCGGCCTCTTCGGACTGGATCATCTTATCGCGCTGAACGCGCAGATCGATCGTATCCCAAAAAGCAGAATCTACCCCACCCAAATAAATATTGGTAAATCGTATCTCGGTGCGCTTGACCTCTTCTCGAATACTTTGCATCATACCCACCAACCCATACTTAGCGGCGCAGTAAGCAGCAGCGCCGGCCATGGGCACTTTTCCTAAGACACCGGGAATATTGATGATCAGACCCTTTTTGACTTCTTTCATGGCAGGCAAAAAAGATTTGACCAATAAAAAAGGAGCGATCAGGTTTGACTGAAGGCTTTGCAAGAGGTCGGACTCCGACAATTGTTCAATGGGGCGGATAATACCCACGCCAGCTGCGTTTATAAGTATATCGATGCCCGAGAATACAGAAAAATAGTGTTGCCGAAGGGCGTTAACCTGAGACTCACTCGAGAGTTCCGCACAATAATATTGCGAGGCCGGCAAGTTCAATTCGGCTGCCAGTGCGCTCAATCGCTCGGGATTGCGGCCCGTTAAGAAAAGACGAGCACCCCCCGCCGACAACATTCTTGCCGTTTGCGCTCCAATGCCTCCGGTCGCACCGGTCAATAAGATCTGCTTACCCTTAATGGATTCCATAGAAAGATTTGAAAAAGAACAATTACCTCGATCAATTGTTTATAGAATCTCTTGTATGGCAGCCATCACCCTAATTTTTCCTCACCAACTCTTTGCGGCACACCCTGCCTTGCACAAAGACCGCGCGGTATGGCTGGTCGAGGAATCGTTGTTCTTTACACAATACCCCTTTCATCTTCAAAAGATCGTTTTACACAGGGCTTCGATGAAAGCATATGCACAAATTCTCGAGCAAAAAGGATATCGTGTTCAGTATCTAGAAGCGTCCGATAAAAAGGCGGAGGTAACGGCCTTTGTTCGAGCGGCAGCGGCTAAAAAAATAACGGCCATTCACTATGTGGATACCGTAGACCATTGGCTCGAAAAACGCTTGCATCGCTCGGCAGCTGCGCTAAAAATTGAATTGACGAGCTACAGCTCTCCGGCTTTTTTAAACCGCATGCAAGACGTTAACGATTACTTCGACAAACGAAAGACCTACTTTCAAACCGATTTCTACATTCAGCAGCGAAAGAGTCGAAAGTGGCTGCTTAAGAACGATCATCAACCTATTGGCGATAAATGGACATTCGATGCCGATAACCGAAAGCCATACCCCAAAGGAAAAGAGGCGCCGCAGGCCTTTCCGATCAGATCCTCTTCGTTTGTTAAGGAAGCCACCCAGTACGCAAAAAAACATTTTGCTACGCATCCCGGCTCTACCGATCTTTTCTGCTACCCGGTTACCCGGCAAGAAGCGCTGGTACAACTCGATCTTTTTTTAGAGCAGCGCTTTAGCGAGTTTGGGGCTTACGAAGATGCCATGCAAGAAAAACAGGTCTGGCTGCACCACTCCGTTCTTTCTCCTGCCCTTAACATAGGTCTTATAACACCCCAAGAGGTACTAGACAAGGCCACGCTCTATGCCACCAAGCACAAGATTTCAATGGCCTCGCTAGAAGGATTTGGAAGGCAGATTATGGGATGGAGAGAGTTTATTCGCATTGTATACGAAAGAGAGGGGGTGCGTCAACGCACCCGCAACTATTGGAGCTTTACCCGAAAGATCCCGACCTCTTTTTGGAAGGGCACCACCGGCATCAGACCTATCGATATTCTAATTGAAAGACTGCAGCACTATGCCTATACGCACCATATTGAAAGACTGATGGTGCTGGGTAATTTTATGCTGCTCTGCGAGTTCGACCCCGATCAGGTCTATGAGTGGTTCATGGTCTTTTTTATCGATAGTTACGACTGGGTAATGGTACCCAACGTATACGGAATGACACAATTTGCCGACGGTGGCATTATGACCACCAAGCCTTATATAAGCGGCAGCAATTACCTGCTAAAAATGGGTGATTGGGATAAGAAGACCACCCTTACCCTACCCAACAAAGAGACCGTGGCCTGGACCGCCGTATGGGATGGGCTCTTCTGGCGCTTTATGCATTCACACCGCAATTTCTTCTCAAAAAATCCTAGACTGGGCATGCTGCTAAAGACCTGGGATAAAATGGATCCGGAAAAAAAGGCCACCCACCTTCGACTGGCCGGTCAGTTTTTAAAACAGCTCGATACAACTAAATAGCCGAGTCTTTGTTAAAGTTTTTACCATGACATTTTCTACCGATATCGCCTCTATTTGGGATAAGATCGACCGCATAGATCCGGTGGCCTATGGCCAAACCCGCAATTACGTAGATGGCGATGTTACCTACCTGTCCCCCTACCTATCCAGAGGGGTAATCTCGACCCGTCAGGTAGCTGCTGCAGTGCTTGCCAAAGGGTACAAACCTGAGGAAGTGCAACGGTTCTTACAAGAGTTAGCCTGGCGCGAGTACTTTCAACGCGTGTGGCAACAACTGGGCGATGATATGTTCGATGACATTCGCGTGAACAGAACATCGCTGCAAACGGCTGCACTCCCTGCTGCCATTGCCAAGGCATGCACCGGTATCGAGGCCATCGATCTGGGTATAGAAAAGCTATACAGCACCGGTTACATGCACAATCACCTTCGCATGTATACGGCCAGCCTGGTATGCAATATTGGTAAATCGTATTGGAAGCTGCCCTCGCAATGGATGTACTACCATCTGCTCGATGGCGATTTGGCCAGCAATACCTGCAGCTGGCAGTGGGTGGCCGGTAGCTTCTCTTCAAAAAAATACTATTGCAATCAAGAGAACATCAATAAATACTGCCATACGCAACAAAAAAACACGTTGCTCGATCACGACTACAGCCTGTTACCCACCTTAGAGCGCCCCGAAGCACTCCTGGCTCAAGAGAGACCCGAACTACGCACCGAACTGCCTTCGACCCCACTACCTTCTATCGATCCTTCGCTGCCCCTGCATATTTACCACAACTATCACCTCGATCCATCTTGGCGTGCCGACGAACCCGCCAATCGCGTACTGTTGCTGGAGCCCTCACACTTTGCACAATATCCCGTTAGCAAAAAAGTAATTGATTTTATATTGGCACTTGCCAAGAATATCGAAGGACTACAGGTGTATTGCGGTGAGTTCAGCGAGATCCCGCACGCGTACCAGGTTCAATCCATCATTACCAGAGAGCATCCGGCCTATCAACACATTCCCGGCCTTAAAGATGCTCGGGATTGGATGTTTCCACAAGTGAACCGCTACTACCCTTCTTTTTTTGGTTTTTGGAAAAAGGCATCGCCTTATGTACAGAAACTATCGCCTGCCCCCCTACAGACCGCTGCTGCCTATTAAGACTCGATCGATCGGCTAGTGCTATCTTTGCAAAAACAAAACCATGGAGGCAAAACGGGCCATTGACAGCTTAACGCTTATGACCGAGTTGGTACTACCCAATGATACCAACCTGTTTGGTAATTTGATGGGAGGAAGGCTCATGTATTGGATGGACATCGCTGCCGCACTTGCCGCTCAAAAACATTGCAACGCCCCTTGCGTAACGGCCTCTGTCGATAACATCTCTTTTGAGAACCCCATTAAACTAGGCAATACCGTTCACATAGAGGCCAAGATAACACGTGCCTTTAATACCTCTATGGAAATTCACTTGCGCGTATGGGGAGAGGACCTTATTCAACAGTATCGCTACAAAAGCAACGAAGCCTATTACACATTCGTTGCGCTGGATCCTAATAGAAAACCCCGTCCCGTTCCGGCCGTGCTTACAGAGACCGACGAAGAGAAAAAGCTTTTCGAGGGAGCTCTTCGGCGCCGCCAGCTACGCCTGATCTTGGGTGGTAAAATGAAACCCGATGATGCAGCGGAATTAAAAGCGCTTTTTTTGAAAGACTAAGGATTGCCCGCCACTGCCAGACGGTGGTGACGTCCTTGCAACATATACTGCTTACTCTGCTCAATGGCATCCATGATCTGCTCCATGATCTGCTCGGCAGAAGCTTCGTAATCGATCTGCAAAGGGGCCTTAAACTGAACGGTAAGCCGGGTTCCTTTCTTTTTAAACCGAAGGCCCTTTTTATTAAAGGCGCGCCAAAATCCACCGATCACCACCGGTATTACAACCGGACGAACTTCTTTGATGATCATGGCCGTGCCCTTGCGACCGGGCGCAAAGGGTTTAGTGGTACCCTGCGGAAAGGTAATGACCCAATTTTTATCGAGTGCTCTGGTAATCTTTCGGGTGTCGGAGGGGTCAAGCCCTCGGCGTACATCTTTGCCTTCGGACCTCCAGGTTCTCTTTACGGTGAGGCCTCCGGCCAATAAGAACAGGCGTGAGATCAGTGTATTTTTCATGGTCTCTACCGCGGCCACGTAATTGACACGGGTAAAGGGATTCAACAAATAGTAGGGCAACCCCAAGCGATCGCGCTTACCCCACTTGACCGCACAAAAGATATGAAAGAAGGTAATAACGTCTGCAAAATAGGTTTGATGATTGCTTACAAACAATACTTTTTGCTTGGGCAGACCCTTGATGTGTTCGGTGCCGCTAATCGTTAAGCGGTTGATCCAAGCCAGACCCGGATAGCTGGCCAGCCCCACCACAAGAAAGACGAGCTTTCTGATGGGGTTACACTTAACAACCCTGTTCAGGATAGATGTCATGTTGTAATTACTGGTCAACAAATATAACAAGGGCAGCGCTATTGCCTAAAAGAAAAGGCTGCCTTGAATAAGACAGCCTTTTAGTTACGTGAACAAGAGTTTGTTATTCAGGAGCTTTTTCGTCTCCGCCCTCTTGCATTTTTTTCTTGAGATCGGCCAGTACACCCAGGTCACCTAGCGTAGCTTTCTCTACTTTACCCTGAATGTTCTTAACCGCCATCTTGGTCTTTTCGGCATCGGCACGCACTTCTTTCTTAGCCTGTTCGGCTTCGTCCTCTTTTCCTTGCTCCCAAATGCGTGTATGTGATAGTACGATACGCTTTTCGTTACGATCGAACTCGATAACCATAAAAGAAGCGGTCTCGTCGGCGGCAATGCTCTTACCATCTTGCTTGGCCAAATGACGGTTAGGAGCAAACCCTTCGAGTCCGTAAGGCAACTGAACGGTTGCACCCTTATCATCGCGACGCGTTACCAGCCCCTCGTGCAGGGTACCAATGGCAAAGGTCTCTTGCAGTTGATTCCAAGGATCTTGTTCGAGTTGCTTGTGACCGAGTTGCAGTTTACGATTATCCTTGTCAATACCCAAGATCATCACATCGATGTGCTGACCTACTTTGGTATACTCAGTAGGATGATTGAATCGCTTAAGCCAGCTGAGGTCGCTAATGTGAATCATGCCTCCGATACCAGGGGCCAGTTCTACGAACACACCGTAATTGGTGATATTCTTGACCAGTCCGTCATGACGACTTCCCTCGGGGAATTTTGTTTCGATATCATTCCAAGGATCGGCGGTAAGTTGCTTGATGGACAAGCTCATCTTGCGACTGTCCTTATCGAGGGTTACGATCTTGGCTTCGTGCTCGTCACCGAGCTTAAAGAATTCTTTGGCATTGATCGGGGTATTGGCCCATGTAATCTCAGACACGTGCACCAATCCTTCTACGCCGGGTTGGATCTCGAGGAAGGCACCATAGTCTTCGATATTCACGACGCGACCTTTGACCACATTGCCTTCGGTAATGGCATCACCCAATACATCCCAAGGATGCGGGGTCAATTGCTTTAAGCCAAGGCTAATGCGTCGCTTCTCATCGTCGAAATCGAGCACCACCACATTGATCTTCTGATCGAGCTTGAGCACTTCAGAAGGATGGGCAATACGACCCCACGAAATATCGGTAATGTACAGGAGACCGTCGAGTCCGCCGAGGTCCATAAAGGCCCCGAAATCGGTGATATTCTTAACGGTTCCTTCGAGTACCTGACCTTTTTCGAGCTTACTCATGATCTGCGCACGCTGGGCCTCGATATCACTTTCAATAAGCGCCTTGTGCGAGACAACGGCATTCTTGATGGCTTCGTTGATCTTAACGACCTTAAACTCCATGGTCTTACCCACGAACTGGTCGTAATCCGTTACGGGTTTTACATCGATCTGCGATCCGGGCAAGAAGGTCTCCATACCGAATACATCTACGATCAATCCACCCTTGGTCTTAGACGTTACCGTACCGGTAATTACTTCGCCGGTCTTATGCACCTCTACGATACGTTCCCAAGCACGCGTAATGCGAGCCTGACGACGGCTAAGGTTCAAATGTCCGTCGCGGTCTTCTTTTTCTACGATCATCACCTCTACCTCATCGCCAATGGCAAGAGTAGGTAGATCGCGAAACTCATTGAGAGAAATCAATCCATCGCTTTTGAATCCGATATTGAGGACCACATCGGTCTTGGTAAGACCTACTACGGTTCCTTTAATCAGTTCGCCGTCGCTAAGCTGCACGAATGTATTTTCGTACACTTTGTGATACTTCTCTTTCTCCGCTTCGGAATAAGAGGTAACATTACGCTTGTCGACACTCCAGTCAAAATCGTCGTGAGCGCTGGATACGCTCGACACAGGTGAAGTTGTTGTCGCTGCAGCAGCTTCCGACATTTCGGTGGCCTGCTCCTGTGCATCAGCGTTTAATTGTTTTGGAATTTTGTTTTCAAACATGATAGCTTACCCGAGGGTTTTATTTCGGGGTGGCAAAGATACGGCTATTATCGCTATTTTCACGAAAAATCGACCCTTGCTTTACGCTGCCATAAAGCTTGCCGGAAGACTGGCAATCAATATATTATGCAGAAGAATTCGGATCAGCCATCCGGAGATGCTCAAGCGCAAAGGACCCCTGCTCCTGGCGGTCAATCATCCCAATTCTTTTTTGGATTCCATACTGCTCGATCTGCTCTTTACATCGCCGGTTTGGGCCTTGGCTAGAGGGGATGCCTTTCGAAATAAAACCCATGCGCGCCTACTTCGAAAGCTAAATATACTTCCGGTCTACCGCAGCAGCGAAGGTGTATCTAACCTCAGCATCAATTACGAGACCTTTACAGCCTGCGTAGATCTGTTTCGGCAACATCAGATCGTGACCATCTATAGCGAAGCCCTTTGTGTAAACGAGTGGCACCTGCGCCCGCTAAAAAAAGGAACCGCACGCTTGGCTATACAAACCTGGGAGGCCGGTATTCCACTCACCGTATTGCCAGTGGGTCTTAACTACAGTTCGTTTCGGAGGTTTGGAAAAAATGTCGACATCAACATCGGCGAACCGATCTACGCACAAGACATCGCAACAAACGCGACCGACGGACAACGCCTCACTGCCTTTAACCAATTACTGTTACGACGACTGCAGCCGCTGGTCTACGAGATTGATAAGCACGATCCAGAGACGCTACAACAAAAAATGGGGGTTCGCATAACCAGACTCGAAAAAATTAGCTGCACAATTCCCGCAGGGCTGGGCCAACTCTTTCACTGGCCTTTGTACAAACCCATCCAACAGATCGCCTTGCATTATTTTGATAAGACCGTCCATTACGACTCGGTAGTCAGCAGCCTGCTGCTATTGCTATACCCAATTTATTTATTATTGATGGCTGGGCTACTATGGTACAGCACGCATTCTTTTTTGGCCGCATTGGCCTTACTGATCGTGGCCCCTTTTTGTGCCTGGTGTCGGGTACGCATCAAGCCCCAGTTCGATCCGCGCTAATGGCACGCGCAGCGATCATGCCGCTGCTCCACGCATGTTGAAAATTAAATCCACCCGTAACCCCGTCTACGTTCATGATCTCTCCGGCAAAATAAAGATGTCTTAACTTTTTACTCATCATGGTTTGGGGATCGATGGCCGAAAGCTCCACCCCCCCGGCCGTTACGAACTCTTCTTTAAAGGTGGTCTTTCCTTGGATGTGAACCGACATATCGGTCAACAAACGAATCAATTGATTTTCTTCGCGTCGAGAAAAGTCGGCCCATCTTCGGTCGGGTACTACACCCGATTGCTCTAAAAAGAAATTCCAAAGCCGTTGGGGAATTCCCTGCAATTTTCCATTGCTGACCTGTTGAGTCGGATGCATCCGTCGCTGATCAGAAAAAAAAGTAGAAAGCGTAGCAGCACTTTGTCCTCCTTGGGCCACCCAGTTCAGTTGAATGTCGAATGAGTAATTACGCGCTGCCAACTCGCGTGCAGCATAGGCACTCAACTTTAAGATAGCCGGGCCGCTCAACCCCCAATGTGTTAGCAACACGGGGCCCGTTTGTACAAAGGGAGTACCGCTGATCTTAACGCTGACCCCAGCTACGGATACCCCTTGCAACGACACCAATGGATGAGCAGGCGCATTGAACGTAAAAAGAGAAGGGACCGGCGCTTCGATGCTGTGACCCAGCTTGGTGATAAATTCGAACGAAGCCGGCTTCGAAAATCCGCCACAGGCAATACAACAGAAGTCGGCAACAATCGGTTCTCCTTGTCTGATCTGCAAGACAAACTGGCTGCTTGCTGCATGCTGGACCGGCTCGATCGCCTCCACATCGGTTTGCAACCTGATCTGCACCCCATAGAGAGCCGCCTCTTGCAACAAGACATCGATAATGGTTTGCGAGTTATCGGTAACCGGAAACATCCTACCGTCGGGTTCCGTCTTTAGGCTCACCTTTCGAGCCGCGAACCAGTCGACCGTATCGGTGGTAAAAAAAGAATGCTGATACCGCTTTACAAATTGCGCGCCGCGCGGATAATAGCCGGGCAGTTCCTGTCGATCGAAACAGGCATGCGTTACATTGCAACGACCCCCTCCGCTTATCTTGACCTTTGCTAATAATTTATTCGAGCGCTCGAGCACGATCACTTGTAGCGAAGGCGCCAACCGCGCAGCATTGACAGCACAAAACAAACCGGCGGCCCCGCCCCCGATCACGACCAATGTTTGTGTAGCGGGTAGATGCATACAGGTTAGGCGGGCATTTAAGCACTAAACGGTAAATAAATTCGTATTAGCTCTTTCGGCCGCTTCTATCTCGGTGTAATTCGATAACATGTCAGCGCGATCTTTTTGCACGCATACATCATGTTCAAAGTGAACAGAAGGCTTACCGTCTTTGGTGCGTACCGTCCATCCATCGGTGGCCGTGTAGACTTCTTTTTTCCCCAAGTTTATCATGGGTTCGATAGCCAGCACCACGCCTTCTTTTAATTTAGGCCCCGTTCCCCTTTTTCCATAGTTGGGAACCTGGGGATCTTCGTGCAGGTCGCGACCCAAGCCATGGCCCACCAACTCTCTCACCACACCGTAACCGTACTTCTTTTCGGTGTGCGATTGAATGGCAAACGAAATATCGCCCACCCGATTGCCAGCTACCGCTTTTTCTATTCCCAGGTACAAGGACTCCTTTGTAACCTTGATCAATTGCATTACCGCAGCCCCCGGATCGCCAATGGCAAAACAATACGCATGATCGCCATGCCAGCCTTGATACAAGACACCAATGTCGACCGAAATTATATCGCCTTCTTTCAATTCGTTCTGCGTAGGAAAGCCATGTACCACTACATCGTTTACAGACAAACAAGAATTATAGGGATACCCGTGATAATTTAAAAAAGAAGGAACAGCCCCCTGGTCGCGAATAAACATTCCGATAAATTGATCGAGCCAGTGGGTGGTGATGCCCGGGCGAAGGACCTTCGCCACTTCGGTAAGGGCGCGACTGACCAATAAAGCCGACGCCCGCATTTGCTCGATCTCCGATGCCGATTTTATGATCATGGTTGCAAATATCCTTTAAAAAAACAAAACCCGGCCGTTTGACCGACCGGGCTTTCGTATTCACAAAACAATTATTTACATATCGACGGGGGCAGAGGCTTGACGTCCTTGTATACGACCACTCTTCATAAGACCGTCGTACTGTCTCATCAGGAGTTGCGTCTCGATCTGTTGTAAGGTATCGAGAATCACACCCACCATAATCAGCAATGAAGTACCTCCAAAGAACGTAGAGAACTGTTGGGTAACTCCCAATCGCTCGGCGATACCGGGCAAAATGCCGACCAACGCCAACAAGATGGCGCCCGGAAACGTAATACGATCCATGATGGCACCGATATAATCGGCCGTAGGTTGACCGGGCTTAACACCGGGCACAAAACCGTTATTCTGCTTTAGGTTATCGGCGATCTGCTTCGGATTAAAAATAAGAGCCGTGTACAGAAAGGTAAACCCGATTACGACCACCGAATAGATGACCATATACCAAATATTACTTTGGTCGGTAATAGCCTGTAAAAAGGCATTATTCTGTGTATTGTAATTGGCGAAGATGGTAGGAATAAAAATAATGGCTTGCGCAAAGATGATCGGCATTACACCGGCACCATTGACCTTGAGCGGCAGAAACTGACGGGCTCCCCCAAATTGGCGATTGCCTACGATTTGCTTGGCGTAGTTGACAGGCACTTTACGAACACCCTGCACCAACAAGATGCAACCCATAATGATCGCGATCAGCACGGCCATCTCAATAATAAATACCAAGATCTGTCCATTACGCACCGACTTGGCACTCAACTCTTGTAAGAAAGATTGAGGAAGGCGAGCCAAAATACCGATCATGATGATCAGCGAGGTTCCGTTACCAAGACCTTTGTCAGTGATCTTTTCGCCCATCCACATTACAAAAAGCGTACCAGCGGTCAGCACCGTTACGGTGGTCAACCAGAAATAAGGAGCGAATCCGGGAAGGATCCCACCCCCCTGCTGCGTTAGTCCTTGCAGGTAGGTAACATAGGCAGAAGCTTGCAATAAGGTTACGACAACGGTTAGATACCTTGTGTATTGATTGATCTTCTTTCTTCCGCTCTCTCCTTCTTTTTGCATCTTCTGAAAGCGGGGGACCAGTACGGTCAGCAACTGTACGAAGATCGAGGCAGAGATGTAGGGCATAATACCCAGCGCAAAGATGGAAGCCTGGTTAAAGGCTCCTCCCGAAAAGGCATCGATAAGACCGAGTATGCCGGTGCTGTTCTCGGAGGTCGCCGACAATTTGATCGGATCGATACCGGGCAGGGCAATATGCGCCCCGATTCGGTAGATCGTAATCATCAGCAAGGTGAAAAGGATCTTTCCACGCAACTCTTCGATGCTCCAGATATTCTTAAGGGTTTGAAAAAATTTATTCACGGGGCTATACGTATTTTAGTCCGCTAATTTATTTTACAATTTCTACCGTACCGCCTGCGGCCTCTACGGCAGCTTTGGCTTTTTCACTGACGGCATTGATACGGAAACTATATTTTCCCTTGAGCTCTCCGTTACCCAACAACTTGACCAGATCGGTCTGGGCAATCAACCCGTTGATGTAGAGATTCTCGAGCGAAAACTCGGTAATGTTATACTTGGCAGCCAACTGCTCGATCTGACCAAGGTTAAATACTTTGTAAGAAACGCGATGGGGATTTTTGAATCCACGCTTAGGTACACGACGCTGAATGGGCATCTGACCACCCTCGTGGGCCATCTTGCTTTTAAAACCGGTGCGGCTTTGCGCTCCCTTCGTTCCTTTCGTAGCGGTGCCTCCGTGACCGGAACCATCTCCGCGTCCGATACGCTTTGTTTTGTGCGTAGCCCCTTTGGCGGGCTTTAACTGATGAAGTTTCATGGCTTTTATTGTTTACTTATCGCCCCGAAAGCTTTAGTAGACGGGGCTCGCTTAAAAATTGAAAACACCCCAAGCGGGGTCTTTTCGTTTACTTAGTTTCTTCTACTTTAACCAGGTGGGTTACTTTGCGTACCATACCCAGCACCTGAGGCGTGGCCTCCAATTCGCGAGAAGAATTGGTTTTGTTAAGGCCCAGTGCCTGCAACGTCAACTTTTGACGCTCCGGACGATCGATGGGACTCTTGACCAATGTTACCTTTATCTTCTTCATGTTGCTTGTTTTATCCGTTAAATACTTTCTTAAGACCAATGGTGCGCGTCTTGGCTACATGGATGGGCTCACGCAGTAAGGCAAGCGCCTTGAACGTAGCTTTTACCACATTGTGCGGATTGGCAGAGCCCAAAGACTTGGCCAATACGTCTGTTACACCGGCACTCTCCAGCACCGCGCGCATAGAGCCCCCGGCAATTACACCGGTACCATGCGCAGCAGGCTTGATCAGCACTTTGGCGGCCCCTTCTTTGGCCCACTGATCGTGCGGCACCGTACCTTTCATGACGGGCACCTTGATCAGATTCTTTTTAGCATCTTCAATACCCTTGGTGATGGCTTCTTGTACCTCTTTGGCCTTACCGAGACCATGGCCAACCACGCCGTTTCCGTTACCTACTACCACCAGGGCAGAGAAACTGAATGCGCGTCCACCCTTGGTGGTCTTGACCACGCGGTTAATGGCCACCACTTTATCTTTCAGCTCCAGATCGCCGGCCTTCACTCTGTTTACATTGAGTTTTGACATGTATGTTTTTTTTGTCGTTGTTAATTGAGTTCGATTAGAACTGTAATCCTCCCTCACGAGCGCCGTCGGCTACAGATTTTACACGTCCATGATACAGGTAGCCACCGCGATCGAATGTTACATCGCTAATCTTAAGCTCACTGGCCTTGCGGGCAATGGCTGCTCCTACCAGTTTGCTCTTTTCGATCTTGGTTCCCTTTTGCGCGGCAATATCCTTGTCGCGAGAAGAGGCCGAGGCAAGTGTCTGTCCACTGACATCGTCGATCAGCTGCGCATAGATATCTGCGTTGCTGCGAAAGATAGAGAGACGGGGCTTAGCCGCCGAACCGCTGATCTTACGACGAATACGATAGCGTATGTTCTGTCTGCGTCGGGTTTTGAATTGTGGTGTCATCGATATAAGAATTTAATTCTGCTTGTTACTAGATTATTTACCTGCGGCCTTACCAGCTTTCTTACGAACCACTTCGCCTACATAACGTACCCCTTTACCCTTGTAAGGTTCAGGCTTACGCAAGCTGCGTAGTTTGGCAGCGACTTGACCGATCAGTTGCTTGTCGATTCCCTCGAGGGTAATGATGGGGTTCTGTCCTTTTTCTTGGGCAGTGGCCACCTTAATCTCTTTGGGTACTTCGAAAATTATATTGTGCGAGTAACCCAACGTCAGATCGAGCACGTTACCGGCATTAGAGGCTTTAAAACCTACCCCGATCAACTCGAGCTTTCTTTCGTAACCCTCTGTGACGCCTTTGACCAAGTTGGCCACCAGCGCACGATACAGACCATGCAGGGCTCGGTGACGGATCTGATCGGTAGGACGTGCAAAATTTACTTGTCCGTCTTTTACCTCTACAGTGATATCACGATCGATGGACTGCTTTAGTTCACCCTTGGGACCCTTTACGGCGATCACGTTGTCTTTACCAACCGTGATGGTTACGTTCGATGGAACCGATACCGCTTTTTTACCAATACGAGACATAATCAGTTATTTTTTTAATAGATATGACAGAGTACTTCTCCTCCAACATTTTGTGCCTTGGCTTCCTTGTCGGTCATCACGCCTTTCGAAGTAGAAAGGATGGCGACACCCAACCCTGATTTTACTCTACGAAAATCAGCGGGCTTCGAATACTGACGAAGACCGGGACGGCTGATCCGCTCCATTCGCTGAATGGCGGGCTGCTTGGTGTTGGGATCGTACTTTAAGGCGATCTTGATGACACCTTGCTTGTTGTCGTCCTCAAATTTATACTTGAGGATGTACCCTTGATTGTAGAGGATCTCCGTCATACGCTTCTTAAGATTAGAAGCAGGGATGTCCACCACACGGTGCCCTGCCATCTGTGCGTTACGGATTCTTGTCAGAAAGTCTGCTATAGGATCTGTTACCATAATACGTTTTTTAAAGGATTACCAGCTTGCTTTTTTGAGCCCGGGGATCTTTCCATTGAGTGCCATGTCTCGCAGGGCCACACGGGAGATGCCGAAGAAACGGACATATCCCTTGGGACGACCGGAGAGTTGACAACGGTTCTTCAGACGCACTTTCGACCCATTGCGAGGCAATTCGTCAAGCGCTTTCCAATCGCCGGCCTTTTTCAACGCCTCGCGCTTGGCAGCATAATGATCTACCATTTCTTCACGCTTGCGCTGTCTGGCTTTTACGGATGTTTTTGCCATGTTGTTATACTATTTGATTAGTTGTTTTTTGCATTTTTAAAGGGCATACCCAATTCCTTGAGCAAGGCATAGGCCTCTTCGTCGCTGTTGGCCGTGGTAACGAACGTAATGTCCATACCCGTAATCTTGCTCACTTTGTCAATATCGATCTCCGGAAAGATGATCTGTTCGGTAACACCCAAGGTATAGTTGCCACGACCATCGAATGATTTGTCGTTAATACCCTTGAAGTCACGCACCCGGGGCAGCGCTACGGCGATCAGACGATCCAAAAACTCGTACATCTTGTTTCCGCGCAGTGTTACTTTAGCACCGATAGGCATATTCTTACGCAGCTTAAAATTCGAGATGTCTTTTTTAGACATGGTAGCTACGGCTTTTTGACCGGCGATCGTGGTCAACTCGTCGATAGCAACATCGATCGTCTTTTTATCGGATACCGCACCGTTTACACCACGGTTAATACAGATCTTCTCGAGACGAGGGGCTTGCATTACGGTCTCGTAGCTGAACTTCTTGACCAGGGCAGGCACTACTTCCTGTTTGTACTTGGAAGCCAATCTGGGGGTATAGGTTGTCGTACTCATATCTTTTCTCCTGATTTTTTAGAAACTCTGAGGGTCTTTCCATTTTCCCTTTCGCGCTTTACACGTGTAGGGGCTTTGGCCTTGGCATCCCACAACATTACATTGCTGATGCTGATGGGAGCCTCTTTCTTAACGATGCCGCCTTTGGTATTTTGAGCCGTAGGCTTAGAGTGCTTAGTGATAATGTTGACACCTTCTACGATCACCTTGCCTTTTTCTACAAGCACTTCGCGTACCGTGCGGGGCTTGGCCAGGTCTTTATCGTCGCCGGCGATCACCACTACGGTATCCCCTTTGCGAATGTTGAACTTGGCTTTGAATCTTGCTTTCATACGTTGTATGTGTTGTGGGCAGTTGCCCGTTGACAATTTTAGAGTACCTCGGGGGCCAGTGAAATAATTTTCATGTATCCTTTGTCGCGCAGTTCACGGGCAACGGGCCCGAAGATCCGCGTACCACGAGGCTCATCGGATTGGTTCAGGATAACCACGGCGTTGTCGTCAAAACGGATATAAGAACCATCCTTGCGACGCAGCTTGTTGGTCGTGCGAACAATAACCGCTTTGGCCACCGTTCCTTTTTTGATACCGCCGGCAGGCAAAGCGTCCTTAACGGTTACCACGATCTTGTCTCCGATTCTGGCATAACGCTGTCCGCTGTTACCGAGAACGCGTATACAGAGCACCTCTTTGGCGCCACTGTTGTCGGCTACGTTCAAACGGCTTTCTTGTTGTATCATGCTAACTATTTTTTTTAATTACGTTTCAATAAGGCTTTACTTCACTTTCTCTACCACTTCAATCAAGCGCCAGCGCTTGGTCTTGCTTAGCGGGCGGGTCTCCATGATCTTTACCACGTCTCCGATGCTGCATTCGTTCTTGTCGTCATGCGCATGGAACTTGGTGGTCTTCTTAACGAACTTACCATAGATGGGGTGTTTTACTTTTCGCTCCACGGCAACGGTAATGGTCTTGGCCATCTTGTTGCTGGTCACGACTCCGATCCTGGTCTTTCTTAAATTTCTGGCTTCCATGTTGGGGTTTTTATCAGGCTTGCTGTTGCTTTAACTTGATTTCGGTCTTAAGACGAGCGATATCGCGACGCAGACCACGGATGGTCATGGGATTCTCGAGCGGAGAGATCGCGTGAGCGAACTCCAGCTTCTTGAGTCGCTGCTGGTCTTCGGTCAGACGAGCGCGAAGGTCTTGCTCGTTCATACCGTGAATACTCTTTACAAATTCTGTTTTCTTGGACATCGTAATAAGCGTTTATCGGTTAGGCAGTGACCAGGTCACGGCGTACAATGAATTTAGTTTTGATAGGCAGCTTACCGGCGGCCAGTGATAAAGAGGCGCGGGCTACTTGCTCGCTCACTCCATCGACCTCGAAAAGGATACGACCGGGTTTTACCACGGCAGCCCAGAATTCGAGGTTACCCTTACCCTTACCCATCCTTACTTCGGCGGGCTTACGCGTGATAGGCTTATCGGGGAAGATGCGGATCCACACATTACCTTCCCGCTTCATTTCGCGGGTCAGGGCCTGACGGGCGGCTTCGATCTGACGATCGGTGATCCAATGCTGGTCCAGTGCTTTTAGGGCATACGATCCGAAGGCAATGGTAGCGCCACGCTTGGCATCACCCTTCATGCGTCCCTTTTGCATTTTTCTGTGCTTGGTTCTTTTTGGCTGTAACATGCTAGTCTATTTCAAGTTTCTTTAATCAAATATTTATTAACCACGACGCTCTCTGCCACCACGACCACGATCTCCGGCTCCTCCCCTTCTGTCATCACGACGATCGCCACGGGCTTCTTCACGACCCCCTCTGCGCTCGCTCATATCGGATTTACCCCCCACGAAGTTGGGATTGAGATCACGCTTGGCCAGTACTTCTCCTTTACAGATCCATACTTTAATACCAATCTTACCGTAAACGGTTTGAGCAAATACATTGGCGTAATCGATATCCATACGGAAGGTGTGCAGCGGCACACGACCTTGCTTGAACTCCTCGCTACGGGCAATCTCGGCCCCGGCCAAACGACCGCTCAACTTGATCTTGATTCCCTCGGCTCCCATACGAAGAGCAGAAGCGATAGCCAGCTTGGTAGCCCGCTTAAAGTTGATACGGTTCTCGATCTGGCGAGCAATATTGTCTCCCACGATCATGGCATCGAGCTCAGGACGACGGATCTCCAGAATGTTGATCTGAACATCTTCTTTTCCGGTAAGCTTCTTGAGCTCTTCTTTAATGCGATCTACTTCTCCACCGCCTTTACCGATAATGATACCGGGTTTGGACGTATGGATGGTAACGATCAGCTTGCCCAGTGTACGCTCAATGACGATCTTAGAGATACCGCCTTTGTTGATGCGCGCATTGAGGTAGGCTCTGATCTTGTGATCTTCGATCAGCTTTCCGGCAAAATCTTTTCTGTTGCCGTACCAGTTAGACTCCCATCCGCGGATGATGCCTAAACGATTACCAATCGGATTTGCTTTCTGACCCATGTGTGGTGTAGGTTATTCGTTTGATGATTTAGATTCCTTTGTATCGACAATCACCGTTACGTGATTGCTGCGCTTGCGAACGCGGTAGCCGCGACCCTGTGGAGCAGGACGCATTCTTTTTATACTGCGGGCTCCGTCTACGAAAATGGTCTTAATGACCAGGGTGCTTTCGTCTCCCCCCTCGTTCTTTTGTTTCCAGTTGCTGATGGCACTTAATACCAACTTACGCAAGGGAACGGCGGGATGCTTGGGATTATGCTCCAGCTGCGCCAGCACCTTTTCTACTTTTTGGCCACGGATCATATCGGCCAACAAGCGCATCTTGCGGGGCGAAGTGGGATAATTTCTAAGTTTAGCTACTGCTTCCATGATAATAAATTTCTTGGATTACGCTTCTTTTTTAGAGTGTCCTTTGAACTGACGGGTCGGGGCAAACTCCCCCAATTTGTGGCCCACCATAAATTCGGTTACATACACGGGGATAAACTTATTGCCATTATGAACAGCAAACGTGTGTCCCACGAAATCAGGACTGATGGTAGAGCGACGACTCCAGGTCTTGATCACTCCTTTTTTGGTCTTGCCATCATTCATGGCCACCACTTTCTTTTCGAGATGGGTAGCGATATAAGGTCCTTTTTTGATCGAACGAGCCATAATAGATTGTCGTTGGTGTTAGAAAAATTATTTAGACAGTTTCTTTCCGTTCTTGCGTTGAATGATCAGCTTGTCGCTAGACTTACCGACCGTACGGGTCTTAAGACCGCGAGAGTATTGACCATTTCTGCTGCGAGGCTGTCCTCCGGAGGCCTTACCCTCACCACCCCCCATCGGGTGATCGACAGGGTTCATGGCAACCCCACGGTTGCGGGGGCGGATACCTTTCCAGCGGTTACGACCGGCCTTACCCATGCTTTGCAAGCTGTGATCGCTGTTGCTGACCACCCCTACGGTAGCATAGCAATCGATCAATACCTTGCGAAGTTCTCCGCTAGGCATTTTGAGTACAGCATACCGATCTTCTTTGTTAGAAAGCTGCGCAGAAGAACCGGCACTGCGAGCGAGTTTACCGCCCTGACCGGGTTGCATTTCAATATTGTGTACGTTGGTACCGAGCGGCATGTTGCGCATAGGGAGTGCATTGCCTACTTCGGGAGCCACATTGGCTCCACTTTCTACTTTGGCACCCACTTGTATTCCTTGTGGAGCTAAGATGTAACGCTTTTCGCCATCAGCATAGACCAGCAGCGCAATAAAGGCGGTACGGTTGGGATCGTATTGAATGGATTCAACCGTGGCCACACCGGCCTTGTTACGTTTGAAATCGATAATACGGTATTTTTTCTTGTGTCCACCTCCGCGGTAGCGCATAGAAAGATGACCCGATGAGTTACGACCACCCGTGCGGGGCTTTGCTTCGATCAGGCTTTTCTCAGGCTCGTTGGTGGTTACCTCCGCATAGGCATTCCCGATTCTCCAGCGGGTTCCTGCGGTGATAGGTTTGAATTTACGTAGTGCCATACTTCTTTTTTTTATTCAACATTAGCGGCTGTTGAGGCCATTCTTTTTTTTAATTAGATCGTTGCGTACAGATCGATGTTCTCTCCTTCGGCAACCGTTACAAATGCTTTTTTGTAAGCAGGCTTGCGACCCGATACAACGCCACTTTTGGTAAAACGACTCTTGTGCTTACCGGGTACTACCGACGTGTTTACATTGGTGACCGTTACACCATAAAAACTCTCGACCGCTTTTTTGATCTCGAGCTTATTGGCCTTGCGGGCTACCTTAAACGCATAACGACGCAGCTTTTCCTGTTGGCCATTGGCCTTTTCGGTCAGGATGGGCTTGATCAGTATTTCAGAAAGTTTCATGTCTACTTTTTTATTCGGTTAATTAAGCCTCGGCGGTTTCGTCTTCGGCAAAGATCTTGGCAGCGCTCTCTGTCATGACCAGTACTTCTGAGTTAACGATATCATAGGTGTTGATATCGCTTAACAACACCCCCAATACAGAGGGCACGTTGCGCAGCGAACGCTCTACGTTATCGTTGTATTCGGGAGAAACGAAAAGTGTCTTTTTATCGGCCACTTTGAGGTTACCCAAGATCTCCATGAATTGCTTGGTCTTGGGCGCTTCCATGGCAATGTCTTCTACCACCACGATCGCCTTCTCTTGTGCCTTGTAGCTAAGCGCAGAGATCTTGGCCAGGTCCTTCACCTTGCGATTCAATTTAATGTCGTAGCTGTGCGGCTTGGGTCCAAAGATGGTACCACCGCCCTTGTATAAAGGGTTACGGATATTACCCTTACGGCTACCACCCGTTCCTTTTTGCTTGTGCAGCTTGCGACTGGCTCCTTTTACTTCGGCGCGGGTCTTTACTTTGTGCGTACCCTGACGTTGCGCAGCGAGATACTGCTTAACGGCCAGATAGATCACGTGGTTGTTTGGAGCGGCACCAAAGATCTCCTCGGGCAATTCTACCGAGCGACCGGTAGTGCTCCCTTTTGTATTTAAGACTTCGATTTTCATTTTCGTATCAGTTTTTCAGCGCGCGAGGGCGAACTTATTTTTGAATGAGTACAATTGAACCGTTGTGACCGGGAACCGATCCGCTCACCAATATGTAATTTTTGTCGGCGAAGATCTTGACCACTTTGAGGCCCTTCATCTTTACACGATCATTTCCCATGCGACCCGCCATGCGCATCCCTTTCATAACGCGGCTGGCGTCAGAAGAGTTACCTAACGATCCGGGAGCACGCTGACGGTCGTGCTGACCGTGCGATTGCTGACCCACACCCGAGAATCCATGACGCTTAACCACACCCTGAAAACCCTTTCCCTTGGTAGTGCCCACCACTTCGATGGTCTCACCTTCTGAGAAAATGTCTACGGTAACGGTCTCGCCGATAGTCTTGGTAACGGAGAAATCACGAAACTCTTTCGAGAAACGCTTGGGAGAAGTTTGTGCTTTAGAAAAGTGATTGATGGCAGCGCTAGAAGAATTCTTTTCTTTTTTGTCGCCAAAAGAAAGTTGCAATGCGCTGTAGCCGTCGGTCTCTTTGGTTTTGACCTGGGTAACGACACAGGGACCCGCTTCAATGATAGTGCAGGCTGTTTGTTTTCCGGTGGGATCGAAAATGCTGGTCATTCCGACCTTTTTCCCAATAATACCTTTCATGATCGTAGGTTTAGTGCCTGCAAGGTTATTGGGACAATTCGAACCGCGTACGATTCGAACTTCAATCCCCGTTTGCCACCGACCTTTTCCTTTCTGGGGAAGTACCGGCAGTAAACAAACCCTGAATGGCTTGTTTTATGTTAAGAAGCCAGCGCTCTTTTTTTGAAGCTGCTACGCAGCGCCAATTGAGAGATGGCCAATTTTCAAAATCTGTTTTTTATAAGAGCTAAGGAGATGCGACCTCCCGTTACGCTTCCGGAACTTCTGTTTACATGGAACAGTTGCACCGGTTAAGAAAAGCACTACGCTTTGATCTCAACTTCCACACCACTGGGCAAATCGAGTTTGCTCAGTGCATCTACCGTGCGACTGGTAGAAGTGTAAATGTCTAGCAAACGCTTGTGCGTAGCCAGTTGAAATTGCTCTCGGCTTTTCTTGTTCACGTGCGGCGAACGCAGTACTGTAAAAATTTTGCGATTAGTAGGCAAAGGAATGGGTCCTGTTACCACGGCACCGGTGCCACGCACCGTTTTTACGATCTTATCGGCAGATTTATCTACCAGATTGTGATCGTAAGACTGCAATTTTATTCTGATTCGCTGCGACATGAATTTTTTCCCGTTTTCTTTAGGGGATGCAAAGGTAAGGGAGAAGTCCGTATCTGCCAAATAGTTAGCCCCTATTTTTAAAGAGCTTTCCACACTCCGAAAATACCCCTTTCATCACAGCCTTGTATTTACATAAAACATACACAACCAACAAATTATAAAATAACCCTCCCCCCGTTTCTCCCCTGCCAAAGCCACCCATCAATTGAACAGCATCTTGAGTAGCGGAGCCTGCGGGTTGGCGAGCCTTTTGAACAAGGGCGCCCGAAAAATCGGCAAGCGAACAGATTTTTAGCCATTGTTCGTTTGGCGAGTAACCCGCAGGCTCCGCTACCGCAGGCCCTACATTCAAAAAAAAGACCGCCCAAAGAGCGGTCTCTAACAATAGCAGTAATAGAAATTAAGCATTCACCTTGCCCTTTACCTTCGCGATCACCTCTTCGGCAATGTTGGTAGGTGCAGGAGAGTAGTGAGAGAATTCCATGGTAGAAGAAGCGCGTCCGGAACTAAGCGAGCGCAGTTGCGTTACGTACCCGAACATTTCGCTGAGTGGCACCTTGGCTTTGATAACCTGGGCACCGGCGCGGCTATCCATTCCTTCCATCATTCCCCGACGACGGTTCAAGTCTCCGGTTACATCACCCATGTATTGATCGGGGGTCACCACCTCTACCTTCATGATCGGCTCCAGCAGCACCGGCTTGGCTTTGCGGGCCGCTTCGCGGAAACCTTGCTTGGCGCAAAGCTCGAACGACATAGAGTCGGAGTCTACAGCGTGGAAACTACCGTCAAACACACGGATCTTCATATTCGCCACAGGATAGTTGGCCAGCACACCCGTTGTCATCGATTGCTCGAATCCTTTTTGAATGGCAGGCACGAATTCACGAGGAATGGATCCTCCGAAAAGATCATTGACGAACTGATAATGTTTATCGGGATTCTCGGCTTGCCACTCGGCATCCACAGGACCCAGATTAAAGACGATATCGGCGAACTTACCACGACCACCCGTTTGCTTCTTGAGCGTCTCGCGGTGCTCTACTGTATTAACGAAAGCTTCTTTATAAGCCACCTGGGGAGCACCCTGGTTTACTTCTACTTTAAATTCGCGGCGCATACGGTCCACGATGATCTCGAGGTGCAGCTCACCCATTCCACGCAGGATGGTTTGGCCGGTTTCCTCATCGGTGTTTACGCGCAGCGTAGGATCTTCTTCGACCAACTTGGCAATGGCCATTCCCATTTTGTCAACGTCAGCCTGTGTCTTGGGCTCAACGGCTACTGCGATCACCGGCTCGGGAATAAACATATTCTCGAGTGTAATGGGATGATTCTCGTCGCAAAGCGTATCACCAGTCTTGATCTCTTTAAATCCAACAGCAGCACCAATATCTCCGGCCTCAATAAAATCGATGGGATTTTGTTTGTTGGCAAACATCTTCATAATACGGCTAATCCGCTCCTTCTTACCGCTACGTACATTAAGCACGTACGAACCGGCATCCAAACGCCCGGAGTAAGCGCGGAAGAAGGCCAGACGACCCACAAAAGGATCGGTCATGATCTTGAAGGCAAGGGCCGCAAAGGGCTCCTTGGGATCGGCCTTACGAGTCAGCTCTTCGCCGGTATCAGGATTGGTTCCTTTAGTATCGGGAATATCGATGGGAGAAGGCAGGTAACGACAAACTGCATCAAGCGCAGTTTGCACCCCTTTGTTCTTGAAAGAAGAACCGCACATCATAGGCACGATCGACAAATCGATGGTGGCTTTACGGATCGCCTCGTGAATCTCAGCTTCAGAGATGCTATTGGGATCTTCGAAGAATTTTTCCATCAGGGTGTCATCGTATTCGGCCACGGCCTCTACCAGTGACGCTCTCCACTCCATGGCTTCATCGACCATGTCGGCGGGTACGTCGATCTCGTCGAAGGTCATCCCTTCGGTCTCGGCGTGCCAGATAATTCCTTTCATCTTAATTAGGTCAACCACACCCTTGAAATTATCTTCTGCGCCAATGGGCAATTGCAACGGAACGGCTTTTGATCCCAGCATCTCTTTGACCTGCTTGACCACATTTAAAAAGTCGGCACCGGCACGGTCCATCTTGTTGACGAAACCAATACGAGGAACACCATAGCGATTGGCCTGACGCCATACGGTCTCCGATTGGGGCTCCACGCCATCCACGGCAGAGAACAGGGCGATCAATCCATCCAGTACGCGCATAGAGCGCTCTACCTCTACGGTAAAGTCTACGTGACCGGGCGTATCGATGATATTAAAATAGTAGGGCTTGGTGTCGGCAGTGTTCTGTCCCTTATCGGTAGGAAAATTCCACTTGCAACTTACTGCGGCAGAGGTGATGGTAATCCCTCTTTCTTTTTCTTGCTCCATCCAGTCGGTGGTAGCGGCCCCTTCGTGCACCTCGCCAATACGATGGATCATACCGGTGTAGCGAAGAATACGCTCAGTGGTGGTGGTCTTTCCGGCATCGATGTGTGCAGCGATACCGAAGTTGCGTTGGTACTTTAAATCTGCCATGATCGTTGAATATGATTTTGAGGCCGCAAAGGTAGGGGAAAAACCATAAAAAAACCCCGCCGGGGCGGGGTTGAAGAATTAGGTGGTAAGAAACCTTATCAGTGGCTTATTTTTTCTTTCCGAGGGGGGCAGCAATTCCAATGGAGTGCTGAAAATGATAATTGGCCGTTTCGTTGGTAACGGGTACACGGTAAGTAGAGGTAACTACCACGCTGGCATCACCCAGAATGTTAAGCTTTAAACCCAGACCGGCAGGCAAAAAAGCACCGTAATGAACATCGAATTTATGCATGCCCACCCCTAACACAACATAGGGCTGAACATAGTATTCGTCGGTGGTCATCATGGCGTTTACAGTAGCGCTAAACTCGACCAAGCTACCATTCTTGGTAATAGTGCGGCCGGGCATAGGGTAACGAATACCGGAAACACCCAGCGATGCGGTAACCGACATGCGATCACGCATTTGCTTGTGGTAGTTAACGGCAAAACCGGAGTTCATCTGGTCCATCCGCGCAAAGGTCTTGTTATTGATCACCGTGTTCAAAGAGGTAGAGCGAATGCGCTGAGCAGAGGCGAAATCGTTCAGAAAAAAGCTAAATCCAAAGGATTGGGCATTCTGAGCCTGAGCGGCAGACACCAGCAGACATCCTGCTATGATCAGGTTTAAGAACTTCTTCATAGAGAGATAGTTTGGGTTTATACCCCACAAAAATAACGGGTAAGTTCTATATGATGAAATAAAAAAATTTGGTCAAAATAGGCGCCCAATTTCCGCGTTTCAAAAAGCCATGAACCGCTTATCTTTAAGAATGGCCAACCATCGACACAAAACAACGATATTTTGCTTGTGCGGAAGCCTCTTGTGGGGTATCGGGCAAGCCAAAATAGTGCAAGCCCAGACCTCGTACCCTCGACCCGAGGTCGTAGAGCGGATGCGCACCTACCACAAAATGGTTCGTGCCGATGCTGACCAACAATTAGTCGAGCTCAGCAGCACGGCCACCGGACTGGTCTATGAGATCAGGTATGCCAGCCCCAACAATTTTACCGGACAGGCCCTCTACCCTGCCAACACCCGTAGCTGCTACTTGCGCAGACCGGCGGCCGAGGCCTTGTCTAGAGTGGCTGCCTCGTTACAAAAAAAAGGATTAGGGCTAAAGATCTTCGATGCGTACCGCCCCTTTGGAGTTACCGAGGCCTTTTGGCAACTGATACAAGACGAGCGCTATGTGGCCAACCCCGCCAAAGGAAGTGGCCATAACAGAGGCATTGCCATCGACCTGACCCTAATTGACCTGCGCACAAAAAAAGAGTTAGAAATGGGCACCTCGTTCGATAACTTCTCAGACACAGCCCATCACACATTTACTGCCCTGCCAGACCTCGTGCTACAAAATCGAAAACTACTTCGCACCGAAATGGCCGCAGAAGGATTTGTAGCGCTCGAAACAGAATGGTGGCACTACTCATTGCCCAATGCAAAAAACTTTTCGCTGCTGAATATCCCTTTTAAAAAACTAGACTAAAAAGCGGGCCGTTAGAAAAGTACCCTCTTGATATGTTGCTCGCGCAGCAGTAGATCGGCTAGCACCAAAGCTGTTACAGCTTCGATAACTACCGGCACCCGAAGGGCGATACAAAGGTCATGACGACCCTTGATTATAAATTCTTCTTGTTGTCCACTACTAGTATTGAGACTGCGTTGCTCTTGCGGGGTCGATGAGGTGGGTTTAACGGCCACTCGAAAGACCAGTTCGTTTCCATTGGTTAGTCCTCCTACAATACCCCCCGCATGATTGGTGCGCGTGGTTCCCTTGGCATCTTCGATCGCATCATTATGCTGACTGCCCAACAGACGGGCTGCGGCAAAACCGGTTCCAAATTCAATACCCCGAATGGCGGGCACGGCAAAAACAGCATGGGCCAGCAACGACTCGGTCGCATCGAAGAACGGCTCGCCCAACCCGACCGCAAGGCCACTAACCCTGCATTCTACAATACCGCCCACGCTATCTTTTTGTGCGATCGCATACGCAATTCCTTTTTCTATGTCGGCGTAACCGCCCACCTCGGTCAGTGTGGCTGCGATCTGTACGGACCCCAATAATTTTTTGGCTATGGCACCCGCTGCCACCAGGGGCAACGTGAGCCTTCCACTAAAATGACCACTGCCTCGATAGTCTTCGAAGCCCCCGAACTTTTTGGCAGCCACAAAATCGGCATGCCCCGGGCGGGGTATGCTTCGCTGTTTTTCGTAATCACTGCTTCGTGTATTTTTATTATCGAAGCAAATAAGCAAAGGGGCTCCGGTGGTCTTTCCCTGAAACAACCCACTTTTAAAATTCGGAAGATCCTCTTCGATGCGAGGCGTGGTACCTGGTTGTTGTCCACCTTTTCTGCGTTCAATATCGGCCAGCAGATCTTCGGGACCCAACGAAAGTCCGGCCGGGCATCCATCTATGAGAATGCCCACCGATTCGCCATGCGATTCACCAAAGATGTTTACTCTAAAAAGTTGTCCGAACGAATTCAATTACTATTCATTAAAGTCAGGTAAAGATACGGAGGCCCCCAACATCGACAGATCGGTAAAGAAAGTAGGATATGATTTTTTTACGGCCGCTGCCCCGGTAATGACCGTTGGCCCCGATGCGCGAAGCGCCGCCACTCCCAAGGCCATCGCTATGCGATGATCGTTACAAGAAGAAACGCTGGCTCCTTGCACAAGGCCCCTTCCTTTTACGATCAACGCATCGTTTTCGATTTGAATGGGTACGCTCATCTTGGCAAACTCTTGTTGCAAGGTGGTAGCCCGGTCACTTTCTTTGTGTGCCAGACGATGGGCGCCCTTCAGTACAGAATCGCCCTCGGCAAAGGCCGCCAACGCTACCAGCGGTGGAAACAGATCAGGGCAATCCGTAGCATCAAAAGCAAAAGGCTTTATCTCCGAACGGTGAACGCTAATTCCTTTTGCATCGATCGCGTATTGTACACCGGCAGCATCGAGCGCTTGCAGGATGGCGCGGTCTGATTGCACCGATTGCAGATCGAGTCCTTGCAATTGTAGCGAACCGGCCAAGGCACCTGCCACCAATAAAAAAGAAGCACTACTCCAATCGGACTCGATCGTATAGGTAAATGGCGTACTTGCAGATGAACTACGATCGATCGGCAGCGGCGCGGGCGTAGAGGTAAAATAAAATGCTCTATAGTCTCTATTCTCCGGACAAGGACATCCAAAAGAGCGCAATACCGAAAGCGTCAGATCGATATAGGGTTTACTGACCAATCCCTCTACGTAAATAGTTACATCACGGGCATCGGCGGCCGCATAGGCAAATAACAGACCGGTCAAAAATTGTGAACTCAACCTACCGTCTACCCTAATGGTAGTCGGTCGCAACGGGCCCTGAATGCCAATGGGTAGCTTTCCATCGGTGGTACAGACCGCTACTCCCAACGAAGGAAGCACCTCCTCAAAAAAATGCATCGGGCGATTGACCAAACTACCAGAACCGGTAAGCGTAACCGGATGCGAAAGGCAAGCGACCAGAGGAGTAAACATTCGAATGCTCAGCCCCGATTCTCCGCAATCGACCTTAACCGGGCCTACCGCATGCAAGCCATTACTGCAGATCATTACTTCGTTACCTTGTTGCTGAACGGTTGCTCCCAACGCTTGAATAACGGATAGTGCGGCATGGTCGTCGGCTGCCTGGCCAGGATTAACCAACCGGGTGCAACCCTGCCTGATCAGTGCCGCTGCACAAGCACGCTGCATAACGCTTTTAGAAGCAGGTACTCGAATGGCACCCCTGAGTGGAGAGGGTTGTAAGATCACCTTCACGTTAGACGGGCTATCATTTTTTCGAGCGAATCAATACGCAGGGGCTTAACGGCCACCTGTCCGATCTTCTTTAACAGCACATAACTAATGAGATCCGCTTTTCTCTTTTTATCCATCCCCACGATGCGAATCAGTTTTTTTACATCGAACCTGGCCCTGGTGGGTAACCCGTAACGAAGCAGCAGTGCCTCGAGACGAGCAACGCCGGTAAACTTCAGATAATGTGTAGAGAGTTCAGCCGCTATGACCATCCCCAGCGAGATGGCCTGCCCGTGCGATAATTGGTATTGCATTTCCAGTGCATGGCCCAGCGTATGACCAAAATTGAGCCACTTTCGGTTGCCACTCTCTTGTTCATCGGCTTGCACCACGCGCATCTTAAGACGAACGTTTTTTATCAACAGAGCAGAGAGCGCTTTCGCATGTTGCCGGAAGTATTGCAGCGATCTCTTTTCGAGGGCAGCAAAGAGCGACGCGTCCAGTATTGACGCATGCTTAATGATCTCTGCAAAGCCATTTTGCCATTCTGCCTGCGGTAGCGTCGACAACAGCGAAGTATCATAGAGTAAAAAAGCGGGTTGTCGAATGGTACCGATTAGATTTTTATAATTGCCAACATCCACCCCGTTCTTGCCGCCGACCGATGCATCGACCATGGCCAGTACGGTCGTGGGTACAAAGCCAAAACGAATTCCCCGCATATAGATCGTGGCCGTATAGCCCACCAGGTCGGTCACTACCCCTCCTCCTACTCCTACCAATGTAGTGGAGCGATCGGCCTTTAGAGAGACCAACTGCGCAACGAGGGCATCGACAGTGGCCTGCACTTTGTACGACTCTCCGGCTCGCAACACAATGGTATTCCAGGCAGAAAATAATTGACGGTGATGTCTGTACACCTGCTGATCGGTAACGAGAATCGTGTTAGCAGGAATGGTCAGTTGGCTTAACTGAGAAAAGCGGGCGTCAAAAAAGCAATCGGTATGAGCAGACCCAATGGTAAAACGAACTTTTTTCATAGCCAATAATTAACCCGCAGTCGGTTTGTTCTTGTCCAATATCTGTTGTTGGTGACTTATACTTTCCATATGGAGCGCATCGAGATACTGTGTAATAAAGGTTCGACTTAGTTGCAATTCACCGGCCCTCCGTAAGGTACGCTCCATAATCTCTTGCCAGCGCCCGGCCTGCAAAATAGTAATGTTATTCTCTTGCTTGTACGTTGCGATCTGCTCTGCCACTTGCATTCGTCTGGCCAGCAACTGCAAAACCTCTTCGTCGAGTTGGTTGATCTGTTGTCTCAGCTGATCGAGTGCACTATGATACGCATCAGAGGAACTGTCTTCGCTTCGCCATACTAACTCACTAAGCAACGTAGCTAGCACCTCGGGGGTTACTTGCTGGGCCGCATCACTCCAGGCCTGCTCGGGTTGAATATGACTTTCTATCATCAACCCATCGACATCCAGATCGATTGCCCGTTGCATCACTTCGCCCAGCAGGTCACGACGGCCACAGATATGAGAGGGGTCATTTATAAATACCAGCTTTGGAAAACGCAATTTCATTTCAATGGCTAAATGCCACAGGGGGGCATTACGATAAGGGGTCTGGGAAAACGTGCTAAAACCCCGGTGAATAAGCCCAATATTTTTTATGCCGCTACGTTCAATGCGCTCCACGGCACCCGCCCATAGTTCGAGATCGGGGTTGATGGGATTTTTAATAAAAACAGGAATGGATACGCCTGCAAGCGCATCGGCCACCTCTTGCACACTAAAGGGATTGACGGTGGTGCGTGCGCCGATCCAAAGTACATCGATCTGATGCGCCAGTGCCTCTTCAACTTGGCGGGCCGTTGCCACTTCTACCATTATCGGTAGACCGGTCAGTTCTCGAGCTTCTTGTAACCACGGAAGACCTTTTCTTCCTACTCCCTCAAAGAGACCCGGTTTGGTACGGGGTTTCCAAATACCGGCCCTAAGCATATCGACCTTTCCGGTGGCCTTTAAACGAAGGGCAGTCTCTGTAACCTGCGTGCGGGTCTCGGCACTGCAAGGGCCACTAATAATCAGTGGTCGCTTCGACCAAAGCGTGTCGAGCGAAGCAAGAGCATTGACTTGCAGAGCGCACATGCCGTAAAGATATTATTATTTGCGACGACCTCCACCAGACTCAGCATCGTTCATGCGAATGCGGCGGCCTCTAAAATTCTTTCCGTCGAGCGACTGGATCATCTGCTTGGTGGCCCGAGGGTCGACCTCTACCCAACTATTCATTTCTCGCATATCGATCTTACCAAGCACATCTTTACTAAGATCGCTCATGTCTAAAATAAACTGTAAGAAACTGGCCTTGTAAAATCCATCCTTGGTGCCCAGGTTCACAAAAAGTCGCTGATAAGAACCTCCAGCATTGCCTTGCTGGCGGCCTCGAACTTCTCGCTCTGCACCGCGGACTGCTTTTTCTTTGCGTCCTGTATCGCGTACATTCAGGTCGGCGGCATTTTCGTAATACTTTAAAAACCGATCGAACTCCAACGCGGCCACCCGCTGCAAGATCTCTTCTTTCTCCACTGCGGCAAATTTCTCGCGCAGGGAAGGCAGGTAGGCCTCGTATTCCCCATGGCTAATATCTGCTTCGAGCATACGATCTATAAAGTGAAAGAACTGCTTTCGGCAGACATCCTTGCCGGTAGGAATGTCCATTTTATGAAATCGGTTGTTGATGAGTTTCTCTACTTGACGAAGACGATATTGTTCTTTGGGGGTTACGATCGATACGCAAAGTCCGCTGCGTCCGGCCCTTCCGGTGCGACCGCTGCGATGTGTATACACTTCGGTATCGTCGGGTAATTCGTAGTTAATGACGTGCGTAATGCCTTGCACATCGATGCCGCGGGCCGCCACATCGGTAGCGACCAGCAATCGAATGCTCTTGTCTCTAAATAACCCCATCACCTTATCTCGCTGGGGTTGCGACAGATCTCCGTGAATGGAATCGATATCGTAGCCCTCGCGGATCAATTTTTCGGCAATGGTCTGCGCATCGGCCTTGGTTCTGGCAAAGATGATCCCATAGATGCCGGGGTTAAAGTCAATGATCCTTTTTAAAACCTCGTAGCGACTATGATGTTGGGTAAGATAATACTGATGGTCGATACTGGCATTACCGGCATTGACCTTACCGATGGTCACCTCGAAGGGTTGCTCCATATAACGCTTGCTCACTTGCCTGATCTCGGCAGGCATGGTGGCACTAAAGAGCCAAGTACTTTCTCGCTTGGGTGTATTTTTTAAGATAAACTCAATGTCTTCTTTGAATCCCATGTTGAGCATCTCGTCGGCCTCATCGAGCACCACATACTGAATTTCTTCTAGGCGAATGGCCTTACGCTCGATTAGATCGATCAATCGGCCGGGCGTGGCCACTACCACATGAGTGCCTCTTTTCAGTTCTTTGATCTGCATTACGATCGAAGCCCCGCCATAGACGGCCGTTACACCCAGTGCGTCTTTTCTGCCTTGAAATTTCTCGAGGTCGCCCGTTATCTGCAAACAGAGTTCGCGTGTCGGGCAAATAATCAGGGCCTGGGGATAGCGGTCCTCACGGCGCACCAACTGCAATAGCGGAAGTCCGAAAGCAGCGGTCTTGCCGGTGCCGGTTTGGGCCAGCCCGATAAAGTCACGGGTGCCCTGTAGCAAAACGGGGATGGCTTTTTGCTGTATAGGCGTGGGCTCGGTAAAACCGAGCGACTGAACGGCCTCGAGCAGGTCGGTGCGAAGGCCAAGGGATTGAAATGTATTCACGAAATGGTGTATATGTAAATGAGGGATAAAAAGAAAGCCGTTCCCGGGGGAACGGCCTTCGGCAATTACTTGCGCAATTGATTACTTAGCAGCTTCAGCAGCAGGAGCTGTAGTGTCAGCGGCAGCAGCAGCTGTATCAACAGTAGCAGCAGCAGCAGTGTCAACAGCAACGGCAGTTGTGTCAGCAGCAGGAGTAGCTTCGCCACCACCGTTACAAGCTACCAGGGTAGCAGCGATGAAGGCAATTGCAAAAAACTTCTTCATTTGATTTTGTTTTTGTGTTTTGTGAAATATTTCGCGAATTTATACCGATTTTGGCAAAAAGTAACCCATTCGGGTTACTATTTTTGAAATTTTGTATTAAAGCTAGCAGGATAGTGAAACCCGAACCCTACGAACAGGGCCTTTTGAAAGGATTGGCCGAAGGAGATAAAAGAACCATTGAGATCATTTACAAGGATCATTACAATATGATCCAGTCCTTGATTATCAATAACAATGGTTCTGCAGACGATGCCAAGGATATTTTTCAGGAGGCACTCATTGTACTGTACGAAAAGGTCCGATCCGGAAGTTTTGAATTGAACTGCCAGCTAAAGACCTATCTCTATTCTGTTAGCAAACGATTGTGGCTCAAGAAATTAAGCGTAAATAATCGATTTGTTACCGCCGCCGAGGACCCCGATTCGATCTACCCGGTAGAAGACGAGATTACGGCCCACGAAAAAAGAGATGCCGAATTTGACATGATGGAAAAAGCGATCGCCAGCTTGGGAGAGCCCTGCAAGAGTCTGTTAGAGGCCTATTATCTAAAAAAACAGAATATGCAGGTAATAGCCACCTCTTTTGGCTACACCAACGCCGACAACGCCAAAAACCAGAAGTACAAATGTCTGCTCAGGCTTAAAAAGATATTCTTTGCGCACTACAAAAACGGAATGGACCATGAGTGAACTGAACATGTTGGAAACGGTAGAACGATACATTCGCGGAGAGATGAACCCCGACGAACGCGTACAATTCGAACAGCTTCGCAAAACGAACGCCGAAGTAGATCAATTGGTAGTGGAGCATACTTTTTTCTTGCAACAACTAAATCGATTTGGAGAATGGAAAAAGTTTCGCCATTTGTTACAGTTCATTCATACCGACCTGGCCGAGAAAGGCAGCATACAATCCAATCGCTTATCCGGTAAGGCCCGCGTGATCTACCTGTTCAATCGCTATAAGCGGGTCAGCTCGATCGCCGCAGCCATTGCCGTGGTTACCACCCTTAGCATTAGTGCCTTGGTGTGGACCCTGGCGCCGGCCTCTCCTCACTCCCAGTTCGAAGAGCTCAACAAAAAATATTCGCAGCTAGAATACAAGACACGCAAGCAAGCCTCCGAGATTGACCAGATAAAACGATCAAAGACCATTCCGGTTGATATGCCCTTTACAACCGGGGGTACCGGATTTATTATTGACCCCAAAGGATACCTGGTAACCAACGCGCATGTGGTAAGCGAGGCTCGCACCATTGCCATTCAAAATAACCTAGGAGAGTACTTGGTCGAAGTGGTACATATTGACAAGGTACGCGACCTGGCCATCTTGCGAGTAACCGATGATAATTTTAAACGTTATGGCGCCCTTCCCTACTCCATTAGCAAAAAGGCCGGACAGCTGGCCGACCCGATCTTTACGCTAGGCTATCCGCGCAACGAGGTAGTATATAGCCAGGGATACCTGAGTGCCCGCACCGGCTACGACGGAGATACCCTTAGCTGCCAGATCGAGATCAGCGCCAACCGTGGTAATAGCGGTAGTCCCATCATTAATCGACGCGGGGAAGTGATCGGTATCTTAAACGGCCGTCAGACCAATGCCGAAGGATTTGCCTTTGCCGTGCAAGGAAAATACATTTATCAACTTAGTGATTCGCTTCGCAACGCCGACCCTTCGTTATCCATTCGCCTGAATGGCCGCAGCAACATCTCTTCACTGGAGCGTAGCGAACAAGTAAAGAGAATCCAAGACTACGTTTACATGGTAAAGGTCAATTAAGACCAAAGAGAACGGGGATATTCTCCGCTTTCGATCAGTTGTTGCAAACGCAGTGCAACCTGCGGAGCATCTTCTTTGTACGTAACCCCAAACCAATGAGAACGGGTGGGCACTACCGCTACGGTTCCGCCCTCTTTAATAAATTGATCGGCCACTAGCGGAATAAAGAATTCAGATTTGAGCGCTTGTCCATGCTCTTGCAAGAATGCGGCGAACTGCGCTTGCGTATAGGAGAAAAAAGAAGGAGAAAAGCACCAGAAATTCATTGATACCGATGTGGTCAACGGCAACGTACGAGGCAGCAATCCGTCGTCACAGACTACTTCGCCTCCGTTCTTAGCAATATTGATTCGCTCGGTAATAGTAGCCAGATGCCCTTTTGCATCGAGTGTGCATACGCCACGGTTAACGGTACCATGCTCCGATAGCGTACCCGACAACTCGTAACCAACGATTGCATATTGTTGCTCGCTACATTGCGTGGTCAAAAAAGCAGCAGCATTCTCGAATGCTTCCCTGCTATAAAAATCATCGGCATTAATAACGGCAAAAGGACCCTCCACTGCTTCTTTCGCACAAAGCACCGCATGGGCCGTGCCCCAGGGTTTGGTGCGATCAGCGGGACTGGCATAGCCATTGGTATACGAATCCATCTCTTGAAACACATAGGCCGTTTCTATTCGTCCCGACAACTTGGGCTCGAACAGAGACTTGAACTGCTCGGCAAATTGGCTTCGAATAATAAATACCACTTTACCAAAACCGGCCCGAATAGCATCGTAGATCGAGTAATCGATGATGGTTTCGCCCGAGGGTCCAAATGACTGAACCTGCTTCATGCTCCCGTAGCGAGAGGCCATACCGGCGGCCAGAATTACCAAGGTGGGTTTCATAGGCAAAATTTGCGGGGGCAAAATTACATGTATTTTCGTTAGCCCTTTCATGAATCCATTTCGTTTCGAAAAGCCCTTTATCCAACCCCTTGTTCACCCGGCGGTACAACCAGAAAATAAGGAGGTCGATGTATTGCGGCTAGATCAACTAGACCCTCTGTTATCGGGCAATAAGTGGTTCAAACTTACCCTTTATCTGCAAGAGGCGCTTGACCTCAATAAAAAACGAGTGGTCACCTTTGGCGGTGCCTGGTCTAACCACTTACTGGCTACGGCAGCGGCTTGCCAACGCTATGGATTAGCGTCGGCAGCTTTGGTGCGCGGAGAACGGCCGGCGAAATGTTCGCAAACGCTGCAAGATGTCGAATCGATGGGCATGCAGCTCTATTTTTTGAGCAGACAAGATTATGGCCAAAAAAAGATCCCCGAACAGCTGCTCATGCCCACGGATTATACGATCAACGAAGGAGGAACAGGTGCCTATGGCGTACAAGGCGCAAGTACCATTTTGGACCACGTTGACAAACACAAGTACACGCATATCATCTGCGCCGCCGGTACCGGCACCACCCTGACCGGCCTGATCAATGCCGCAGCTCCCGGCTGCACCGTGCTGGGAATCCCGGTGCTACATGATCGACAGGCCATCGAAGGGTCGCTGAAAAATTTCATTTGCAATTCTGCCGTAAAATGGCAATTGCTCGTAGGCTATGAATGGGGCGGCTATGCCAAGCACCCCGATGCGTTGCTGTCGTTCATGAACGAGTTCTACAAGCAAACGAGTATCCCTACCGATATTGTCTACACAGCGAAACTATTCAACGCTTGTATCCGTTTACTAGAAACTGATTTCATAGGGCCGGGCAGCCGCGTGCTCATTATTCATAGCGGAGGCCTACAAGGCAATCGCTCACTGGCCACCGATGTATTGTGTTTCTCCTAAACAAATCCGTAGTAGTTCTTGCCAAGCTACCTTTATATCTTTGCGTTAGTACCTATGCCTGCAAAACTTACTTTTAAAAGATGGCCGCTTTTTTTGTCGTTACTCTTTTCAACAGTGGCCATCGGCCAGCAACCCCTACCTGCTTTTGATGTACGTGATATCGGCAGTGGTCGCATCGTAATTAGTTGGTTAAACCAATACCCTTACACCGCACAAATTACCATTCAGCGTTCGTTCGATAGCCTGCGCGGCTATAAAAGCATACTGACCGTACCCGATCCCAGCGCCGTTCAAAATGGATTTGCCGATACCAAGGCCTCTAACGATCATATGTTCTATCGTCTCTACATTCAGCTCGATAAGGGTCAATATTTTTTTACCACGCCCCGACAACCGCTCAAACAGATTGCGGCTGCCCCCGAAACAGCTACCCAACAGCGCGCTAGCAGCCAGCCAGCCATCACAACGACCAAGATCGTTGAAGCCTCCCCTGCACCGACACCTCCGCCAGATAACCAAACGGAAAGCAACGAAGTTCCTAAGGCCGCTTCGCAATTTCCGGTTAAAAAAGTAGAGCCCGTCGTCATAAAACTCGACATTTCGAAAATGGGTGATTCTGCCAAAGTTCCCTTTACGGTAAGCCCGCAAAACGACCCCGACGCTTATGCTCCCTCGCTCTATGTATATGCCATACCCGAAGGCCATGTTCGCGTCGATGTTCCCAATAAAAAAAGAATCGCCAACTACCGTATACGATTCTACGAGGCCGATAAGCAATTCTTATTTGAACTAAAGCAACTTCCGGCCCCCAGCTTTTTATTGGACAAGACCAATTTTTTGCATAGCGGCTGGTTCTTGTTCGAACTGTACGACGAAGCACGCCTGCTAGAGAGGCATAAGGTCTTTTTAGAAAAGGATTTCTAATGAGCGAACGGCTAGCGGGCTTCGATGGCTGGCATGATTGTACTATCGAACACCTGTTCGAAATTCGTAAGTAACCGCTGTTTTACTTCTTGCATCGAAAGGGCACGTCCTGTTTCGCGCTGTAGCGAGGTAACCGATTTATTGGCGATGCCGCAAGGTATTATATTATCGAAGTAAGAGAGATCAGGATGCACATTCAATGCAAATCCGTGCATGGTAACCCAGCGGCTACAACGCACACCCATAGCACAGATCTTACGGGCTTTCTGCGGAACCTCAGGCTCTAGCCAAACCCCTGTTTCTCCGCTCGAGCGCTGCCCCTGCAATCCGTAGGCAGAGAGGGTCCGAATAATGACCTCTTCTAGCGATCGCAAGTATCTTCCGATGTCGGTATAAAAACATTCCAGATCGAAAATGGGATACCCCACGATCTGCCCGGGTCCGTGATAGGTAATATCGCCCCCCCGGTTACTTTGATAAAAACCGATCTGCCGCTCTTCCATCTCTTGGCGATCGATCAACACATGTTCCATCTTGCCACTTTTACCCAATGTATAGACCGGAGGATGCTCTACCAGCAACAGATGATGAGACGTGGGTTCACCGGCCGCCTTGCGTGCCAAGGTTGCTTGCAAGTACTGTTCTTGCAGATCCCAAGCCGCCCGATATTCTAACAGACCCAGATCTTGAAATTGTATGACTTGCCGCATAGAAATACAAAGGTACCAACAAAGCCGCAAGCTTTACCTTTGTGCGCATGAACCCCGAAACAGAGGATCGGATTACCGAAGGTGGCGACGAACTCTACGAACGTTTTACCCTGCAGATCGATAAAGGGCAAGAGCCGCTGCGTATCGATAAATTCTTAGCGAACCGCATAGAGGGGGCCACGCGCAATAAATTACAACAGGCTATGACCCTGGGGATGGTCACGGTCAATGGAGTACCTGTTAAATCCAATTACAAGATCAAGCCACTCGATCAGATCTGCATCTATTCGGATACTAGCCCCGAAGAGACCGAGGTCCTGCCCGAAGAAATGAAGCTGGACATTGTGTACGAAGATGCCGATTTGATGGTCATCAACAAGCCGGCCGGTCTGGTGGTACATCCCGGGAGTGGTAATTACAGAGGCACCCTGCTTAACGGTGTAGCCTGGTATCTTCGGCAGCAGAACCCTACCCTTACCGAAGAGGTGCTCCCCCGCTTTGGCCTGGTTCACCGCATCGATAAAAATACCAGCGGGTTGCTCGTGCTGGCCAAGACCGATGTGGCCATGCGACAACTGGCCAAACAATTTTTCGACCACAGCGTAAAAAGAGAATATCACGCATTAGTATGGGGCGATCTGCCACAAGACCAAGGCACCATCGTGGCACACGTTGGAAGACACCAGCGATTTAGAAAAAAATTCGAGGCCTATCCCGAGGGCGACTATGGAAAAGAGGCCATCACCCATTATCAAGTATTAGAACGACTCGGTTATGTTACCTATGTGCGTTGTGTGCTCGAGACCGGAAGAACGCATCAAATTAGGGTTCATATGAAGTACTTGGGCCACCCGCTCTTTAGCGATGATACCTACGGAGGCGATACCATCGTAAAAGGAACGATATACGCCAAGTACAAGCAATTTGTAGAAAATTGCTTTGCCCTATGCCCTCGGCAGGCCCTGCATGCCAAGACACTGGGCTTCTTGCATCCGGTTACTCAAAAAGAATTGTATTTCGAGACAGCACTGGCAGATGATATCGAAAAACTTGTTGCCAAATGGAGAGCGTATGTTGCAGGCTTCAAAAAAGACTGATCAGTGCACATTATAGATGGTAGCGGTAAACAATCCCCTCTCTCTTTTTTTAAAGACCAGGTCCCAATCGCCGACATAGCGTAATAGCACGGGTACCACATAAGACCCGTAGCGAGCCATTTCGGCCTCCATCGAAACAGAAAAATCATACACACCGGCTTGGTAACTCATCGAGTAGGTTCGCTTGAGCACTTCGAGCGTACGAATGCTAAACCAGGTATCCATCTTGTCGATCACGAGTTGATCGCGCTGAGCGGCCGAAAGACCCTTTTTGGCAGCTACGGAGAAAAGGTAGCAAGGCTCTTCGCGGTGCTCGCTGTAATCGATCGAGAAATCATAAAACCGGGCCCGATCACTATCAAAAATATCCATCTTGTCTCCCAGCAAGGGTACGCCCTGTACACGCTGACCGGGCTTAAAGAGCAACATCTTTAATTGCTCTTTGTGTTTAGAGACGCCGCTGAGTCCGCGTGTAGAGAATGCCCGCGAACGAATCGTATTGGTCTCTCCGCAAACAACGCCTGTTGTAAAAAACAAACTTGCATAGAGCGCTGCCGTGTAGTAGGTATAACGACCTCTTCTGTCATAAAAATTTCCGGTGGCCTTCTCTTCGAGTACACGCATAGATCGACAAGCCCCGGTTCGGCTTTGTTGGGTCTTGCTCAACAACCGCGCTTGTACCTGTCCCTGCTTGTCGCGCATTACAATATCGTTACTCGATGTAAAGTTGAGTACTCGCAAATTCTTGAAAGCCTTATAAAAACTCGTGTCGGCCTTGATCTGCTCAATAAAGCGGGCCACGTTGAGTCGACTGCGTACGATCACCTCCGATAACTTGATCGAACGGGCCAGACGAATTTTCTCTATTGAATCCTCGACAGGGGTCTGCGCCTGCACCGAAGAGACCATAAGACAAACCCCTATAACTACGCAACGCTTCATTAAGAAAAATGCATCTTGTAATCGACCCTGACTTGACCCTTGGTAATATCGGTCAGTTTCCCTTTGAGCAATTTCTTCTTTAGTCCGGTGAGGTGATCGATAAATAACTTTCCCTCAATATGATCATACTCGTGCAGAATAACTCTTGCGGTGAGTCCAGAAAAAGTTTTACGGTGGGGCTGCCACTGTTCATCTTGATACTCCAACTCGACCGTTTCGGGGCGCAGCACATCCTCTCTGATCTTAGGGATACTCAAACAACCTTCGTTGTATGCCCAAGGAGTTCCGCTAAGCGAAACGATACGGGCGTTAATAAAAACGGCCTTGATACCCGGTGCATCTGCATACTTTTCTCGTTCGCCTTGTTCCATGCTCTCGAACATCTGCATGGTATCGACCATAAAAAGACGTATACTTCTATTGACTTGGGGGGCCGCTAAACCCACCCCGTTACTGGCATACAAAGTTTCCCACATATCGGCAATAAGAGAGTCGAGCGAAAGCATACCGGGTTGTATCGGATCTGCCACCTTTCTAAGCACCGGATGTCCGTAAGCAACAATAGGAAATATCATAAGGCAAAGTTAAGCACCCTGCACGGTTCGTAGGTATTCTTGTAACAGAATGGTAGCCGCGATCTCGTCGACCAGCTTTTTATTGGCTCTATCCTTCTTTTTTAGTCCCATCTCGAGCATGGCATCTTTGGCCATCTTAGACGTAAATCGCTCGTCCATCTTGTGGATCGGAATATGCGGGAACTTTTTTTGCAATTGGGCAATGGCTTTGGCAACAATGGGCGTGCCGTGTGTGGCGGTTTCGTCCCAATTGGTAGGCCAGCCCACCACAAACAGAGAAACCGATTCTTGTCGAAGGTAATTGTCGATAAATACGATCAATTGATTGGCGTCGATCGTGGTAAGACCCGTAGCAATAATTTGCAGCGGATCGGTTACGGCAATTCCCGTGCGCTTGCCTCCAATATCGAGTGCCATAATCCTGGCCATATCAAAAAAGATTTAAAAGGTCGGCGATCAAAAAAAGAGCAAAGCATACCGATGCAATGCCATTGGCCGTCATAAAAGCTATATTGACCCTTCGCAGGTCGTTGGGTTTGACCAGCGAATGTTGGTACCAAAGCATGGCAATAAAAAGGAGAGCGCCGGCCCAATATAAAAAACTAAAACCTCCCCACCACCCCGCGCAACAAACCAGCAGTGCGCAGAGAGCATGTAAGAATCTGGCCAGACGCAGTGCATTGACACTACCCAGCCAGACGGGTATAGAGAACAAGTGCTGCGACCTGTCGAAGGCCTCGTCTTGCAAAGAATAAATGATATCAAACCCCGCTACCCAGCATAATACCAGCAATGAAAATAAAATGGGCAAACTGGCAAAATGCCCGGTAACTGCCAAATAAGCGCCCAAGGGCGCCAGTGCCAGCCCCACGCCCAACACCAGATGGCAAAGCGAAGTAAATCGCTTGGTATAACTATAGCCGAGAATCACCAACAGTGCCAACGGCGACAAATAAAAACAAAGGCGATTGATAAAAAATGTACATCCCACAAACAACAAAGCATTCAGGATGGTGAACACCAGCGCCCCGGTGGGGCTGATCTTGCCGGCGGGAATCTCACGGGTAGCCGTTCGGGGATTGCGGGCATCAAAGCCATGATCCAAAAAACGATTAAAGGCCATCGCGGCACTGCGGGCAAAGACCATACAGGCCACCACTAGCACCAAACGCCACAACCCATCGAGGGTAAATGCTTTTGCAGTCAACGAAAGCCCATCCTTAGAAAACTGCTCGCGAACACCCAGCGAAAAACCCACCAAAGCAAAAGGCATGGCAAAGATCGTATGCGAAAAAGCAATAAGCTGTAGATAATGACGAATCTGTTTTTTCATGACGGGTCGTTGGCGTTTTGCAACTGATAACGTACCAATTCCCAGAGGACCACACCGGCCGCCGTGGCAATATTGAGCGAATGCTTCATTCCAAACTGAGGAATCTCGATGCATCCATCACAACATTGCAAGGTATCACTCTCTATCCCCGTTACTTCGTTGCCAAATACAATGGCCAGCTTTTGACCGGGATGCACCGGCAGCTGGTGTAACCGTACACTGGAATCGGTTTGCTCGGCAGCCAGCACCCGGTATCCTCTGCTTTGTAACTCTTGTATCGCCACAGCGGCCTTTGGAACCTGCTTCCAGGGAACGGCCTGTTCGGCCCCCAGCGCGGTTTTAGCAATCTCTTTGTGCGGGGGCGTGGCGCAATAGCCTACCAAGTAGATGGACTCTATAAAAAAAGCATCGGCACTTCGAAAAACACTACCCACGTTGTAGGCGCTTCGAATATTTTCGAGCACGACCACGATCGGGAAACGAGGCAACTCCTTACACTGCGCAACCGATAATCTCCCCATTTCGTCTCCGCTTAGTTTACGCATGCGGCAAAGGTAAGCAGGGTTCCTTATTTTTGTCTCCCCCGATTCGCTTATCGATTAGCTATGGCAAAAAGTAACTCAGCAGATACCCCGCTCATGCAGCAGCATCGGGCCATCAAACAAAAGTATCCCGATGCGATCTTATTATTTCGGGTAGGAGACTTTTACGAGACATTTGGACAAGACGCTGTAATAGCCGCAGCCGTGCTGGGTATTACGCTTACCAAGAGAAACAATGGAGCAGCCGCCTCGGCGGAGCTAGCCGGCTTTCCTCATCACTCACTCGATAGCTACCTGCACAAACTGGTCAAAGCCGGCCACCGCGTTGCGGTTTGCGATCAGCTCGAGGACCCTAAACAAGCCAAGGGTATTGTTAAAAGAGGGGTCACCGAAATGGTTACCCCCGGTACGGCTACCGGCGATAAATTACTCGAACAGCGATCGAATAATTTTCTGGTATCCGTTACGCCCCCTACCGATGATGTATACGGGCTGGCACTGCTCGATCTGTCTACCGGCGAAATGCTATTGGCAGAAGGTGGCACCGATACCATCGATAAATTATTACAAAGTTTTCAGACTGCCGAAATTGTCTGCTCTAAAAAACAAGTAAGCAGCCTCAAAGAACTATTCTCGATCCGTGTCTATACCTACACCCTCGATGAATGGATATTTGATGTTACCTACGCTACCGAAACACTATTAAAGCATTTCGAGACACATTCGCTCAAAGGATTCGGCGTAGCGAACATGACAAGGGGCCTAACGGCCGCAGGGGCGTTGTTTCATTACCTGCGCGAGACCGAACATCCCCATCTCGAACACATTACCCGCTTGCAGCGAATAGACCAACATCAATTCTTATGGATGGATCGGTTTACGATCCGTAATCTCGAACTGATTAGCGGTACACAGCCCGAAAGCCCCACTCTGCTCTCGGTGCTTGATAATACGGTCACTCCCATGGGAGCTCGTCTCTTAAAACGTTGGCTTTTGTTTCCGCTCATCGACCTACGGCAAATAGAAGAGCGAAAAGGTTGGGTGCTTTCGCTCATGAACGATCGATCGGTGCGAGAGCAACTTATTGCCACTTGCAGCGAGTGCGGAGACCTGGAGCGATTGGCCGCACGAATTGCCCTTAGAAGAGTTTCGCCTCGCGAACTACGCCAATTGGCCAGTGGGCTCGAGGCAGCACAGCGCATGCGCGAGGTATCGACCACGGCTACAGCCGGTCATTGGCAGCAATTACTCGATACGATCGACCCTTGCCTCGGTGTTAGGGAGCGTATAGAAAAGACACTGGTACAACAGCCTTCTGTGCAGGTTCAAAAAGGAGGTAGCATTGCACCGGGGGTCGATCTAGAGCTCGACGAGCTACGCGCGTTGGCCCTGCATGGAAAAGAGTATCTGCAATCCCTATTACAAAAAGAGATCGAACGAACAGGCATCTCCTCGCTCAAGATCGGTTTTACCAATGTATTTGGCTATTACCTCGAAGTAACCCATGCGCACAAAGAGAAAGTGCCCGCCGACTGGATCAGAAAACAAACCCTTACCCAAGCCGAGCGCTATATAACGCCCGAGCTAAAGGAATACGAAGAAAAGATCTTAGGAGCCGAAGAAAAGATCTTGCAACTCGAGGTAAAGCTATACGAAGCGCTGGTAGAAGCACTATTGCCGAACGTACCTTCCCTTCAACAAACCGCTGCACAAATTGCCCGACTGGATTGTATTTGCTGCTTTGCCGAAAATAGTGTTCGCCATCACTATCATCCCGCCTCGGTAACCAACGGCACGAGTTATCTGGTCACCGATGGCAGGCACCCGGTTATTGAGCGATCGCTTTCTCCGGGGCAAGGCTATATAGCCAACGACCTCGTGCTTGACAAAGAGCAACAACAGGTAATTATTCTGACCGGCCCCAACATGAGCGGAAAATCGGCGCTGCTGCGCCAAACCGCGCTGATTACCATAATGGCACACATGGGTCACCCCGTACCTGCAGGCCAGGCGCAGATACCCCTTACCGGCCGCATTTTTACCCGGGTGGGCGCCTCTGATAACCTATCGGCGGGTGAGTCTACGTTTATGGTCGAGATGAACGAGACCGCCTCTATTATTAATTCACTCAGCGATAAAAGTCTGGTACTGCTCGACGAGATCGGTAGGGGCACTTCTACTTACGATGGTATCTCTATTGCTTGGAGCATTGCCGAGTTTTTACATGAAAGTCCTCTTCGACCGCTCACTGTGTTTGCCACGCATTACCATGAGCTCAACGAACTGGAATCGCGTTGGCCACGAGTTAAAAATTTTCATATTACGCACCGGGAGACGGGCAACAAGATCATTTTTTTACGAAAGCTGGAAAAAGGCGGTACCACCCACAGCTTTGGTATTCATGTGGCAAAAATGGCAGGAATGCCCCCCACCCTCATTAAACGGGCCGAAGCCCTGCTTCGCCAGCTCGAAAAGGGCCGCGAGGCCCAAACGATAGCCGACCAGCAGGCCTTGACCCAGGCATTACCCTCGGCAGAGTTGCAGCTTTCGATTTTTGATGCCCACACCGAAACCTTCAAGTCATTAAGGGCATTGCTGGAAGAGACCGATCTGGACCGGCTGACCCCCTTACAGGCCCTGGTTAAGTTGCAGGAGATCAAGGACAAGCTTAAATAACCCCCTCGCTGGCAATCCCAAGGGTTTATTTTTACGTACAATCTAAAATTTTCATACTTTTACCAAAATCTGTCAGTATGAAACTGCTTAAACCAGCTGCTTATTTTTTGCTAATCTCAGTACTAGCCTTGACCCTCACCTCATGCGATCGGGATGCCGATCTTTTTGTTAGAAAAGAATACATTAAAAACGATATACCATTGACCGGCGCTCTGAACTTTCCTCCGACTGCTTCTCCAGCCCTGGGCAAAATGAATATCAATTACAACACAGATACCAAGATGCTCACCTATACGATCAGTTGGTCTGGACTTACCGGAGCCGTAACCGGAGCTTCCATTCATGGCCTGGCCCCTACTGGATTTGCGGCCAGCGCCGTACAAAACTTTATTACCTCCGCTAACCTATCGTCTATTACTCGCTGTGCCACGGTAACCAATACCAGTTGCGGTTCCATTAGTGGAAGACTTTTTGCCGATGGCGTGGTGGTAACCGAAGAGAGTATTCTTAATGGCGTGTATTATGTAAGCATTCGCACCGCTGCCAATCCATTGGGAGAGATCAGAGCACAGATCCGCTTTTGATCGACGCTAAGGATATAACTAGTTTAAAACCCTGCCTTTTAGCAGGGTTTTTTGTTAGTGCGTGGTAAACCAAAGAGGGTCGGCCTTATCAAAATCACCGTGGTAGTTAATGAGTAACTCCTCTCCTTTTTGAATACCCCTTAGGGTGCGAATCGAGATCTGACCGGCGTCATAATCCATTTCGTATTCGCAGTTACTGGGGCATGCATGATTATAGAGCGGCACATAGCCCAGTGCCATACAACATTGCTTTTGCTCGGGATCCCACTCAAAAATATAATCGTGCAACAGCGTTTGATCAAGCAGCTTTCTGTCATTTGCATTTAATACAATAACCGGAGAGCACTCAATAAGCTGACCAGCTTCGAGTGGCTCACTGGTAAACACGCCCCGGCCCTTTGTGCGTGTCGGGGCAATATAGAGACAGGGCAATAGCATACGAAAACGTACTGCGAAGTACGCATATTCCTTTGTACTTTTGAAGCATGTCCGCCGAGCAAACACAAGCGATTCTAGCCTCCCGCTTCGAGGAGTTACTGCAACCGGGAGATGCAGCGGCACTTCGTGATTTTTTGGATGACCAAAATATCAGTGAGGTGGCCGAACTCGTGGACGCTTACCCCGACGAAGAGACGACGATCATCACCTCTATGTCTATGCACCGCGCCGCAAGCGTGTTCAAGATCTTGGATATCTCTTCGCAAAAAAGCATTATTCATAAACTACCAGCCAGTGTTACGGCTTCGTTGCTCAATGAGTTACCCGCCGACGACCGGACCGACTTTTTAGAGGAGCTGCCCAGCAACGTAGTGCGTGAGTTGATAAAATTGCTCGACCCCGAAGAAAGAAAGATCACGCTTTCGCTGTTGGGTTACCCCGAAAATAGTATTGGTCGTCTTATGACGCCCGATTATGTATATGTGTATGCGCATGACAGCATCGAGCAGGTATTTGCCACCATCCGTAAATATGGAAAGGACAGCGAAACCATCAACGTTATCTATGTGATCAACGAAAAAGGAGAATTGATCGACGATATACGTATTAGCGATATTATTCTAAGCGATCCCAATAAAAAAGTAGAGGAGCTGATCGACGGACGGGTCATAGCGCTTCATCCCGAAGATGACCAAGAGACCGCCGGAGAGATCTTTAAAATGAACAACCGAGTAGCCTTGCCTGTGGTCAGTCAAAGCAACAAGCTATTGGGCATCGTAACCATCGATGATATACTGTGGGTAACCAGCGAGGAGTTTAGTGAGGATATGCAAAAAATGGGAGGTACCGCTGCGCTCGAAGAGCCCTACCTGGATATTCCACTTTTTCGATTGTATAAAAAAAGGATCATCTGGTTGCTCATCCTTTTTGTAGGCGAAACATTTACCATTGCCGCCATGTCGGGCTTTCAACAAACACTCGAGCAAGTTTTAGTGCTGTCCACGTTTATTCCACTGATCATTTCGAGCGGTGGCAACAGCGGTTCACAGGCGGCTACCCTAATTATTCAAGCGCTCGCCCTTGGCGAGATTACGATACAGGACTGGTGGCGGATTGCCCGAAGAGAGATCAAATCAGGATTTTTTATGGGGCTCACCCTTGGTTTGCTGGGCTACACCATTGTGGTAGCAGGGCATTTTTTATTGGATCTCTTTGGCCCGCATTATGCCACCGTTGGGCTGGCCATCGGAACCGCTCTTACGGGCGTTGTGTTATGGGGCACCATGATGGGATCCATGCTACCGCTCCTTCTTAAACGCCTGGGCGCCGACCCGGCCACTTCGTCGACCCCCTTTATTGCCACCCTCGTGGACATTACCGGCTTGCTCATCTATTTTGGTACTGCTTATTGGATGCTGAGCGACTTACTTGCCTGATTGATAGTAAGATAAGGGCAACTACTTGCTATAAAATTGATGCGTTTTTCTGCGGGATTTATGGCAAAATGAGTTCAGTTAAGTAGGTTTGTTACACAAAATCCTGCTTATGTGTGGAATTGTTGGCTACACCGGGGGCCGCGACGCTTATCCAATTGTTATTAAAGGACTTAAAAGACTTGAATACCGGGGGTACGATAGTACCGGGGTGGCCTTGTTACATCAATCTCTTCGCGTGTATAAAAAGAAGGGAAAAGTGGCCTTACTCGAAGAATCCATTGTGGGTAAAGACCTGGGGGGAACCACCGGCATCGGGCACACGAGATGGGCCACGCATGGTGAGCCCAGCGATCGCAATGCCCATCCTCATTTGTCGGCCGGCGGTACCCTGGCCATGATCCATAATGGCATCATCGAAAATTACAGCCAGCTCAAAAAAGAATTAGAAAATAAGGGGTACCAATTTAAAAGTGATACCGACACCGAAGTGCTGTTGAACTTTATCGAAGAGATCAAAAAAAACAATGCTTGCTCGCTCGAAGAGGCTATTCGCATAGCCCTTAAACGAGTAACCGGTGCCTATGTGATCTTACTGATCGACCAGGATGCACCCGATACTATCATTGCGGCAAGAAAAGGAAGTCCGCTGGTGATCGGTGTGGGACAAGGAGAACATTTCTTAGGATCCGATGCTTCGCCCATGCTGGAGTATACCAAAGAAGTGGTGTATGTAAACGACTACGAACTGGCCATCGTTAGACCTAACGAACTTATCTTAAAGAACCTGGGCAACGAACGCATTACCCCCTATGTACAAAAACTCGACATAGAACTGGCCGCTATTGAAAAAGGAGGCTACGAACACTTTATGCTCAAAGAGATCTTTGAGCAACCCAAAACCATCTTTGATTGTTTGCGCGGACGACTGCATGCCGAAGCCGGCACCATTACTCTAAGCGGTATAGAGCAATACAGCGAAGCCCTGAAACAAGCCAACCGAATTGTAATGATCGCCTGTGGCACTAGCTGGCACGCCGGATTGACGGCCGAATATATTTTTGAGGAATGTTGCCGACTAAATGTAGAGGTAGAGTATGCGTCTGAATTTCGTTACCGCAACCCTGTTATTCATCCGGGCGATGTAATACTGGCCATTTCGCAAAGCGGAGAAACGGCAGACACGTTGGTCGCTATCGAAAATGCCAAGGCAAAAGGAGCCATTATTTTGGGTGTCGTCAATGTGGTGGGCTCTTCGATCGCCAGACTAAGTGATGCGGGGGCTTACACCCATGCCGGCCCCGAGATCGGTGTCGCTTCTACCAAGGCCTTTACAGCTCAATTGGCCGTTTTGACCATGATCGCGTTCAAAATTGCCCAACTCAGAAACAGTATCAGTTCCGAAAGGCTGACCGCGCTTTTGCACGAGCTTGAGGCCATTCCTGCCAAAGTAGAGAAGATATTGGCCAACACCGAACCCATACAACAGATAGCGCATCGCTATGCGCAAGCCCGCGATTTTCTATACCTGGGGCGCGGGTATAATTTTCCGATCGCCCTCGAGGGAGCACTTAAATTAAAAGAGATCTCTTACATACATGCCGAAGGGTATCCCGCTGCCGAAATGAAGCATGGGCCCATTGCGCTGGTAGACGATCAATTACCGGTAGTCGTCGTAGCCACTAAAGACTCCTACCACGAAAAAGTGCTTAGCAATATGCAAGAGATCAAAGCCCGCAAAGGAAGAGTGATTGGTATTATCACCGAAGAAGACGAAGCTGCTGCTCAACTTTGCGAAGCCTATCTAACCGTTCCGGCCGCCGACGAAATGCTGGCTCCGTTATTAAACGTAATACCCCTGCAACTGCTGGCCTACTATATTGGAATCGAGAAAGGATGTGACGTCGACAAACCCCGCAACCTTGCTAAATCGGTAACTGTAGAGTAATTATGAATATCATTAACAAACAACCGGTCTCGTCGCTGGGATTTGGCTTTATCGAAAAGCCTTTTTTACCCAAAGGAAAAGACGAGTTCTATCTACGTGATCGCCAGCACCGAAGCCGGCAATCCTATCGCAAACTGAATGCCAAAGAGATTCAAATCTTACTAAAGAACGACAATAGTGCCGATGACTGGACTCATATCGAGGTGGTCGATCCCTTTGACGTCCGGCTAATTAAACGCTGCAGCTTTTTTGGTCGGATCCGCATAGGTATACTGCAACCCTTTTTTCATGAATTCAATAACCTACGGATGCCCGTGGGCATCTACAACAGCACAATAATTAGTTGTGACCTTGGCGACAATGTGGTCATTGACCAGGTAAGTTTTATGAGTCACTATATCGTTAGCAACGATGTGATGTTGGTCAATATCAAGGAGCTGTCGGTATCGAATCACACAAAATTTGGAAACGGTATCGTAAAGCAAGGAGAGGATGAGTCGGTTCGCATTTGGATGGAGATCTGTAACGAAAATGGGGGGCGCAAGGTGCTCCCGTTCAATGGCATGCTGGCGGCCGATGCCTGGATCTGGTCGAAGTATCGCGCCGATAGCGCATTGCTCGAGAAGCTAAAGGATTTTACCGACGATAAGTTCGATCGTAAAAGAGGCTACTACGGAAAGATCGGAGAACGAACCGTAATTAAGAATTGCGACATTATCAAAGATGTCTGGATCGGAAGCGATGCCTATATAAAAGGGGCCAACAAGCTAAAAAATCTTACGATCTCTTCAGACGAAAAGGCTGCAACCCAAATTGGCGAGGGCTGTGAGCTCGTCAATGGCATTATCGGTTTTGGATGCAGGGTCTTTTATGGTGTAAAAGCGGTTCGCTTTATTATGGGAAGTCATTCCCAATTAAAATATGGAGCCCGTTTGATCAATTCTTATTTAGGTGATAACTCTACGATCTCTTGTTGCGAGGTACTCAACTCACTTATTTTTCCCGGACACGAACAGCATCACAACAATTCGTTTCTCTGTGCGGCCGTCGTGCAAGGACAAAGCAATATGGCGGCCGGTGCTACCATCGGTTCTAACCATAATTCCAGAGCAGCCGATGGCGAACTGGTGGCAGGTAGAGGATTTTGGCCCGCCTTGTGCGTGAGCGTTAAGCATAATTCCTGTTTTGCTGCGTATACGATGATCGCAAAAGGAGATTACTTGCACGAGCTGAACATTCCCCTCCCCTTTTCACTGGTCAGTAACCAGCCAGATACTAACGAACTTATGGTAATGCCGGGCTATTGGTTTATGTATAACCTGTATGCACTGGCCCGTAACAGCGAAAAGTATAAGACCCGCGACCAACGAACCGATCGCTCTATTTATCTGGAATATGATTACCTCGCTCCCGATACGATCAATGAGCTTTTTACCGCAGTAGACATTTTGCAACAGGCCACCGGCCGCGCCTACGCAAAAGCCGAGCAAAAAAAAGTATTTCCCCGCCAACTTAGCAGTACCGGCGCCTGGCTGCTCGAGCACAATACAGACTATGTTAACACCCTTTGTATTACGGCAGAGGGTTTTGAAAACAGTAAGCGAAAGGTCGTTCTTACAAAAACGGTTCAGGCTTATCAGGTTTACAAGAGAATGATCTTGTTCTACGCCATTGAGCAGCTGCTTGAATCGTTCGACAGTAAGCAGCGCACATGGGCCGATCTACAATCGATGCTACTACAAGCCAAGAAAACAAAGAGAATAAAGTGGAAAAACGTGGGCGGGCAATTGATTTCCGAACCAGCACTCACCCAACTAATAAAAAAGATCAAAAGCGAAACGCTGGATGGATGGGACGCCATACATGCCTGGTATCGGGAGCAGTCCTTACTATACCCCAAGCAAAAAAGGATGCATGCCCTGGCCTCGCTATGGGAAATAAGTGGCATCAGCACCTCACAACTTAGCCGTCACCGAGTAGTAGCCCTGGTTCGGGAGGCTATAGTGACCAACCGCTGGATCGAGCAGCAGCTGATCGCTTCGCGCAGCAAGGACTATCAAAATCCATTTCGAAAAATGGTATACGACACCGAAAAGGAAATGAACCAGGTAATGGGCAGTTTCGCCGATAATCCTTTTATTAAACAATACCGAAAGAAAACCGCTCAGTTCGAAGCACGGGCCAACGAGATGCTGCAATGGCTCGAGAAAAAATAACGACAGGCCTAGGTGTGAATGGGGATATTGTACTGCAGGGCCATTTCGCGCAACTCGAAGATCTTTTTTACACCGATCTTTTCTAAGATCCGAGATCGATGTGTGCCAATGGTAGATTTATGCAATTGCATAATATCGGCAATGTCCGCCAACGAGTATCCTTTGATCATAAAAGAGCAAACCTCCATTTCGCGTTGCGATAACTTGTCGAACGGATTTTCGGTACGCGACAATAAAAAATCATCCGACATCTTTTGCACCAACCGGTGGCTTAAATAGAGGCCGCCCTGTAAAATTGTTCGAACGGCCGTCATAAGTTCGCTCGGAGGGTTTTCCTTATTGACAAATCCTTTGACCCCCAATCGTAAAAAACGCTTAGCATAGATCGTATCCGGATTCATAGAGAACATCATGATGAGCTGCTTTGGCTTTTTGGCCAGCATATAATCGATAACGGTGTGAATGTTGGTTCCCGGAATATTAATATCGAGTATGGCCAAATCAAAATCATCTTTGGAAAAACTCGCAATGGCCTCGTTGGCCGTGGTACAAGAAGAAAATTTTGCGTCGGGATACTCATGCTTTAGCACCATCTCTAATCCAGTAATGGTGATGGAGTGATCATCCAACAATAAAAATCGCATCGGGATGCAGGTTTTGGTTAAAATCCTGTAGTAGGAATTTTACAATTTAGCCTAACCCTTTAAGAATTTTTGTAGTAAAAAATGGATTATTATGTCATTTTTTTACTACCCTATCGTTGCTTTATTAATAAGGCGGATTGCACAGCCCGCTCGACCCCATTATCACCCGGCCGCACAGTTAGCTGGTTACCAATTACTAAAGAGGTAGACCCCCCGCCATCCAGATTGATGGCATCGGTGCAACCCAGCGAACCGAGCATCGAGGCCAGATCGGCCAAATTGATTCCGGGATAGCCGGCTGCAGTATTATCGCCTTCGACGGCCAGCAGCAACACTCTTCCGCTGGTCGTATAGCCCACAGCAGAGCGAGGACGAGAGGTGGTATTATTGATGCTGATCAATTCTTCGGTATCAGAGATACGAACAGCACCACCCCGCAACAACATCGGAGAACCTCCAATGGCAGAGGTGGCATTCCAGGGACTGCCCCCAGCTGGAAAATTTTCGGTGGGCACAGCCTGCGGAGCACTGCCCTCGGCATTGGGGCTGGGAGAAGGATATGCGTAAATATTATCGTTACCGGCTCCGACCGAGTAGACCCAGGCCGTGGTCGGCGCTCCGCTGGTGGTCAACCCAAATGCAGCGCGTGTAGGATAATACGTAGTGTTCGAATTATTAAATAATCTAGTGACGGCTTTAATGTTGGGGGCGCTGGTTACCCCATTGTACTTGATTAAACTGTACGACTGATTACCGCCATAAAAACCTCCGTTGATGGCTACATAAACCAACCCCGTCTCGGCTGTAGCAAATTGACTGGTTGTTCTCGCCGTGCTACTGACCACGGGTTTAAAATCGAAACGCCCCGAAGAAGGATCAAATGCCACGCAAAAAGCTTTTATTTTTCGTCCATTAAAAATGGTATCGAAACTAAAAGCCTGCATTCCTGATGGAAAATTTATTGATAAGGTAGCGGAGTATTTCCAGCCTGGCGCAAGTGTTATGATCGGAACGACAGGTGTGGGCGTAGGCGTACCGCCACCACCATTTCCGCCGCCGCCGCCCGAAGACTTCGAGCAAGCGGTAAGCAGCACAACTAAAAAAGCGAGAGACAAACTTATTTTTTTCATACGCATCATTTTTTGTAAAGCGACGTCGACGTTCTATTGAGCGTCTCATAATAAAAAAATACCTCCCCCTCAAAACCATAGCGTCGATTTAGGGTAATAAACTGTTGCATCAGTGTATCGCTGGCCTGGTAGCCATCTCCTAACGAAGTCAGCATGCCCGGATAAACCCGATGGCGATGCTGCAACGGGATCTGTTGCTGCAATTGTTTTAAGAGGGTCTCGTAGGCGGCACTACTGTACCGATAGAGCTGCGGAAACAGCATATCGGCATAGCCTCCTTCGAGCCATGCGGGCCAGTCCTGCAGATATTCCTCTTTGCTCCAAGGATAGATACTGGGCGCCCAACTGACCATACAATCAGGGCGAATGGCTTTGACGGACTGGTACATTTTTTTTCCGTACAAACTCAATTGATCGGCCTTCCATTGTAACCACTGCCTTTGTTTGGGATCTTGTGGAGGTGCCGCTCCTTGGTGCGTATCGGCATAAAGCTTTATCGTGTACGGATCGTAGCCCCCTTCGGCCGGCATGGCAGGGAGTCGGTCATCTCCTTGTACCCCATCGACAGCATACTTGCGGACCACCTCTTTGACCAATGAGAGCATCAATTGCTGTGGATCCGGATGAAGTGAACTCCACCAGTAAAATCCATTTTTCTGCAACAACGCCCCGTTATTATTGCGTCCTACCCATTGGGGATACATTTGTAACCAACGATTATTGCTGTCGCGATGCGCGTACGAAAAACCGAACTCGAACCAGGCATGCACACGCAGTCCTAGGGCATGCGCTTCGGTGATCATCTCTCGCAACGGATCGCGCCCTGTAAAGGCAGGATGCTGCTTGATGCCGATATATTTTTGCTGGACGGCACTGGGATAGAGCGTGTATCCCCCATTCCACACCACCACAAAAAGATGCGTAAAGCCGTATTCTTTGCACCGACGAACGGTCTGCTGAATCTTTGCTCGCGATGTAAGCGCATCGCTGGCTACATTGGTAATCCAAACACCGCGAAGGGGTTGTTGCGCCGCTGCAGGAACTAAGCCCAGACAACCACAAAGCAATACCGATAAAAAAAGAGAGCTGCGCATATATTAGGTAACAGATAAGAGTTGATGACGATACTCCATGTATCGATTATACAAATGATGCGCCGCCCCATAGACCGATTGCGGACTCATAAAATGAGAGAACTCAAAGGTGATGGCCTTGTCGTAGCCTGCCTTCGAGGCGGCCTCGAGCTTAAGACGCAACTTTTCGAACTTGATGGGTAAAAATTTTATAGGCATGTCCCTGTCAAAACTCTCCGCATTGGTCCAGCACTGCAGGCTGTAGCGATCGGCCAGTTTTTTGTTAATGCTAAAAAAATCCGCAAGCTCGTGGTAGTTGATATGCCCGTCCTGAAAGGCCACCGCATCTACTGCACCCTGCACGCCTTCAAAGATTTCGTTCCACTCCCTTTCATGATCTTGTAGCGAGACCGCCTCCTCTTTACTCAATTGTCCGCTGGCGGCCAACACCGCTTTTTTACCATCGATCCAAGGTGAGATAAAGGTGGGCAGTCCTCCACTTACCTGCTTGCATTGCAACCCCAGGGTGCGAAAGGCCTCGATGGCCCCTTTGGTCTTTCTGCTAATTTCCATGCTCAGGTACCAGCCTTTGAAAGATGCATGATGTCCATATGTTTTCCAAACCTCGTCGATCACGTAGCGGTTTAGATCGATCTCTTCTTGCATGTTGCCGGTATCCCAATAGGTGCCACTATCATAAAGCCCAAAATAGAATTGCATGCCATATTGATCGGAGAGTTTCAACAACAGCGCGACCAGATCGATCGGGGGCGTAAAGCAATTCTTTTTTCGGAGTAGATAAGCAGAGGGATATGTAAGAAAATCGCGATACCCACTTCTGATCAACACGACCGTATCGATGCCGGCCTTTTTCATATGTTGAAAATCGGCTTCCCACTCGGCAGGTCCCCAATTTTGATGAGGAATATCGTGACTAATCTCGTCTATGAACGTTCCGGTAATAAGCATGTCGTTGATTATTGAGAAGGATCAATTTTTTTTAAAGGTACAAGCCAACTGACCACAAAAGCCGGGAGGGTCGAGACCAGCACCCACAAAAAGAATTGCTGGTAACCCAGTGCATCAGAGATGGCCCCGCTGATCATCGAGGCCAGCGTATAGCCAAAATACGTGAGCGCACTGCCAAAGGCATAGTGTGCCATTTGATAGCGACCGGGCGCCAATTGTTGCATAATGAATAAGATCAACCCGATAAATCCAAATCCATATCCAAAGTGTTCCACGGCAACGGCAGCCCCTACAATCCACTGCACACTGGTCTGCGTAAGGGCTAAATACGTATACGAGGCAAAGGGCAAATTAAAACAAGCACAGAGCACCAATAATGTCTTTCGGTTAAGCCCTTTGTTGGCTACGAAATAACCCGCTAGTAGAGAGCCCAGAACAAAGGCAATGGTCCCATAGACGCCGGTGAGCAAACCGACGGTGGCCTCGGTAAGTCCTAAGCCACCCGCACTTCGCTCGGCCTTTAAAAACAAGGGCATAATCTTAATGGCCTGACCTTCTGCAAATCGATACAACATTATAAACAGAATACCCCACCCTACATGCTTCTTGGTAAAAAAGCTCACCATTACATCGCGCAGTGTACTCCAGACCTCGCGCTGGTTAGCGGCCGAATGGCCAGCAGGAGCACCCGGTAACATGGTTCGGTTATACAGACCCAGTACGAGCATGACTACTGCATAGACTAAAAGCACCAGTGCCCAACTCTGTTTACTGCCTATAACCGGTATCAATACGCCGGCTAAAAATACCATACCCCCATTAGAGAACAGCTTGGCCACATTGTAAAAAGTACCCTGCCATCCTACAAACTGCGCCTGCTGCTTGGCAGAGAGCTCTTGCAGGTACAACCCATCGGCGGCAATATCTTGTGTAGCCCCAAAAAAAGCCGTGACAAAGAAGAGCAGTACCGAGTAGGTAAAAAAGGAGTCGCTATACAAACTAAGCGCAGAAAGGGCCAACAATAAGGCGCAGCAGAGTTGCGAAAAATAGATATAGAACTTTTTGGTCTTATATAGCTCCATAAAGGGCCCCCACAGGGGCTTAAAACTCCAGGGCAAAATGATGATACCGGTCCAAAAGGCAATCTGGCTATCGGTGTATCCCATACTCTTATAAAGAAGGGAGACCACCGTTCCGCCCAATACCAGGTTGGGCAGCCCCATGGCGAACCAGGTAGTAGGAATCCAGCGTAACGGATTTTTTAAAAAAGTATCTTGGGTTGGCAAGCTGATTTTTTTAGTAATGGAAAGGTACTGGCTAAATAAATTATTTTAAAAACTTTTTATGCAGTTCTAATATTTATTAAATAGATTCGAAGCTGCATTTTGCGCCGAGATTCTCGGTTTATCATCCGATTACCTTATACCATGCGATCTGCTTTTACCATGCCTAAGATGTTGACCCTTCGATCTTCTATTGGCCCCATCGTTATGGGTCGTCTGTTGGTACTCTTCTTACTCTCCACGTTGTTGCTGTCGTCCGGTTGTAAGAAAAAAACCACGTCACCGGGCCCGATCGTTCCGCCCACGCCCGCCTGGGATCCCAATGCCATTAGAGGGGTCTGGGTTACGACGACAGCCAGCACTGCACTTGATAACAGAGACCAGATTAAACAAATGGTCACGAACTGCAAGGCCGCCGGCATCAATCATCTCTTTGTGGTCGTCTATAATAATGCACGCACCATGTATCCCAGTGCCGTCATGAACTCCCTGATTGGCAAACCCATCCTGGAACGATTTTCGGGTCGTGACCCTTTGCAAGAATGTATAGAAGAAGCAAGAGCGGTCGGTCTAAAAGTGCATGCTTGGTTCGAGTATGGATTCTCTTCTTCGTATAATGCAGCAGGCGGTCCGATCGTGGCTGCCAAACCGCAATGGGCCGCTCGAGATATGGCCGGTAACCTTGTGGTAAAAAATGGATTTGACTGGCTCAATGGAATTCATCCCGAGGTACAGCAATTCATGATCAATCTATTTAAAGAAGTGGTCAGTAACTATGCGGTTGACGGGGTGCAAGGCGATGACCGATTGCCCGCCATGCCGACCATCGGGGGATACGATCCTTATACCGTATCGCTGTATCAATCAGAGAATGCGGGCGCTTCTCCTCCTACCGCTATCAACGATGCCGGTTGGATCAACTGGAGAGCAAAAAAACTAAATGGATTTTTAAAGCGACTGCGTCAAGAAGTAAAGACTATTCGCCCGTCGGTACAGTTTACCATGTCGCCCAGCCCCTATCCGTTTAGCCTCAACGAATATTTACAGGATTGGCCCACCTGGGTAGACAGTGCTTGGGTAGATGCGGTTTTTCCGCAGTGTTATCGCTACGATATTACCGCCTACAACACGGTGCTGCTACAACAAAAGAATAACTACCGTAACAATCAGGTTCCCTTATACCCCGGAATTATTTTAAAATCGGGCACCTATCTAGCCTCTCCTGGTTTTCTGAGCCAGATGGTGCAATCCAACCGCAATAACGGGTTTAAAGGAGAGGCCTTTTTCTTTTACGAGGGTATTAAGGACGGACCTGCCTGGTTTCAGGGACAATATCCTTTCATCAAATAATCTGGTATGCGCATTGCTTGGCTTTTATGTGGTTTTCTTTTAACAGGGCACCTACAGGCGCAACAATACACAAAGTGGGTCGATCCATTCTTAGGCACGGGCGGGCACGGCCACGTATACCCCGGAGCCACTGTTCCGTTCGGTATGGTACAATTAAGCCCCGACAATGGCGATGAAGGATGGGATTGGTGCAGTGGTTATCACTATAGCAGTCGCACCATTGCAGGATTCAGTCACACACACTTGAGCGGAACGGGAATTGGAGATGGGTGCGACATCTCTGTACTCCCGCTTACAGACACCAACTTTATTCGCGAACAAAAAATTAAAATTCCTTTTTCGCATCAAAGTGAATCGGCTCGACCCGGATATTATCACGTGGCCCTTAGCAATGGAATTTCCGCAGAACTGAGTGCCACTGATCGTACCGGATTTCACCGCTACACGTATCCCGACAAAACCGGCTGGCTTCGCTTCGACATGGGCTTTGCCATCAACTGGGATCAACCCACTGATGGTATGCTACAGTTGCTCGATCCGTATACGCTGATCGGCTACCGCTACAGCACAGGATGGGCCAAGGGACAAAAAGTTTATTTCGCTGCGCGCTTTACCCTTCCGGTCTCAGGCTATTTTTTCATAGACGATTCGCTGCAAAATGGGCAACAAGCCTGGGGAAAAAAAGTAAAGCTGGTCTTACAATTTAGAACCACCTCTCCCTTACAAATGAGCGTATCACTTAGCAATGTAAGCACCGATAAAGCACTGGCCGAAGCCAGACAGCAAGAGCCGGGCCAACTCGATGCCTTTGCCGAAGCCGCCACCAAGCGCTGGGAAAAAGAATTACGCAAGATCCAAATCGATACCACCGATCGCAACCGAGCCACTACGTTTTACACGGCCTTGTATCGAACTTGTTTGGCGCCCGTTATTGGGAGCGATCGAGACGGTGCATATAAAACCTACCGCGATCAACTACGCCAATTTACGAATGGAAAGAATAAGTATACCATCTTCTCGCAGTGGGATGTGTTTCGGGCCTTGCACCCCCTGTTTAGCCTAACACAACCGGAGCGTCACACCGACATGTTGCAAAGTATGATGGCCTTCTACGAGGATAATGGCCTGTTACCCGTTTGGGATATTAGCAGCTGGGAGGCCAACACGATGACAGGCTATCACAGTATACCCATCTTGGCTGATGCACTTTTAAAAGGAAATAAAAGCCTGGATCCCGAGCGCGTCTATCAGGCGATGAAGAAAAGTGCGCTCCAAAACCAGCGAGGCACTCCCGACTATATAAAGTATGGCTATTTACCACAAGACAAGCATGGCTGGAGCGTAACGATTACACTCGAGTATGCCTATGATGATTGGTGTATTGCACAAGTGGCCCTTCTGTTGGGCAAGACAGAAGACTATGCACTATTTATAAAAAGAGCGGCCTCGTACAAAAATTTATTCGACAGCGCCACCGGTTTTTTTCGATCTAAAAATAGCCAGGGTCAATTTATTGAACCCTTTGATCCACTTCTCAGCGAACATGGCTTTGACGGTCAATACATAGAGGGAACGGCCTGGCAGCATAGTTTTTTTGTACCGCACGACGTAAAAGGATTTGCCGACTTGCACGGAGGTGAGAAAGCGCTCATTAAAAAACTCGATGAACTTTTTTCGGCTCCCTCGGAATTACACGGCGATAATGTTTCGATCGACGTAACTGGACTCATTGGTCAATATGCCCATGGTAATGAGCCCAGTCATCATATTATTTATCTCTATACGGCACTCGGCGCTCCCGAAAAAGCGGCACATTGGCTTCGTTTGGTAGCCGACAGCATGTACAAGACCGGACCGGATGGACTAACCGGCAATGATGACTGTGGACAAATGAGTGCCTGGTATGTTTGGACAGCGCTGGGCATGTATCCGCTCAATCCGGCCAGCGGCGACTATGTTTTTGGAGTCCCGCTTATCAACAAGGCGCTTATTCAATTACCCGGTCAACGGAACTTATTGATAGAGGTAAAAAAGAAAAAAGGGAGCGGTAAAACCGGTATAGCTGGCATTCAATTCAATAAAAAAGATATTCCGATCAGCCGTATTTCGCACGCAGCCCTGCTAAAGGGAGGCCATCTAATCTATACGATCTATGAGTAACCAGAGCTGGGCTTTTTTTAGTAGAACGTCGGCGGCTGCACTTGGATTAATTGGGCTGTTTTTTGAGATCTCGCTGCCTTGTTCGGCGCAGACACCAACCTCGGCCGATCATTTTAAAGCCCGGTTGATTCCCAAAAAAGGACTTCTTATAACTGCCCGCAACATTCCAATTACTACAGGGTCCGAGATCAATTTCTTTACCCCCGACCGCAAACAACACGAATACTATTTTACCTGGTGGGAGCAAGATGCCGATTCTTCGTTACCGGAACGCGATATTCTTTATGTGGGCAGTAAAAACACAGCCATTGGAGGCATTTTTTCATTGACACAAAAAGAAAATCAGGCACAGATCGTTATCGATTGCAAAAGAAACGATCGCAAAACGGGAAAAGCCGAGGTACCAAAGTTTACGGCAAAGGGATAGATTTCGGGAAGTGCCTGGTTACCCAAAACACCCCAAGAACCTCTTAACTTACCAAAGGTGATGACATCGGAGAGACCGCTAAAGAAATTCTCTTTCGAGAAGATCCACCCCGCCGAGGCAGAGGGAAAGAATCCCCATTGCTTATCTAATGCTTGTGAAAAGCGAGAAGATCCATCATAGCGGCCATTTAGTTCTACAAAATACTTATCGTCGTAGTTATAGTTGAGACGGGCATAAAAACCGGCCAGTGCTGTTTCGTAGGCACTACCGGTGTTATTAATATTAGCACTGCCCAAGTTCAAATAAGGCTGATTGGGATTAAGAAACCCAGTACGTGAGCCAGATATTCCGGAGTATGTAAATTCTTCGGTCTGTGCACCACCCAACAATTTGATCGTATTAGCACCGAAGCGCTTGGTCCAGGTTGCCTGCGCGAGATACGTGGTACGCACATTGGTAGAATACGACTCACTCAAGCTGGTAGAACCAGGCCAGGGCGCAACGCGATCGTAACCTAATGTAACTAAATTAGGGATATAGATATCAGCATTCTTTACAAATGATTTTCCGTTAGGCACCCAGTATTCGCGCGCCCAGTATCCTTCTACCTCTACATTACTGATAGGCTTATACACAAACCCGACCTTGGTGAGCATGCTATTAACGCGAGACACCGAGGTTCCGGCCGCCTCAGCCATAGCCAACGGATTTCGGTTGTTAGACTGACCGGCATTACCATACATGCCGGGTCCATATTTTCCACCACCGATGGCCGGAAGACCAATGGCCTGCCGAATAATGAACTCGGGCGATCCGGTAGAGGGAGCCGTGGTACGGCTATTATTGATATTCATGACCCCGTTAACAGTTAACTTATCGCTGAGCTTAAAGTCGGGATTAAAGCGAATATCGTATCGCTGAAAGCTGTTATTGGGAATCAATCCCTGCTGATTCAAATAGGTAACCGAAGTAAAAATATTGGAATTGTCTCCGGCAGCATTGATCGTAACGTTGTGATTCTGCATCAATCCGCTATTGGTCAACAACAGGTCAAGCCAATCGGTATCGATCACATCCAAGTTATTGGCAGGTGTACTGCTATAGCGATCAAGCAGCGTTTGTGAAAATAGAAAGGCATTGGGATTTCCAGTGCGATTTCGCTCTGCAGCATTGCTAAGCTCCATATGCTCAATGGCCGTAGTACGCTGCGGAATAGCAGTAGCATCTTGCTTAGACAAGAAAGCATTGTACGCTACTTGCACCCCCTTGCCTTTGGCACGACGGGTCTTGACAAGTATAACCCCATTGGCGGCACGGGCTCCATAGATCGCCGTAGAGGCCGCATCCTTTAAGATCGTGATACTCTCAATGGCGTTGGGATCGATGGCATCAAAGCCCGACACAACCCCATCTACCATAATCAATGGGCTTTGTCCGGCATAGATAGAACCAAGACCGCGAATTCGAATAGAGGCGCCATCGGCACCGGGCTTTCCAGACTGCTGCTGAACCGTAACGCCGGGGGCCAATCCTTGCAGTAGATTACTGGCTGTGGCCACTTGTCTACGCATCAGGTCCTCTTGCTTAAGCGTGACCACCGAGCCGGTCAAGGTAGCCTTTCGCTGCTGACCATAACCTACAGCCACCACTTCGGAGAGCGTGGCATTGATGGCTTGCAGTTGCACATTGAGCGTGTTGCCCGCTACTTTTTGTTCTTGACTCACCAGGCCCACACTGCTAAAGACCAGCGATTCGCCTGCGACTACACTCAGCGAATAAAGACCCGAAGCGTTGGTAACCGTTCCGATAGACTTTCCTTTGATGGTCACGGATACTCCTTCGAGAGGATTTCCATTGGCATCGGTAACTCTACCGGCAACTTTGGCTTGCTGTGCTTGTGCCAGCCCCATGAGCAGGGTCAGCACCCAACACAGAATCGTTGCTTTTTTCATAATCAGGGTTTTGTTTTTATATAATTAAAGTTGAATAACTCCTTGGTGATTGATATCGTACATAGAGAACGGATCGAACAGTGCATCCAGTAGCACGGCCAACTCCCGACGGGTAATAACGCGGGGCAATCTAAAATCATCCAATCCCCACTGCTTCCAATTTGTCCGGGCCATTTCGCCGATCTTCTCGGTGTTCCACGAAGGGATGAACTTCTGGGTCTGGCGGGCGGCTTGCTGTCTGAGCATTGCTACAAAATTGATAGACTGTTCAATGGTCAGCAGCGTTGGCTCTGTGTGTTGCTTACGCTCGGTAGCGCTGAGCATTTCGAATGGAATCGCCTCTATTAACTCCGACTGCCGTATGGTTGAGTCCGGAGAAAACCAGGTTCGGTTGGCCCAAGCATTGGGCTGTCCCTTACCCCGTAATAGACCCGTCGCCCCCACCCGTTGAATGGCGGCAAAATGAGGATCGTTAACAGGCACATCCGCATAAGGCATCAGGTAAGCTCCGCTGCTTAGCAACGCGCGTTGCACACTGCGCACGGGCACCAACAAGGCCTTTGCATCTTTTCGTTGCACGGTTAATGCTGCCAGCGCACCGGCCGCCTGCCCGATCAATAACACGCAGGGCTGTAAGCGCGTCGTCCCATTGACCACATTGCTAACGCTGATCGACTTTTCTGCAACGATCAACCCGGTCGTACCCGTGGGGATCAAAGCACCCAGTGGCACATTAAAAGAAGGGATCGGATAAAATCCCAGGTGCTGGGGAGCCTCCGCATTTTTTCGATGATGATGATCGATAGGATAATCCCCAACTGCAATACCGGTTCTATACAATGGGTGCGCGGGGTCAAAGGGATCACTTATATGTTGAATCTTGAAGCGCACTACGCCCACTACCCTTCTTGACTCGCGGTAATAAGGAATCAAGGCCAACCTATCGGGCGTTGGAAATTCGTCAGCGGCCAAGCCAAGATGCTTATAGCCCAACTGATGTTGTAAAAAATAAATAAAACGCAGCGTCTGCTGTTTAGCTTTTTGAAGTTCTTTAGCGCGCTCCTTGGCATTTAATCCAACGATGTTTAGATAAATATCATTGCCATAACCGGGCCAGTTAATCAGGTACTTTTGGCCGGGCAATTTAGCATAGGTCATCATCTTGGCACAATCCACCCCGGGAGCGATCCTCGATTTGTCGTTATAATAATCCAGACAGCAGCCATCGAACTCCAGGGGATCGTACCCTACAGGCCTTGTGATCGTACAATCCGCATCCTTTCCATAATCCTTTAAGATGGCCACATAGGTCAGGTCTTGTATGATATCGTTAGAGGCAGGCACTTGCACATTTTCTCCAGTGGATGCACTAGATTCCATTCCTAGCGAATAAGGAATACCGGCCGATGCGATCACATCGCCCAACTCTGTGGCATCGATCAGTTGTTTGGCACGAACAAGCAGTGTATCTCCGGTTTGCAGATCCAAGAAGCGGGCCCCGACCAACACCGCTCGTTGTTTGACGACTGCAATAAAGCGCCATCTGTAATACACCGTAAGATTCTTTTCGGCGCTAGCCATCGATTTAAAAATACTGTCGGCCACATGGGGTTCAAAGTGTGTATTGCTAACCCACCCGGTAGCCACTCGCTGCGCGCCTCCATAATGCCGGTAAATGCGGCTTCTAAATTCGCCCCAGATGCCCGAGGGCAATAGATGATTGCCATCGGTAGCCGATACGCCGGCAGCACTTAGCATTCCTCCCAGCCAACTAGTCTCTTCTGCCATCATGGTGCGAGCACCCATACGGGCCGATTGAATACCGGCTGCCACACCCGAGGCACCTCCTCCGATTACCAGCACATCGGTCGATAGCGCCCGGGGGCTTTTGGCCAGCGTCTGGTGGGCAATAAGCAGTGGTGCCAGGCCAACCAGCAACGCATGCATAAAAAACCGATGTATGATACGCTTACAACGCATGTTCTTTTATAGCGAAGACAATGTTTTTGAAATTTGATACAATGAACGGGGAACATGAAAACACCCTTTCCATTTTCCCCCCTTTAATGAGAGCAATACTTCGCCGCGACGATTTAAATAACCAAACCACTCGCCAAAGTCGGAATCCCTAAAATGATTCCAGGTGTATTCATGAATGGTCTCGAACCAACTGGCACAAGCAGGATCTCCCGTTAGTTTGTATCCCTTGGCCAAGGCCACTAGTGCCTCTACATGCACCCACCAAAGTTTTTGATCCCACTCTAATTGTTGTGGGGGATGCCCGTGGGCATCCAGAAAATAAAAAATACCTCCATACTCTTTGTCCCAACCTGTTTGCAGGGTGTGGAGCATAATATCTTTTGCCTTTTCAACAAGTTGGCTGTCGTTAGCGCGCACCGCCAGATCCATCACAAACCACATGGCCTCGATAGCATGTCCCGGATTTAGTACCCTTCCTTCAAAACTGTCACAGAAACTACCATCCTCATAAACATTCTCTACAATTAGTCCGGTATCAGGCTGATAAAACACCTCCATCACTTCGTGGATCACTTCGGGAATAAGTGCCTCTACTCGCCGAGATCCAATGATGGGTTCTAATTCCAGGGCCAGGTTACATAGGATCATCGGCAAACTGAAATTCTTTAGCGGACGTGTGCCGGGTACGGCCTTATTGTAAATACCCTTCCAGTTATGACGTCTACGTAAAATATTTTCGAAGGTCTCGGTGGCGATCTTTTTGTAGCGATCCGAAGGCTGAGCACGATCGAGTGCCGCAAAAGCCATGGTCGCAAAACAATCACTAAAGATATTGTAAGGCTGTACCAAGGGCCTGCCATCTTGTGTTAACGAGAAGTACCAATTGCCTTCGTTATCCCTTCCGAATTTCTCCATAAAGTCCGCTCCGTGTATGGCCATCTGTAGCCACTCCGGTCGCGCCTCTACTTGTTTGTACATGTAACTAAAGGTCCAAACCTCTCTGCCTTGCAGCCACATAAATTTGTCGGTATCGTACACCTTTCCCTCCCGATCGAGACAAGTAAAATACCCGCCATGCTTTTCGTCTTTGCTGTGGCGCAGCCAAAAAGGCAAAATATTCTCTTTTAACTCAGATAGGTACAGATCGGCATAACGACCGATAGTAGGCAGGTCCTTGGGCAGGGCTTGTGAAGCTAGCATTCGTTGAACCGTCTTGGGTTAGATAATGGGTTGCAGTTCAAGGATAAATTTCATAAAAATAATTTCGTAAAACCCAATTCTTAATAAAATATTTTATTTAGTTTATCAACATAGGACTTTTTTGCAAGATTCACTTATATTAGTATCTGATTTTCATATAGTAATGAAAAAGTCGGCCCAACCCCCCAAACATCGAATCTTCGAGCTTTTTAGCGACGAAAATGCCTCGGGCGTAGCCTATAAAAATAAATTTCTAAAGCGTAGCATCCTACATCATCTCGACCAACAAGGCGATTTTACCATTACTGAACTTAGTCGTGAGCTCAATACCAGCGTTCCCAAGATCACGAGCCTGGTTAATGAGCTAATCGAAGACCGCTTGATACGTGATAACGGAAAATTCGATTCTACCGGAGGCCGAAGGGCCAGCAGTTATGGGTTGGTGGCCGAGGCCTGTTTCTTTATCGGTGTCGATGTAAAGCGATATTACATTAATGTAGGATTGCTCGATTTCAGAAAACATCTTATTAATGTAAAGGAAAAGATTCCGTACCGACTCGAAAATACACAGGAGTCCTTTCAGCAGTTGCTCGAATTGATTCGGCACTATCTGCAAGAGCTCACTATCCCCAAGAATAAGATACTGGGCATGGGCATAAACTTATCGGGGCGCATTAACCAGACCACCGGCTATAGTTATAGCTACTTTCATTTTCAAGAAGAGCCACTGGCCGAAACCATTCAACGCGCATTCGGAATTCCTACTTTCTTAGAGAATGATTCAAGAGCCATGGCCTATGGCGAGTTTAGTAACCGAGAGGTAGCCGGCACTCGCCACGTACTGTTCGTCAACATGGATTATGGAATAGGGTTGGGAATCTTGGTAAATGGTAAACTCTACTATGGAAAATCCGGGTTTAGCGGCGAGTTTGGACATATTCCATTTTTTGACAACGAGATCCTTTGCCATTGCGGAAAAAAAGGTTGTCTAGAAACCGAGGCTTCGGGTCAATCACTGCTTAGAAAATTCAGAGAAAAGATCAAGCAGGGATTCACCTCGTCGGCGATGAAGAAAAAGAAAGATCCCGCAGAGATCACCCTACTCGATGTTATTGCGGCGGCCCATCAAGAGGATATGCTTTGTATTGAAATGCTGGCCGACCTGGGAGAGAACATCGGAAAAGGGCTGGCCATGCTCATCAATGTATTCAACCCCGAACTATTGGTCTTAGGAGGAACGCTCTCCGAGACCGGAGACTATCTGCGACTACCGATTAAAAGTGCCATCAATAAATACTCGCTAAGCTTAGTCAACAGCGACACGCAGCTTCGTATCTCTCGGCTGGGCGAAAAAGCGGGTGTTATTGGGGCTTGCCTGATTGCTCGCGACAAGGTACTTTCGATCAAATAGCACAGGCCCATTAACGAAAAGATAATCTGATTGCTATTCACATTTGTTGATAAGTATTAGTAGGTTTTTTTCTGTCTAGAGGGTAATATTGAATCAGCTCTTTTGCATCACTAACCCCTTTACCTCACAAAAAAGAAGTGCCTTGACAGACACCATTATTAACCTCGAAACGATCAATCCGATCGAATTCTTCGGGGTCAACAACGGAAAACTCGACCTCTTAAAAAAGAAATTCCCTCTTCTCAAGATTCTCTCCCGTGGTACGCAACTTAAACTTAGCGGAGCTCCCGAGCAGATCGACTCTGCCCGCGAAAAGATCGGCGTGATCGTTTCGTACCTGGAGCGTAATGGCCATATGAGCCAACAGTACTTTGAACAAGTGCTAGGCGGAGACGACCAAGAGGTCATCGATCACTTTCAAGAAAAAAATCCAGCCGAGGTACTGGTGTTCGGGCCCAACGGAAAATCGGTGCGTGCCCGCACGGCCAACCAAAAGAAATTGGTGCAAGAGGCAGAGCAGAACGATATTGTGTTTGCCATTGGTCCGGCCGGTACCGGAAAGACCTACACGGCCGTAGCGTTGGCCGTAAGAGCCCTTAAAAATAAACAAGTCAAAAAGATCATTTTGACCCGCCCTGCCGTTGAGGCTGGAGAGAGTCTTGGTTTTTTGCCCGGTGATCTTAAAGAAAAGATCGATCCTTACCTCCGACCCCTCTATGACGCCCTCGATGATATGATCCCGGCCGATAAATTGGGCTATTATATGACAACCCGCACCATCGAGATCGCTCCGCTAGCCTATATGCGCGGCCGCACCCTCGATAATGCCTTTATAATTTTGGATGAGGCTCAAAACGCAACTGATCTGCAATTGAAAATGTTCCTGACCCGCATAGGGGCGAATGCCAAAGCGATTATTACGGGCGATATGACACAAGTCGACTTGCCTCGTAATCAACGAAGCGGGCTGCAAACAGCGGTTCGCATTTTAAAGAATATCGATGGTATTGGCCATATTGAGTTAGACGAAGAGGACGTAGTTCGTCACCGGTTGGTCAAGCAGATCTTGCGCGCTTACAATCAAGAACACGAAAAAGAACAGCCGCCGCACCAGCGTTGACAAGGGTACCGTTACACGATTGCACCTAAGAAAGCTTCGGCATAGGGTTACTCTAATTTTTTGTAATTTGCCCTATGCACATTACCGTATTGAACACGCTGCTCCCCCCATTGACGCTGCTGCTCATTTTGTCGAGCTGTCAGCCAAAACAACAAAAAGTTCTCGTGGCCGAAAACGAATTGGACGCCGCCCGGCTTTTTATTCGATCGGCATTGGATGGCAAGTTCGATGAAGCGAAAACATTTATGGTGCAAGACTCTGTCAACAATAGTTACCTGGACATTGCTGCCCAATTCTATCAAAAAATGCCAACGACAGAAAAAGACAATTACAAAGGATCGACCATCGTTATTCACAGTGCTACGGCCATCAATGACTCGGTGGCAGTCGTTATTTACTCTAACTCGTACAAGAACGACCACGACACCTTACGCATTGCCAAACGCAATAATAACTGGCTGGTCGACCTAAAGTACCTGTACGAGCACGATCAACCATGATACGAATACTTCTTTTTGTGGCAACAGGTGGCGCCTTAGGATCAGTACTTCGCTATTTGATGCAACGTATACTAAATCCTTCGGCACAAGATAATTTTCCAACCGGCACCTGGTTAGCCAACACATTGGGTTGTCTATTAATCGGAGTGGCTTGGGCTATAAGTGAGAAGTATTATATATTCACTGAAGAAACAAAGCTTTTTCTTTTTACGGGTCTCTTGGGAGGTTTTACTACCCTGTCGGCTTTTAGCCAAGAGAGTATCATACTTTTTAAAGCCGAAAAGTTCTATCTGCTCGCTCTCTATTTAATGGCTACCCTTGTGGGTGGATGGCTAGCCACATGGGGTGGTTATAAGTTATTTTCAAACTAATCTAAAGCGCGTCCCAGACCTCACGGGCAAATGTTTCTAACGAGGGGTCCCGCGCCCCCATCAACAGCAAGACGCAATCGTCTGCTAAATGAGCGCGCAGGGTTTTGATCAATTCGTTTCGATCGGCTACAAAAAAGGCAGCCACCCCCCGCTTTTCAAGATCGTTGATTAGATCGCCAGCAGAAATATCTTTAACAGCAGCTCCACCGGCATAATAGATTTCGCTCATCCAGATCTCGTCTTGCTTTCGGAGCACCGCGGTAAACTCATTTACAAAATCATTACGCAAAAACCGGGTGGGTTTAAATCCATGGGGCTGAAACCAGGCAATAACTTTTGAAGCTACGGGTTGACAGGCACGAATGGCGGCAGCACATTTAACGGGGTTATGTGCGTAATCATCAATTAACCAGACCCCCCTTTTTTGTCCCCATACTTGGTGACGACGGTAGATGCCTTTATACCCCGCCAACGCAGCAGCAGCTACCGCCAAGGGCACGCCTATTTGATGTGCCACGGCCATGGCGGCCAGCGCATTTTCCATATTGTGCTGACCGAGCTGTTGTAAATGAACAGGCTGATCATTAACCAAGAACGAGATGGTCATACCCGCCTGATCAAATGCCTCGGCGCTGTACCCAACCTCCTCATTGGTTTCAATCGTCTGCGTTCCTCGCACTACAAAATCCTTAGCCGCATTAGCAGAAAGAGTCGCTGCCAGCGGATGCGTGCGGTTGACCAAGAAATGTGCGCAGTGACTTCTAAAGGTGGTAAACAACGAAAGAAGTGTTTCGATCTCATCATGATCCTTGTCTACATTGAGCAAGACACCCATATACGGATGATACTGCACGATCGAACCATCGCTTTCATCGGCTTCAATGACCAACCACTCCCCTTTTCCGGCAACCGCATTACCGATCTTTCCTTCTTCGATAATACGCACCAGACCGGCACCACTAATAATACCCGGTTGATAACCCGCCCTGTCTAGTATCTCAAAAAGCATAGCACTGGTCGTGCTCTTACCACTCGTACCGGCTATCGCAATTGTTTTTTTGCTCGAAGCGATCAAGGACAAAAGGGCCGCCCGATGTATGATGGGAATACCCAGTTGTTTAGCTTGCTGCACCTCGATGATGGTATCTTCTATGGCGGTAGAAACAACGACCACATCGAAAGCAGCGGTCAGTGCGGTTCCATCTTGTTCAAAACAATGAATGCCCTCTTGCATCAATTTAGCTTGCACCTCGTTATGCGCTCCCTTTACAAATTGACGATCGCTACCCGCTACTTGCATACCGATTCCTTGCAAGTACTGCGCCAAGGCACTCATTCCAGTGCCGGCGATGCCAATAAAATAGGGTGTAGAAAAATCTTGTAGCGATCGAATCATAAAACAAAGAAACAAAATAATAATTGGAGGGGCGTCTAAATACCACTATCTTTGCCCCGTTATTTTGAGTCAACTGACTGTCCGTAACGGAACGATTCGTACTACTGCAAAGCCTCTGGTCTCCATTAGTTAGTCTTCTTTACCTTTTCGTTGTTCTCAAGTTTTTTTAATGCTTAATTTTTTTGCATGAACATTTATGTTTCAAACCTTCCCTTCGCCGTAACAGACGAGGATCTCAGAAGCTATTTTGCCGATTATGGCGAAGTAAGCTCAGCCAAAATCATCATGGACAAGTACACGAACCGCAGCAAAGGCTTTGGTTTCGTAGAGATGACCGATGATGCCGCTGCCCAAAAAGCCATCGGCGAATTGGACGGCGCTACGGTAGAAGGACGTGCCATTCGCGTGGCCGTTGCCAAACCCCGCGAAGAAAGACCTGCTCGCTCTGCTAACTATTCTAATAGTCGCTGGTAATACGCGTTGTCTTTTTTAAAAAGCCCTCTTGATTTTTCAAGGGGGCTTTTTACGTAAAAAAACCGCCCTTGTAAAAGACGGCTTCAATAGTGTGTTAAGAAAGGGGTTATGATCAGGCCCGTTGCTTTTGCTTGGCAGCCGTCTTAGCAGAAGAGGGTTTAGTAGCAGCGCGAGAGGCACCCTTTTTTACGGGGGCCTTGCCCTTTGACTTTTTTAGGGCCGATTGAATGGCAGCGCTCAGATTAGCAAATGTGGGTCGGCCGGTAAAAGGAACATCATTGATAAAAAAGGCAGGCAGGTCTTTTACTCCACGGTTGAGTCCTTCTTTGAGATCATCCTGTACTTGCCATCCGTAAACACCATTGACCAGGTCGTCGAGAAATTTCTTATTCTTGACCCCGGCTTCCTTACTGTGAAGTTTTAAACTGGTAGTACCCAAATTTCTTCGGTTGCTGAAAAGTACATTGTGCATTTCCCAGAACTTTCCCTCTTGCGCGGCTGCAACGGCCGATTCGCTGGCCTTGAGGCTACGTTGGTGAATAAGAGTGAGCGGAAAATGTCTGAATTGAAATCTAATCTTGCCTTCGAACTCTTCGAGCAATTGCTTGACGATCTCATTTACTTTGGCACATTCCTCGCTCTCGTATTCGCCAAACTCCATCAAGGTAACGGGCGCATCTTTTTTACCAACGAAAATTTCGCGGGGCTCAATAATTATAACATCTTCCTTTTTAAATGCCATCTCTTTATTGTTTTGCCGGTTAGACAACCGACCATGATAATAACAACTGTTAGTGTTTTGGGTTGAGCACGTGCACGAATCTTTTTTGCAACCCGGCTTCGGCTAAAGATAGGGGGTTTTTATCCCGCTCAACCACCGCTTAAAATATATTTAACATTTTCGAACAAGATAATTGATTATCAGTTACTTAAATGCAATTTTTAGCAATTAGCAAGAACCCTTAGCGACCTGAACTGAGCATCAAAACGCAGCAGCCTCGTTGTCAAGATAAAGGGCTTACGGCAGCAGTCCTATGACCTTGGTCACCCCATTTCGAAAGACCACGGTATTGTCGAAAACATCTACCAGCACCGGAGCGGACTTATCGATTTCTCCCGCCAGTATTTTTTTACTGAGCGGGTTGATGATCTCTTTTTGAATCAACCGCTTGAGTGGGCGAGCCCCAAACTGCACATCAAACCCTTGCGAGGCCAGATAGCGAAGCGTATAATCACTAAAATCAATGGCAATTCCCGCCGTGTCGTGGAGCATCTTTCTGAGCGCCTGTAACTGAATCTGAACAATGGCTACGATCTCTTTTTTAAGCAGCGGATTGAACATGATGATCTCATCAATTCTATTCAAAAACTCAGGTCTGATGGTCTGACGCAACAACTGCATCACCTCTTCTTTTGCCCGATGCGCGGCTGCTTCGACCTCACGCTCTTCGCGCACCGATTCAAATGCATCCATAATCAAATGGCTGCCGATATTAGAGGTCATAATGATGATGGTATTTCTAAAATTGACCAACCGACCTTTACTATCTGTCAATCGTCCATCATCGAGCACCTGTAATAAAATGTTCCATACATCTGGGTTCGCCTTTTCGATCTCATCGAGCAATACCACACTGTAGGGCTTGCGACGCACCGCTTCTGTCAGCTGTCCTCCTTCTTCGTAGCCCACATAGCCCGGAGGTGCCCCTACGAGCCGGCTTACGGTATGCTTCTCTTGGTACTCACTCATGTCGATACGTGTTAGCATCGATTCGTTATCGAACAATAGCTCTGCAAGTGCTTTGGCCAGTTCGGTCTTGCCCACGCCGGTAGTCCCTAAAAAGATAAACGAACCAATGGGCTTTTTGGGATCCTGCAAGCCGGCCCTACTGCGTCGAATGGCATCGGCTACCGCTACAATAGCCTCGTCTTGTCCCACCACGCGCTGGTGCAACTCAGTTTCAAGGTGTATCAGTTTTTCACGCTCCGCTTGCAACAAACGACTAACCGGTATTCCGGTGGCCTTGGCAACGGTCTCAGCAATATCCTCTGCATCAACCTCCTCTTTCAACAATCTTTTTTCGGCAGTTTGGCTGAGTTGCTCACTTAAGGAATCTATTCTTTTCTCTTGTTCTTTGATCTTTCCGTATCTGATCTCGGCTACTTTTCCATAGTGGCCCTCTCGCTCGGCCCGCTCGGCCTCTTGTCGTAGCTGTTCAATGGCAGACTTAGCAGATTGTAACTGATCTACAAGCTCTTTCTCTTCGGTCCACTTGGCCTTTAGCGTATCGCGCTGCACCGCCAGATTGGCTAGCTCGGTACTTAATTCTTTTAATTTCACCTCGTCGCTCTCTCGCTTAATGGCCTCGCGTTCGATCTCTACTTGTCTAATTTGCCGCTCGAGCGTATCTAGCTCCTCTGGCATTGAGTTCATTTCAAGTCGAAGCTTTGCCGCGCTCTCATCGATCAGGTCTATGGCCTTGTCGGGTAAAAAACGATCGGCAATATAACGATGCGATAACTCCACGGCCGCAATAATGGCTTCGTCTTTGATACGCACATGGTGGTGGGTTTCGTAACGGTCCTTTAATCCGCGCAGTATAGAAATAGCATCCTCGGTGGAGGGCTCTTCGATCAATACTTTTTGAAAACGCCTCTCTAGCGCTTTATCCTTTTCAAAATATTTTTGGTACTCGCTGAGGGTAGTAGCCCCTACCGCCCTAAGTTCTCCACGAGCCAGAGCAGGTTTTAAAATATTGGCCGCATCCATGGCGCCCTCTCCACCACCGGCCCCTACCAGCGTATGAATCTCGTCAATAAAAAGTATGATACTGCCGTCGGATTGCGAGACTTCTTTTACCACCGCCTTTAACCTTTCTTCAAACTCTCCCTTATACTTGGCTCCTGCGATCAACTGGCCCATATCGAGGGCATAGATCAGTTTTGACTTTAAATTTTCGGGCACATCCCCATTTACAATGCGGTGAGCGATACCCTCGGCAATGGCGGTCTTTCCCACACCAGGCTCCCCCACCAATAGGGGGTTGTTCTTGGTACGACGAGACAAGATATGAAGCGTTCTTCTAATCTCTTCGTCGCGTCCTATTACCGGGTCGAGCTTTCCGCGGCGGGCTTCTTCGTTGAGGTTACGGGCATATTTCTCGAGTGCCTGGTACTGCTGCCCTTGTGTAGAGGAGGTTACTTTTTCTCCCTTGCGAAGTTCCTTGACAGCCGATAGTAAACCTTGCTCCGTTAACCCGGCGTTACGAAGTAACTTGGCCGTGCTGCCGTTACCCTGCAGCAATGCCATCAATAAATGCTCGGGTGTTATAAATTCATCTTGAAAAGTTTTAAGGAGGGCACCGGCACGTAACACCACGTTGTTGCCCTCTCGACTAATTTGCTGAGCAGGCTCCCCTTCGGTTCGTGGCAGCGCATTCATCAACTCTTGCAGTTTAGCTTGCACCACGTTGACCGTAACATTGTTTTTCTTCAGCAAATACTCCACCGGAGAATCTGTTTGCTCTAACAGTGCCTTCAGCAAATGTTCGGTCTCTATAGAGAGATGGCGGGCGTTGAAGGCCAGTTGCTGTGCCTGCTGGATCGCCTCGGCTGCTTTGATAGTAAAATTCGATAGATTCATAATCCTATGATTAGTTTAGTTTGTACTTTTATAGTGGTCGTTGATTCGACACAACTACTTGCTCAAAAATCATTCAGCAAATGATAATTCGAATTAGAACAGAAAGTTTGTCATTTTTTAGGAATTCTAGCTGCACGAACGTCATACAAGGCCTGATTTTTCTGCTATTGTTGCAGGCCCCCACGCTAGCCAAGGCCCAGCAGGACTGGACCGCGGTCAAGGCCAAAATGAGCGCTAATGCCAAAGAACTCGAAGAAGAGTTCGTGTTTTTGGTCGCTACGGCCGACAGCACCCTATTGCTGATGGAGACCAAAACCTTTACTACTAAAGCGCAGGCCCCCATTTTTTTAAGTAGTCAATGGCTAACCGCTGCCCTGCTCTTTAAATTGGCCGAAGAAGGAAAACTCTCCATCGATGATCCCGTTCAAAAATACCTACCTGCATTTGGAAAATATTTTAAGGGGTACATTACCATTCGTCATTGCCTGAGCCAAATGACGGGGATCGAACCCAACCAAAAATTTCAGCTACAGGGGCCGCGAAAAAAATTTACAAGCCTCGAAGAGGAGGTCAACGAACTAGTTACCCTGACCATTCGTGCCAAACCCGGCACGGAATGTTGGTTTAGCCAATCCGTTGGCCTCAATATTGCCGGTCGAATAGCCGAAGTCGTTACCAAGAAAAAATTTGATATTCTTATAAAATCGAAACTACTTACCCCGTTGGGTATGCGTCGTACCAGTTTCTCAGACCTAGCGGGTGGCGCCCTCAACCCATCGGCAGGCGCACAATCTACCGCCGACGATTACCTCAAGTTCTTACGCATGCTGCTCAACAATGGAAAAGTCAACCAGGTACCCTTTCTAAGTGAGGCATCAGTCAATAATTTGTTGCAATTACAAGCACCGCCTGCAAAAGTGGCCTACAGCCCTTTTTCGGGTGAGCGGTTTGGCTATGCCCACGGAGCCTGGACGCTAGCAGATCGAGATGGACGTTCGACCGCCCTCTGTGCCCCCGGCATGTACGGAGGCTGGTCAATAATTGATCGTTGCCGAGGCTATGCCTACTTGGTAGTTACCAAGAATAAACTAAAAGAAGATAAAGCCGATCTGCATATGGAGATGAAATCGTTGATCGATCGGCAGTGGTCTGTCAACTGCCAATAATATCGTTTATATCACCAGACTTGTCGATCTCGGCACACCATACTCGTATCGTAAAAGAAAAAGCCCTTCAATTGGGATTCTCCTATTGCGGCATAGCCAAGGCAATGCCTCTCGACGAAGATGCCCGTCGCCTCGAAAAATGGTTACAGCAGGGCCTCCATGGCAAAATGGGATACATGGAGAACTATTTCGATCTGCGCATTGACCCCACCAAGCTGGTGCCCGGGGCTCGCTCGGTGATTACCTTACTGCTAAATTATTTTCCAACCGGGCAACAGCAACAAGCGTCTCCCAAGATCGCTACCTATGCCTGGGGAAAAGATTATCACAAGGTTATCAAAACAAAACTGCAGCAATTGCTCTTTGACTTACAAGAAAATATTGGGGCCATTGCCGGACGAGGATTTGTAGACTCCGCTCCCGTACTGGAACGAAGTTGGGCCACGCGCAGTGGTCTGGGTTGGGTGGGCAAGAACGGAAACCTTATTACCAAGAAAAATGGCTCCTTCTTTTTTATTGCCACGTTAATTACCGATCTCTCCTTAACGCCAGACGATCCTTTTGCCAAAGACTACTGCGGCAGTTGCACCCGTTGCATCGACGCCTGCCCCACCAATGCCATCTTGCCCAACAAGACGATCGCGGCCAATCAATGCATCTCTTATTATACGATCGAGTTAAAGGACCAACTACTTCCCTCGGAGGCTCGCGATAAAATGGAGGGATGGATGTTTGGCTGTGATACCTGCCAAACCGTTTGTCCCTGGAATCGATTTAGCACTCCTAACCAAGAGCCGGACTTTGCGCCCTTTTCGGAGATACTAAATCTAAGCACCCGCGAATGGATGAGCCTGACCGAGGAGAACTTTAAAAAAATATTTCGAGATTCACCCCTACTGCGGGCGGGCCACAAAGGGATTCTTAGAAATCTTCAGTTTATTCGAGCCGCAGACTGAGCCTGTTGTTGCAAATTTTTTAATCCCTGCTCCATAAAGGATCCGAATTTATTTTCGAGCAGTAAACTCGAAAATCGCTCCCATGGATACCAATCGAAAGTAAAGTTCATGAACCACTGAACGGTGACGCCTTCTTGGGCTTGGGCACCGATCAATCGAAAACCCATATCACCCCCTACCGCAGCCGCTTGCAACCCCTTTACAAGAATCGTGCTGTCATTTTGAGATTGAATCAGCAACGCATTTCCATTGGGGGTTCGAATACCGGTAACCTGACCCTCTGCCTTTAGTAGGCGTAGGCTATCGCCTCCGGGAAACCACTGTTTCCACTGCATGGGGTCGGCCAGCAGCTCATATACGGTGGTGCGGGAGGCTTGAATATCTACCGCCCTGGACACCGTTACGCGACTTGGAAAAAATAATCCAAAAGCAGTTACAAGCAAGAACAACAAAAGAAGACTGAAGAGAAAAAAAGAGAGACCACGCATAGTTAAAGGCATTATTCCCAGCGAAGCAACTTTGACAGCAATACATAAATCAACACCATCCACAACAGCAAAATTCCAAACTCCTTTCCGCAATCGAGCCAACCTAATCCTTCGAAAGAGATTTTTCTAACGGCATCATTGAACTGTTTGAGCGGCATGATCTCACAAAATCGTTGTAACCATAGTGGAAAGACCTCTACAGAAAAAAAAGTGCCCGATAATAGCATTTGGGGCAAGGCAAACAGGTTGATCAGCAACGGAATGGTGGCATCGGTCTTGGCAATGCTACTAAAGATGAGCCCTACTCCCATGAGCAGCAAAAGCATGAGGATAGTGAACGAAACGATTTGTACGATACTCAGCCATCCGTTTTGCAAGGTAAAGTCGAGTACCCAATGACCAAAGAGTAACAATACCATTACACTTAGCAATTGAAACGAAATGCGACTGATGCCAATGCCGATCAAAATGTTGATGCGGTGAATGGGTGTGGCAAAGAATCGTTTGAGTACACCTTGTTCGCGCAAGCCATAGAAGGTAAACGCAATCCCAAACAACGTAGAGAACAAGATCGAAAAACCCAGTTGTCCGGGCAATACAAAATCGATAGGAAGATATTTTCGCACGGAGCGAATAACGGGACGATCAATAGAGACCAGCCCTGTCGGAAGCGAAGAAGCCAACTGACGCAATCGAATATAGTCTAACAGATCCAAAAAGGGTCTAATCGTGGGCCCGCTGGCTGTCGTCGAAAAAAATTGAACCCGCAGCGGCGAATCCGAGCTGTCGGTAGCAAGAGAAGCAGTTAGCAAAAGACTTCCGGTAAGCTTTCCTTTGATGAGTTCTTGCTGTAGTTGCACGCTATCGGTAAAACGGATCAGCTTTATCGAGGGATGCTGACTAATGGCACGGTAGAATGCACTCGTGGTGTCGGACCCCGAGAGCAGCGCGATCTTGTAAGTAGGGGAATTACCCGAACCAAAGGCCGAGAAGATCAAAACGAAAACAATGGGAAAGATCACACTAAAGACAATGGCGATCGGATTGGCAAAAATAGCCTTGAATCCTGCACGGGTCATCGCCAGCAAAGCGGTCCATTGACTATACGAAGGCGTAGCTTGATCTGACATCGCAACAAATGTATTTTAATTTCGTGATCTTTGATCCGCATGGCTACTGTTTATCTGCTTACCGGATCGAACCTGGGTGATCGAACACTCCAATTGCAACAAGCAGCTGCTCGTATCGATCAACAGGCGGGCTCCATCGAAAAGAGTTCGTTATGCTACGAAACAGCTCCCTGGGGTAAGACGGACCAACCCGCCTTCTTGAACCAAGCCTTGTGCATTACCACCGTGTTGTCACCAACGGCGTTACTGCGCGCACTGCTTTCGATCGAACAACAGTTAGGCAGAGTGCGTGCCGAGCGATATGGCCCCCGTGCTATCGATATAGACATTTTACTATACGATGATTGGGTTGTACAAGAAGATCAACTGGCCATTCCGCATCCCGAGCTTCCCTATCGGCGATTTGCGTTGCTACCGCTGGCGGAGATCGCCCCTCTTGGCTGGCATCCCACCCTAAAGTGTACCGTTGAAGCACTTTTACTAAACTGTACCGATCAAAGCCCGGCGCATCCCCTCGATTGACTTTTCCACATAATCAATAGGGCTTCGTAGCGGGCAATGATTTAAAGTATCTTGCAGCATCAGGCATGCAGTACCAGTTTATTACGATCGAAGGAAATATCGGGGCCGGAAAAACCACCCTGGCGCAACTACTGAGTCGACATTTTAAATCGCGCCTGATCTTAGAAGAGTTTGCCGAAAATCCCTTTTTGCCGAAATTCTACGAAAACCCGGGACAATATGCCTTTCCGGTCGAGCTCTTCTTTATGGCAGAGCGTTACAAACAGTTAAAGGAACTATTGCAGCAACAAGACCTTTTCAAAGAGCTGACCATTTCGGATTATCTTTTTACCAAATGTCTTCTTTTTGCCAAAGTAACCCTACCCGACGATGAGTTTCGTCTATACCAACGACTCTTCGATATCATTCACCAACAGTTGCTGCAGCCCGATCTGCTCATTTATTTGCAAGCTCCGGTTTCAAAACTGCAAGAGAATATTCGAAAACGCAACCGACCTTACGAGCAAAACATTCCTGATCAGTATCTCGAAAAGTTGCAAGACACCTATGGCAGTTATATTCGGCAACAACCTACTCGCACATTGGTAATCGATGTAGCGAATGCCGATTTTTTACATAACGATCAACACTTGCAAGCCATCATTAAAGCCATTGAAACGGATTATCCCAATGGATTACACTATATTGAATTAACATGAGTCTGGCCGCCACCCATAGACCTTTTTTTAAACAGATCATCAATAAGGAGTTCACCCTTTTTATCGTGGCTCGCATCTTGTTTATTGCCGGGCTGCGAATGACCCCGGTATTACTCGGATGGAGACTCTATGAAATTACAGGCAGTAAACTTGCGCTGGGCATGCTGGGGCTCTCCGAAGTAATTCCCGCCATTGCACTTGCACTCCCCGCCGGAGTACGGGTCGATAAAAGCAACAAGCAACGCTTGCTGGCCATTTGCATGACGCTCTATCTGCTGCTGATGATGGCTTTGGCCCTGGTCACTTCTGAATGGATGCGTTTGCAGTATAGCACCCGAGTTATTGAGTGGAGTATCTACGCTATCATGGCGGCCACCGGAGCGGTTCGGGCCTACTCGGGTGCCGGATTCAATGCTTTTTTAGCCCAGTTGGTTCCTGCCGGCAGCTTGGTAAAGGCTGCATCTATCAATAGCATGATCTGGCTGCTGGCGGCCGTGACCGGACCTGCGTTGGCCGGGTTGTTGATGGGCTATACCAATATTACGATCGCTTTTATTCCGGTGCTTGTACTTAACCTTATTGCCATTATTCTCTTTATGCAAATTGCTCCCAAACCCATTAGTTGGCAAGGCGGTTCACGAACCTGGGAGGGTGTGCTGGAGGGGGTTCGGTTCGTATGGCGACAAAAGGCTTTATTCAGCGCCATGAGCCTCGATATGTTCGCCGTTCTATTTGGAGGAGTGGTAGCGCTGCTACCGGCTTTTGCCAATGACATCCTTAAGGTGGGCCCCCAGGGATTGGGCTGGCTGGTAGCCGCCACTTATCTTGGAAATTTTATCGCTATTGCCTGGCTTACCCGCTACCCGCTTCAAAAAAAGCAAGGCAAGAAACTATTGCTTTGTATAGGTGGATTTGGGCTGTGCATTTTAGTCTTTGCACTTTCGTCCAATTTTTGGCTTAGCTTTTTCGCCTTACTGGTGTCGGGGCTCTTCGACGGAGTGAGCGTTATTATTAGAGGCACCGTGGTACAACTTTTTGTACCCGACGACATGCGAGGAAGGGTCTCTTCGGTCAGCTCGATGTTCATTAACTCTTCGAACGAATTAGGGCAGTTCGAAAGTGGTGTCGCAGCAGCGGCTATGGGCCTGGTTCCCTCTGTGATCTTTGGAGGATGCATGACCTTGCTAATAACGACCGCTACCTGGTTTAAGGCGCCCACCCTGCGAAAATTCGAATATTGACTTACCTGCTTAGCGAGTGGGTAACGTTTGCATCAAACGCTCCAGCACATAGTATGTAATTGGGCAAAAGCTGCTATTCTTTTGCGTAAGCTTGGCTCTTTTAACCAACACATCTTCGTCGGTGTACGGAAAACGACTGCAATCAGAAGGCCTGTTCTCGTAGATACTGCACCGGTTATCGGCACCCAGAAAAGGGCAAGGCAACGACTTGGTTACATAATCGCCCTCTTCATCGACCCGCAGGTAGGTTTCGATAAATACACTCTCCTTTAACTTGAGCAAGCGACTGATCCGCTTGATGTCGGGGGTCTTAAACCGGGGCGAGTATCCCTTGCAGCAATTGGCACATTGCAAACAATCGATTTTGTCAAAGGCTTCCTCGTGCAATTCGGGCTGATGTTTCAACACCTGCTGCAGCGGCACCTTGTGCAGAAACTGGCCATACAGCTTTTGGCGGTCGGCCGACTTTTTTTCCCAGTTGTGCAACAGATCGTCTGGCATCCTGCAAAGAAATGAACTTAACGGCTTATCCCCAATTTACGCTAGATAACGCTGCATGTGCACGGCTGGCCGTACCTTTGCAGCCTATATCATTAACCTTGTATTGTTATGAATTTGCTCGCGTTACAATCCAAAGAATTTAGTGTCCGTCACAATGGATCGACCACTCACGAAAAAGAGATGCTGCAAACCATTGGCGAAGCTCAACTCTCTTCGTTGATCGATAAAACGGTTCCCGGTTCCATACGCATGAATAGAGCACTTGCCGTGCCTGAACCTCTGAGTGAATTTCAATACCTGCAACACATTCAAGAGATCGGAAAACAAAATCAGGTCTGGCAAAATTTTATCGGACAAGGATATTACCCCTCTATCACTCCCTCGGTGATCTTACGCAACATCTTCGAAAATCCAGGATGGTACACCCAGTATACCCCCTACCAGGCAGAGATCGCACAAGGAAGATTGGAGAGTCTGCTCAATTACCAGACCATGGTAAGCGACCTGACCGGTCTGCCCATTGCCAATGCCTCTCTACTCGACGAAGCCACCGCCGCTGCAGAGGCCATGACGATGCTTTTCAATACCCTTAACCGGCAAGATCATATTGAACGACCCAAGTTTTTTGTCGATACGGATTGTTTTCCTCAAACCATCGACCTGTTGCGCACGCGTGCCTTACCCGTGCAGATCGAGATCGTAACAGGTTCTTACGCACAAGCCGCTATCGATAACACCTATTTCGGCGCCCTTGTGCAATACCCCAACGACAAGGGTTCCATCGAAGATTACAAGACCTTTATTGAACGAGTGCATGCGCAAGGAGCCTATGTAATAATGGCGACCGACCTGTTGGCACTGACCCTACTGACCCCTCCCGGAGAATTGGGTGCCGATGTAGCCATTGGCTCGAGCCAACGATTTGGTATTCCGTTAGGGTACGGCGGACCGCACGCCGCCTTCTTTGCGGCCAAGGATGAGTTTAAAAGAAGCATTCCCGGACGAATCATTGGCATTAGTATCGACGCCAATGGAAAAAGAGCATTGCGCATGGCATTGCAAACGCGCGAGCAACACATTAAAAGAGAAAAAGCCACATCGAATATTTGCACCGCGCAAGCCTTGCTGGCCAATATGGCCGCTATGTATGCTGTGTATCATGGTCCAGATGGGCTTAAAAGAATGGCCCTGCGCGTAACGGGCTTTACTCGTCTGCTGGCCACGGCACTGCGAAAAGAAGGTTTTACGCTGACGGCCGACCACCAGTTCGATACGCTGGTAGTGGTCACCGATAAAACGGCTAGCATTAAACAAAAAGCCGAATCGCACCGACTTAATTTTCGCTATTTCGAAAACGGATCCATTGGTATTACGCTAGATGAGACCACCGATATTGAAACGATCAAAAGGATCGCAGCCTGTTTTAATAGTACGCTGCCTACGACCGCTACGCTAGACGAGAACGAAGCCTATGCCGCAATTCCGATCGCCCTTCGCAGAAGCAGCCCCTATTTAACGCACCCTGTATTCAACACGCATCGCAGCGAAAGTCAAATGATGCGGTACATCAAACAACTCGAGAATCGCGATCTCTCTCTCAATACGTCGATGATCTCATTGGGGAGTTGCACGATGAAACTCAATGCCGCTACCGAAATGATGCCCCTTAGCTGGCCCGAGTGGAGCAGCATTCATCCGTTTGCCCCCGCCGACCAGACAAAAGGGTACCAATATGTTATTGATGCGCTTAGTCAGTATCTGTGCGACATTACCGCATTTGATGCCTGCAGCATGCAACCCAATAGCGGTGCCCAAGGAGAATACGCCGGACTATTGACCATTCGTGCCTATCACCAAGCTAATAACGAACCGCATCGCAACGTGATGCTGATCCCCATCTCTGCCCATGGCACCAATCCCGCCTCTGCGGTAATGGCCGGTATGAAAGTAGTCGTAGTAAAGGCGCTGGATAACGGGTACATCGATATGGACGACCTAAGTACCAAAGCCACGCAATACAGCAAAGAGCTGGCCGGGATCATGATCACTTACCCCAGCACCTACGGCGTTTACGAAGAGACCGTCAAAGAAATTACAGGCATCATTCACGAACATGGCGGACAAGTGTATATGGATGGCGCCAACATGAATGCTCAAGTCGGGCTTACGGCCCCTGGTCTAATCGGTGCCGATGTGTGTCACCTTAACTTGCATAAGACCTTTGCCATTCCGCATGGTGGCGGTGGTCCCGGCATGGGCCCCATTTGTGTAAAAGCACACTTGGCCCCCTACTTACCCGGACACAAACACCAGGGCAGTAACGGAGCGGTATCAGCTGCTCCCTATGGATCGGCCTCGATTTTGCTTATTTCGTATGCCTATATTCGCATGTTAGGCCCCACCGGATTGCGCGCCGCAACCGAATACGCAATACTGAATGCAAACTACATGCGCGCTCGCCTCGAAGAGCATTACGATATCTTGTACACCAATCAAAGCGGTCAATGTGCACACGAATTTATCGTTGATCTGCGTCCATTTAAAAAGACAGCCGAGATCGAAGCAGAAGATGTGGCCAAGCGATTGATGGACTATGGATTTCATGCCCCCACCATGAGTTTCCCTGTGGCAGGTACCATTATGATCGAGCCCACCGAGAGCGAGGATAAGGCCGAGTTAGATCGTTTTTGCGATGCCATGATCTCTATTCGCAACGAGATACGCGCCATCGAAGAAGGCAAGGCCGATAAAAAGGATAATCCCCTCAAGCATGCGCCTCACACGCAGCAAACTGTAATGGCCAATGAATGGACGCATCCTTATACTCGTCAAGAGGCCGCCTACCCGCTTTATTATGTTACCCATAATAAATTTTGGCCGACCGTATCAAGGGTCAACAATACACATGGCGACAGAAACCTGGTCTGCACCTGTGAACCAGTGGCCTCTTATGCCGATGAAGCCTAACGATTGGTTGTGGCGATTAGCGAATAGCTTGCTGGTAACGTTGCTCCACCGCTGGCCAATCAATTAATGACCACCAAGAGGTGATGTAGTCGGCGCGCCGGTTTTGATAGCGTAAATAGTAAGCATGCTCCCAAACATCCAACCCGAGCAGGGGAAATCCCTTTAGCGAAGAAATATTCATTAACGGATTGTCTTGATTGGCCGTTGATCCTATCTGTAAACTGCCATCGGGCGTTACGACCAGCCAAGCCCAGCCACTTCCAAAGCGCCCCTTCGCCACTTCGGTAAACTGCTCTTTGAATTGCGAAAAAGAGCCAAACTTTTTATTGATAGCTACAGCCAGCACGCCCGAGGGATTGGCCGTAGTCGCGTCTTGAGCAGCGCGAAGCGAGTGCCAAAACAACTCGTGATTATAATGCCCTCCCGCATTGTTACGCATCTTTTCGGAGTAGTTCGAGATCTGCGCCAACAAGGTCGTAAGCGATGTAGTGGTCTTATCTATTTTTTCGGCCGCACACGCGTCTGCCAGATTCTTGGTATAACCAGCCGCATGCTTTGTATAATGTATCTCCATGGTCAATGCATCGATGGCCGGCTCTAGCGAAGAATACGAATAGGGCAACGGCCGTTGGCTGTACGAAATAGCATCGGCCTGCATCCCTTTTTTACGGGCCTGGGCCGCTGACCAACCGGAAACCGCCAGCAAGGCAGTCGTAGTCTTTAAAAAATGTCTTCGGTTCGAGTTCATGGCATATTGTTTATGATCGTTGTTCTTCGGTTACGAAAAATATACGCTTATCTTTAAAAAAGACTAGCGCTTATGGAACACGATAACAATTTAAAAATACGATCTTTTACCCTGCTGTCGATACTGATCTTGCTCAGCGTTGCAGCCCACTCGCAGAAAACGGGTCGTATGGAAACGGATCGTCCCGATCAAACGGAGTCGTTTTACATTACTAAAAAAGGATACGTTCAAGCCGAGATCGGATTTAATAATGAACGCTACTTGGCATCGAGAGTAACCGTTCACCCCACCGCGCTATGGAAGGCCGGACTGCACGAACGATTTGAATTACGCCTGATTACCGAACTCAACACGGTCAAGCCCGTACTGATGAGCCCTTCCTTTCCCAAAAAAGAAAGGGGCTTACTGCCTGTACAAGTGGGCGGTAAGATCGCGCTATGGAAAGAGAATAAGCTTTTACCAGCCACCTCGCTGATCTTTCATGCCGGTGTTCCCACATGGGGGTCCAAGAATTTTCGTACGCCCCGCTGGTCGCCCAATTTTCGATTTGTTATGCAGCATACACTTGGAGAACAAACCGCACTCGGCTATAATGTGGGTGCAGAATGGAATGGATTTTCTAACCAGGCCACCTGGATCTATACGTTTGCCCCGGGTATGAACATTGGAAAAAGAGGGTACGGTTACATCGAGGCCTTTGGCAGTATCGTTCACGGAGAAAAACCCGCACATGCCGTAGATGGAGGGTTCGCGTACTATGTAAACGATAACATAAAGCTTGATGTTTCGGCAGGGGCTGGTCTCTCTGAGCAGGCGATCGATAATTATGTTGCCCTGGGACTTTCGTTTCGTTTTGCCGCCTTTACCAAGCGTTAGGCTCGTCTCTTAAAAAATCCCAACCAGGTCGTCTCTAGCGTAAGCAGCCAACTTCTATTGGCCATGCGATCCATAGTGCCCGCTAACTCGAACCGATACCCGAGATTCAATTTTGTACGGCTTGCGAAGATCAGTTGCAAAGCCGGTGCCGCATCCACATAATACCGCTTGTTGTCGAGCGATCGTTGGCTCAGCAACTCGGCATATAAATTTAAATTGGTTTGGCGGTAATCTTTATACTCTCTTGGAAAAAGTAAATACCCTCCTGAGAAACTAAATTGCACCGTTTGAAACGTGCGAGCCGGATCGAATAGGGCAGCATTTTTTCTAGTGCCATGCAGTACCTGCGTATGCGCCCCTGTAACAGAAAGCGCGAGACGCTGGCTAAGACGTGTCGCAATAAGACCAGCCTCTATTCCGGACTTGTCTCCCATTAACGTTACTTCGTCGTGTCTGAATGGAGCAGCCGTATAGGCGCCCTCAATATAGGCGGCCAGCCGAAAATGACGATGAATGTCGTCTGTAGACAATAGCCGGTACCGAGAATAAAATCCAATCGACTCGGGCTTTACCGCATAGGTCTGCATATTTCCCCAGCTCCCCCCTACTCGCATTGTCCAGCGGCCGGTCAATCCGGCCACCAGCTGAAGATTATTGCGAAAGGTAAATCGATCGTACATAGCATTTGCTCCCATACCATGCGTACGAGAACGTAGAGTCAGCGAATGAGCGGGCATAACTGAGGCCGGCTCGGTAAAAACATAGAGCTCTTGTGCAAAAAGGTCAATCAAAAAAAAATGCACTAAAAAAATAAAAAGACAAAAGAGCCTGTTCATGGTCTTTGCTTTTGATACAACTCAGCCAACTTTTTTTCCAGTTCGTCTCCGTGCAAGTTTCTGGCAATGATATTCCCCTCTGTATCTATTAAAAAACTATTGGGTACTCCCCATACGTCCCAAGCTTGCGCTACCACCGAATTCCAGGCAGTGGTATCAACTAGTTGCGTCCAGGACAGTCCGTCGGTTCGGATGGCCCGCTGCCAGGCTTTTTTGTCTTCGTCTAACGAAACGCTCAGCACCTCGAACCCTACTGGATGATACCGTTTATACAGCTTTACCAATGTGCGGTTAAAAATGCGGCAGGGCGGACACCACGAAGCCCAAAAATCTACCAGCACATATTTATTTCGATAGGCAAGCAGATCTACTTTTATTCCTGTTCGATCGGGCAATACCAATGGAGGGGCCGGTTGCTGAAAATGGGGCTGCGCCTCTGCCGGTAGCGCCAAGATAAAAAGTACTAACAACGCAAACAACGATGCCCTTGACACCTTGTAAGCAGTAACGAACTGCTTATAAAAAGGCCTCTTTGCAGCGAGCTTCACGATGGCTAGCATGACTATTGACATTTAAGGTAAAAAACAATAGACCCCTCAATTGAGCCCGGTTGCTGACGCATGACAGTCCCCTGTGGGCCCGCCTGGATCTTCGCAAAGGCCTTCTCTGTCAAAAAATGCTCATTGAGAATCTGACAGGTTCTCCCCTCTCCTCTGGCCGCCTTCTCTACGACAATGTAGTAACTGCCTCCTTCTTTAAATGGGCTATTCAAGGCGGGCATTACGGATTCCTCGCCGCGTATCAGATATAGGGCACCGATAAAGAAACCCGCTTCTTCTACGGCCATTCGAATTAGAGCGGGCTCGATGTGTTGACCGGGTTTTACGGTGATATCGAATGCCGATTCCTTTAACTGCGCAGTTACTTTTTGAACAAAGGGTAATTTCTCCAGCGCCTGGTGTATAGCCTTACTGCACATTGCACAGGTTAGTCCAGTAGCCTGCAACCTGGCTTGACTAAATTGTGCAAAGCCATGTTGCTGCCCCCAAAACAGAAGCAGCAACATGGATAGTTTTTTTAGCATGAATGCGATTAGGATTTAGCGCAGCAGCTCTTTTTGCAATCAGCGCCCTTGCTGCACTTGTCGCCCACACAGCAGTCCTCTTTTTTAGAAGACGCGGTACACTTACCGTTCTTGCAACAATTTTTTTCTTTTGCCTTTGAGCAAACACCGTCTTTGCAGCAGGGAGGTTCTGCAGCCGCAGCGGTTCTATCGTACTTGCAGCAACCGTGCAGTTTATCGTAAGCAGCATCGGTAGCGCGGGCACCGACATTGTCGTATCCTACAGCGGCTATCTTTTGTTGTATCTGCGCTACACTGCTGTTCCCACTGTCAAAACTGACTAGCAGCTCTTTGCTATCCTCGTTCCAGCTGGCAGCAGTGGCGCCGGCCTCTTTAGCCGCTTTTTCGATCTTAGACTTGCACATACCGCAGTTACCGGAAACTTGAAAACGCTCCGTTACGGTCTGCGCCATAACAAAAGAAAGGCTCAGTACAGCACTGAAAAATAAAGTGATAAAATATTTCTTATTCATAGTAGTATCATTAAAAAGTTAATTAAAAAATTAGTGAGAAGAAGAAAGTAAAAAAAGTAAAGACTCAAATTCTAAATACCCTGTTCTTAATAAACAGCGGCGGTGACGAGTTGTCGGGTGGTACTGGGTCGATCCGAGCCATTACACCATTCTCGCTGGCCAACGCCGACAATGATGGGTAAACCAATGGCCCTACAAACGCCAAGGCCGGAGCAATGTTGTACGTAGCAAAATGTGGAGGAAATTGATCGTGAGTGAGCTTGACCAACTGTTTTTCTTGATGACAGCAACCCTCTTTTTCTTCTTGCATCCCGCAACTGTTGCAGGTATGATCGGCAGAAGAAAAAATGCTCACCTCGGCCACCTGGTTCATGCAATAATGCACCTGCAAGGTCAACCCGCTAGACAAGGCCAGCAGGCAGAACATCGATATAGCTAGTAGCATGCGGATCATCATTGCAAAATTAAGGAGCTATTTTAATTAAATACGGCTAATTAACAAATTGCCAAAAAATGCCCACCCGAAGGTGTAAGCCTTGTAGCGGATAGCCCTCGCCCAGCAGGTTATTACGAGTAAACCCAAAGCCTTGAAGGTCACGGGCCGTATTTAGGTTCTCGGCCCGTACAAATGCCGTAAACGGACGAATTCTGAAGTTAACATAGGCCGCCATATCTGGCAGCGGATTGCTGATCACCACCCTGTCTTGAAAAAAGAACTGCCCCAGCAGTGGCGAATAGCGGTCGGCCTTGTAAGGGGGTCGGTAGCGCAACTCCAGACCCGTGGCCAGGTTGAGGTTTTTGAACCCCAAGCTGCCTTCGTAGGCCAGTCGATGGCGGGTAAAGAATGGCATCAAATTGAGAGGCGCTGACCCAATGCGTTGCTGAAAATAAAACTCGGCATGCCACTTGAAATTTTTTGTAAGACGAAAGGTCTTGAGCGCCTGCAGCTGCAGCACGTTAAACAAAGAATTGGTCTGATTGACCTTTTGAAAATCGAGCAGATAACTGAAATTACTGACCAAAAAATAATCACCGCGCAGCGTAATCCCCTTAGCCGTCCAGTCGATGATCGAAAAGAACTGGGTATAATTCTCTTTTCTAAAAACGGTGGTGGAAGAGCCGAGATAAAAACTACTGCGTCGATCAAAAATAAAAGCGGGTGTGCGGTTGAGCTGTAATGCCCCCACTAACAATGACCCCTTTTTGTTGGCCAACGATCGTTGCAATTGTACGTGCAGCCGATAATCGCCCCTATGTTCTCCGAACAAAAAGAGTTGTCCGCCCAGCTCCATCTCCCAACGCTTGTTACGGGTCAGGTTGCGGTACAAAAACTGTCCGATGGTATTTACAAAAGAAAAGTTCTCTTTAATCGTTTGTACCTGCACGAGCTGCAGCTCGGCCCCCACTTTAAAATACTGTTGCAAATTTTTTGCATCCGGAAACTGGTACAGCGAGAAATTGTTGGAAAGAATCTTCCAATTGTCGCGTAGCGTTAATGAATCGGGCCGCACAGCCAGCCCCGGGTAAAAGCGTTCGTAGTAGGTAAGAGAGGGCTGCTGATCGAAGAAATTGAAATCCGATCGGTCATAGCGAAGCTGATGCTCCATGCGCAAGCGCGGAAAGAACAAGGGCACGACGGTCGAATCGGTGACCAACGAATCTTTCTTGCCAAGATCATACTGGTGTCGCCATAAAAATTGGGTTTGCCGGTAACGATTGCCCGTATTGATCTTATTGCTGAAAAAATTGGCCGTAAAGGTCGAAGCGCCTCCTAACCATACCGGAATATTAAAACGGTCGCTGTAGATCGGGTCATTCAAAATATGGGTCGAGTCTATAATGCCTCCGTTCTCTTCGGATTGTAGCCGATTACCCAGCAGGTACATCCAGACATGATAGCGAAGGCTTTTGGATTGGTAGCGACTGCTGAACAAATAGTTATTGTGATTGGAGCGCTGTTGCTGAAAGATGCCCGGTGAATTGACCAGTCGGTACTGAAACATAAAATTCCAGTTGGGCTTGATGTTTTGCGTATGCAGCAAACTGATCAACTGCTCTACCCGGCTACCCAATTGGTAGTTGATCTCCGAATACGGACGAGTGGTCTGAAAAAAACGAACCTCTTCTTCGTTCCACTTGTACAGGTCATAGGCATGAAGCCCGGCATCCCATCCAATTTGACCGGGCGTAGAAAACAGTAACGAACGCGAGGCACTACCCAGATTTCCCAGGTGAATGGTAGAGGCCTTAATGGGAAAACGCTTGGTAAAATCAGCTATCGAAGAATCGAGTGTGAACGGTCCCCACCGATCTAATTTTCGATAAAAGATAGTGATGGAATCTTCGTTCTTGTCGCGGCGCTTGAGGCTATCGGTGCCTTCCCCTTGAAGCCCGCTTCCCATTGCTTGTCCGAGGTTGCCCATCCCCCCCCTATTGACCGGCACCGTTCCTCTAGCGGGAAGTGTCCTAGGGCCAAGCTCTTGAGCCAGCACCTGCGAAGCGACCAGACAAAGCAACAGTGATAGGTATGTTCGAGTTAGCAACAAAACAACAGGCAGTTTTTTGGGAGTGCTACAAATTTAACGGCTACAAACGAAAGGTAACGTTAAAAACAAAAGGACGATTTGTCTTATCTTCGCGAAAATTTTCAGAAATGAATCTGCACGAATACCAAGCCAAAGAACTACTAAAAAAAAATAATGTTCCCGTTCAAGAGGGTATGGCCTGTTCTTCTGTTGCCGAGGCCAAAGAAGCCTACGAGAAGATCAAGAGCAGCTCGGGTAGCCCCTTTGCGGTAGTCAAGGCGCAGATTCATGCAGGGGGCCGGGGTAAAGGCACCATCAAAGAAACGGGCATCAATGGCGTAAAAGTTGGCAAGAGCGAAGCGGACATTACAGGATTTGCCGAAAAGATCTTAGGCGGAACGCTTGTTACCTTACAGACCGGAGCGGCCGGTAAGATCGTCAACAAGGTATTGGTGGCACAAGACATGTACTACGACGGACCTTCCGAAAGAAAAGAATTTTACCTGTCTATTTTGCTCGACAGAAGCAAAGGACAAAATGTAATCATGTACAGTACCGAGGGCGGAATGAACATCGAAGAGGTGGCACATAATACTCCCGAGAAAATCTTTAAGGAGTGGGTACATCCCGGAGGCGGGCTGCAAGGTTTTCAGGCGCGCAAGATTGCCTTTAACCTGGGGCTGAGCGGTGATGCCTTTAAGAACGCCGTTAAGTTCGTAACCAACCTCTACAATGCCTATGTAGGATTGGATTGCTCGATGCTCGAGATCAATCCGCTGTTCAAAGCTGCCGATAACAAGATCTTGGCCGTTGATTGTAAAATGAATTTGGATGATAACGCGCTCACACGTCACCCCGACCTGGCGGCTCTTCGTGATGTGACCGAAGAAGATCCTACCGAGGTAGAAGCCGGGGAGTACAATCTGAACTTCGTAAAACTAGATGGTAACGTAGGCTGTATGGTTAACGGGGCCGGGCTGGCCATGGCCACGATGGACATGATAAAACTGAGTGGTGGTGAGCCCGCCAATTTCTTGGACGTAGGTGGAACGGCCAATGCACAAACCGTAGAGGCCGGCTTTAAGATCATATTGAAAGACCCAGCCGTAAAAGCCATTCTCATAAATATTTTTGGAGGGATCGTTCGCTGCGACCGCGTAGCACAAGGGGTCATCGATGCCTATAAGAACTTAGGCAACATCAATATCCCTATTATCGTTCGCCTGCAAGGAACCAATGCGACCGAAGCCAAAAAACTTATCGATGAGAGCGGTCTTAAAGTGCAGTCGGCTATATTACTCAGCGAAGCCGCCGACCTGGTCAAAAAAGCGGTGGCGTAAGCGCGCCCACTCGCCAAGGTGGGGTATTCAACTCGCAGATTCTTTCGAGACCCACCGCTCTACTTCGTAGATCGGAGAAAAAAGATAGACCGCTCCTGTATTCGCGTCAAGGCATTTGTACCGCTTACGCAACTTCTCGCCCTTAACAAATATTCTTCCGTCGCTAATGGTAAAGCGTTCGCCATGTTGTAATTGCTCGAGCAAACAACCACCGGGGGTTGGGTGATCATATTTTTTTAACACCCGCATTAGCGACTCTTCGGCGCAGCTGCTGGCAGCCGGATTCTTTAGTGAGCGTCGAAGTTCTGTTTGCAATTCGTCGGGCAGTTGCACCTGGCTTAGCAGCTCGGTTAGCAACACGCCATAGCATTGTTTCCATTCGGTACCATGGGCGGCCACGCGCGCACCATATTTTTCGAAGGTGACCAGATGGGCCAATTCGTGCAGCAGGGTCACTAAAAAAGCATAGGGATTCAAATTACCATTCACGCTAATTCGATGCGAATGACCGGGTATCGGATGCCGGTAATCGCCCAGCAACGTCTGCCTTTTTTGAGTGATGGTAAGATGAACGCGATATTGTTCGAGGTAGTGCAAGACCAACGATTCGGCACCGGCCGGCAGGTAACGAGACAAATACAGTACCGATACTTCTTTCTTAGGCATGATCGGTCTTCTTAAGCAAGAGCAGCAAGGCCCTTACCTCTGCCCCGGTGTATACAATATACAAAACGGCAACTGCGCCCAGTGCGGGCAGGCTCACTTCTTTTCGCATCGAAAAAATATAAACCAAGGCCGCGACCGCCAACACAAAAAACTTGATCATAAAGCCACTCATAATGGCCCGAACAGATACGTGCAAATTAGGATCGGTAAAACTTTTACGCGTACGTCTAAATAAAAAAAGGGACAACCCGTATAGCAATAGATTAGCCGTGGCCACTACCCTTATCGCAGTGGGGGCAAGCCAAGCATATTGTACGGCCGCCAATAAAAGCATCGATGCGCCCAGACAAATAAAAGCAAAGCTGCGATCGGCTTTATTTTTTTTCATAGTTATGATTTGTTCGAACCGGTCTCTTTAAATAGTTTGTAAAATACAGCCCCCAATACCAGCAGGGGCAACAAGGCCGTTAACAACGGAAAACAATGCAACCAGCGATCGGCTTTAAGACCTGCCAATACGGACAGAGACAAATACACCAATAGTTGTGTGGCCAGTCCGGCATAACGCATTAGGTCACGCTTCGATTGATTCGACGAAGGCTTGGAACGAAGGCTCATAACAAGAGCGGCGGCTTACACAGAACCCCAGGTAGCCGTAGCCGTGGTCTGTTGCTCGTTACTGGTCATCTCTACAATGTTAGCCCCCATGTGGCATTGTCCGTTAAACGTAGCCGTGGGCTCTACCTGCAGCTTGCCTGCATAAAGATTGCCGGAGACCATACACTCGCCTCTCAATTGCAGCAGTTCGGTGGCTCTGATATTGCCATTGACCTTTCCGGTAATATCGGCTTGTCCACCCGATACATCACCTTCGACCACACCGGTGCTGCCAACGATCACTTTGGCAGAGGTCTTTACATTGCCAATTACAGTGCCATCAATGCGAAGATCTCCGCTGCTGGAGATATCGCCCTTTAGTACGGTGCCTGCACTAATTAACGTGGCATTGCCAGCGGGCAGGGAAGCATTGGTTTGCATGTCGGTTTTTGATTTGTTGGTAAACATATAGCGTTAGATTTCATTAATCATTACTAATTTCTGCATCGGGTATACGTAGCAGCGTGGTGTCTAATTCCGAAGCCCCTCTTCCGGCCAGCGCCTGTTGTATACCGAGTAAATATTGATGTTTGAGCACCTCTTGTTTTTCGAGTGAGTCTATTCGGTACTGTAAACGCTTGAGCGACGTTACTGACTGGTAGTCGGTGCCGGCACCGGGTATATAGTATTTTAAGGGAGTAAAGATGATCAGCGAAGTCGTAAGACCCACCAACACCACAAATATCATGCTCATGGTTACGTAGACGCTCAACCGGGAGAGCCGAAAGGTCACGACCTCCTCGTAGGTGTCATCGTTCATCACCACCAGCCTGTAGCGGTTTTGCAGTCTTTTTAATCCCGATCTAAGTTCTAGTTTGGCCATACCCCGAGTTACGCTTAAAGGTAAGGGCCAACGGGCAAAAAAGACCGAATCCCTTACTGAAAAATACTCACAAAAAATAAAGGGTTTCAAATACTAAAATATTTGAATTTCAGTTAATAAGAAACTAGATTGCAAGAGAATATGCAACCCCTATCCAGATGGCAATTCGCTTGGTCGGCCTGGCTGCTGCTGTTACTTCAAAGTCCTGCTTTGCTGGCCCAAACCGGCTTTAAGATCAACATACCCAAGCCTAAAGAATACGAAGAGCGGGTCCTGCGGTCCGAAAAGACCTCCGAAGGAAAGCTGCGGGCCTTGCCGCGTCTTATTCAAAACACCGTTACTCACTACAATTTTACCTACAATGCAGCGCGAAAGCTCAACGAGGTAATCGACAGGGCCAAGGCTGCTCACAAAGACGACTACAGCAAATTGATCTCTTTTTATAATTACGCGCCCGCGACCCTTCTGGCCGATTCGATCCATCTCGACTCGGTCATTCAAAAAGCCTCTTCGGGAATTGCGTTGCACGACTTGCGCAACGACTGGGTCGATAATTTATACCTGCTCTGGGGAGCGGCCTATTACTTTCAGCAAAAATTCGACTCGGCCTATCAGCTGTTTCAATTTATCAACTATTCATTTGCGCCCCGCGAAAAAGACGGGTACTACAAAGTGATCGGCAGCGGTCGCGATGGCAACCGTTCGAGCAGCATTGCCAATGAAGAAAAAAACAATGCGGTAAAAAAAATCTTTACGACCCCTCCCAGTCGCAATGATGCTTTTATCTGGCAGATACGCAATCACCTGGCGCAAGATGAATATGCCGAGGCCGCCTCGCTGATCGACGTACTAAAAAAAGATCCAGCCTTTCCGAAGCGACTGCAACCCGCTCTCGAAGAAGTAATGGCCCTGCAATTCTACCGGCTAGAAAATTGGGACAGTGCGGCACTCCATTTAACAAGGGCATTACCCGAGGCCGCTAATCAGCAAGAGAAAGCTCGTTGGGAATACCTGATCGCTCAACTCTACGAAAAAGCCGGTAAGAGCGGCGAAGCCTATCGCTATTTTCAAAAAGTAATTCCACATACCACCGACCTGGTATTAGAGATCTATGCCCGATTGGGTTCCATTCGCAATCACCAGCTTAATGCCAAGGCCGATATAAACAAAAACGTAAGCGAGCTCTTGAAAATGGCCTCGCAAGATAAATTTCTCGAGTACCGCGATATCATTTTTTATATGGCGGCACAAATGGACCTGACCGGAGGCAATACGGAGCGCGCCATTCGCTCTCTGCTCAGCAGCACCAAGGCTTCGAGCAATAGTCCGCTGCAGCGCAACAAGGCCTTTTTACAACTGGCCGAGCTCTCGTATGTGGCCGGGCACTACAAAGAAGCGGCTCGCTTTTACGATAGTTTACAGATCAAAGACAGTAGCCAGGCCGACAGAACCCTGATAGAAGAAAGAAAAAAAGCATTGAGTCGCCTAGTACCCAACATCGATATCTTACAACGACAAGACAGCCTTTGGCGAATTGCCCTGCTTCCCGAAGAGGAGCGAAAAGAATGGGCCCGAAGAGTACTGCGGGAGTATAAGAAACAACAAGGCCTTGGCGAAGAGGCTGGCACCGCCCTTCGGGGAACCAACAACCCCTTGCAGCCGGTCGTAACCAATACCTTGTTTATGCCCGGTGACACCAAGGGTGAATGGTATTTCTATAATGCCACCAGCCGTACGCGCGGACAAACGGAATTCAAGGCCCGCTGGGGCAACCGGCCCAATAACGATAACTGGAGAAGACTGGCGGCTTTGCAAGCCATGATGAATAGCCTGATGCCCGGCGCGCAAACAGACTCTTCTGCTTCGGGCGCAAAACTAAATACGGGCGAACTAGACTTGGAATCCATCTACAACCAATTACCGCTTAGCGCAGCCCAGCAAAAAATATCGCGCGATTCCATTAGCCAGGCCTTGTTTACTGCAGGCAAGATTTTAATTCAAGACATGGACGATTGTTCACGAGGGGTAGAGATGCTCGAACGGCTGCGCAAAACAGATACGAGCTTTAGCCCTCGCCAAGAAGTTTATTTTAATCTCTACCGCTGCTATCAACAACAAGGCGATCTTGAAAAAGCCGAGCAGCTCAAAAAATGGTTACAAGCGGAGTTTCCCGGCGACCCGATCACCGTTTCGCTGCTGGCACAAAAAAAATCATTGCTACCTGTGGCCCAAAAAGCAGACAGCGTTTACCAGCAGATCTACGAACTGTTTACCGCCCAAAACTATCGCGAGGCCATCCTCCAAAAAAAGAAGGCAGACAGTTTGTACGGAGCCGGTTATTGGACGCCGCAGCTACTTTACATTGAATCTATCTACTATATTCAGCAGCGACAAGATTCTACTGCCATTCGTATTCTTTACCAGATACAGAATCAATTTTCACAACATCCGCTGGCCCCAAAAGCAGTTTCGCTACTCGAAGCCCTGGGCAACCGAGCCAAGCTAGAGGCTTCTTTGTCCACACCTGTCTCGGCGCAGGCACCGGTCGCTACACCGACCCAGGCAACGATCACTACTTCGACCGCAATGCCTCCTGCCCCCGCCGCCACAATATCCGCCCCCACGTTACCCGCCGCCCCTACCCAATTTGTAAATAACCCGCAATCACCGCACCTGGTCATGCTGGTTCTTACCGGAGTGGATGTAGCCTTAGTCAATGAGACTAAAAATGCACTGCAGCGATTTAACCGCGAAAACTTTGCTGTCAACGCATTGGGTACCGCCTTGCAACCCTTTACCGAACAGACGAAACTGGTATTGGTATCGACCTTTACCAACAAAGAACTCGCCAGCCTTTATAAAGAGAGGGCCGCACAAAAGACCCGTACCGACATTGCCCCCTGGCTTGAGGCTTCGCAATTTGTTTGGATGATTATTTCCGCTGACAATCTTGAGCGTCTGCAACAAAGCAAAGATTTACCAGCGTATAAAAGTTTCCTTAACAGCAACAGCCCCTAACTTAGCAGTATGAAACCTTCGGTCCGAGCTTTCTGGCGATTGTTTGCCGGCGGAATGATTGCTTTTTTTCTACTGATCTTACTGGCCAACCTGGGCCTGTTTGGCAAAATGCCATCACTGCAGGAGTTAGAGAATCCATCGATCTTACAAGCTTCGGAGGTCTATGCCCAAGATGGCACCCTGATGGGCAAGTTCTATACCGAGCGAGGCAATCGAAGCAATGTAAAGTATCGCGACCTGTCTCGCTATGCCATCGATGCACTTATTGCCACCGAAGACGAACGATTTTACAGCCATAGCGGCATTGACTTTAAATCGACGCTGCGCGCCGTCGTAACCCTCGGATCGGAGGGAGGAGGCAGCACCATTACCCAACAGCTGGCCAAAGCCCTGCTGGCACAGGGGAGTCGTAACAAAGCCTGGCGGGTCGTAGAGAAATTAAAAGAATGGATCATTGCCGTTAAACTCGAACGAAACTTTACCAAAGAAGAGATCATTACCCTTTATCTGAATGTGGTGCCCTTTGGAAACAACATCTATGGAATACGCAATGCCGGCAGAACCTTCTTTCAAAAAGAACCCGATCGTTTGCAAGTAGAAGAAGCTGCCTTGTTAATTGGCATGCTTAAAGGAAATACCCTATACAATCCGGTGCGCAATCCCAAGGCCGCCCTCGACAGACGCAATGTAGTGATCGGACAAATGGAGGTCAACGGCAAGATCAGCACCGAAGAGGCGCAACAACTAAAAGCTCTTCCCATTCAGCTTAACTATAAAAAGATGGATGAGAACACCGGGTATGCGCCTTATTTTAGAGAGATCTTAAAAGAAGAGATCAAAGAGGCCCTCAAAGATCTGACCCGACCCGACGGTGAGCCCTATAGCTTGTATAACGACGGGCTAAAGATCTATACCACCATCAACATTCAGATGCAGCAGTATGCCGAAGAAGCTATGGCCCAACACATGGCCATGCTGCAAAAAAATGTAAACAACCGCGCCTCGGTAAAGAACGGCAAGATCTGGCAAGGCAAAGAGAGCATTTTAGAAAGGGCCATGAAAGAATCCGACCGCTGGCGCAATCTCGAAGAAGAAGGGCTTAGCGAAGAAGAGATCAGAGCCAGCTTTACCGAAAAAACGAACATGCGCATCTTTGCCTGGAACGCAAAAAGAGAAAAGGATACCGTAATGACGCCGCTTGATTCCATCAAGTATCACCGTCAAATGGAGCAAGCTTCTTTTCTGGCCATGGACCCGGTAACCGGCGAGATCAGGGCCTGGGTGGGTGGTATTAATTTCAAGACCTACAAGTACGATCACGTTAATATCAAAACAAAAAGACAGGTTGGCTCTACCATCAAGCCGCTATTGTATACGCAAGCGTTAGAAGAGAGAGGATTTACGCCCGAGACGCCCCTGCCAAACGAGGCACAATTTTTTCCGGGCAACGGATGGGTGCCTGCCAGTAAAGAATGTAAAGGAGGTGCGGGATCGATGTTCTCGGCCTTGGCCTTTTCGAAAAACTGCGCTACGGCCTATATAATGAAACAAGTGGGGCCACAGCAATTTTCGGAGTTCATGGCCAGACTCAATATTCCCACACCCATTGACCCCTACCCCTCGGTAGCATTAGGTACTTGCGATCTTTCGCTCTATGAGATGCTTTGGGGGTACAGCATTTTTGCCGGAAGAGGCTTTTCTACTAAGCCCTTTGCCATTAGCCGAATCGAAGACCGAAACGGCAATGTTATAAAACAATTCGATTTTAGCGTTAACCGAAAAGAAGTGATCAGCGAGGCCACGGCCTATACTATGGCGCGGATGATGCAAGGGGCTGTTGATATAGGTACCGCTGCCGGTATGCGCGGCCGCGTGGGCGCCGCAGAGATGGGCGGCAAGACCGGCACTACTAACGAAAATGCAGATGCCTGGTTTATTGGTTTTACTCCGCAGATCTTGGTCGGCTCTTGGGTGGGATTCGACGATCAGTTTATTCGCAACGAAGGCGAAGGCTCTCGCATGGCCCGACCCATCTGCGAATTCTTTCTTGGCAAAGTGTTATCCGATGCCAAGACAGGCATAGAGAAAGAAGCAAGATTTGTCGTGCCGGCTGAAATGGGGCAGTACATGAACAGTGCCGATATTCTATTGGGCGCAGAAGAAAATAGTCCCGGCGCGCAAGGTCAAGATATGGGTATTGGCAGCGAAGAGGATTATAATTACCAACCTACCGAATACATAGGGCCCGAATCGACTCCGGTTACCGAAGAAGACAAAAAGCCCGTTACCCCCACAAAAAAAGACAGCGTTGTAAAAACCATGCCGGCGACCACCCCCAAAGGGACCCCGATTGGTGCACCCAAAGAGGAGCCTTCTAAAAAAAGAGGTCTCTTTAATCGCAATCGCGACAATAAATAATAACAGATGAACCCCTCCCCTTATACCATAAGGGAAGCCAGCTTCCAAGACATTGACCTAATTAAAGAACTCTGCAAGCAGGTTTGGCCCGCTACCTATGCCCCCATTCTCGATAAAGGCCAGCTAGACTATATGATGGAGTGGATGTATAGCAGCGCGTCGCTGGAAAGACAAATAAAAGAGGGATGTCAATTCTTATTGCTATACAGTAAGGATAAGCCCGTAGGATACGCCTCTTATCAATTACTGCATGATCAACAGTATAAACTCAATAAACTGTATGTATTGCCTGCGCTTCAGGGCCAAGGGGCCGGGCGTTATTTTTTATCGCATATTCATGAAAAGATCAAAGCGCAACAGGGACAATTCATTGAATTACAAGTAAACAGACAAAACAAAGCCCGTTACTTTTACGAAGCCATGGGATATACCATTCGCGAAGAGGCCGATATAGCAGTGGGCAATGGCTATTATATGAATGACTATATAATGGTCTTTGCTTTGAACTAATGGCCTTACAATTGGTTTATTAATCAAATATGATATAGCTTTGCGCCCAATCAATTAAAAAAGTACCATGTCTACCTTAACCCAATCGATCGATTTTAGTTTACCCTATAAAGTGGCCGACATTTCATTGGCCGAATGGGGTCGTAAAGAAATACGCTTGGCCGAAGCAGAAATGCCCGGTCTTATGGCCATTCGCGCTGAGTACGGAGCCGCACAACCGCTCAAAGGGGCGCGTGTGGCGGGCTGTTTGCACATGACCATTCAAACGGCCGTGCTTATTGAAACACTTGTTGCCCTGGGTGCCGAAGTAAAATGGAGCTCTTGCAATATTTTCTCTACCCAAGACCATGCCGCTGCTGCAATTGCCGCTGCCGGTATTGGCGTATTTGCCTGGAAAGGTCAAACCATAGAAGAAGCTGATTGGTGCATTGAGCAAACGTTGTTCTTTGGCAGCAAAGAAAAACCGCTTAACATGATCCTCGACGACGGAGGAGACCTGACCAATATGGTACTCGATAAATTTCCAGAGTTGGCGCAGCATGTAAAAGGAATTTCCGAAGAGACCACTACCGGTGTACATCGTTTGTACGAGCGCGTGGCCAAAGGAACACTGCCTATGCCCGCTATCAATGTCAATGACTCTGTAACCAAATCGAAGTTCGATAACAAATATGGCTGTAAAGAATCACTGGTCGATGCCATTCGTCGTGCTACCGATGTAATGCTGGCCGGAAAGATCGCCGTTGTAGGTGGTTATGGTGATGTAGGTAAAGGCTCTGCCGCCTCACTGGCCGGTGCCGGTTGCCGCGTAATTGTAACCGAGATCGATCCGATCTGTGCGCTGCAGGCCGCTATGGATGGTTTCGAGGTCAAGAAGATGATCGATGCCGTAAAAGAGGCTGACATTGTGGTAACCGCTTCGGGCTGCCGCGACCTGATTACCGGCGCTCATTTTAAATTGATGAAAGACAAAGCCATCGTTTGTAATATCGGACACTTCGATATCGAGATCGATATTGCTTGGCTCAACACCAACTATGGTCATACCAAAGACACCATCAAACCACAGGTAGACATCTATAATGTGGATGGAAAGGATATTATTATTCTAGCCGAAGGCCGCCTGGTCAATCTGGGTTGTGCCACTGGTCACCCCTCTTTTGTAATGAGTAATTCCTTTACCAACCAGACCTTGGCGCAGATCGAACTGTGGAAGAATCACAAGAACTACGACAATAAAGTATATGTGTTACCCAAGCACCTCGACGAGAAGGTAGCTTATTTGCATCTGTCCAAGATCGGTGTAGAGCTTGATGAGTTGACCGCTCCCCAGTCTGAGTACTTGGGTATTAGCAAGGCCGGTCCGTTCAAACCCGAACATTACCGTTATTAATAACCGACCAAAACTAAACTGCAAAGCCCCTTCATACCGGAGGGGCTTTTTTAATTTGAAGGCTGCAATAAAGTAGGCGCCTGCTCGGAAAAGCACCGAAGCGCATTACGCAGCGTCTCTTGCTGCTGGGAGCTTAGCGTTACCGGGATCGTCTTTTCGTTGCGGTCGGTAAAGACCATATGACTAATTAGTTGGGTGGCCATTTTCTTTAACTGGTAATTGATAGTGGGGCCATTTCGAAAAATAAAATGAAACAACCCCTCGCAGTTCATAGTGCCACCATTGCGCAGGCTTAGTTTTTGTTTACCCCCCTCGAAATACACCATCGCCGTGCAGCCATCATCAAAGCACCGATCGGTCTTAAAGGTGAGCATAATATCGATCTCTTTATTGTCGGCATCGGCTACAAGCGAAGCGCCCGTTAACTCTATAAATCCGGTAGACAATCGGGTTTGCCGGGTATAAGGATCGGTCTCTTTGATCAGGTTACAGTCTTGTGCAATCAAATTGCCCGTTAGCAGAAACGCGCAAAAAGATAGCAGCAAAAAAAGTCGCATGGGGCTTCGTTTAGGAGAGTCTCACGGCCGTACCGGTAGCGATTACCATTAGCATACTGCCACTGGCTCCGACGGTCTCAAAATCGAGATCGACCCCGATAATGGCATTGGCGCCCAGCGAGCGGGCTTTATCTTGCAGTTCGCGAAGGGCATCATTTTTAGCTTCTTCTATAACCCCTTCGTAGGTTTTACTGCGCCCGCCGACCAGATCGCGCAGACCGGCAAAAATATCTTTGAACATGTTAGCGCCAATAATGCATTGGGCATTGACAAGACCCAAATATTCTTGTACGGGTCTTCCTTCGATGGCGTTGGTAGTAGTAACGATCATGGGTACGATTTTTTTAGTGTATCAAAAATATGATTTAACGAGGGATGCGAAACAGGTTGTTGACCAGTGGCCGCTTTTTTAATATAAGCGGCGCGGTCGTCGGTATCGGGATGACTGCTGATGATCTCGGGTAGTACCAGCGATGACTCCGCTTGCTTTAAATGATTAAAAAGATCGGCAAAGCCCTTGGCATCGATACCCCGGTCAAGCAATAGCTGCAAGCCGCTTAGATCGGCCTCTTTTTCGAGCGAGCGTGAATAGCTAAGCGTTCTAAGTTCGTCGGCATGACCGGCCGCCACCGAGACTACCGACCCCATATTTCCAAATAACAATCCGATAAAGAACTGAGAGCCCAGGCTTCGACAGATAGAGCGGGTGGCATGTCTTTTCTCTACATGAATAAATTCGTGACTTAGCAAAGCGGCCAGCTCGCTATAACTTTTCATTTTCTTCAACAGCCCCGTGTAAACCACCAATTGACCTCCGGGCAGGGCAAAGGCATTGACCGTTTTATCATTAACAAGGGCGACCCTGATCTCATAGGGCGTCTTGATGTGCATGGAATCAAAAAAAGAAGAGAGAAGTGCACTACCCCTGCTATCACTGTCTTCTTGCAGCGCCTGGTAGACCGCATCGCCCAATACTTTTTCGCTGCTACGCGGAATAACCGATGCCACTTGCTCGGCCACAACCGGAAGAATTACAAAATAGCCCAGCAACAGGCTGCCGATAAGTGCCAGCACGAGTAGGAAGTTGCGGGTAGAGCCAAAAAATCTTTTCATGGAGTAACGGGCCTATAAAGATAGAGAGAGGCAACTTTTCGAGCTCATTTTTGTAATAAGTTAACATATGGTTCAAGCCTATAATTTTCTGGCCTCCTGGCAGCTTTTTCCCGAAAAGGGCACGTACGAGAAAAGACAACGCCCCAAAAGCGGCACCTATCGTATTGAGGCCACCGATGAGAAAAAAGAACTTCGAATTTTTCATAACTGGGTAAGCCTCGAAAACCAGGCCTTTTCTGCCGGCTATACCCTGCAGGCCGACGGTCAGTTGCAGGAATTTGTCGAAGCGAGCGAGGCCGATGGAGCCAGGGCCGAGGTAATAGACGGGATCACCTTCGAGGTCTGCTTCTATAAAAAAGCAGAGCAGCTGCACCGCATTGTCCACGAGATTATGCCCAATGGCTATTTGCGCATTACCCAAGAGGGACTCGACGAGAACGGAAAGGACTATCACGATGTGGAGTTCTATCATAAGCAAATGAGTGTGCTCCCCTATGCCGCCTCGGTGTCGGGGGCCGTGATCAAACCCACCGAAGAAGGGGTCATTAAGCACAAGGCCCTGGTGGCTATGGAAGAGCAGACCAACATGCAACTCGACCAGATTCGCAAGCAGATCGAACTGCTGGCCTTGCAGGCCCAAGAGATTCAGCAACGAAAAGATCTTTCACTCAAGATCTACGAAGCCAAACTCTCTTTTGCTCCCAACATAGGGCAGCATTATTACCTCTACGAAAAAAAAGACGGCCAACACATGCTTTCGCTGGTAGCTCCAAAAGAATGGGGATCTTCCTTGCCATTTAAACGATTTGTAGCGGCGGTTCAGCTGCTGGCCGATCATACCTGGAAAGAGTGCTAGCGGAGTATCTTTGCATCAACCTTATTTTTGATCGACTCCATCTATGACAAAACTCTCGGTTAACATCAACAAATTTGCCACGCTGCGCAATGCCCGTGGGGGTAATAACCCCAATGTCTTGCAGGTAGCCATCGATGCGCAGCAAATGGGAGCGGACGGCATTACCGTGCATCCTCGACCCGACGAAAGACATATTCGCTATAGCGATGTAGTAGAGATCAAAAAGATTATTACCACCGAGCTAAACATTGAGGGCAATTGCCGCGAACAAAAGTTCGTAGACCTGGTGCTGGCCACCCGACCCGATCAGGTTACACTGGTGCCCGACGAACTGGGACAGCTGACCAGCGATCATGGATGGGATACGATCAAACACCAAGATTACCTGCGTGAGACCATTGCCATCTTTACCTCGAAAGGAATTCGGGTGAGCCTATTTGTAGATCCCATACCCGAAATGATAAAAGCGGCAGCCGATACCGGTACGGACCGCATTGAATTATACACCGAGCACTATGCCAGGCAATTTAGTTTAGGAAAGGGAGCCGAAGCCATCGGTGCCTATGTAACGGCGGCAGCGCTGGCCCTTGACTGTTCGCTTGGTGTAAATGCCGGCCACGACCTGGACCGCCACAACCTGCAGTTTTTTTGCAACGCCATTCCCTGGCTGCAAGAAGTGAGCATCGGACATGCCCTTATTTGTGATGCACTTTATTTGGGTCTGGCCAATACCATTCAGCTATACAAAAGACAACTGCCCGCTTAAAGCCAAGACAGTATCTCTTCTGGTCGGTCGGGTCTACCCCATCTAAACAACGGATCTTTGGTAAACCAGGTTAGTTGTCTTTTGGCATATTGACGCGTGTGGAGCTTGATCTGTTCCACGGCCTGCTCCAGCGATATATTCTCTTGTAAATATTCAAATAACTCTTTATAACCTACTGTATTTAAAGCATTTAAATTTATATACTCTATCAACGATTCAACCTCTTTCAATAGGCCTTGCGCCATCATTTTTTCTACCCGTACATCTATGCGCTTGTTGAGTTCGGGGCGGGGCAGTTGCAGTCCGATACCCACCACCTGATAAGTTTGTTGCTTGTGCCGCCCTTTTTGAAAAGACAGAATACTCTTTCCGGTCGATTGAACCACCTCGAGGGCCCGCATCATTCGCTGGGGGTTGAGCATCTCGCCGCTGGCAGCAAAGAACGGATCTTGCGTCCGAAGGGCAGCTTGCAACCACTCCATACCTTGATGCCGGTACTGCATAGAGATAGCCTCCCTTACCCCGGCATCGATGGTTGGAATTTCATCTAGCCCCTCCCAGAAGGCTTTCCAATACAGCCCCGTTCCACCTACCATTACCACTTGTCCGTATTTGGCCGTAAGGGCAGCCACTTGTCGGGTAGCATAGGCCTCGTAATAGGCCGCACTAACCGGCTCTTCGATAGAATGATCGGCAATAAAAAAATGAGGCACTTGTTGCAGTTGCTCGGCGGTGGGCCTGGCCACTCCAATGCAGAGCTCTCGGTAGCACTGACGGCTGTCAAAAGAAACGATGGGTACTTTTAGATGAGTGGCCACAGTAATGGCCAGTTCGGTCTTTCCCACGGCCGTGGGTCCGGCTATCGCAATAATTCTATGAGCGGGCTTGTTCACGAGGGGAGCTTGTTCACGAAGGTTCTTCTTCGTCTGCGGCGGCGTCTTCGAAACCAATATCTTCTCCTTCTTCATCCTTTTCTCCAAATCCCTCTTCGCTTCCGGAGAGGTCATACTTTTCTTCTATATCGGCAAACTTTTCGCCAAGCAGTGCCTTGGTTCCGTATTGGCTCGGGGCCAATCCCTCGGTGCGCGTAATAACCGGATACGAAAGCGCGGGATCTTCTTCTTTGCTTACCTGAATTAGTTCGACCAAAAAGTTCCAGTTCTTCTCGAAATCATACACATAAATAAATCGCTGGTTAGGCCCCTTGATCTCGGAGCCGATCGGCGTCTCTTCCATTAGCAAGGGAGGAGCCTGATAGGACTTGTCATAGACCGCCAAACTAATCTCGCGTCCGCGCTGCCACTTATCGTTGCTGCGAAAAAAAGTAGCCTGGTGCTTACTATCGAATTCATAGGCCTTAAGGATCATTTCGTGCAATTGCTTAAAATGATGCGTGGGCCGAATGGCCACATCACGATATACCGTTTCATCATCCTCGAAATAAGCCCGAAACTTTAATATTGGCATAAGGCACAAAGCTACAATAATTGAGACGAACCCCTATGGGGGCATTACCGGCTTGTAACAGGTGCAAAACCCAAGCCGGCCGCAATCTTGATCATATGCGCATAGGCCGCTTCGTAGGTATTGGGAATCTCGCCGTCGAGCATCGCATCTTTAATGGCATCTTTGATAATACCCACGGGTTTGGAAGGAGAAAGACCAAAGACCTCCATGATCAATTCTCCGGTTATGGGCGGCTGCCAGTTGCGGATATGATCTTTTTCTTCTACCTCTTTGCAGCGCTGACGCACCCAAAGAAAATTCTCGAGAAACCGCTTTACCTTCTGCTTGTTCTTTGATGTTATATCGGCCTCGCAAAGCATCATCAACGACTCAAAATCATCACCCGCATCAAAGAGCAGTCTTCGCACGGCCGAGTCAGTAATATTCTCTTTGGTCAGGCTAATGGGGCGCAGATGAAGCTCGACCAGCTTGCGAACGAACTTCATCTTTTCGTTAAGGGGCAGCTTGAGTGCGGTAAAGATCTTGGGCACCATTCGGCCACCCACCACTTCGTGCCCATGAAAGGTCCAGCCATGTCCTTCTTCGAAACGCTTGGTAGCCGGCTTGGCAATATCGTGAAGCAGGGCGGCCCAGCGAAGCCAGCGATCGGTGCTGACCGCAGCCACATTGTCGAGCACTTGCAGGGTATGATAAAAATTATCCTTGTGCCCTTGCCCGTCTTTGTATTCGGCGCCGGCGAGCGCAACCAACTGCGGAAAGATCAACTGCAACAACCCACTTTTATAAAGCAGATCGAACCCCACCGAAGGAACCTTGGCCTCGATGATCTTGTTGAGTTCGTCGGTAATGCGCTCTTGCGAGATGATGCGAATACGCGCTGCATTGTCTACAATGCCCTGCCAGGTGCCGGCCTCAATGCTAAATCCTAACTGGGTTGCGAAGCGAATGGCCCGCATCATCCGTAGCGGATCGTCACTAAACGTAGTATCGGGCGATAATGGTGTTCTGATGATTCCTTTATCGAGATCGCCGACACCACCGAACGGATCGATGAGTTGTCCGTAGTTAGCCGGGTTTAAACTAATGGCCAGTGCATTGATGGTAAAATCGCGACGCAGCTGATCGTCGCTGATCGTACCGGGCTCTACACTGGGCTTGCGAGAGCTGGGCTGATAACTTTCTTTGCGGGCGCCAACAAATTCCAGATCGTAGGGCAACTGGTCGGGAGCCGAAGGGCGAAGAAAAAAATGAGCCGTTCCAAACGTTTTAAAAAAATCGACAGGGGGCTTCGGCCGAAAGCCTGAAGCCACGGCGGCCGCCAGCTCGAGCGCGTCGCCTACACATACAAAATCGATATCGGTGGTAGGGCGACCCAACAATTTATCGCGCACAAACCCTCCTACCAGATAGGTTTCTCTGTGCAGGGATTCGGCTGCGCTTGCCACTTGTCGAAGCAAGGCCTGTTCTTGTTGGGTACAATTAATATCCACGGGTGCAAAGGTACTGCACGGCCCGCAAGTGCCTTAGAGATAGTTGAGATTGGTTTTGGGACTAAGCTGCAACAGCGTCTCGTACATAAGGCGAATGGTGTTTTCGATATCGTCGCGGTGAAGCATCTCTACCGTAGTATGCATGTAGCGAAGAGGAATAGAGATCAGCACCGACGGACAACCATCGTTGGAGTATGCAAAAGAATCGGTATCGGTTCCGGTGCTGCGACTGAGCGCTCTCCATTGAATCGGAATCTTTTTTTGTTCGGCGATCTTTTCGACGATGCCGAGCAATTTATTGTGCACGGCCGGCGCATACGAAAGCGAAGGACCTTTACCGGTGGCCACATCACCCTCAATATTTTTATTGATTAGCGGAGTGGTTGTATCGTGCGTTACATCGGTCACCACCGCAATATTGGGTTTAATGCGACGGGCGATCATCTCGGCCCCGCGCAAGCCGATCTCTTCTTGCACCGCATTGACCACATAGAGTCCGTACGGAAGTTTCTTTTTGTTTTGCTTGAGCAGCCTGGCTACCTCGGCGATCATAAACCCGCCGATACGATTATCGAAAGCACGGCCAATATAATTGCCATTGGCCAGTTCGTCGAATCCGTCTTGGTAGGTTACCACCGCTCCTATATGAATACCGAGTTGTTGAACTTCTTTTTTTGAACGGGCGCCGCAATCGAGCCACAAGTTATCGGTGCGGGGGCTGGGCTCCTTTTGTTCGGGCGCCCCCAGCCTTGTGTGAATGGCAGGCCATCCAAAGACCGCTTTGACCGGACCTTTCTTGCCATGAATAATGACCCGAGAGGCAGGAGCAGTCTGGTGATCGACCCCGCCGTTTCTTTTTAAGTACAGCAATCCATCGGCCGTAATATAATTGACGAACCAACTGATCTCATCGGCATGTGCCTCTATAACCACCTTAAAGGGATGCGTAGGATTGATGACCCCCACTGCCGTACCATACGGATCTACAAATTGCGCATCTACATAGGGTTTTAGGTAATCGAGCCAAAGTTTTTGCCCCCAGGTCTCAAAACCTACCGGAGAAGCATTGTTGATATAGCTTTTAAAAAACGCAAAGGAGTCGTTGTTAAGAATAGAACGAGAAGATGCCTTTTTGGTAATCTTTGCCATGGGTACAGGGTTATAGGTAAATGGATCAGGGGCGCCGCAGACGAATGCGGGCCGACTCACTATAGTTACTTCTTTTACGGGTCTTGTCGATCAATACCAGACCAAAACTGGCCGTTGTATCACGAAGCACACCGGGCAAGGTGAGCAGATCGGGTTGATTATAGGTGTTGTACTCGAATTGAAGTTGAATGTCGGCCTTGCGAAGGGCTCCGGGAAGTCCCAGTCTGTTGATGGGAAAACGCTGCAAGGTATCGGCACGCGTACTACCCGCAGCATTGAACCATTTGTACACAATGTAGATAGAATCGATATCGCCCTCTTGATCGGTATAATTGGCCAGCAGTTTAATGACGTTTCCACTAACCACCACCGAGGGTTGAATAGAGTTGATCTGCACCTGCGGTTCGCTGGTAAACTTATCTTTGTTGCAAGCGAAAGACAACAAAACCATCGACAACACAAAAAGAATATTGTTTCTCATACCGTACCGTACATCTCAAAAATACAGCATTTGCAACGACTAACCGAGATAAGAGCGCAATGGAATGTTAAGATCTTTGAGCAGACCCCAGACCTGTTCGAAATGCTGGCGCTGGAGGCGTTTAGCTATCAATATCAACTAAACCCCGTCTATCGCGCTTTTGTAGATGCCCTCGGGGTCGATCCCGCCGCGGTTCGATCGCTACTACAGATCCCTTTTTTGCCCATTAGCTTTTTTAAGACCGCCCGGGTGGTAAGTGCTGCCAGCAAGGTGGAGTCCAACACCGAGCCCCTGCTATTTGAAAGTAGTGGCACCACCCAGAGCATTCCCTCTGTACACCGGGTAGTCGACCCATCACTCTACAAAAGCAGTTTTTTACAAGGCTTTACCCGAGAATTTGGGGTCCCCTCGCAGTGGTGTGTGTTGGCACTGCTTCCGTCGTATCTAGAAAGAAAAAATTCTTCGCTGGTCTATATGGCCAGTCATCTAATTGAGCTAAGCGGGCACGAAAAAAGCGGATTTTATTTGCATGAACTAGACAAGCTGCGAGACACCCTTTTGTCTCTGGAGCAACAACAACAACCTACCCTGCTGCTGGGAGTCAGCTTTGCCCTACTCGACTTTGCGAGCCATTCGCCGATGCCCCTGCGACACACCACCCTTATTGAAACCGGTGGCATGAAGGGGCGCGGCCCCGAACTGACCCGCGAAGAGCTGCACGAACGTTTACAACAGGCATTTACCCTACCGGCCGTTTATGCTGAGTACGGAATGACCGAGCTGCTTTCGCAGGGTTGGTCTACAGGCAACGGAATTTTTCAGGCACCGCCCTGGATGCGTGTTTCGGTACGCGAAGAGTACGATCCGTTAGCCGTGCATGCCCAGGGTACGGGCGCACTGAACATTATTGATCTGGCCAATATTGACTCTTGTTGTTTTATTGCTACCGAAGACTGTGGCTTTGTACATGCCGACGGAAAATTCGAGGTAAAAGGAAGGATCGATTTTGCGGCCCTTCGAGGATGTAGTCTGATGACCGTTTGATATTTTTAAAAGTTTGTAATTTGTTGTCTTGAAAAAAAGTAGTTCCCCCGCATCGCAACCCGCGGCCCCCAAAAAGATAACGGCCGCCCCCTGGTACAGTAGCGCAGAGCTGCCTGCCTTACTGCTGATTGCCCTCTATGCCTTGGTCGATTTTGTACCCCCGCTAGAAGGGGCCGATGTAATGGGCGCGCAGTGGCTTTACTTATCGCTGGTGCATGTGGCCTCGGGTCTCTATCTTTTTACCCTAGGTAAAGACCGGGTGCAAGCGCAGCTGGGCACTCTCACCCACTCACTGCTCACCTTGTTGTTGCTGGGTTTTACGCTCGTGGCCGGTCTGTCTGTTTTAGGAGCCATCAATCGGATTGAATCGATGGTGGTGTATGCAAGGCTTCTGACCACGGTACTCATGTATTTTCAGATCGGGTTACTTTTTTGCGGCCGACTGCACCTGCTCAAACCCTTGGCCTATTTCTTTGCGCTGTTGCTGCTTTTTCAATCGCTCGAAGTCATTAGTCAATTTTATAAAGGGATCAATGAGGGCACTGCTTTTGACAGCGTAATTAGTAACATAAAGGTTAATACCGGCAATAAAAATATTTTAGCAGCCACCCTTGCCATCAAACTCTCGTTTACCCTGTATGCCCTTTGGCAAACAAAAGGATGGCTTCGCTATTTGCTATCGATCGTATTGGTGTTGGCCATTAGTGCCATTGCTATCGTTAATGCCCGCGCCTCTTTTGTGTCGGTCGGTGCTCAACTTTTTTTACTGATCTGCTTTGTAGCACTTAATGCCCTGCGCACCAAGAACCGCGCGGCCGCAACCGGACAACTGGCCTGGTCTCTACTACCCATCGTGATCGGGTTTTTTATTTCGAATGCAGTTTTAAAAGGCGCAATGGATCTGCAAGAAGCGCCCACGGGTTATAATACGGTGGCAGAGCGAGCAAAGACAATCACCTTTGAAACGAGCGGTCGAACCAATCTCTGGCTCAGCGCAATCGACTATATCAAAAAACATCCCATTCGGGGAGCAGGTTATGGCAATTGGAAGCTGGCCTCCATTCCTTACGAGAGAGAAACGATTGATGAACTTTTTGTCGCTTATCACTCTCATAACGACTTTTTAGAGATGACTGCCGACACCGGTTGGCTGGGAGGAATGCTCTACCTCTCACTCTTTATCGTCGCCAGCGTATGGCTGCTCTACCTCTTACTGAGTTTACTTACCCCTTCGCTTTTTTTGCCAGCCCTTACTGCTACCCTGGCGCTAGCCAGCTATTTTACCGATGCCAGTTTTAACTTTCCGGTCGAAAGGCCGGTTATGCAATTCTTTTTGGCCTTTGTATTGGCACTGGTGGTACAACTACGACTAGCCTATCAAGAACAACGGGCCCTGGCTACACAACAGCCCGTACAACTCCGACCCACCACCCGCTTACAACTGATCGGCTATGCGATCATTGCCAGTGCGGCCCTTTTATTCTCTGGCTTTTTTAATGGCAAGGTCTTTGAATCGATGCAGGCCCAGTACGAGATCAATCAAGATATGCTACAAGCCGAACCTAAACTGGAGTTCGAAAAAGTAAATCAGGAGCTTCCCAGCATTCCGAACCTTAATGCGTTTTGTTTTCCTGTTACCCTTATTAAAAGCCGCTACTTAATTAAAGCAAAAAAATACAACGAGGCCCTGGCTCTGCTACACCAGTGCCGCCAAGAGAGCCCTTATCTTTCGATCAACGAATTTTTTACCGCTCAGTGTCATTTACAACTCAATAACAAAGACAGCGCTTTGCATTGGGCCCGTATAGCGCATAACTATCGGCCCCGGGTTCGCAACAACTATGTACTATTAAATCAACTGCTGGCCGAGCGAAAAGACAGTGCGGGCATTGAAGCCACGTTTCAGACCACGGCAAAATTGCGCAACGAACCTTGGACCTGGAGTAGCTACCTGGCAGCCATTACCACCGCCGGTCGTCTTTCGGAGACGCGGTACGCCGCACTGGTCGATAGTGCCATAGCGCGATTTCCGCAAGATCCTGATATCTTATCGCGAAAGCAAAACCTTTCTTCGATTCGCTCTAAGCCCTTTTTTGATGCTGCCAGTGCAGCGTTTTTACAGCGCAACTACCAAGGAGCACTCGAAGGTTTTAAGAAAACCATCGAGATTAATCCATACGATTACGCCAATGTTGAAAATGTTGGCATGTGCTATCATGCCCTGCAACGCTACGACAAAGCCATTGAATATTTTGATAAGGTGATTGCAATGGGGACCGCCCGAGATGCCAAGTCGTATTATTTTAAAGCACTTTGCCTTGGTCTCTTAGGCCAAAAAGCAGCGGCTTGTGCTACTATGCAGGTAGCCGCGAGTCGTAATTTTCCCGGTGCTTCTCAGTACCTGCAAGCCAATTGCCCGTAGTGTTGGGTCAATACCCTTTTTACCCTAGCTTTGCTGCCCCGCCCAGGTGGCGAAATTGGTAGACGCACCGTCTTCAGGTGGCGGCGCCGCGAGGTGTGCTGGTTCGAATCCAGTCCTGGGCAC